>JAABUJ010000259.1_pt1 | contig 114786 bp, 124 predicted proteins | sample 5559131 | NCBI WGS metagenome assembly JAABUJ01 (sample SAMN10711875, study PRJNA513366) | rock metagenome | isolation source: Antarctica rocks | place: Antarctica: Victoria Land, Mt New Zealand nord | collected 2016-01-07
GAACTCGGCGTTGACGGCCACGCGGACGGAACTCAGCAGCGCCCGGAAGTCGGGCGTGCGCCCTTCCAGTGCCCGCGCCGCCGTCCCGACCGTCGCCCCCTCCGGCAGCGTCAGGGTCAGCTCTCGCACCCCCGTGACGTCCTGTAAATGGGCGAAAAACAGCATCCGCACCGTCATCATAAGTGTATGATACCCGATTGTCACGCCTTCCCTTATGTTCAGCCTATCGTCATGGCGGGTTTGGCAGCCAAGACAAAAAGCGATTAAGCGCCGCGAGCGCGTCCGCGAAAAGCAAGGCCGTTACGGCAGTTCCGCCCTGGTGAACGGCTTGGTTACGATACCCGCGAACTTGGTGCGCTTCGTCTCTGACCACCGCAGGGATGTGCAAGCGACTGGCAGCACGATTGATTAGGTCATAAGCACTGCGCCGGTCAGGCTGGTGCGGGTGAGGGCGCGGCAGAAAATCCCGCAGCATAGACTCGAAAGCTGTGAAGAGGCGGACGATGTATGTTGCCTCCAGGTTATCAACCGCTAGCCTTACTTCTGTCATCCCGAAGTTATCAAACGCAGGGGAACTATGCAGGCGGGGCCACTCGGCCTGCAAATACCTGGTGGAAGCTCTTGTGACTTCATACTCACGCTTCACAGCCGCTAGGCGCCCGATTAAGACGTAGCTCAAGCGTCCATCAAGCCTTCCGCGATCTGAACGAAAGTCTTTTCGCCCCACGGAAGAGGCCAATTTAGGCCCGAATCCGTCTTAACCGTCCACAGACCTGTCCCTAGTTCTTGAAGCAGCCTCACCCTGTATAGGGCAGGCCAGGCATAAAAATCCACGCGGCCTTTGCCCGTGACGGAGTTAAACGTGATAGGCTCAAGCACCAGATGCTCTTCGTGTGCCCGTTTCAACTTCCCCGGACGTATGTTACTGATTCGCAGGACCGGCGCAACATATCTGTCCCCGGTCAACTCATCAGTGACTTCTTTTTGTGTCCTTTCCACCCTGACGCCGGAGAATGGCGGGCCTTCTCCGGCCACCAGCCATTCACTGGCCCACTGTTCCACATCTGAAAACAGGCTGTCAACCGTCCGTAACCATTTGTCTCGCGAAGGCGGCTCTGGAAAGGCTTCTTTTTCTGCTACACTCATCTGTCGCTCCTAAAGGATGTATCGGCTCAGGTCCTCGTCCTTGACGATGTCGTCCAGCTTCTCGCGGACATAGGCGGCGTCAATGCGCTTGCTCTTGTCTTCCAGGTCCGGCGCGTCAAAGGAGAGGTCATCGAGCAGGCGCTCCATGATCGTGTGCAGGCGGCGCGCGCCGATGTTCTCCATCTGCGCGTTGACGTCGGCGGCGATGCGGGCCAGTTCGGCGAGGGAGTCGTCGGTGAACTCGACCGCGACGCCCTCCGTCGCGAGGAGGGCGATGTACTGCTTGATGAGCGCGTTGCGCGGCTCGGTCAGAATCCGCTTGAAGTCGTCTTGGGTCAGGCTTTCCAGCTCGACGCGGATCGGCAGGCGGCCCTGAAGTTCCGGGATCAGGTCGGACGGTTTGGACAGGTGGAACGCGCCCGCCGCAATGAACAGCACGAAGTCGGTCTTGACGGGGCCGTACTTGGTCTGGACCGTGCTGCCCTCGATGATCGGCAGGATGTCGCGCTGGACGCCCTCGCGCGAGACGTCCGGCCCGGTCCCCCCTCCGCCTGCGCCGCGCCCGGCGATCTTGTCCATCTCATCCACGAAGATGATGCCGCTCTGCTCCGCCCGCGTGACCGCCTCGCGCGTCAGCGCGTCTTGGTCAATCAGCGCCCTGGCTTCTTCGATCGCAAAGTGCTCCCGCGCCTCTTTAATGGTCAACGTCCGCTTCTTGCGCTTCTTGGGCATCATGGAGCCGAATAGCCCTTGCATGTCCATGCCCATCTCTTCCATGCCCCCCTGCGGCGACATCACCTGCATGAACGGCGTGGGGCCATTTTCCTCCACCTCAATCTCCACTACATCCTCATCCTTGACGCCCGAGGTGATCTGCGCCCGCAGGCGCTCCCGAACGCGGCCTTCCTGCTCTCGGCGCCGCTGGGCATACTCGTCCCCCTCTTCTTCCGGCGCTTCCCCTTCCGCTGCTTCCCCCGCCGCCTGGCTGCCCGGCATGATCTGGGCCAGAAAAGCTTCCATGGGGTTCCCACCGCTGCCGGACTTGGGGATGCGGATGCGCGTCGCCTTCGCCTCGCGGCGCGGCTGCACGAGGTCCACAATACGGTCTATCGCCTGCTCCTCGGCCTTCTCGCGCACTTCGTCCATTTTCTCCCGCTCAACAATTCTTAAAGCGGCCTGGACCAAGTCGCGCACCATTGAATCCACGTCCCGCCCGACATAGCCGACTTCGGTGAACTTGGTCGCCTCGACCTTGACAAACGGGGCATGGGCCAGCGTGGCAAGGCGGCGGGCGATCTCGGTCTTGCCGACGCCGGTCGGGCCGATCATCAGGATGTTCTTGGGGATGACCTCATCGCGCAAGTCGTCGGCCAGCCGCCGCCGCCGGTAGCGGTTGCGGAGTGCGATGGCGACTGCCCGCTTGGCGGCCTGCTGCCCGACGATGTACTTGTCCAGTTCCGCGACGATCTGGCGCGGCGTCATGTCTTCCATCATGTCTTCCATGCCGTTAGTATACCCCGTTCGCTTTCATCGCTTTTCCGCCTGTCCTTCGGCTTGCCGCCGCTTCCTTGCCCGGTAAGCGGCGACGCCATAGCGAGCCGCGCAGGTGATCGCGGAGGCCGTTAACGCGACGAGGAGCAGCCCCCACGCCATGCCGAGCACACCGTATTCTTCAGCGTCGTGGAGCGCCTCCTGGAAACCATACGGCTCCCCCAAGTCCCGCCATTGCCCGGCATCCCCTAAGACCCAAACGGGGAGCACGATCGTCACAAACACCAGCAGGGGGTAGACGCCCCAAAGTACCCCTCGGCGTCTTGCCAGGAGGCACATCGCGGCAGGCGCGAGGCAGGACGCGAACGCGCAAGCGCCGGCCAGGAGCGCGATGAGGGCACCCTGGTTCCGAACTAAGCCCTGCACCAAGAAGAAGAGCGAGGGCAGCATCGTGCAGGAGCAGGCGAGGGCAGGGAACAGGCCCAACAGAAATCCTACGACCCACGCCCGCGTGTCCCAGCCGGCGCGTGTCTGCCCTTCAGCCACGGCCTTCTGCCTTATCCTGCCTTCCCGCCGGCCCTGCCTGGTCCATCTTCTCCACCGGCTTGCGGGGGACGTAGATTCCCAGCAGGTTCTCCAAGAGGCCGCTCATCTTTTGTGGCGAGACGTTGGGCGGCGGAGCCGTTGCAAGGCTTTGGAGGTTGCCGCCGCCGCGCGGGATCAGCCCCGCCAAAGCCTCCCGCGCTCCTGACGGCGCCCCCAGCGGCGCCTTTTGGAGCAGCCGCCGCGCCGTGCCTAGGGCCGGCGTCCCCTGACCGGAAGAGGTCATGGCGGCATGAAGGTCGGCGGCAAAGCCGCCGACATCGGCGGTCCATACAGCGAGCGGACCGCCATTCAGCTTCAGCCAGGCGGCCAGCGTGGGCTGTTTGGCGTTGGCGGCGGTTTTCATGGCCTGGAGTTCGTCCAGTTCGGCCAGCACGAGGGCTGTGCCCGGTTCTGTTTTCGCTACGGACTGCGCCTCCTCGGAATAGGCAAGCGGCGCGGCCAGGGCAGCGGCTGTCTGCGCCGCCCAGGCTTGCAGCGTCCCCGGCGCCCCCATCTTCGTCAGCAGCCGCGCCACCTGATCATACGCGATTGCCTGCGTGTGCCGCAGTTTGGACGCCTCCGTGCTCAGGTGGCCGACCTCCGCCCCCGCTGCCAGGTCGTCGTCCACCAGTTTGAGCCTCTTGACGGACTGGGTGAACGCCATTGCGCGCAAGTCGCAAGACCGAAGCGTATAGGCCAGGGCGAACGCCCGCGACTGGTCCGGCGGCGCGATGGGGCCGTCTTTGGCCCTCGCCGCGAGGGGCATCAGGCCGAGCAAGAGGCCGGCGGTCATGCTGGAAATGACAATGTTTCTCATAGCTCGTCTACCGTGATGTTGGCGTTGGTATAGATGCAGATATCGGCGGCGACCCGAAGCGCCTTTTCGGCGATCTCTCGCGCGGACAGGTCCGTGTTCTCGACCAGGGCTTTGGCCGCCGCCTGCGCGTAAGGGCCGCCGCTGCCGATGGCCGCGATGCCGTCATCGGTGTCGAGCACGTTGCCGTCGCCGGAGACGACCAGCAGGTACTCGGGGTTGGCGACGATCATCAGCGCCTCGAAGCGGCGCAGGACGCGGTCGGAGCGCCACTCTTTGGCGAAGTCCACAACGGCGCGCTGCAAGTTGCCGTTGGCTGCTTCCAGCTTGGCCTCGAAGCGGTCCGCCAGGGCCATGGCGTCGGCGGCGCTGCCCGCGAAGCCGGCCAGCACCTTGCCCTGATAAAGCCGCCGGATCTTCTTCGCCGTGTTCTTCATCACGGTCTTGTCCAGCGTCACCTGCCCGTCGCCCGCGATGGCGACCTTGCCGTCCTTCTTGACGCCGACGATGGTCGTGGCGTGCATGGTTATATTCATCGTGTTGCTCCTCGCCGCTCCCTTAGACGCCGTCTCGCCTACTAGGTTTCAGCAAATTTTCTGCCTGCGTTGACACTTCGCCGTGCGATGGGTATAATCCTACCAAGATTGCGGATTTTTTCACAATGTCAGTCGCAGCCACCAAGCCGCCGAGCGGCATTGACGTCCTAGACCGGCCCGTGACGGCGGAAGAGAAGGCCGGCTATGTGCGGCGGATGTTCGATGACATCGCGCCGCGCTACGACCTGCTGAACTCGCTGCTTTCGGCGGGCATCCATCACGGCTGGCGCATCTTTGCGACCCGCTGCGCTTCTTTGGGGGCGGGCGACAGCGTTCTGGACATTTGCTCCGGGACCGGCGAGTGGACCGACGCTCTGCGGCAAGCCGTCGGGCCGGATGGTTTTGTCGCGGCGGCGGACTTCTCGCTGCCGATGCTGCGGCACGGCGCGAGGCGGTTCGCCCAAAACGGGGTAGGGGAAGTCCAGGGGGACGCCGTCCGGCTCCCGTTCGCCGCCGCCAGCTTCCACGCGGCCACGGTCGCGTTCGGCATCCGCAATGTGGCGGACCGGGACAAAGCCCTTCGGGAAATGGCCCGTGTCGTCAAGCCCGGCGGCCGTGTGGTCTGCCTGGAGTTCTCGCAGCCGCCGCCGGGGCCGTTTCGGACGGCGTATGACTTCCACGCCCGGTATGTCATGCCCGCCGTGGGCGGCGCCATGAGTGGGCGGCGCGATGCCTATGCCTACCTGCCCGCTTCGGTGACGCGCTTCGACACCCGGACGCAGCTTGCAGAACGGATGCGCGGTGCGGGGCTGGCCGAAGTGCGGTGGGTGGACCTCACGTTCGGCCTTGTCTGCGTTCATGTCGGCGTCAAGCCGTTCGCCAATTTTTAGGATGGGGATCAACAGCATGGGAGCCAGTGCGACCGCACTTCCTGAAACCGCTCGTTCCGCGCCGGCGCAAGTGTCTTTCCTGGACTGCGTCCAGGACGATCTGGTCGCCGTCGAGGTGTTGCTGGGGGACGAGATCCGCTCCGATGTCCGCGCGGCTTATGCCATTTCGGGTCACACCCTCTCGGCAGGCGGGAAGCGCCTCCGCCCAGCCCTCGTGACCCTGGCCGCCCGCGCCGCCGCCGCCCGCTTCCCCGCCCAGACTGTCTATGCTTCCGCCGCCGCCGCCGAACTGATCCACATGGCGTCCCTGATCCACGACGACGTGGTGGACGGGGCGGAAGAGCGCCGGGGGCGCCCCACGGCCAACGTCACCTTCGGCAACCAGATCAGCGTCCTCGTTGGCGACTACCTCCTTGCCAAGAGCATCTATTTGGCCGCCCGTGAAGGCAGCATGGACGTCATCCGCGTCTTTTCCAAAGTCACCGTGGGCCTCAGCGAAGGGGAAGTCTTGCAGATCACGGCCAAGGGCGATGTGGACACGTCGGAGGAAACCTACCTGACCATCATCCACAAGAAGACGGCGGGGTTTATCGCCGGCTGCTGCGAGGTGGGTGGGATGCTGGCCGAAGCCGGCCCGGCGCAGGTGTCCGCCTTGACGCATTACGGGCTGAACTGCGGCCTGGCATTCCAGATCGCCGACGACCTGCTGGACTACACCGGCGACCCGCGCAAGACCGGCAAGCCGCAGTGCGGCGACCTGCGCGAAGGCAAGATGACCCTGCCGCTGATTCTCACCCTGCACGACGTCTCGGAGATGGAGCGGCGCGACCTGCTGCACATCTTACAGGAGCCGGAGGCGTTGACGGACGCGGAAGTCGCCGATGTCCGCGAAACCATCGCGCGCCACGACGGCTACGCGCGCACGGCGGACGCCGCCCGCCGCTACGTCGCGCTGGCCCAGGACGCGCTGTGCGCGCTTCCCGTTTCTTCCTATCGAGACGCGCTGCATTCGCTGGCCGATTATGCGCTGACGCGGGAGCGATAAAGGATTCAGAAGCCTGGCTGTCGTATACTCCTTCACCTGGATGGTGCAAGGAGAAACGATCATGCTCAATTGGACGCTGGACAACCCGGTCATCACCAAAGAGCTGCGCGGGCGAATGCGCGGGGCGCGGACGTACTGGCTCCTTTTCGGCTACCTGCTGCTGCTCTCGCTGATCCTCTTCTTTTCGTATCTCGGCTGGTGGAACCAGCATTCCAGCGAGATGGAGCGGGGTAGCGCCTCAGCGGGCTTTACTGTCGGGCGAACCTTCTTCGAGATACTCTTCTACTCCCAGGCCGTGATGATTGCCCTGATCACGCCTGCCCTGACGGCGGGGGCAATCTCCATCGAGCGCGAGCAGCGGACGTTTGAGATGCTGCGCGGGACGATCCTCCGCCCGCGCTCCATCGTCTGGGGCAAGCTGGCATCGTCCGTTTCGTTTGTCGCGCTGCTGCTCACGTCCTCCCTCCCGCTTCTGTCCCTTTGCTTCCTCTTGGGGGGCGTGTCGCCGGGCGAGGTCTTTTTCGCCTACATCCTCCTGATCGGCGATGCCTTCCTCTTCGGCGCCGTCGGCCTGTGCTGGTCCGCCTACGCCGCGAACACGGCGACGGCGACCGTCCTTTCCTACGCCACGCTGATCCTCTTTTTCGTCGTGACCGGCCCGTTCGCCGCTCCCATCGTGTTCGGCGGCGGCTTCCAAACAAGCTGGGGTTTGTGCGCCCTAAACCCGGTCGGGGCGGTCACGGGCGCGGTGGCGCCGGAGCACTACTACGGGTGGACGCTGCCAGCCTGGGTCCCGGCGATCCTGCTGAATGGGACTTTGAGTGCGCTCCTCGTTCTGGCCTGCATCAACCGCTTGGAGGACTTCCCGGCCCGGCGCGCGACTGCCCTACGGCTGGTGACGCTGCTGTTCGGGGCGCTGATCGTCTTCTTCGGGGACGGCATCCTGCTCAGTCTGCCGGCGGCCTTCTCCGTGCCGTCTGCCGAGCAGGTGTTGTTCCTTCTCATCCTCGCCTTGTCCGCGCTTTTGCTCTTTGTGCCGGTGCTGGTGACGGGCGACCTGGAAGGCTGGACGGGGCAGGCGAGTTCCCTGCCGGCCCTCGTCCGCGCCTGGTCGCCCCGCCGGGTTTTCGGCGACGCGACGCTGCCCGCCGGCCTGCCACTCGCCCTGCTGCTCACGGCCCTAGTCCTGGGGCTGAACGCCGCCGCGCTTCACTGGGGGACGCAGTGGGGGGTAACGACGGTCATGGGGCGCGGGTATGCACAGTCGCCCCGAGGTCTGGCGGCGGCTACAACGCAGTGGGCTGCCCTCTCGATACACCTTTGGGACGTGCTCGAACAGGCGGCGTTGATGCTCTTGCTGGTCGTCGTTGGGGTCGCCGGCTTGGGCTTCCTCCTTTCCACACTGCTCAGGAACCGCTGGTCGTCGCTGACGCTGCTGTACCTGGCGCTTATCCTCGCCGTGGCGCTGCCGTTTTTCTCTTACGCGACGCTCACCGGCCAGGACGCCCTAGCGGCGGTGCGCAGCCCCTTTGTCAGCTCCCTCTACCTCTGCCCGTTCGTGCCGCTGATGCAGCTCGTCACGAAATTGTCCCCCGGCTCCGACCTCTTTCACCTTTCACAAGGCAGCGCGATGCCCGGCATGATCGGCTATGACGCCGGGCCTCTTTGGGTCGGGACGGGCCTAGTTTATCTGGCTGTCGGGCTGATTTCCTATGCTATCGCGCTGGCGGTACTGAAGCGGCGGGAGAGACCTACCCCGTCTCGCTTAGGCTCGCCACCCCTCCCTGTTAGGGAAGGGTGAGGACCCTGTTCCTACTCCCTACTCCCCCTTCCCTGTTAAGGAAGGGGGCTGGGGGGTTAGGTTTTGAGGGGGCGCAGGGGGTTAGGTTTCCCGTCTAAAACCGCTTGATCGCCATTGCGACCTTGCCCATAATCTGGACGTCGGCGGCGAAGATCGGCTCATAGTCTGGGTTCTCCGGCTGCAAGCGCACACCGTCCGCTTCGCGGTAGAACGTCTTCACCGTCGCTTCCTCGCCCAGCAGGGCAACGACGATGTCGCCGTCTCCCGCCGTGCTTTGCTTGCGGGCGATGACGATGTCGCCGTCCCCGATCCCCGCATCCCGCATCGAGTTTCCGTAGACTTCCAGGGCGAACAAGTTGCGCCCGCCCTGGTCGCCGCGCCGCAGGAGGGAGACGGGGACCGGCAGCATCTCCGGGCTGTGCGACTGCTCGGCCAGGATCGGGGCGCCGCCCGCCACCCGGCCCACGAGCGGGACGCAGACCGAGCGGCCCATCGCCAGGCGCTCGCCGCCTTCCATCAGGTCCAGTGACCGCTTGTAGCGGTCACGCCGCAGGAAGCCTTTGGCCTCCAGGCTGTCCAGGTGCTTCTTGACGGTGCAGGAGGAGCTGAGGCTCACTTGCGCGCCTATCTCCCGAACCGTGGGCGCGTGGCCGCGCTGCTCGATATGAGTGCGAATGACTTCAAGAATCTGCCGCTGCTTCTCAGTGAGTGATTGCGTGTCAGTGAGTATTTGCATGAGGATTCCTTTGGGATAAAAATAGAATAAAAGCCAATAATGGCGAATAAGTGCTGTCCTGGGGATTATACCACGGAACACTGGAACTTAGTCAAACTTTTGTTTGTTTTTTTCTGTGTATGGGCAGAATCTCGTTGACACTCTGCTACATCTTGTGTATAATGGAGGAGATGCAAACAATTGTTTGCCTTCCGTGTCGTGTCAAGTGAGGAGAATTGACCATGGTTCCGTTGAGTCTTGATGTGTGTGATGATCGCTCCCGCCCGGCTGACGTCCGTTCCCGGCCCCAGCTCGTTTTGAAGGACCTGACGGCGGAGCGGCCTTCCTGCTCTTCCCATGCCCGCGTCCGGCGCAGCCCCCTCCACCGCCTGGAAAATGTCCTGCTGGCCGCCGCCGCCGCCGCCGTGCTTCTTTATTTCTTTTTCACCTTCGCCCTGTCGCTGGGCCACTCCATCCAGCAGAGCTATGCCACCCCGGCCCTGCCATCCGTCGTGATGATCTCCAAGACCGTCGCGCGGGGGGACACGCTGACGGGGCTGGCCAAACGCTATGGCGACCCAAACACCTATATTCTAGCGCGTGAAGAACAGATCGCGCGCGTCAACCATCTTTCGGGAACCGCCCCCCTTGTTCCCGGCCAGCGCCTCCGCATCCCCGTCACGAACCCTGCCGTCATTGCCCAAATCGAATACCGCTATCACCGCAGCCTTGTCGCCAAACGATAGGTGTTTTGTCCACGGCACGAAAAAGCCCCCGGCCTCCAAAGAGGCCGGGGGCTTTTTCGTTTGCCCATTGCTATCGCCCGGCCATCGCCGGCTGGCGCGTCTTGTTCCGCTGGCAGCCGGGGCAAAGCGCCTCGCCGTAATTGCGGATCGAAAGCTCCTGCTGCGCCTTGGTCAACGCCTTGCCGCAGCCGACGCAGGCAGGGGTTCCGCTTGGCCCCGCGCTGTTGGCCGCCTCCGGCTTGGCGGCGGGCTTGGGCCCAGCCGGCGATGGCTTGGGCGCGGCTTCCGCATCGTCGCCGAACGGGTCGTCTTCGGTCGCGTCCAGCAGGCCCTCGCCGCCGATCAGCGCTTCAAAATCGTCTTCGCCCGCCTCGTCTGCGGGCGCCGGTCGCGTCGGCTCTGGGCGCGGGGCCTCGTTCCTCGGCGTCTCGCTGCTTCGCGGGGCGTCTTGGCGGGCCGGGCGGTCGGCGGGAGGCGCGCTCGGTGGGCTGACTTCGCGCGGCGGCGTGAAGCGGACGCCATCGCCATTTCCACCCGGCGGCGGGCCGCCGTAGCGATTGGAGCCGCCGCCGCCCCCACCATTGCCGCCCCCACCGTAACTCCCGCCGCCCCCGCCGCCGAAGCGCCCGCCGCCCATCGGCTGCGGGCTGTCCGCGAAGCGTCCTCCGCCGGCCTCGTCCAGTTCGGGCGCGAACTGCGTCCCGAAGCCGCACAGGGCGAGGGCGCGGCCAACGGCCCCCGTTTCGGATTTTTCAATCCAGTCGCCGAAGCCCTTGACATCCTCTTTTTTGGTCCCCGTCGCCATCAGCTTGCCCTCGCCGTCGCAGATGCGGGCGCGGAAGATCGCGTACTGCTTCTCGTGGTTGATCTCGACGGCTTCCGTCTCGATGCTCCAGTCGGGATGCTCCTCCCGGAACCAGACGATGCGCGCCGAAACCGGCAGGTACGTCCGGCCCCCCTGCACTTTGATGAGATGTCGCTTGAAGTCGAATGCCATTTCAATTCTCCTTATACCAGGTCAGATACCCATAGTCCACTCGCGAGACGCCCGCCTTCGCAGCGAGGAGGGTCAGCGTGCGCGGCGTCGTCCACGCAGACGCTTACTAGGACTTAATAAGGTCGGTAGATAGGACGGTCTGAACAACATTTGGTCGGTTACGGCTTGCTGCTCCGGCTTGTAGTGGCCGGCCCCCCACTGAGTCTGAATGCCGTCGGGATTGCCCCGGCCGCCTTCCGAGCCGATATTCCACCAGGAGCCGCCCACGGGCTGCTGATCGCCGGTGAACGTCGGGCCGCCCTGCGCGCCGTCCTTGCCGTTCATGTAGTCGAGCAGCGTCTTTGCCCACGCTTGGCTGTTTGCAGACTGCATATTCGCCCCCATCTCGCCGATCCACACCGGCGCGATGTTGTTTTTGACGACATCACCCCAGGAACGGTTCATCTGCGCGACAAAAGCGGGGCCGCTGTCAACCGCGAACGCGCTGATTTCGGTCGGGTATTCGTGGACCGAGTAGACCATCTTGTTCGGAATGCGCAGCATGACTGGGTTGCTCGTGATGTTGGCGAGCGTGACGTTGCCCTCGGGCGTTGCGCCCTTGTAGTCTTGTGATGGCTCGCCGATGATAAGCGCGCCGGGGTCTACTGCCTGAATGGCGCTGCCCACGTCCTGGAACATCTTGTGGATGTCGGTGGGACCGCCGCCGCCCCACGAGACCCCGTGCGGCTCGTTGTCTAGATCAAAGCCGATTACCGTCGGATTGCCGGCGAACGCCCCGGCAAACCACACCCAGTCAGCCTGGAACCTCGCGGCATCCACAGTGCCCTTGACGCCCGCCCCATCGGTGCCATCGGTGCCGGGGCCTTTGTCAATCCACAGGCCGTTTGGCTGCTGTCCGCCGGAGCCATCATCGGTGTGGTGGTCGAAGATCACCTTCAAACCGATCCGCCCGGCGTAGGCGACGACCTTTTGGAATATCTGCATCGTGGTCAGACCGATGAGGCCGGGGTTTGCCTTGAAGTCAATCGTGCCTGTGGAGGGTACGTTCTGCGGCTGCACATCCAGATTAACATTGGACCAGGGAATGCGGACTGTGTTGAAACCATCGGCCTTGATAGAGTCGAGGATGCTTTGGTAGCTGACAGCCCATAGCCCCTGCATCCCGTAGCCCGCCGGCCCGTCCGTCCCGTACCAGCCAATCGAAGCCACGCGCACCGGATTGCCACCGGCGTCCACGATTTGGCTGCCGCGTGTGCTCAGATAACCGGCGGGCAGCAATGAACCTCCGCGACCGGAAGGAGCGAAATGTTCGCTCCTTCCAGAGCGGCTTGCCTGAACCGTGACCGCCATCGAGGAGGCCAGCGGCGTGTCGGCGCTTACTGCCTCCATGTGATAGAGCAAGGCGATGAGGCCGAGTGCTCCGTACAGTCGTGAGTATTTCAACGGTGTTCCCCGTTTGCGCCTACGGCATCACACCGCCAGCGCCTCGGCGTCGTCAGCTTCCAACGTCACCGGCAGGCTCTCCACCGGCCCAACGGCGATCTCGCGGATGCGCGATTCCATCTCCGCCATGATCTCGGCGTGCTCTTCCAGGTACTGCTTGGCGTTCTCGCGGCCCTGGCCGATGCGCTGCTCCCCGTAGGTGAACCAGGAGCCGGACTTGTTCGCCAGCCCTAGTTCAATCGCCATGTCCAGAATTCCTCCTGAGCGGCTGATGCCCGTGCCGAACATGATGTCGAACTCGGCCTGGCGGAAGGGTGGGGCGACCTTGTTCTTGACCACCTTGACCTTGACGCGGTTGCCCACCATGTCCGTGCCCTGCTTGAGCGTCTCGACGCGGCGGATGTCCAGCCGCACGGACGCATAGAACTTCAGGGCCTTCCCGCCGGGCGTCGTTTCCGGGTTGCCGAACATGACGCCGATCTTTTCGCGAAGTTGGTTGATGAAGATGATCACGCAGCCCGTCTTGGAAACGCTGCCGGACAGCTTGCGCATCGCCTGCGACATCATGCGGGCCTGAAGCCCCATGTGGCTGTCGCCCATCTCGCCCTCGATCTCCGCTTTGGGGACCAGCGCGGCGACGGAGTCGATGACGATCAGCGCGACGGCGCCCGACCGGACTAAGCCGTCCGTGATCTCCAGCGCCTCCTCGCCCGTGGAGGGCTGCGAGACGAGCAGGCTGTCAATGTCCACGCCCAGCTTGCGGGCGTATTCGGGGTCCAGGGCGTGCTCGGCGTCCACATACGCGCAGATGCCGCCCGTCTTCTGCGATTCGGCGACCAGGTGCAGAGCCAGCGTCGTCTTGCCCGACGATTCGGGGCCGTAAACCTCGGTGATGCGCCCCTTGGGGATGCCGCCGACGCCCAGCGCGATGTCCAGCGCGATAGAGCCGGTCGAAACCGCCTCCGTCACCAGCTTCTCGGCTTGTCCCAGCCGCATGATCGCGCCTTTGCCGAACTGCTTGTCAATCTGCGCCAGCGCCAGTTCCAGTGCTTTTTCTTTGTCCAATGTCGGTTCCTCTCTCCGCCACTACGTCAAACATGTGTTCGTAAATCACTCTAATATACCATATTCAAGGCGGGATGTCAAGAAAAATCCCCCTATTTTTAGCAGGATTTCATGGCAACAATTACCAACGGCATACTATTCCGTTATTGCCCGGCTTGACAGAATAAAGGGGTTCTGTTATACTGACGCGGCTCTAAAAATTAAGCAAAGGTCGGCTCGCCCAAAGGCGTCCCGGCAGGACGCGCGAAAATCATGCCGTCCTTCGCGCGTGCCACCCAGAACCTCCAGGAGGAGACCATTTGCGAAACTCGAAGACAGCCCGCACGTTCGGCTATCTGTCCCTGGCTTCCCTTTTCTCGGCGACCGCGCTTTCCTGTCCTTTCGCGGTTCTGGCACAGCAGACCAACGCCGCCGCACAGACGCCCAGCGCCAGGGTCGGCACGAACTCTCCCACTCCCGTCTCCGACGCGCTCCTGACCCACGCGCTCACTGTCACCGTCCGGGACGGCGTCCAGGCCCCCCGGACGCTTGACACCAAAGCGCAGACCGTCGGCGACGCGCTGGCGGCGGCAGGCATCACCTTCGGCAAAGACGACCGCATCGTTCCTCGTCCTTCGACGCCCCTGGCGGCGGGCCAAAAGATCGTCATCACCCGCGTCCACTTCGAGGCACAGACCGAGACCGCCTCGATCCCCTTCAAGACCGTGTTCAAGATGAGCCGCGCCGTCCCCCCTGGTAAGATTCAGTCGGGACAGCACGGCGTCCCCGGCATTTTGGCAAAGACCTACAACGCCGGCTTCGTCAACGGCAAGCGCACCTGCCGCGATCTTGTCGCCATTCGCGTCGCCAAACAGCCGCAGGATCAGGAGACACTGGCCGGCATCCGTGTCCGCGAGGCGCGCGCCCTGCCGTCGCGCTCCGGCTCTTACCGGCGGATGCAGTGTTTCAGCATGGTCGCCACCGGCTACTCGCCCTATGAGGGCAGCAGCGTGGGCCGCTGCGCCACGGGAATGCGCGCGGGCTACGGCGTCGTCGCCGTGGACCCGCGCCTGATCCCCCTCCGCTCCAGGCTCTACGTCGAAGGCTACGGCTATGCCGTCGCGGGCGACACGGGCGGCGCCATCAAAGGGCACCGCATTGACCTGGGCCACACCACCCACTCGGAAGCGTCCAACGTCGGCCGCCGCCGCGTGACCGTCTGGCTGCTCTCGCCCGCGCGTTAAGTTGTATGAAGAGGCTTCTCTAGTTGCCCCCCAGCCCCCAATAATGGGGGAGCCAGAGTGGGCCTACTCCTACTCCCCCATTATTGGGGGCTGGGGGGTTCTGAGTCATCTTGCGCTTATAAGAGAACACCGATGACGCTCCAAGTCAGCCCCAACCGGCGTTTCCTCGTCCATGACGATGGGACGCCATTTTTCTATCTCGGCGACACCGCCTGGGAATTGTTTCACCGGCTCACGCGCGAGGAGGCCGACCTGTACCTCCAGATGCGCGCCGCGCAGGGTTTCACGGTCATTCAGGCCGTGGTTCTGGCCGAGCACGAGTTCGACAAACCCGGCCCCATAGGTCATCTGCCCCTGCACGACAACGACCCGGCCCGGCCCAACGAGCCGTACTTCGCCCATGTGGACGGGATCGTCCGCCGTGCCAACGCGCTGGGACTGACGATGGGGATGCTGCCAACCTGGGGCGACAAATGGAACAAGGCGTGGGGCGCGGGGCCGGAGATCTTCACGCCCGAAAACGCGCGGACGTATGGCCGCTGCCTGGGGGAGCGTTACCGGGACGCCGGCCTGATCTGGATTCTGGGCGGCGACCGCGCCGTCGAGTCGGACGCGCACCGGGCGATCCTCCGCGCCATGTCGGACGGGCTGGCCGAGGGCGACGGGGGCCGTCATCTTCAGACGTTCCACCCGCAGGGCGGCCAGACCTCGGCGCAGTATTTCCACGGGGATGCCTGGCTGGATTTCAACATGCGGCAGACCGGCCACAGCCGCAACAGCCCGAACTACGACAAGATCGCCGCTGACTATGCCCTCAGCCCCACCAAGCCCTGCCTGGACGGCGAGCCGGGCTACGAAGGCCACCCCGAAAGCTTTAACCCCCAAAACGGCTACCTGAACGACTCTGACACCCGCAAAGCCGCCTACTGGGCCGTCTTTGCCGGCGCCTTCGGCCACACCTACGGCTGCCACGACATCTGGCAGTTCCTGGACCCGGCTCGCTTCGCCCCGATGACGGCCGCCCGGACGCCCTGGCGCGAGGCTTTGCAACTGCCCGGCGCAAACCAGATGCGCCACCTGCGCGCCCTGATGGAGTCGCGCCCGTTCCTTTCGCGCATTCCCGACCAGTCGCTGATCGTGTCCGACGCGGGAACGGGCGCGGAGCATATCCGGGCGACGCGCGACGCAGACGGCAGCTATGCCTTTGTTTACTCCGCTTTCGGCTTGCCCTTCACGCTGGACATGACGAAGCTGCACGGGTCGCCCCTCACGGCCTGGTGGTTCGACCCCCGCCGCGTCGGGGCGGTCCCCGTCGGGCGGGTGGGACAGGCCGGGCGGGTGGGACAGGCCGGGTCGGAGACGTTCACCCCGCCGAGCAGCGGCCCTGGCTGTGATTGGGTGCTGGTTCTGGATGATGCCGCCCGGAAGTACCCGCCCCCTGGTATAATGGGGGCATGAACCTTTCCAGCCCCGCCGCCGTCTCCGGCCTGCTCCAGCGGCACGGCCTGCACCCCCGCCGCCGCTTCGGGCAGAACTTCCTGGTAGACGCCAACACGCTGACCAAGATCGTCACGGCGGGTGAACTTGGAGCGGGTGACGCGGTGCTGGAGATCGGCGCGGGGCTGGGCGTGCTGACGCGGGCGCTGGCCGAGGCCGTGACGCCGACGGGCCGGGTCGTCGCGCTGGAGATTGACCAAGACTTGCTGCCCGCCCTGGCGGAAACGGTCGGCGATTTGCCCCAGGTCCAGATCATCCCCGGCGACGCGATGGCGCTGGACTGGCCGGCGTTTCTGGATGCGCACTTTGCCGAGGCGTCCCACGTCTCCGTCGTCGCCAACATCCCCTACAACATCACCTCGCCGCTGCTGACGACGCTCTTAGATCAGCGGGGCCGCTTCGCCCGGATCGTGCTGCTGGTTCAGAAGGAAGTCGCCGCCCGGCTGGGCGCGAAGCCGGGGACGCCCGACTTCAGCGCCCTGGGCGTCTTTTCCCAGTTCCACGCCCAGGTGGAAACGGTCGGCATCGTCTCGCGCCGCGTCTTCTTTCCGCCGCCGGACGTGGACAGCGCCATCGTCCGCCTGACCCCCCACGCCGCCCCGCCCGTCGCCGTGCCCGACGAGATGCTGTTCTTCGCCATTGTCCGCGCCGCCTTCGGCCAGCGCCGCAAGGCCCTCCTCAACGCCCTCAGCGGCGACCCCGCCCTGGGCTGGAGCCGCGACCAGGCGGCAGACGCCCTCGCCGCCGCCGGCATTGACGCGGGCCGCCGGGGCGAAACGCTCAGTCTGGAAGAGTTCGCGCGCCTGGCGCAGCCATCGGCGGCAGCGGAGGCAGGCTCGCCACCAGCCGCGCCGTCTCCACGCTGACCCTCACGACCCGGCGCACCAGCCGCACGATGTATTCCGGGTCGTCCGCGCGGTTCGGGTCGGAGACGATCCCGCTGCGCTTGTCCGTGCCGACCTGATACTGGTCCAGAACCCATTCCAGGGCGCTCCGGTTGCCGAGCCTGTAGTCAAAGGCTTCCGGAGGGATGCCGGCCAGGGTCAGCGCCCCATTGACGATGACTGCCGTTTTGTCCTTGTTGAGCCGCATTTTGGCGACGCGCCAGGAGAACGGCACGTCCTTGTTGACGATCTGCTTTAGTTTGTATTCTTCGGCCTGTTCATAGCCCACATGCAGGGCGGCCAGGGCGGCCCCGACCGAGACGAAGGCGCGGAAGAGGCCGGGCACTGAAGTACCCGTCTGGGAAGCCTGCGGCTGACCGTCCTGCGGACGGGGGAACGCCGGGGCCTCTCCATCTTCCGTCCCCTGGACGGTCGGCGGAGCCTCCCAGACGGGCATTTCAATGCCCGGCCCTCCCCCCGGTCCCGTCCCCGCCTCGCCCCCCACCAGCGGGATACGCGGCAGTTCGCGCTTGAGGTTTTCCTTGTACCGCTCCCGGTACTCCGGCGAATGGAGCAGGCCGTAGACGTAGTGAAAGATGTCCCGCTTGGTCACGTCCGGCCCGTACTTTGCCCGGAACTGCCCCAGCGCCCAATCCGTGATATTCTCGCGCCGGAGCTTGCCGTCGAGGGCGTAGGTGTAGAGGGGGAAGCATCTAAAACCATCTACTGAGTTCACTGAGTAGTTGGGAATGCTGTTAGCAATCAGGGTTGTGAATGCGGCGCGATGTCCTGTTCCGCTGATGCAGATTACGGCATTTTCTTGCTCACTAATGGTATTCGGGAAGATACGGTCAAAAAGAGACGGGCGATCATTAAAGATGCTGTCATAATACAACATCTGCTTGCTGAAAGGACGGTACAAAGACTGCCTGATCTTGCTTTCGTCGTACTCAGCGTAATGCACACGCATAAGCTCTTGTTTGAGATGCTCACTCCACTTGAGGCTTTCATAAGCGACGAAAGCATCTATTTCTTTCGGCCGACCCTCGCGCGTCCAGCGAAGGACCTCGCTGTTATACTCGTCAATACACTTCTCCATACGAGGCTTTAGTCTCGTTTGGTCGAAATCATAGACGATATTATCCCGCGACGTATTAACCCCTGGACAGAAACTTTTGAAGATAGCCTTTGTATCCATGCCGAGTGATGCTTTTGTCTCCTTTGAAGCTATAGGCAAGAAGTCAGCGAAATCATCTTGTAGACCGTCGGTGAGCCAAACATTATTGCGATTCGGCGTTAACGTCTTCCATTCGACTCCTGCAATGCTATTCTTATCGGAAAGCCATGTAAGTTTCTCGCTTTTGCGCCAATTCTCGGGGACTCGATAGTAACGTAAAAACTTTTCTGTCCCGGCTTTCCGAACGGCAATCGTGATGCCTGCGCCGACTTGGATGCCAAAGACATTGTGCGTCGTGCCAGACAGCTTCGGGTTTTGCCTCACGTTGCCGTGCAAATCTATATGGTAAATTTGGGTGAAATCTTCTGTAAGATGTTGCCGCATACCATCAAAAGCCATCTGGTCAACAAAGGAGTTGTTAGTCACAAAGCAGACGATGCCGTCCTGACCTTGCAGACGGTCCGCTGCCCAGCGAAAGAAGCGGACATAGGCATCGTAAAGTTGATTTTTAAGAGTTGCCTTTGAGTCTTTGGCATAGGTCTCCCGGATGCGCGCATCCACCACTGGGTACTTGCGGTTTTTGTTGTTATCGTTCTCGTTCTGTTGCCCCACGTTGTACGGCGGGTTGCCGATAATCACTGTAATCGCCGCGTCCTGCTCCCGCTGCACCCGGTCGGTATTCGCTTCGGCGAACATTGCCAATTGCTTGCCCTGTGCCAAATCCAATGTGTCTGCGAAGCACAGGCCGGGGAAGGGTTCATACCGGCCTTGCAGGTCGAAATAGGCGTGTTCCAGGTTCAGCGAGGCCACATAGTAGGGCAGCAGCATGACCTCGTTGGCGAACAATTCCTTCTGGTACTTGCGGCGCAAATCCAGCGGCGCGATGCGACGCAGGATGTTCACCAGGAAGTTGCCCGTCCCCGTACACGGGTCCAGGATCGTCACGCCGGGGGCGGAAAGGGACGTGCCAAACTCCATTTGCAAGACCTCCTCCACGCTGGCGCACATGAAGTCCACGATGGGCTGGGGCGTGTAGACGATGCCGTGGGTGTCCGCCGTGGCCGTGCTGAAGTCCTGAAAGAACCGCTCGTAGATGGTGTTGAGGAAGCCCTGCTTCTCGGAAAAGTCCGTGATCGTCCGGGCCGTGTTCTCGATGGCCGTGTAGAAGTAGTCCAGCCGCTTCAGAAACGACTCCCGGCTGAACGCCTGGCTGGTGAGCGCGGCGATGACCTTCTCGATCTCCCCCGCGATGACGTTGCGCTTGGTGAACTCCGGGTTGTCGAAGACGTTGCGGAACAGCCGCTCGGTGAGCAGGTGCTGGACCAGCATTTCCTCGATCTGGACGGTGCTGACGGCGGGATTGAGCGAGGTGCGGCACAGTTCAAAGAACTCGGAGAAGGCCGCGATAAACGGCGGGTTGTCCTGCCGCGCCGTTTCGATGATGGACAGGAGCGCCTTCGCCAGAACGGGGATCTGTTCGCGGAACTCGACTTCCGCCTGATGAAATTCTTCAATCTCGGCGGGCGTGTGGCTGAAATAGCGGGTCAGCAGACTCGCCAGCGCGTCCCGCTGGGTCAGGTCCACGTCCAGCACGCGCTGCTTGTTCTGATACAGGACGGCCCGGCGGGTGTCCTCAAAAATGATGTTGCTCAGGTTGTAGCCGAGCTTGATCTTGCTGCGGATTTCGGCTTCCAGGTCGTCTTTGGCGTCCTTCGCCTCCCAATAGCCACGCGGGATGCGGAAATCGTCCAGGAGGGTGCCGTCGGGCCGCTTGCGGCTCCCCGGCAGGGTGTGCTCTTCCACGAGAGTCCAGCCGGCCGGCTTGGCGAACGTCTCCAGCAGGGACCGGAAGGCGCTGCGGATGCCCTGCTCCTGGGTCACTCCCAGCCCGGCATAGCGGGACAGGGCGGCATAGTAAGAGTCGAGCGTGGGGTTCGGAGTTGGAACTATTTGCATACAGCCCTATTTTACACGAAAACAGCGGGAAGGGCAAGGCAGAGCCTGGTGTCACGGGGCGGCTTCCGGCGTGCCATGCGTCGCTGTGACTGCTTTCCGCTGCCGCCGGTCGTCGCGGCTTTGCAGGAGGACATAGGAGATCGGCACGAGCCAAAACAGCGCGAGGCTGATGACGGGGCTGACCCAGGAGAGGGCAATGGCCGCCAAGTTGATGCCGATAGCCCCTAGTGTGCGGGTGTTGCCGGCGCGCACCAGCCACGGGTTAATCGGGGCGTCGGTCAATCGCCCGCGCCGTGTTGCATAGGTCCACAAGCTCTGCAAGGCAAGCCCCGTCAGCACCAGGTTGCCGCCGTACACCGCCACGGCGGTCCGGTCATGCCGGAACTGGCCGAGCAGCCCCGCCGAGAAGGGGATGAAGGCGACGCACATCAGGAACAGATTGTTGATCCAGAGCAGGGTCCGGTCGGCCCGCTTCAGGGGGTGCAGCATCAGGTGGTGGGCGACCCAGTAGACGCCGATGATGACGAAGCTCAGGGCATACGAGAACAGCTCCGGCCACAGGTGCAGCAGGCGGCCCGGAAGCTGCGCCGCCGTCGTCTGCGCCGGGTCGGGCACCTTGATGTCCAGCACCAGCAGGGTGACGGCGATGGCGAACACGCCATCGCTGAAGGCGGAGATGCGTTCCTTGCCCAGCCCGCTTGTGTCCGTGTCGTCTTCGCCCATGCCTCTCGCCACTTTCTCGTCTCAGGGAATCAGCACGATCTTTCCGTGCGCGCCGGGCGCCATGATGGCCTCATGGGCGCGGGGCGCGTCCGCCAGCGGGATTTCCTGGGCGACAATCGGCGTCAGCGTCCCGTTCGCCAGCCCCGCGCCGACGGCAGCGTGAAGCTGTGCCGTCTCGCGCTCCGTCGCGTTTGCCAGGCTTATCCCTAAAATCGCTGAATTCTTCGTCATCGTTTGGCGCGGGTCAATCTCGATTGGCCCCCGGCTGCCGATGACCACGACCCGCCCGTTCTGCGCCAGGAGGCCGAGGTCTTTGGCGAGGTTGACGTTCGCCAGCATTTCCAGCACGGCATCCACGCCCTTGCCGCCGGTCAGCGCCTTGATCTCGTCCAGGTAGCCGTCTTTGCCGTGGTCCAAGACGTGATGCGCCCCCTGTTCCGCCACCAGACGCCGGCCCTTCTCGCTGCCCGCCGTGCCGATAATCGTCAGCCCCGCCGCCCCCGCGATCTGCACGGCGGCCAGCCCGACCCCGCCGCTCGCGCCATGCACCAGCAGGGTTTCGCCCGGCCGCGCCTTCGCCCGGTCGTACAGCCCATAATAGGCCGTGTAGTAGGGGACATGCACCCCCGCGCCCTGCGCGAACGACAGGCGCGAGGGCAAATGCCGCGCCTGGGCGGCGGTACACAAGGCTTTCTCGGCATACGCCCCGGTCATGGTCCCCGCCAGATACACGCGGTCGCCGGCCTTCATCGTCGTGACGCCCTCGCCGACCGCTTCCACCGTTCCCGCCGCGTCCGAGCCGGGCGTGTAGGGGAGGGGACGCTTGCCGTAGCCGCCCGACCGGATGTAGGCGTCTACGGGGTTGACGCCGACCGCCTCCACTTGGACCAGAACCTGCCCCGGCCCCGGCTGCGGGTCGGCAATCTCTTCCAAGCGGAGTGTTTCCGGTCCGCCGAACTCGCGCACACGAATTGCTTTCATGTGGCCTAAACTTCCATCTCGTCCACATAGCACCAGCGCCAGTCTTCGCCCGGCTGGAACGACTGCATGATTGGGTGCTGGGTCGCATGGAAGTGCTTCGTCGCGTGCTTGTTCTTGGACGAGTCGCAGCAGCCGATGTGGCCGCAGATCAAACACTCGCGCAGATGCACCCAAGCATCGCCCATCTTCAGACATTCCTCGCAGCCCTGCGGTGTGCGCGGTTCGACGTCTCGGATCTGATCCAGGTGCGTGCATTGGTCAGCCATCGTGTGTCTCCTTTTCTTTGCCGTCAACCTCTTTGCCGTCGTCAATCAGAAATGCTGCGCAAACGGCGCTGAGGAGCGCCAAGGCGGCAGCGATCCCCATCACCAGCCGGAAACCGGCCACATACGACCCGGCCACGGCCTCCGCCACCACCTGCCGCTGTGCGGGGGGCAGCGACGCAGACGGGAGGGTCGCCGCCAGCCTGCCACGCTGCCCCATCACCTGCTGCTTAATCGTAGGCGGCAGGCCCAACGTTCCTAGACGCCGGTCCAGGCTGCGTCCGAAGGCCGCCGTCAGGACCAGGCTGAGAGCCGCAATCGCTACCAATCCCGCCACGCGCGAGACGGCATTGTTGACGCCGGACGCCACGCCTGCGTACCGGGTCTCGACGCTGCCCATCACCGCCGTCGTCAGCGGCGCAACGCTGACCGCCATGCCCAGTCCCAGCGCGAGTATGGCCGGAAACCAGTCCGTCCAGTACGAGCCGCCGACGCCGGGGCGGGCCAGCAGCGCGAAGCCCGCCGCCGCGACGGTTGGGCCGACCAGCAGCGGCTTCCTAGCCCCGTAGTGCGCGACCAGGCCACCGGACCAGCGGGACAGCCCGGACATCAGCAGCACGAACGGCAGCAGCGCCAGCCCCGCCGCCGTGGGTGAGTAGTGCTGCACCTGGATCAAGTCGAACGGCAGAAAGAACAGCGCGCCGCCCAGCGCGGCATACAGCAGCAGCGTCAGCCCATTTGTCCCCGCGAACGTCCGCAACCGAAACAGACCCAGCGGCATCATCGGCGACTTGGAGCGTGCTTCGGCGGCGACGAATGCGGCCAGCAGGACCAGCCCGACCGCCAGAAATGTCAGGACACGGGGGCTTGTCAGCCCCGCCGTCGAGGCGTCTATCAGGCCGTAAACGACCCCGCCCAGACCCAGCACGGCGAGGGCCGCCCCCAAAAAGTCCAGGCCCGCCGGGGCGCCCTCGTCCCGGCTTTCCGGCACTCGGAGGAGCGTGATCGCCAGCACGGCGACGGCCAGCGGCAGGTTCAGAAAGAAGATCGCCCGCCAGCCGATGTGCTGAACGAGCCAGCCGCCCAGCGCAGGCCCCAGCGCGGTCGTGATCGCCGTCCACCCGGACCACGTCCCGATGGCCTGGCCGCGCTTCTCTTTGGGAAACGCGGCGCTGATGAGCGCCAGGCTCCCCGGCACCAGCAGCGCGCCGCCGACGCCCTGCACCGCCCGCGCCCAGATGAGCTGCGTCACGTCCGGGGCCAGCCCGCACCAGGCCGAGGCCAGCGCGAACACGGCGACGCCGAGGGCGTAAATCTTGCGGCGCCCCAGGTGGTCGCCGAGCGAGCCGCCGACCAGGATCAGGGCCGCCAGCAGCAGCGAGTACGCCTCGACGATCCACTGCACCTGCGCGATGTTCGCATGGAGACTCGCCTGCATCGCGGGCAGGGCGATGTTGACGACCGTGCCGTCAATGAAGGCCAGGCTGGAGCCGAGGATGGTGGCCGCCAGCACCCACCGCCCCGCCGCCTCCCCGGAAGGCTTTGCCTCGACGCCGCCCCGGATGACGCCGGCATCGCACGGCGGGTGGACGGCGCTGTTCATTTGGCTGCCGTTTCCAGCGGCAGCCGCACCTCGAAGCGCGTACTGCCCGGCTCGGAAATGACGCGAATGTCGCCGTGATGCCGGGCCACGACGATCCGGTAGGCGGTGTCCAGCCCCAGCCCCGTCCCCTTGCCGACGCCTTTGGTCGTGAAGAACGGCTCGAAAATGCGGTCTTGAATGTCCTGGGGGATGCCTGGTCCATCATCGCCGATCTCGACCAATACGCCGTTATCTTCCCGCGCTGTCCGCACGAAGAGATGGCCCCGTCCGTCCAGCGCGTCCAGGGCGTTATCCATCAGGTTGGTCCAGACCTGGTTCAACTCACTCCCATAGGCGGTGATGCAGGGCAGGTCCGGCGCGTAGTCCCGGACGATCTCGACCCCGTGCTTCCATTTGAAGCGCAGGATCGTCAGCGTCGTCTCTAAAGAGGCGCGCACGTCCACTTCCTGCGTGGGGGCCTGATCCATGTACGAGTAGGCTTTGATGGCTGTCACCAGATCCGAGATGCGGTCCGCGCTCTGCTCGGTCGTCCGCAGCAACGCCACGGCCTCCAGGCTGGAGCCGAGCCACGCCAGACTAGCCGCAAGGGCGGCGGGTTCGGGTATCTGCGCGGCTAGTGTTTCCAGCGTCTCCTCGGTCAGCCCGCCCTCCGCCATCGCCCCGGCTAGGGCGCAGCTTTCCGGGATGTCGCGCGCGTCCATCCAGTCGGCCAGCGCGTCTTCTCGCTCGCTCAGGGCCAGCGCGTCCAGACCCGGCGGCTCCGCCTTGCCCTGCACGTCCAGAAGCAGCTCCTTCTGTGCATCCGACAAGCGTCGTTCGCCCAACTCAAACGCCGACCGCTGCAACGTCACCAGCGACTCGCGCAAACGGGCCGCCGCCCGCCGCGCCGCCGCTGCGGGATTGTTCAGCTCGTGCGCCAGCCCCGCCGAGAGTTTTCCCAAGGCGGCCATCTTCTCCCGCTGCTGCGCCAGCGCGTCCGCCTCGGGCCGCCGCTGGGCCATCACGCCGAGGATTTCCCCGGCCAGGACCGGGCAGGCGACGATGATGTCCTTGAACTCGGCGGCTTGGAGCCGCAGGACCCGCGTCGGGGCCGTGGCGTGACCAGTGGCGATAGACGGGTCTCCATTAAACATGGACAGCGCCCCGGTGTATTCCCCCGGCTCATGCACGACCAGGAGCGTGTCTTCGCCCGCGATCTTCCGGGTAACTTTGAGGCTGCCTTCCAGAACGACGTAAAATTCCTGCTCCGGCTGCCCTTCCGAAAAGAGCGTCTCCCCCTGGGCAAGCGCGGCCTCGGTCCCCAGCGGCCGTAGGCACTCGATCTCCACCTCCGTCAGCTTTGGGAACAAATGCTCCTGCCGGGATGCGCCGCTCATGGAGTCATCTCACTTTCGCCAGATACTGGTGGACGAACTGCACGGCGATGGCCCCGCCGCCGACCGCCGACGCGACCCGCTTGATGGACTGGTGCAGCACGTCGCCCGCGACGAAGACGCCGGGCACGCTCGATTCGAGCAGGAACGGGTCGCGGTCCAGCGGCCAGCCTTCGGGACGCCTGCCGTTCTGCATCAGGTCCGGTCCGGCCAGGATGAAGCCGTTTTCGTCCCGCTTCACGACCCCTTCCAGCCAATCCGTGCGCGGCTGCGCCCCAATGAAGATGAAAACGGCCCGGCATGGCACGACTTCGGTTTCGCCCGTGTTCGAGTGCAGGATCGAGATGCGCTCTAGCTGCGCGTCGCCCTCCGCCGCCGTGACCTGCGCGTTCAGCCAGACACGGACCGTCGGCTGTGCTTTGATTTCGTCCACCAGGTACTGCGACATGCCCCTTTCCAGCGAGTCTCCCCGGACGAGCAGGGTGACGCAGTGGGCGTACTTGGCGAAATACAGGGCGGCCTGACCCGCCGAGTTGGCCCCGCCGACGAGGTACACGTCATCATCTTTACAGGACAGCGCCTCGGTCATTGCCGCGCCGTAGTAGACGCCCGCGCCGGTCAGCTTCTCCAGGCCCGGCACGTCCAGCTTGCGGTAGGAAACGCCCGTCGCAATCAACAGCGCGTGGCAGCTCACTTCGGTTCCGTTCGCCAGCGTCAGAATGCGGTACTGGTCCTGCCCTCGCAGGCCCGTCACCTCTTGCGACAGTATCTCCACCCCGAACCGCTGCGCCTGCGTCACCGCCCGCCGCGCCAGGTCCGCCCCGCTCAGACCCGTCGGAAAGCCCAGGTAATTTTCGATGCGCGAGCTAGTTCCGGCCTGCCCGCCGGGGGCCTCGCGCTCGACCATCAGCGTCCGCAAGCCCTCCGAGGCCCCGTAGACCGCCGCCGCCAGCCCCGCCGGGCCGCCGCCGACGATGACCAGGTCATAAAACGGCTGCTCCGCCGTCGTTTTCAGCCCGACTTTGGCCGCCAGCCTCGCGTTGTCCGGGTTGGACAGCTTCTCGCCGTCGTGGAAGACGACCAGCGGCAGGGCCGGCGCGTCCGCGCCTTCGTACAGGCTGCACGCTTCGGTGTCCGCCTCGATGTCTTCCCACTGATACGGGACATGGTTCCGGGCCAGGAAGTCCTTGACCCGGTGCGAGTCCGACGACCAGCGGTTGCCGACCACGCGGATGCCCTCATAGGGTGCGCGGTAGTCCGCCTTCCAGTCGTCCAGCAGGTCGTCCAGGATCGGGTATAACTCCTCCTCCGGCGGGTCCCAGGGCTTCAGCAGGTAGTAATCGGTGCGGACCTTGTTGATCGCCTTGATGGCCGCCTCGGTGTCCGCGTAGGCCGTCAGCAAAACGCGCTTGCAGTCGGGATAGATTTGGATTGCCTGCTCCAAGAAGTCCACGCCGCCCATGCCCGGCATCCGCTGGTCCACGACCAGGAGGGCCACCGGCTCGTCCCGCGCCTTGAGCTGCCGCAGGGCTTCCAGGGCGGGGTCGCCGCCGTCCGCGCTCAGAATGCGGTAGTCTTTCCCGTACTGCTTCCGCAGATCGCTTTTGACGAGGCGCAAAACGTCCGCGTCGTCGTCCACCGCCAGTATCGTCGGTTTCGCCGCCATGTGTGAGTCTCCCTCGCGGAACCCCATCCGCGCCCAACGTGTTACGGACGGCATGAACAGCCGCCGTATCGAACCTGCTCCCGGCCAAGAATCCGTCTGGGATTACCCGCGCCCCCCGCGCCTCGAAGACACCGACAAGCACATCCAGGTCGTCTTTGGCGGCGTGGTCATTGCCGACACGCGCCGCGCCAAGCGCGTCCTCGAAACCAGCCACCCACCCGTTTACTACCTGCCACCCGAAGACGTCCGCTCCGAGCGCTTTCTCCCCGCGCCCGGCCGGTCCTACTGCGAGTGGAAGGGCACGGCGGGATACTACACGATTGAAGTCAACGGAAACCAGGCAGACAACGCTGCTTGGTTTTACCCAAATCCCACCGCTTCCTTCGCCCCGCTCCGAAACTACATCGCCCTTTACCCCGGCCGCATGGACTCCTGCACCGTGGACGGCGAGCGCGTCACCCCCCAGCCAGGCGAGTTCTACGGCGGCTGGATCACGTCCGACATCGTCGGCCCCTTCAAAGGCGAGCCGGGCACGTCCGGCTGGTAGAGCCGCTCCCGGTGCTATGACACACCACAAACGCAAAAAGGCCCGCGCGGGGCGCGGGCCTTTCCTGTCTGCTCCGTTCCTCGATGCGCCTGCATCTCGTCCTCGATACTGCGCCGCAGCTCCATCAGCCGGACCGCATACCTCTCCATCGCCGCTTCCTCCTCCGAGCGCGGCTTCCACGGCGTCACCCCGACCGGCTTGCCGTCCTCGTCCACGGCTACGAAGATGATGATGCAGTGCGTCGTTTCCCGGAACTGACCATCGCGCGGGTCGCTCGCGCTCACATCCACCGCGATGTGGATGCTGGTCTTGCCCGTATAGATGACCCGCGCCCGCACCTCCACCATGTTTCCAATCAAGATGGGCTTGTAGAACCGAATCCCGCCGACGTACAGGGTTACGCAGTAACGCCCGCTCCACCCGACCGCGCAAGCATACCCCGCCTGGTCAATCCACTTCATCACTGCCCCGCCATGCACCTTGCCGCCAAAGTTCATGTCCGTCGGCTCGGCCAAAAACCGCAGGGTTACTTCATGTTCACGCTCAGGTTTCATAGGGCTAGAGGTTCAGCGTATGCCGCAGAGCAACGTCCACAAGAGGCATTGGCAGGGAACCGATGATCCGGCTGATCGCGCCGACGACCACAGTCGCCAAGTTGTCCGTCAAGACAACCGAATCCAGAAGCAGCCCTGACTGGCTACCCTCGGTCGTAGACATCAGAATCGTCACCCGGCTAGGATGACCGGCACGGACCATCTGGCTGCTGATCATGGCGACGATGACCTGGTTCAATCCAGTCTGCAAGCCGTCCGCCTGTACGACCAGGGCGGGGCGCAACTTTGCGGAAGACAGGTTGGAGTTCGGGAACATCACCAGAACGACGTCGCCGCGTTTAACGCCCGGATTTTGCCGCATCGTAGTTGTCGTAGACATCCATCTCCGGCTGCTCCCAATCCTCGGCAAAGGGCATCAGCCGGGCGCGCAGTTCCGCCGCCTGCTCATGGCTGATGCCGTGGGCGCGGAGGTCGGTGCTTGAAGCTTCATCCTCGCCTGTCGTTAAGAAGCTCAGGAGAGCGTCATTAACTAGCGCGTTCGGGTCCTGCCCATCGCGATGTGCCTTCTCCAGCAACCTTAGCTCGACTTGCGGATCAAGAGTGATAGTCATGGCGGTATCTCCTATTTAGGCATTATACCACCTGCTCTTTGTAGAAGGTCTCCAGGGTTGAGCGGCAGGTCTCCTCGCTGACGCCTTGAAGCCTGAAAGCCTCCGTGACCACCTGGCCGCCGCCTCGGAGCAAGCCCAGCAGAAGGTGTTCCGTTCCAAGCCAGTCCGCGTTCAAGCGTCTTGGCTTTGGCTCTTCATAGGCGAGGTCAATAACACGCTTGCTCTCGCGCGTAAGACGTATTTCTTTGTCTGCCCCCTGCGCCCTCGCCGTCAGCCTCCCCTCCACTTTCGAGCGGAGCGCCGAGACATCCACTCCCAGCCGCGCCAGAATACGTAGCGCAACATTTGATGGGTCGTGCAGCAGGCCGAGAAGAAGGTGCTCGGGGGCGACGGCACTCGCCCCCAAGCGTACTGCTTCTTCTTCGGCGAAGAGTACCATGTATCGTGCTCGCTCCGTCCACCGCGTCCACCTCGTATAAGCCATGACGCTGCCCCCACAGAACGAGAACTACGGACTTTCCGGGCAACGCTAGGGCGTCACCGGCTCCCACTTCTTCGTCTCCGCCGACTTGGCGATAGGGTCCAGCAGGTGTCGCTCATCGCCATGCCGTAAAACCTACGAACTGCGGCGAATGTGAAGGATGCGGACGAATGCCGGGTCGCTTTCGGCTGCTTCAAAGACAGCATACAGTATCCAGTACCCCATTCTGCCGATGCGGAAAGGCATCCGCCGCGTTTGGTATCCACCCCGGACTTTGTCCGGGGCGAGGGGATAACGCTTGGGCAGTTGCGACAAAGATTGGCAGGCGGTTAAAATGCCTTCATTCCAGCGTTCTGCGAGTTCAAACCGGACACCGGCCAGGCGCAGGTATTCGGCTTCGAGTTCCGCCTCGGCAGGCTCGGCAAAACGAATGTCATAAACAGCGGGTGAATCGTCTTCAGGAGTCATTCGGCGACAACCACGCCGGTTTCCGTCTCACTTAGCTGCGCAGACGGCCAGGAGTCCGGCAGGCCGCGTTTGGCCCTCTGCTCCGCGAGATAGTGAGCCATCGGCTTTTCCCGGCCGGCTTCCGCAGCCGCCATCGCCTTGCCAACGGCCGTCGCGGTTTCCTCATCCTCCCGCGCCTGCGCCGCCAGGCTATCGGCGAGGAGTGTGTCAACGAGGGTATCCAAGTCTTGCCCGTCCAGACGCGCTTTTTCCCGAAGCAGGGCTTCGGTCATGGGTTTCAAAGTGATAGTCATGGCGTTGCTTCCTCTTGAAGAGAGTATACCCGGAGGAGGGGACGCCCGCTTTCTGCTGGCGTCCCCCGCTAGCGCTACGGCCGCACCGGCTCCCACTTCTTCGTCTCCGCCGACCTCGCGATGGTGTCCAGGAGGACGTTGTTCAGGTAGCCGTCGCGGAAGTTCGGGGTCGGGTTCTCGCCCTTCGCAATCGCCGTGAAGGCGTCGTAGAGCAGGTTGGTGAAGGTGTGCTCGTAGCCGATGTTGTGGGCGGGGGGCCAGTAGTGGCCCGTGTAGCGGTCCTGGCCCGCCGTCACGGTGACGGTGCGGAAGCCGTTCGTGCCGGCGTGGGTGTCCTCGGTGTAGATGTCCAGCTCGTTGGGGCGCTCGGCGTTGAAGACCAGGCTGCCCTTGCTGCCGTTGATCTCGAATCGGTTGTGGTTCTTGCGGCCCAGCGCGAATCGGGTCGCCTCGAAGGTCCCCAGCGCGCCGTTTGCGAAGCGGGCCAGGGCCAGCGAGGCGTCGTCCACATCCACTTCACCCATCACGTCCGATGCCTTGCCGCCCAGGCGGTCGTCGGACTCGGCCAGCTCGGGGCGCTGCTTGATGAAGGTCTCCATCAAGCCGCTGACTTCGGAAATCTCGCCGACGAGGTAGCGGGCCGTGTCCAGGCAGTGCGCCAGCAGGTCGCCGTGCGAGCCGCTGCCCGCCGTGTCCTTCTTCAAGCGCCAGACGAGGGGGAAATTCGGGTCCACGATCCAGTCCTGCAAGAACAGCGCGCGCCAGTGGTAGACCCGGCCGATGTAGCCTTCGTCAATGAGCTGCTTGGCGAACGAGACGGCGGGGTTGGCGCGGTAGTTGAAAAAGATCAGGTGTTTGACCCCGGCTTTCTCCACCGCCTCCAGCATCCGCCGCGCCTCCTCGGACGTGTTGCCGAGCGGCTTCTCGCAGAAGACGTGCTTGCCGGCCTGGGCGGCGGCGATGGCGATCTCGGCGTGCATGTTGCCCGGCGCCCCAATGTCCACGATGTCAATGTCGGGGCGCGCGATGAGTTTCCGCCAGTCCGTCTCGTAACCCTCCCAGCCGAAGGTTTGTGCCGCTTTGCTGACGCCGGCCTCGTCGCGCCCGCACAGGGCCTTCATCACGGGCGTCGCTTCCAGATCGGGGAAGAACCGTCCCACCTGCCGGTAGGCGTTGGAGTGCGCCTTGCCCATGAACTTGTAGCCGATCATGCCCACGTTTAACGTCTTTATCTGGGTCTTCGCTGCCATGTGAATCCTCCTGGGTGCGTGTGATGGTTCAACGTGTGATAGTTCAAAAGGAATCGGCCCGCCGAAACGGGTTCGACGGGCCGAATGATGGGGGCTAAGGCGTCGGTCGGGGGACCGGCATGGCGCGGAAGCCTGAGCCGGCGGGCGGCGCGGGCGCGAACGTCGGGGCTTCCCCCAGGTAGTCCACGATCTTCGCACGGCTTCGCAGTCCCTGAATGTAGGGGCCAAACGCCTGCTGGAGCTGCTTCTGGCGATCCGCAGCGGCGGCGTCCGCGTACCTTTTGATGTCGGCGGGTGTCGGGGCCGCGCTGGTGCTGTCGAGGTGGATCAAGTGATAGCCGAATTCGGACTTCACGGGCGTCGGCGTGACTTCGCCGGGCTTGAGGGCCAGGGCCGCCTTCAGCCAGTTAGGATCATAAGACGAAGTGGCCTCGATCACCCCCGGCAGATCGCCGCCATTTCCCTTGCCGGAGGGGTCTTCTGTATACTCGTTCGCGACATCCGCGAAGCTCTTGCCCGCCTTCAACTCAGCCTGCGCTTTGGCGATAATCGTCAGCGCCTCGGCGTCCGTGTGCGGCGGCTTGGCGCCCGGCGCGGACCCCGGCAGAGGAATGGTCGCGATCAGCAGGTGTCGCGCGTGGTACTTGAGCGGCCCCGCGTTGGGCTTCAGCGTCTTGGCGACCAGGGCCTCCGCCTTGAGCTGAGTTAGCTGCAAGTTCTTGAACTCCGCCAGCGTCTGGTGGTGAACTGCCAGGGCGGCGTCCAGGCCGCCTGGGTAACTTGCGGCCTGCTGCCGGGCCTGGGCGATGCGGGCGTTGAGCTGCGCCGGTGTCACCACGACATGCTGCCTCACGGCCTCCTGGTTGATCAACTCGATCAGGATCATCTGGCTGACGATCTGCGGCCCGACCGCTTTCAACGCCTGGTCGGCGACCTGCGAACGCAGAATGTTTTTGCCGTTGACGATGGCGGCGACGCCGGGAGGCGCGGGCGTCCGTCCGGCCGGGGCCGTGACCGGCGCGACCGGCGGCGGGGGAGGCGGCGGCGGCATGTTCGGGACCAGCGGTGTCTGTGCCGGGGCCGGCACGGCGGCTATCATCAGGGCGATGGCGAGAGGCCAGCGCGAGAAACGACGTGTCAAAATAAAGGCACCCCTTTCGCGGCGCGTCGGTTGATCTGTTGGAGACGCGCCGCAATTTCCTACGGAATTCGTGTCTCCTTATGTTACAACAAAAGGCCGCCGCCGTCAAGGGCTTGCCAATACTCGTACAGCAGGAATACCGTTTTCGCGCACTTTATTGCAGGTTGGCATTGTCCCTGCATAAGAAAGAAGTGTCCCAAGACTCAGTCTTCCAGTTTTTCGAGAAAGGTAACAGCATCCATGAACTTCGTCAAAGTCCTCACCAGCGGCGCCGCCGCCGCCGCCCTGACCCTCGCCGCCACCGGCGCGACCCTCGCCTGGTCCGTCCCCGTCGGCACGACCACCGTGTCGAGCTGCACCCAGAACGGCGCCCTGAGCAACGGCAGCCTGTTCACGCTCTACACCAACATCTACCAGACCGGCAACGTCTACACCACCCAGTACGACCTGCGGAACGTCAACGATGCGGCGGGCCTGACCACGATGGCCGCCAACTTCGGCTACGCCGGCACCAGCAACATGAAGATCTTCTTCGGCGACGCTCCGAACTCGGGCGGCATCGTCTACCACGATGGGAACGTCGGCACCGGGGCGGGGAGCACGATTGGCAGCCCCGTCGAGAACAACGGCTCCATTGACTACAACACGCACACGGCGACGATGGAAGCCTACACCCAGAACGGCCAGGTCGTCTGGCAGACCCTGGGCGCCCCCCTGAAGGCCGGCCAGGACGCCGTCTCGCAGCTTGGCTTCAACGGCCACGACCAGTACGGCAGCTTCGGCTACCTCTACGTCCAGACCACCGCCGCGCCGATGCAGAACAGCATCTATGTCGCCGACAAGAACGGCGCCTCCGGCAGCGTCACCGACTGCGCCGGCGCCCCCTGCCACGGCGCCCCGCCGCCCGCCGCCGTCCCCGAGCCGGGTTCGGTCGCCTCGATGGGCCTCGGCACTTTGGGCGTCCTCGGCCTGCTCCTGCGCGCCCGCAAGCGCGCCGTCAAGGCCGCGTAGGCAGTACCTAACCCCGGCGCGAGCGCCGACCCTTCCCTGTCAGGGAAGGGTAAAAAGAGTAAGCCCCTGCCTCTTGTCCAGAGGCGGGGGCTTTTGCCATCAGTGTTCAGGTTCCTCACCCTTCCCTGACAGGGAAGGGTCGGCGCTCGCGCCAGGGATAGGACCGCCTTCGTTACGTCCCTTCCGCCACCGTCAGATCGCCCGACACGGACTGGAGCCGGATGCTCCCCGTGCCCGCGCCCAGCTTGCCCGCCGCGTGTTTCTCCGTCAGGGTCGTCTCGGTCAGCGGCACGCTCAACGCCAGGCTGCCGCTGGTCGTGTTCATCTCGATCCGCGTGTCCGAGCCGGAAGACAGTTCCAGCCGCAGGTCGCCGCTGACCGTCGTGCCGGCGAACGACCCGGAGAACGGGCCGGCGCAGCGCCAGCGCGCGTCCCCGCTGACCGTCAGCAAAGACACGGCGGGGCTGTCCGCCCCCGACGCCTCGACGTCGCCGCTGACCGTTTTCACCGTCAGCGCTCCCGCGACATCTGTCACCTCGGCGTCCCCGCTGATCGTTTCGACATGCACCTGCTCCGCGCGCAGGTTCGTCAGGGCGGCGGAACCGCTCTGCGTCCGCACCAGGGCGCGGGTCCCGCCCGATCCATCGGAAACGCGCACGTCGCCGCTGGCCGACTCGAATGAGGCCGTCCCCGTCACCTGCGCCTTCTGGACCAGCACGTCGCCGCTGCGGCTGGACAGGCTGATGGTCCCGCCCGTCAGCCGCTCCGCCTCGATGTCCGCGCTGGTCGTTTCCACCAGCAGGCTGCCGCCGGGGACGTTCCAGCCCGCGACGCGGACGCCCCCGGAGGCGCTGGAAATGCGGCTTTCGCTGCCGTCCACGGCCCAGGACTGGGTCACAAAGACATCCCCCGTGGCCGTCTTGACCGTCAGCGCGCTGGACGCGCCCTGGACCGAAACCGCCCCGTAACTGGTCGAGACTTCCAGCGGCATCTGACGCGGGACGCGAATCTCATAATCCACCGTCAGCCGGTCGCGCGCGTCCTGCGGCGCGGCCACGCCGATCTTGCAGCGCCCGTTCTCGACCTGATTCGTCAGGAACACCTGCTGGAGCACGACGCGCGCCTCGGCTTCCGACCCCGCCCAGGCCGTCTTCGTCACTGTGGCCTCCGAAGTGCCGTCCGCCGAGTCGATGCCGATGACCGTGACGCCGCCGTACTTGTTCTCCAGGACAAGCCGGTCCGCGCCGGTCCAGGTGAACGTGGCCTGGCTCGTCTCGCTCGCTTCGGGCTGGCCCGCCGCGTTGGAAGGCGGCTCGTTGTGCGACGAGTCGCCGCCCCCGTCGAAGCGGAACTCGAACTTCATCGCCTTGCGGCCCTCGCGCGCCGCCCGCTTGGCCTCCTGCGAGGCCTGCCGGCCCGCCGTTTTAGCCGTCCGCAGGGCGTCGTTCTTGAGCGAGTTCAGCCCGCGCATCGCCTCGTCTACGGCCTTGTTGATCTTGCCCATGTCCATGTCGGGGCGGGGAATGTGGTCCAGCACCTTGCCCGCGAACGACGCCGCCTGGCCCGCCGTCTTCATCGTCTGCGCCGCGCCCAGCTTTCCCTGCAAGTCGCCGAGCTTGCCTTGCAGCTCGGCCAGCTTCGCCTGCATCGAGGCCATCGCCGCCGGGTCCGGCGTGTGCGGCCCAGTGGGCGGTGTCGGAGGCGCGGGAGCGGCCGGCGGGGCAGGGGCGGCCGGCGGCACAGGCGGCGGGGGAAAGGCCGCGCCGGTCTCGCGGACGGCGCGCAGCAGCGAGTCGGCCTGTTCTGCCGTGATCTTGCCCTCGCGCAGCATGTTGAGAATGAGAATGCTTTCTTCGCTCATAATATAACCTCCTGGTTATGGGGGTAGGGGACAGTAACGGTGGATAGCGCGTGACGGGGCTTCCATTGCCGGACGGCGAGGCGCAGCGGCAGGCCCCCGATCGTGCTGATGATGAGGCTGATCATGCCGACTTTCGGCCCGAACGGCCCGCCCGTGATCGGAAAGTCCCAGAGACGCTGCCGGACGCCCGGTTTGGCCGCCGCTTCGCCGGTCGGCCTCAGATCGTGAGCCATGCCCACTGCCCCTTACAAATGCGTCAGGCTCGCGAAAGCGGCGAAGGCGGCGGCGGCCATCAGCAGGAGAACGCCCCACCCGTAGAGCCGGTCCGCCGCCGTCCGCCGGACCGGGTCCGTCAGCTTCGGCGCGAGGGCCTGCGGGACAGTCGCCTGTGGTGTCTGCTCCGCTTCCTCCGGGTTCCAGTCCACCAGGGACAGATGCCCACGCGCCTTGATGCGGGGGGCGGCTTCCTGCGTTTCTTCCAAAAGTGGTACGGTTGCCATGTGTGTCTCCTTGTTCCCTTTGTTGTGTCTGCCCTGGGCCGTCATCGCGCCTTCTCGCTGGTCAGCGCGGCGGTGGCTAGGAGGACGGCGATGAGAAGGAACGCCGCCCAAACAAGCCGCCCCGGCGACGATGCGCCCCAGGCCGCCATCGTGGACGTCAGCGCGACGACAAACACCCCGATCATGGCCCACCCCTGCCAGGCGCAGGGGGTCCATCCCAGCCGGTCAGGCCGCACGCGAAACCAGATCGGTCTTTTCACAGTTTTCTCCAGTCTTCTAGGGCCGCTCCGTGGCCGAGAGCTCCTGCAAGGCGGTCAGCCCCGCGTCGGCGTCCATCATGCCGTTCTGAATGGCGGCTAAAATCTCCCTGCGCCGCGCCGCCTTCTCCTCCGCCGTCATCAACGGGGAGGAAGGCAAGGGCTGCGCGTCGCCGACAAAGTCCAGCGCGTTCAACAGCGCGTCCAGCCGCCCCCGGACGGTCGGGTAGGAGATGCCCAGGGCGGCCTCGACATCGCGGATGACGCCCCGGCAGCGCAAAAACGTCTCCAGGAACCGGAGCTGTTCGGTGTCCAGGTTCCGGTAGGGCGTCAGCGCGAAATGGCCGCGCATCTGTACGCCGCAGCCCAGGCAGCTCGCTTCGGTGACTTCCAGCGCCCCGCTGCACAGCGGGCATTTGTTCGGCAGTGTTTGCGTCATTTTATTTCCTTTGCTATTGTACGCTATAAAATTAAAATTGTCAATATAGACATTAATAGTTTTAATTTTTGCGCTCTCGCATCAAGACCGTTCAGCTCCAAGCATTGACGAGGGCCGCTCCGCCCGCTATAATAGCCCATGCGCTTGACCTATCGCCTCGTTCTGCTCCTCGCGCTCGGCGCGCTGCCGCTGCTGCTTGTCGCCCGCGCGCCCTGGCTGCTGACCGCCGTGCTCTTTTACAATGCCCTCCTGGCCGCCTGCGCCGTCGCCGACTTTCTGGCCTCGCCCCAGCCCGATGGGGCCGTCACCCTGACGCGCGCCGTGGACGACAAGCTGGCCCTGGGCGCCCCCAACGCCGTCACCCTCGAGGTTCGCAACCGCACATCCGCGCCGCTTGCGCTGACCCTCCGCGACCTGCCGCCGCCGACCTTCGCCCTGGACCGCGCGGTCGAGGGCCGGCTGCTCCTGCCGCCCGACCCGCGCCCGGTCCGCTTCGTCTACCACGTCACCCCGCCCGCCAAAGGCGACTTCACCTTCGGCGACCTGTACTTCCAGTACCCTGGACGGCTCGGCCTGGTCCGCCGCCAGGCCGTCATGCCCGCCCGCCGGGCCGTCAAGGTCTACCCGAACCTGGTCGAGACGGCCAAGTACGAGCTGCTGGCCCGGCGCGGGCGGCTGATGCAGCTTGGGATACGGGCGGCCCGCGTGCGCGGCGGCGGCTCCGAGTTTGAAAGCCTGCGCGAGTATGTGCCCGGCGACGAGTATAAAAAGATTGATTGGAGCGCGACGGCGCGGCGGGGCAAGCTGATCTCGCGCCAGTATGAAGCGGAGCGTTCCCAGAACATCCTGCTGCTTTTGGACACGGGCCGGAACATGCTCCAGGCCGTGCAGAAGATGGCGAAGCTGGATTACGTCGTCAACACCGCCCTGATGCTGGCCTATGTCGCCGCCGCTTCGGATGATAAAGTCGGCCTGATGGCCTTCGACGCCGACGTCCGCGTCTACCTGCCGCCCGCCAAAAGCAAAGCCCAGGTCTACGGCATCTTAGAGAGCCTTTACAACTTAGAGGCCCGCATGGTCGAGACCGACTACAAAGCCGCCTTCCAGAACCTGTCCACCCGCTGGCGTCGCCGCTCGCTCGTCGTCCTGTTCACCGACCTAGTAGACCCTGACTCATCCATCCAGATACTGGACGCCGTGCCCATGATCTCCGACCTGCACCGCGTCGTCTGCGTCACCGTCAGCGACCCCAACATCCTCGCCGCCGCGAAAAGCGTCCCCACCGACAGCGCCGGCGTCTACCGCAAAGCCGTCGCCACCCAGGTCTTGCAGGAGCGCCGGGCGGCTATCTCCGTCCTCAAGCGTCGCGGCGTCTGGACCATAGACAGCCCGCCCGAAGAGTTGAGCGCGGACTTGATCAACCACTACCTCGATTTGAAGTCGCGGTCACTCATCTGAAGGGAGTACGAATTTGAACCGCCGCCGTTTTCACTGGACCTCTTGCATAAGTCTCCCTGCCCTGAACGGCAGGGCTGTCAAAGAGCAAATCCCCGAGGGTAAGGGCATAGGACAGGCATACACTCTTCGCCCTTACCCTCGGGGGATTGCATTTCTAAAGCCCAGGGGTTCAGCCCTGGGAACAGGGCTTGCCGCCCTTGCCATGCTTGGCCTCGCTCTGTCCGCGCCGTCCGTCCGGGCGCAGCCCCTCCCCTTCACCGGCACGAACCTTTCGGGCGGAGAGTTCGGCAACACCAGCCCCACAAAGGCGGCGGTCTATGGCAGGGATTTCGTTTATCCAAACCAGGAAGAGTTCGACTACTTCGTGTCCAAAGGGATGAACGTCATCCGCCTCCCGTTTCACTGGGAAGTCCTTCAGCCCCAGCCGAAAACGCCGCTCGTTCCCGCCGAAGAGCAGCGGCTCAAAGACGTGGTGGCCGCCGCAACGAAGAAGGGCCTGGTCGTCCTCCTGGACCCGCATAATTACGCCCGCTACTACGGCAAAGTCATCGGCGGCCCCGATGTGGGCGACGACGCCTTTGCCGACTTCTGGGGCCGGCTGGCCGCCGACTTCCGCGCCAACCCGCGCGTCTGGTTCGGCCTGATGAACGAGCCGCACGACATGCCCACCCCGCAATGGTTCGGCGCGGCCAATGCCGCCGTGGCCGCCATCCGAAAGGCCGGCGCGAAGAACCTGATTCTCATCCCCGGCAACGGCTGGTCCGGGGCGCATAGCTGGGAGGCGTCCGGCAACGACCTCCTGCTCCAAATCAAGGACCCGGCCCACCATTACGCCTTCGAGGCCCATCAATACCTCGACTTCGACCACTCCGGCACCCACCCCGAAGCCGTCAGCGCCACGGTCGGCAGCGAGCGCCTGCGCGCGTTCACGGAATGGTGCCGGAAAAACCACCAGCGCGCCTTCCTCGGCGAATTCGGCGTCGCCGCCAGCGACACCGGAAAGGCAGCCATCGGCGACATGCTCACGGCGATGGAACAGAACCGCGACGTCTGGATCGGCTTTACCTGGTGGTCGGCGGGTCCCTGGTGGGGCAATTACATGTTCACCATCGAGCCGGACAAGGGCGTAGACCGCCCCCAAATGAGCTATCTCCAGCCGCATCTCCAGAGAGTGCCTAAAGCCGCTGGGTCTCGTGCCGCAGGGACAAGATAACAGACCTCTTGCGGAAGGGCGGACAAGTCAGGAAGGGCAGGCACGGGGGGAGGGAGACAGGGCAGGCACGGGGGCCTGCCCCTACATATACATGGTGGGAGGCGCGGGCGTAGGGGCGGCCCCCCGTGGCCGCCCTCTTTTTTGGCTGGCGATACATAGGAGGAAAAAGCATGGACAAGGCGCAGTTCTGGCGGCTGATTGAAGCAGCCAAAGCGAAAAGCGGCGGCGAGTGCGAGGAGCAGGTTGAACTCCTAGAAAAAGCATTGGTGAAGTTGCCGCCGGAGGAGATCATCGCCTTCGACCGCATTTTGGATGAACTCTGCGACGAAGCGTATCGCTGGGATTTGTGGGGGGCGGGTCAGTTGATTAACGGATTTTGCTCGGACGACGGTTTTTTCTACTTTCGATCCTGGCTCGTTGCACAAGGCAAAACCGTCTATGAAAACGCACTCGCTAATCCAGACAGTCTGGCCGATGTCGTCGGACCCGATTTCGACAACGCCGAATGTGAAGCGCTTCTTTACGTCGCGGGAACAGCATATAAAGCCAAAACGGGACAAGAATTGCCTTATCCTGATGACTTCGTTGAAAATCCCTCGGGCCAATATGTTGCTCATGAACCAGCAGGGCCGAAGCCGAACGTGGACAATGACTCGGCTTTCTATCCCCGTCTGTGGGCAAGGGACGAAGCACAAAATGAGGAAGCGTAATCCACTATGAAACCACTTTCCTTGCGCCTCAAATCTCTGCTCCTCGCCTTCTGCCTCCTCGCCCCGTGCCTCCCCCTCCACGCCCAGGCGCCGCTGGACGACGGGCGGGTCATGCTGCAAGGGTTCTATTGGGAGTCGCATCGGTTCGGGCACCCCGACCGGTTCCCGCAGTTCGGGACGAAGCACTGGTACGAGATCGTCCGCGCGGACGCCGCCGACCTCCGGTTGGGGCGCTTTGATCTGGTCTGGCTGCCGCCGCCGTGTTACGCGGGCGCTAACAGCGCGGGCTACAACCCGAAAGAGTATTTCAAGCTGGACAACGACTACGGAACGTTCGCCCAGCAGCGCGCCCTGCTGACGACGCTGCGCTTGGACGGCGTGGAACCCATCGCCGACATCGTCATCAACCACCGGGACGCCGAAGGGGGTTGGACGGGCTTCCAAAACCCCGACTGGGGCCTGTGGGCGATCTGCGCCGACGACGAGGCGTTTTCCGACCCCCGCTCGCCCGCCTACAACACGCCGATGGCCCTGCGCGGGGCGCCGGAAGAAAAGCCGTTCCCCTATGGGGCCGACAAGACTACCTACGCCTACCCCTCCTTCCGCGACATTGACCACACGAACCGGCAGGTGCGCCGCGACATCCTGCGCTACCTGCTGGAACTGAAATCGGCGGGGTATCGCGGCTGGCGCTACGACATGGTGCAGGGCTACCATGCCCGCTGGGTCGCGCTGTACAACAAGCGGACGCAGCCGACGTTCTCCGTCGGCGAGTACCAATGGGACAGGGAAGGGGAGCAGCGCGGCTGGTCGTGGGCGACGGCGACGAAGCCGGGCGACCTGAGCACGTCCAGCGCCGTCTTCGACTTCACCACGATGTTCGCGCTCAAGGACAACAAGGGCAGATACGACGCCTGGTACGCGGCCGGAAACGGCCTGGGGCTAGTGGGCGACACGACGGATGGCGTCCCGTGGAAGCAGCGGGCGGTGACGTTCCTGGAGAACCACGACACGGGCTACCGGACGCAGGACGACGGGATGCCGCAGCCCAGCCAGCAGTTTGACAGCTTCGCCAACAACTGGGAGGTGGAGCAGGGCTACGCCTACATCCTGACCCACCCCGGCGTCCCCTGCGTCTACTGGAAGCACTATTCTGAGTGGGGGCAGGACCTGCACGACAAGATCGCCGCCCTCATCAACGCCCGCAAGGTGGCCGGCGTCAACGCCGGGAGCGCCCTGCATCTTCAGGACAACGCCCGGCGCAGGGGCATCTACGCGGCGTGGGTGCAGGGGAAGCGCGGGGCGCTCTACGTCCGCATCGGCGGGGGTGACGCCGACTGGCGGCCGTCCGATTCAGGCGACAAAGCCTGCCGCGAGTACGCGCATGGAACAAACTGGAAAGTCTGGGTGGCGCTGCCGGGCAACCCGCCCGTCCGGCAGGCCCCCCTGCCGGCGGCCCTGCCGGCCCCGCCGCCGTACCAGAGCGGGGATACAATCGAGGTGCCGGATCAGTGGCTGGACTGATCCTGGCCCTGTTGCCAATCAGGCAGACCGATGATCTCGTCATAGAAGAGTTTACGAGGATTGATCGCCGCGAACAGTTCCAGGTGTTCCATGAGGAATTGTTTCCTCTCTTCAAATCCCAGTGCGCTAAACTCCGTCAGCAGGGAATCAACTTCCCCTTCGGAAAGGGACTTTTGCGTTGCGACACTCATGTGATCCAGTCTTTCAGCAGCAAAAATGGTTGGAATAGCTTGCATCTATCGAGCTAGACCAAAAGCATTCACTTGAACTTCGCAATGTTGGACGGCAAGCCTACCCGCATGAAGAAGCGGGCGAACGCCTGAGCGAAATGCTCCAGATAGGGTGAGCGTAGCCTGAAACGCTCGCCGGCACGTTCCGCATGGTTCGTGAGATACATGATTGGCAGGCTGTAGATCTGTCGGAAGTCCACCACAATGCATTCGGCGTTGACTTGGGGGCCGTGTACCCCGGCCAGCAGGTGCAGACCTTCAATCCGGCCCTGTCTGACGCTTTCCCATCGGCCTTTCGCCGCAAAATCCGGGTAGGTTTCTTCCCATTCCGACAGCCGATAAACGGGGCAAACGGCTACCAGAGGAGCCTTGCCATTTTCAAGGTCGCAGCTCTGCGTCAGAACGATGACGCTCCGAACTTCAAGGTTGAGGTCTACGATACTGCCTTCCAGTGGATTGGTCTCGGACAGCAAAACGGGGATGTAGCACCCTTCCAGCCAATCGCCCTGGTTGAGAGCGGGTCCTTCGACAGCTTGCCACCATGTTTCGTGTTGTTCGTCCTGGAGCCGGGCCATTGTTCCTGTTACTCCTCCGTGAAGTCATACTCCATCGGCTTACCGACCGTGACTGTTTGAACGCGCGCCTTGACCTTCAGGACGTGCCGAGACGGAATGGGGCGATACTCGAAGTCAGGGGTGACGTCAGTTCCCGCAGCAGTCTCCGTCGTTCCCCAAGGCTGTTCTACAGCTTCTTCTGTGAGTGGCTTGTCGAGCAGTTGGCGGCTCATGGTTATCTCCTGTTTCCAGATGTGCTTGGCGGGGTCGCATAGGAAGCCGGTTGGAGGCGGCTGCCGTAGATGTAAAAGAGCAGCGCGGCGAATTGGATGCCGGCGAGGCTGAACTTGGCCCAGTGGGGCAGGGACGAGTGCGACACGTTGCCTTCCAGCAAGGCCGCGATGCACCAGAGCGGGACCGTGCCCACCATCAACTTGCAGGCGTCCCGACCGTTCGTGATCAGGGCGTCTGCACGGGATAATCGCCCCGGCGCGATCAGCGCCCAGGCAATGCACAGGCCCGCCCCGCCGCAGATCCAGGTCGCCGACAGCTCGGCGACCCCGTGCGGCAGGATGCCCGCCCACATCGAGCTGAGGTGGCCCGTCGGCTGGACGACGGCGATCAGTGCGCCCATGACGCTGCCGTTGTTCAGCATGAAATAAAGCGGCAGCACGAACGTGATACCCGTTGCAAACGCCAAGATGCCGACCTGCGTGTTGTTGGTGACGAGCTGCGAGGAGAACAGCAGCCCCTCGCCGGGCGAAATGTCGCCGTGGTCGGCGAAGCCCTTTTTCCAGCCCTCGAACGAGCCGCGGAACTGCTCCGGCAGGAATAGGCCCACCTGTGTCGGGTCCCGGTGGACCAGCACATAGGCGAACGCCATCCCCAGCAGGAACAGCGCGACCGACGCCAGCACGAACGGCATCCGCCGCCGCAGCACGGCGGGCAGGCCGGAGCTTAGAAAGCGCCAGACCCGGCCCCAGCCGCCGGCCTCCTCGGCGTAAATGACGCCGTGCGCGTTGCCGACCAGCTCGTTCAGGTATAATACCAAATTAGGATTGGCGCCCTGCGTCCGCGCATACGCGAGGTCTGCGGCGGCCCGCCGGTACAGCGATCCCAGGGCCGGCAGCTCCTCTTTGGACAGGTGCTTCAGCCCGCCGTTCTTGGTGCGCTCGACGATGATCGAGAGCCGTTCCCAGGTCGCTCGCTTGCCGTTGATGAATGCCCGCTCGTCTATTGCCATAGTGGCCCTATTATACCGCGCTGAGGAGTGCCATGTCACGCGAGATACTTGTCGTCACGCCCGAATCCATCGAGATCGAGTACGAACTGGCCGGGATCGGCTCGCGCTTCCTTGCGAACCTTCTGGACTCGTTCCTCCAGACGGCCATCTACCTCACTATCTGGATCGTCGTCGGCATCATCGCGCTGATCGTCGGGCTGACGGCGGGCGCGTTCTCTCGCGCGCTGGGCGCGTTCTTCGCCGAGATTCAGGCCGCCTTCGCCCTCGTCGCCGGCTTCGTCGTTCTGTGGGGCTACTTCATTTGGTTTGAGACCGTCTGGAACGGCCAGACGCCCGGCAAGCGCCAGCTCGGCCTGCGCGTCGTCCGCGACGGCGGCTATCCGATCAACGTCTTCGCCGCCATCGTCCGCAACCTGATCCGCGTCATGGACGGGATGCCCCTCGCCGCCCTCATCCTGCTCGCGGGGGGCTATTTCGGCAAAGAGCCGGCCGTCGCCGCGATGGGCGGCCTGTGCATCCTGATCCCCGTCCTCTGCATGCTCCTCTCCCAGCGCTACCAGCGCCTGGGCGACTTCGTGGCCGGGACGATGGTGGTCAAGCAGCGCGCCCCGCGCGTCCCGACCCTGGAAGCCCTGGCCCCCCCGCCGCGCGTCCTGCCCGAACACCTCGCCCCCTACGCCCTGGCCGACATCGGGCGGCACGTCTACGAGATGACCGTGCCCGAATACCGCGCCGTCCGCCACTACATAGACCGCCGCTGGCAGCTCCCGCCCCAGGTCCAGCAGACCGCCGCCATGCGCCTCGCCGTCCCCCTGATGCAGCGGCTGGGCATCGTCCCCCCCGCCGGCGTCATCTCCGTCAACTATGCCGACTTCCTGGAATACCTCGCCGTCGCCTTCGAGCAGTACCGGGGCGTCAAGTAGGAGCCTGCCATGACCTTTGTGCCCCGCCTCAGCTTCACGAAGTATGTCAGCCGCATGGACGTTGCGTTCCTGACTGACTATCTGGAGCGTCTGGCCGGCCTGCACCCCGACTATCAAGGGCTTGTGCTGCCGGGTGCCACTCAGCCCAAACCAGCAGACGAGGCTGCGAAAGAACTGCTCGCTCTGCTGGACAAAGAAACAGACGCCCGAAAAATGTTCAAGGGGTTCGTCTGTCGGCACCGGGTCGGAACCCGCGCGTCATGTGGCGACTTCTCATGGGACATTACCTTTGAGCGCTTTGAGATTTCAGGGGACGCTTTCAACGGCCTGGTAGGTTATCCGCTCCAGGGGGAACCCGACTTTGTGAGGGCCTATGGCAATGAGGAAGCGTTGCTTGCGACGCAGGCGCCGCAGTGGATCGAGCAGGGCATCTGTAACACGGTCTCCGATCTCGGAAGCTTGTTCTCGCTCATGAGTGACGCATGGGGCGTGTACCTCGACTCCAAAGACGCCTATAAGTATGACGCGCGCTCGAATTACAACAACAGCCCGTTTGATTATTGGGGTGAGTACCCCGAAGACAGGCGCGAACAGATCGCCGAGATGCTGGATGTTCTGCGGCCCCATGTCGCCTCCTGTCATCCTGAACTCTTCACGGGCGACGCCTATGGAGCTAATACCGAGGCCGACCACCGAACTTTCGTGCGCTACGCCGATGACCGCCTGCTTCGTCACTTCGGCGAGCAAGGGCTGAACGCGCTTCTGTCTGTGGTTGACATCAGCCTGGAACAGTGGCTGTCCGCCGGTGAACCGAAACCAGCCAACTACAGCATCGGCGGTATTCTCCTACCGAGTTGACGCGACCACCCCTCTCATTTCCAAGATTGTCATGCGTTAGAGTGAAGCACGATTCATAAATAGGCCGCGCAAGTCGGAATTTGCCTGCGGCGAGGAGACGCGATGAAACTGTACAAGTCTGTGGTCATCTGCTGTGACAAAAGCCCTAAACTCTTCCAAGACGCGACCGCAATCCGAGCTGCCCTGGAAGCGTTCGGCCTGCGGGTCCACCTGTATGACCTGGCGCAGAAGCGGAGCGCGCTTGAGTTTCTGGCGGGCGCAATGCCCGAATGCGATTATGTCGTCCTGTTCTGCCACGGGGCCGTGACTCCGATGGGGGCGCGCAGCTTGATCTCAAGGTGGTTGACCAGGTGGACGGCGACTATGACAATCCACGCGGCTGGGAGCGCGTCACGTTAGATCTGACGCCTGCCAACATCCCTGAGTATGTCAAAGGGATGGGGCGGACGCTGGTCTGTCTCGCCTGTGGGGCGGGCCAGGAGTCATTCGCGCAAGCCTTCCTCAAGGCCGGGTACAAGGGATACATCGCGCCACAGGGCAATTACATAAACGCGAACGCCGCGATGCTCTTTGTTATTGCGTTCTTCTACCACCTGCTGACGGAGAGCCGCATCGAGGATGAGCCGACCCGCTACACGGATCAGGAGGCGGTCGCGCTTGCGTCTGCGCTGGATGCGGATTACCCTCGCGGGACTCGCATCTTTCATTACTACTCCTAATCGCCTTACGGGTTTCAGCGTTGACCGCCGGTTGACGCGCCTGCCCCTTTTCCAGTATAATAAGCGGCACGATGCGGATACTTATCACGGGCGCGGCGGGGATGCTGGGGACGGATGCGCGGCGGATACTGGCCGCGCAGGGGCATGAAATCATCCCGACGGATGTCGGCCCCGGCGCGACGGGTGATATTCGCCCGCTGGACATCACGGACGGCCCCGCCGTGCGCGCATTTTTTGCCGAAACGAACCCGGACATTGTCTTCCACGGTGCGGCCTACACCAACGTGGACGGCTGCGAACGGGACCCGGATTTAGGCTATAAGGTCAATGCGCTGGGAACATGGACGGTGGCGAGCGCGGCGGAGGAAGTCGGCGCGGCCCTGGTTGCCATTTCCACCGACTTCGTGTTCGATGGGACGAAGGGCGCGGCCTACACCGAGTTCGACGCGCCGAACCCACTCAGCCACTACGGGGCCTCCAAACTGGCCGGGGAGAACCTGGCGCGCGCGGCCTGCCGCCGGTGCTATATCGTCCGCACGTCCTGGCTGTACGGGGTAGGGGGGAAGAACTTCCCATACACCGTCATCGCTCTTGCCAAAACGAAGCCCGAGCTGCCGATCGTTGCGGACCAGTTTGGGACGCCGACATACACGGTAGACTTGGTGGAAGCCGTTGCCGAGATTATCCAGACGCCGCTGTACGGCGTCTACCACGTCAGCAACGGGGGCGAGGCAAGTTGGGAAGGGTTCGCCAAAGCGATTCTTGCCAAAACGAACCTCGGCCATGTGCCGGTGAAGCCGATCACGTCCGACGAGTACGCCCGGATGTTCGGCTCGCCGACCCGCCGCCCGGCCTACAGCGTCCTGCGCCATTATGCGCTAGAGATGATGGGCAAAGACACTTTGCGGCACTGGGAAGACGCGCTGGACGCTTTTCTGGCATCTGCGCGGGAGCAGGGGAAGATTTAATGCCCCCCGGCCCCCAATAATGGGGGAGCCAGAAGGACTTGACGGAGGCTTCTCCTACTCCCCCATTATTAGGGGCTGGGGGCATTTATAAAAAATGCGAAAACGAACCACAACTGAAGTGATAAAAAGAGTGATGGAACCGGCGCGGGCAGCCTCCTGCCTGCGCCGCGTGATTGGGAACCTCTCGATACGCGCGTAGGGGCGCGATTCATCGCGCCCTTTCCGAGCCGCGTCCTTTTGGGTGCCGCCCAACGCCCGCATCTGACGCCCTTGACCGAGAGGAATTTCCATGACCGAAGTTTACACCGAGCCGGCGGCCACGCCGCCCGCCGAAGAACTTACCTACACGAAGCCCGACTACAGCCAGACCCTGAACGTCCCCAAGCCCGATGTCAAGAACCCGGACGGCCTGGACACCAACGAATCGTCCATCCCACAGCGCGCGAACCTCGCCAAGCGTGAGCCGCAAATGCTCGAATTCTGGAAGCGCAGCCGCATCTATGAGGCGTCCCTCCGGGGGAAAACGGCGCTGGGGACATTTATCCTGCACGACGGGCCGCCCTTCTCCAACGGCGACATCCACATCGGCCACGCCTTCAACAAGATATTAAAAGATGTCGTCACCAAGTTCCGCACGATGGAGGGCTACACCGCCCCCTATGTGCCGGGCTGGGACAACAACGGCCTCCCCATTGAAGTCCTGGTCGCCAAAGAGTTCCGCGAGAAGAACCAAACGCCGACCCGCATGGAGATTCGCCGCCGCTGCCGCGAAGTGGCCGAAGAGTGGGTGGGCAAGCAGTCCGCTCAGTTCCAGCGGCTCGGCATCCGGGGCGACTGGGACCACCCGTACCTCACCATGTCCAAAGAGATGGCCGCCAAGGAATTGGACGTGTTCGCCGAGATGGTGGACAAAGGCTTTATCTATCGCGGCCTGCGACCCGTCTACTGGTCGCTCGTGGACGAGACCGCCCTGGCCGACGCCGAGATCGAGTACGCCGACCGCACCGACCCGTCGGTCTACGTCCGCTTCCCCCTGCGGGCGGACCCGGACGGCGTGTTCGGAGCCGACGCCAGGCAGGGCGACTGCTACACGGTCATCTGGACGACCACGCCCTGGACCATTCCCGCCAATGTCGCCGTCGCCGCCGGGCCGGACCTGGACTACGTCATCGTCCAGCACGGAACTACTCGTTACCTCGTCGCCGCCGAGCGCCTGGGCGCGACGATGGCCGCCGCCGACTTCCACGACTGGACGGTACTCAAGACCGTCAAAGGGCGCGAGCTGGAGAACCTGATCTTCCAGCACCCGCTGCCGACGATCGAGCGCGGCTCGCCGCTCGTGCTGGCCGAGTACGTCACGACGACCGACGGGACGGGCCTGGTCCATACCGCGCCGGGGCACGGCAAGGACGACTTCTCGACCGGACAGCGCTACCACCTGCCGACCATCCAGGTGCTGACCGGCGACGGTTATTTCAACGACGAGGCCGGGCCGGAGTTCGCCGGCCTGAAGCTGGGGCCGGGCCAGGAAAGGGTCATGGAGCGCCTGGCGGACGCCGGGGCGCTGCTGGCCCGCGAGGAGATCTTCCACTCCTACCCGCACGGCTGGCGCTCGCACGACCCCCTGGTCTACCGCGCCACGGTGCAGTGGTTCGTGGACATTGACAACAAGGGCCATCGGAATAAAGCCCTCAAGGCCATAGACGGCGTCCGCTGGTTCCCCGAAGAGTCCAAGAACCGGATCACGGCCATGGTCGAGGGACGCCCCGACTGGTGCATCTCGCGCCAGCGCGCCTGGGGCGTCGGCATCCCCGTTTTCTACGCCCAGCCGTCGGGCGAGCCGCTGCTGACCAGGGAAAGCATCGGCTATGTCCGCGCCCTTGTCGCGAATCACGGCACGGACGCCTGGTTTGAGACGGACGCCAAAGACATCCTGCCGACCGGCTTCAAGCACCCCGAAACGGGCGAAACGGAGTGGACGAAAGAAACGGACATCTTCGACGTCTGGTTTGACTCGGGCTCGACCTGCCGCACCGTTTTGGAACAGTGGCCCGGCCTGTCCTATCCCGCCGATGTGTACCTCGAAGGCGGCGACCAGCACCGGGGCTGGTTCAACGCCGCCCTGATGATCGGCCTGGCGACCAAAGGGGCAGCCCCATTCCGGCAGGTCATCACGAACGGCTGGACGCTGGACGAGGCGGGCCGCAAGATGTCCAAGTCCAAGCTGAACGGCGTCGCCCCCGCCGTCGTCGTCGAGAAGTACGGCGCGGACGTCCTGCGCCTGTGGGTCTGCATGTCGGATTACTTCGCCGATGTGCGCGTCGGCGACAAGATATTAGAGCAGACGGCGACCAATTACCGGACTCTTCGCAACACCCTGCGTTTCACGCTGGGCAATCTGTACGACTTCGACCCGGTCCTGAACCCCGTTCCCTTGAACGAACTCGCCGAAATAGATCGCTGGGCCATGCACCGGCTCAACGAGGTCGTCCGCCGCTGCGTCTCGGCCTATGACGTGTACGAGTTCCCGCGCGTGGCGCAGACGCTCCTGACCTTCTGCGCCCAGGACCTGAGCGCCTTTTACCTGGACGTCCTCAAAGACCGGCTTTATTCCTCTGGGGCCGACTCGCGCGCGCGCCGGTCGGCTCAGACCGTGCTGTACGAGATCACGAGCACCGTCGCCCGCCTTCTCGCCCCGATCCTGTCCTTCACGGCGGAAGAAGTCTGGCAGAAGCTTCCCGTGCCGGGCAAGCCGGCCTCGGTGGGGCTGGCCGCGCTGCCTAGCTACCGCGCCGACGTCCGCTCACGCGAGCTGGAAGCGCGCTGGGAGCCGCTGCTGGCTGCCCGCGAGCAGGTGAATAAAGCGCTGGAGGGGACCAAAAAGCGGCTGGAGCTGGCCGTGACGCTGACGGCGGACAGGGAAACTTATGCCGCGCTGCACCCGTATCTGAGTCAACTGCCCTCGCTCTTGCTGGTCTCGCAGGTGACTCTGCGGCAGTCGGCAGTTCCGGGCTTGCAGATCGAGAACAACGGCGCCGCGCCCGGCACGCGCTGCGCCCGCTGCTGGGTCGCCGTCCTGGACGGCGGCGACGAAGACCCGGCAGCGTTTTGCGCCACGGGCTGCTCCCGCCGCTGGCTGGTGTCGAGCGACGGCGAAGTGGCGTCGAGAAGGCTGATTTAGAGAAGACCCCCACCCCCGGCGAGGAGAGGGAAGCCCCCGGCCCCTCTCCCGCTTGCGAAGGCTTTATTGGGGTAAGGCTTTATTGGGGTAAGGCTTTATTGGGGTGGGGAGGGGCCGGGGCCGGGGGCTTCCCTCTCCTCGCCGGGGGTGGGGGTTCTTTCACGAAAGGCAACAAATGACTCACGATCAACTGGCGCACTTCAAGCAGGTGCTGCTGGACGAAAAGACGCGCGTCGAAGCCGAGCGCGCCGCCTACACCGGCCCGGACCGCGACCAGTCCGAAGAGGACGAAGCCGGCGAGCTGTCGCACAGCGACGTCAACGACCCCGCCGACGAGGCCACCAACCTGATGGATCGGGAGCGCAACTACGCCGCCGAGGACAACATGGGCCGGATTCTGGGCAAGATCAAGCGCGCGCTGCAAAAGATAGACGAAGGCACTTACGGCCTGTCTGACATAGACGGGGCTCCTATCCCCATCGAGCGCCTGAGAGCTTTGCCCTATGCGGCGACGACGGTGCAGCAGGAAGAAGACACGCTTGAGGCCGGATCCAATTAAGGTGGGACTTTGAGCCGTCTGGGCCTTTACAGCATCGCCCTGCTGGTCCTGCTCGCCGACCAGATCAGCAAGACCTGGATCGTCAACCTCCACTGGCGCTGGCCGGACGAGGGCCGGGAGCTGATCCCCGGCTTTTTCGCGCTCGACTACAACGTCAACACGGGCGGGGCGTTCGGCATCCTGCCGCACGGGACGCTTCTGCTGGCCCTGGCCGCCGCCGTCGCCGCCGTCGCCATCGTCGTTTACAGCGTCCGCGCCCCGATGCCCCTGCCGCGCCTGCTCGGCGTCGCCCTCGCCCTGCCGCTGGGCGGGGCGCTGGGCAACCTGCTGGACCGCGTCCGGCTGGGTCACGTCATTGATTTTCTCGCGCTGTATGCCGGCCCGCACCGGCAGTGGCAGTTCCCGATCTTCAACCTGGCCGACACCGCCATCTGCACCGGCGTCGGCCTGCTGGCCCTCTATTACGGCCGCCAGCCCGCCCCGGCGCACGAGGCGGCTCTGGGCCTGAAAGACAACTGATGTTCCCTGTTCTGTTCCATGTCGGCTCCTTTACGGTCCACACCTATGGCGTCGTCCTCATGCTGGCCTTTCTGGCCGCGCTGGGCCGCACCTACCAGGTCGCGAAGCGGCAGGCTGACCCGACGATCCCCCCGGACAACATCCTGGACGCCGGCATCTGGATGATCGTCATCGGCACCGTCGGCGCGCGCCTCCTGTTCGTCCTGGTGGATTGGGACTCCTACCGCCACGCGCCCAATTTCCCGCTCAACACGCTTCAGGTCTGGCAGGGCGGGCTGTCATTCCACGGCGGCCTGTTCGGCGGCATCGGCGCCCTGATCGGGTACTGCCTCCTCAAGCGCATGTCCATCCTGAAGGTCGCCGACCTGTTCGCGCCGTCCGTGATGCTGGCCTACGTCATCGGGCGTCTCGGCTGCCTGCTGAACGGCTGCTGTTACGGAGAGCCGACGACCATGCCCTGGGGCATCCGCTTCCACGACGACGGCGTCCTGACTCCGCCCAGCCACCCGACCCAGCTTTACGCTTCCCTTCTCAGCCTGGTCTTCTTTTTCGGCCTAGTCCGATTGGAAGGGCATCGGGCATATTTCGGCCAGATCTCGTGCTGGTACATCCTGCTGGCCGCGACCGAGCGGTTCTTGATGGAAATCTGGCGGGCGGGGACGACTTCGGACGTGATCCGCGTGGGGCCGATCCACTTCCTGACCGACGTGCAGTGGCTCTGCCTCGTCATGGCGGCCGTTGCCCTCATCGGCATGGCGCTCCTGCGCCGCCGCTTCCCGGTCCCGCCCGCCCCGCGCCCCGACTTGCGCCTGCCGCTGGAGGCGGCCGCCCGGTGATCGAACCCCTGCGCATCGAAGACGACGAGACGAACCTGCGGCTGGACGTCTATCTCGCCGAGCGGGTGCCTCGCCTGTCGCGCGCGCATATCCAGCGTCTGATCGGCACCCGCGCCGTTACCGTCAACGGCCAGCCGGGCAAGCCCAGCTACCGGACACGGTTCGGCGACGAGATCGTCGTCACTATCCCGACCGCCAAGCCGTTGGAAAACGCCCAGCCGGAAGACATTCCCCTGGACATCGTCTACGAGGATGACGATCTGGTCGTCGTCAACAAGCCGAAAGGCCTGGTCGTCCACCCCGCGCCCGGCGCGGAAACGGGAACGCTGGTCAACGCCCTGCTGGCCCACTGCGGCGGCAGCCTCTCCGGCATCGGCGGCGCCCTGCGGCCCGGCATTGTCCACCGCCTGGACAAAGACACGTCCGGCCTGCTGGTCGTTGCCAAGAACGACCTTGCCCATCAGAGCCTTTCCCGGCAGATCCGTGAGCGGACCGCCGTCCGCAAGTACCACGCCCTGCTGTGGGGCCGTATTCCGTTTAAACACGCCGTCATTGACGTGCCCATCGGCAGGCACCCCAGCGACCGCAAGCGGATGACCGTCATCGAGCAAGGGGGGATGGGGCCGGACGATCTGCCGCCGGGGGCGCGGGAAGCCGTGACCGAGCTGCGCCTGCTGGAGCACCTGGCCGAGTGGAGCTGGACCGAGGCGATCTTGCAGACGGGCCGGACCCACCAGATTCGCGTCCACTGCGCCTTCGCCGGTTTTCCGGTGGTCGGGGATGCCACTTACGGCGGCCAGCGCAAGGTCAGCGCGGACCTGTTCCGGGGGGCGCCGCTGCAAACGCTGAACGCCCTGCTCGCTCGGCTCCACGGCCAGGCTCTGCACGCGCACTCCCTGAGCTTCGACCACCCCCGCACCGGGCAGCGCCTCCAATTCCACGCGCCCCTGCCGGACGAGATCGCGGAACTGCTGGACTTCCTGCGCCGGCTGGACGAAGCCTTCGAGCTCTGACAAGGGACAAGGAAAAGCGGCCCGTCGGGGACGGGCCGCTTTTTTCTCCGACCGAATGCCATCCTACTGGGGCAGCGGCGCACTTACAAGCGATTGGATGTGGGCGTACAACGTGCGCTGGGAAGGCGTCAGCAGGGAATTGATCTTTGCCTGCGCCTGCTTCTCCAGATCGTTGATCTTCGCCGTCTTCTGGTCGGGCGCCATTGACTTGTCTGCGACGACGGTCTGAACCTGAGCGCCCGCCTTCAGGCCGATCTCATGGATCTGCTTCTCCTGGGCCGGCGTCTCCGATTTCTGTAGCTGCTGGGCCAGCCGCTTCACCTCCGCCTGCCGGGCCAGGCCGGCCTGCTGCTGCTTTTGGACACGGGCGCGCTGCTCCGGCGTCAGCGTCGCCATCGCCTTGTCGTTCGCTGCCTGGCGCAGCGCCTGGTAACGCGCCTGCTTCTGCGCATCGGTCAGCGTTTTGTCGGCTCGCAGGGCGGCGACATCCTTTTGGAACTGCACGCCGATCTGCCGCTGGGCCATCACCTGCGCGCGCTGGGCGGGCGTCAGGATCGCCAGCATGTCCTTGTCCATCACCTGGGCCATCACGGCGTACCGCGCCCGCTTCTGCGCGTCGCTCAGTTTAGGGTCGGCCTTCAGCGCGGCGACGTCTTTCTGGAACTGCGCCTGCCGCGCCTCGGCGCGCGCGCGCTGCGTCGGGCTGAGGTCCGACTCGGCGGACGAGGGGGCGCGCCCGGACGCCGCCTGCGCGTGGACGGTCGTGGGGGGATGCAGCAGCGCCAGGGCCGCAACGGGCGTCGCCAGCCAAGCGCGAGTGAGTGGTGTCAAGAGCATAGGTTCCTTCCGAAAGTGTGTCGGGCCACGCAGCCTTCCCCTTCAAAACGCAGGAGAGACGGGACAATGTTCCCGCCTCTCCTGTTTACCCTGCTTTTTCCGCTTTTTTATGGGCGGGTTGTTTTACGCCGCAGCGGCATCGGCCGCGTTCTTGAGCGCGGCCACCGAGATCTGTGGGATCAGGCGCTGCAAGCGCTCCGCCGCCATCTGCTCCTCGCCGATGATCGTTTGGGCGAGCTGCGCCGTTTCGGCGTCCCCGATGGCGTTGGCGAACGCCTGGAGCGAGGTGTACGCGCCGATCTCGAAGTGCTCGAACGAGTACGCCTTGATCGTGTCCTGGGTCTGCTTGTCCTCGTGGCTGTGCCCAATGTTCAGCGCGCTGCTGGCCTTGGCCAGCACTTGGTTCAGGACGCCCTTCGGCTCGGATTTGTCCCCGCCCAGGGCGAGAATCCGCGCCGCCACCCGGTCCGCCTGCGACTGCGTGACCGCGATGTGATCGGTCACCGCCTGCTTCAGATCCGCATCGGTCGCCAGCGCCGCCAGGTCCTTGAGCGCGGACATCCCGCCGACTTCGGCGGCATACGAGTCGTTCAAATACCGGAGCAGCTGCCCCTTGACATCTTCTGCCATTCTTGTGTTTCCATTCTAGCGTTTCCGCGTGAGATCGTCACGGCGCTTATACCCGCCCGCCGCCCGCCTTTAACCTCCCCCATAGACGCGCCCTTTCCACTCGTTGCCCTGCCGCGACAGGCTGCGGTAGGCCGAGGAACACGCAATCCCGATGGTCAGCGCCCAGGCCAGAGGGTTCAGCAGGGCATAGCCGCCAGAGTCCCGCCCGAACCGCGCCGTCAGCCCCAGCCGGACGGCGGCCGGCGCTCCGTAAGACGCCAGCGGCAGCCACGTCCAGCCCGCCCCATGCAGCCACCCCCAGACGACCCACAGGGGCGGCAGGACGAAGACATTTAGCAGGACGAAGACGACGGCCAGCAGCAGCGGCAGGTTCTTGGAGAAGGCGGGGAACAGGTTCTTGGAAAACCCGCTCCATATCTCGTCCAGCCCGTGATACATCCGCACCGCATACGTCCGCGACCCGTCCCCATACCAGAGCGACTTTCCCATGCGCTTGACGTGCTGCGCGAACTTGACGTCCTCGGCCAGTTGCTGCCGCACCGCCCGGTGCCCGTCCACGGCGAAATACGTCTCGCGGGCCAGAAACAAAAACGCCCCATTCGCCGCCGCAAACCAGGGATAGGGCGTCCGGCGGATCAGCGGCGTCGGCAGGAACGCGAAGATGACGAAATACTGGATCGGGATCAGCAGCCGCTCCCAGAACCCCTCGCAGCGCAGGTCGGGAACCAGCGACACCACATCGGCTTTCTGCTCCCGCATCGCCCCCAGGGCCAGCAGCAGGGCGTCCGGCGCGAACACGCAGTCTGCATCGGTCATCAGCAGGTACTCCCCCTTCGCCGCGTTCGCGAGCTGCCAGCAGGCGAACGGCTTCCCGTACCAGTCCGGCGGCAGCTCCGCCCCGATCAACACCCGCAGCCGATGGTCTTGATCGCGCAGCCGGCACAGAATGGGATAGGTGTCGTCCGAAGAGCGGTCATCCAGCACCAGCACCTCGAAGCGGGGGTAGTTGAGGGCCAGCAGCGACCGGACGCAGGCTTCGATGTTCGCTTCCTCGTCGCGGGCGGGCACCAGCACGGAGATCAGGGGCAGTTCCGCCTCCCCCGTCTGGGCGACCAGGGCGCGCGGCTTGCGGAAGAACCAGAAGTTGAGGAGGGCCGTTTCGGTGAGAAAAAGCGCCGTCAGCGCCACCGCTGCCTGATACCAAAACATCACCCCCATTGCCCCGATAGTATACCCGCCGGGGGCGCTCTTGCAGACAGGAGCAGGTATACTATTCTCCAAGTCTGTTCCCATTCTGAACACGGAGAGGAAACACGAAATGGTTTGCGAGTGCGACCAGTGCGACGCGCCCCTGCCCCCCGGCGCGACGGCCTGCCCCCGCTGCGGCGAGGCGTTCGAGGATGCGGTCCCGGCAGACGCCGATCTGCCGGAACAGGACCTGGGCGCGGCGGCTTCGCCGGCAGAACCGGAACCCACAATCCCGGCTGCCCCTTTGACGGGCACACCGGCAGTAGCAGGAGACGGCCCGTATGGCGCAGCCCCACCTTCTTCCCAGCCGCTCCCCCGCACATCTCCCAAGACCCCGCTCCTCGTGGGTGCCGCCGTTCTCCTTGTCCCCGTCCTCGGATTTGCCATTGTCCACGGCGTCCTCACCCACCGCAGCGCACCGGTCCCTGCCGCCTCCGCGCTGGTGTCTCCCGCGCCCGTGCCCCCCGCCGCGCCTGCCCCAACGCCCGCCGCCCCAGAGCCGTCGCCCCCTCCGACGTTGCCCGCCGCCAGCCCGCCGGTCAATCCCGCCCCCCAGCCATCATCTACCATAGCCCCCGGCGGCCAGAAGCCGCCGGCGGACCCCGCCTTTGCCGCCCTGAAGGCGCAGACCATCGCCCAAATCCGGCTGCTGCAAGCCAGCGGCGAGGCGACCCCGCCGGGGTCGCCCTCCAAGCCGCCGTTCCCCTACCGCGTGGACGCCCACGACCAGATCTATCACCTGGAACCGAACGGGACCTGGCGCGCAGTCTCCGACGAAGAACTGCGGCGACCCGTGACCCCGCAAGAGCGCCAGCAAATCGAGGCCACGCAGCCCCGCATCCAGGGCCAGCCGTAGCGTTCGCTAAAACCGTTGCTGACCTGATTTCCGCCGAAGGCCGTTCTTGCGGACAAAGCAGGTATAATGCTCTCAGGTGCCCAAGACGCACAAAGATGGGGAGCGCCATGCAATACATCGCCGGACTTTTCCTGTTCGTGATTGGAGCCTTCATCGGCCTGAATCTGCCCGATTTTGACCTCGCCTTTCATTGGTGGCCGCTGATTGAGCACCGTTCGCTGCTGACGCATGGTTTGCTGATTCCCTTGCTTCTCTTCGTCACCCTGAAGAAGCATGTGGTGGGGAAGCAGACCGATCCCCGCTTGCGATTCCTGCTAATGGGCTTTTTCCTTGCCACAGCGGTTCATCTTTGCTTTGACCTGTTCCCTTCAATGTGGTACGGGAGGGCACACATCCACATCCCCCTGTTCGGCTGGGTTGGAGCATTCCCTTCTGTGCTCTGGATAGGAGCCGGGGCCTTTGGCACTCTGTACCTGGCCTGCCGTCTGCTCAGGCGCGTCAGCGACGTTGGGCTGGGCCTGCTGGGCTTGGCGACCTGCTACGGCGTTTCTGCGGCCCATGAGCCGCACCCATCCTTTTTCGCGCTGATGGTGCTGGTGCCGCTTGCCCTGGGCGCGTTCCTGTTGCCGCGCCGCCTGAACGACCCTGATAGCCCCGCCGACGAGATCAGTCGGTGGATGCGGTCCTGAGATATGTGGGCATTCAACGTGGCGCTCCTGGTGTCGCCCTTCGGTGGGCGCGATGCTTGGCGGGGCGGTCGGGTATAATGCCCCATGCGTCTTGTTCTGGACCCCGCCGAGGAGGCCGCGCACGGGGAGTGGCTGCGGCGGACGCCGGACGCCTATGAGTGGTGGTACTTTGACGCGCTCTCCGACGACGGTCGCCACGCGCTGACCTGCATCTGGTTCCTCGGCAACCCCTTCTCACCTTATTACCGCCGCGCCGCGTTGGGCTTGCCCGCCGATCCCTTCCGCCACAATGCCCTTTTCTTCGCGCTGTACCGAGACGGGCGGCTCCACGCCTACCACTTCACGCGCTTTCCCATTTCGCAGATCGGGGCGGGTGAGGCGCTGCCGCTGGACTTGCGGTTCGGCGACAGCCGGCTGACCGGATCGCCTGGCGGCTGGCATCTGGCGCTGTCGGACGAGAACGCCAACTGTCGGCGACTAGACGCGACGTTGACCTTTGCCGCGCCGCCGCTGGTGGCCGCCGAAGCGCAGGACGTGTCGCGGGAGACGAATCACTGGTGGCTGCCCGCCGCGCCCTTCTGCCGCGTGGCGGGGCGGCTGACGCTGCGCGAGCCGCACAATCCGGGGGCGGAGGAGATCGCGTTCGCGGGGACCGGCTACCACGACCACAACTGGGGGCGGCTGCCGTTCGCCGCAGAGATTCGCGACTGGTACTGGGCACGGGCGGCCCTGGACGGCGAGCGGGCCGCGATCTTGTACCATGTGCGCCCGCGACATGGAAAGGCGGCGGTGAGCCATTTCCTACTGTTCGAGCGGGGATGCTTGGTGCGGCATGATCCCGCGCCCCGAGTCCACCTGTCCCGGCCCGCCGTCAATGCCTTCGGGACGGTGTACGCGACCCAAATGGTGGTCGTCAGTGGCGAAGGGAGGGTGCGCTTCGAGTTCGGGACGCGGCTGGACAGCGCGCCCTTCTACGTCCGTGCCCTGTGCGCGGCGACGCTGGATAACGGGGAGGGGGCTGAGACGGGGCAGGGGATCGGCGAGTATCTGCGGCCGCGCATGATGTCCTGGCCCCTGGTAGCCTCCGCGATGAAGGCGCGGCTGGTGGAGCGATGAAGGACGCCAACCCGGTCTACCAAATCATCGCCGTGCGGACGGCACAGGCGAGTCTATTAGCGCTGGCGGCCCACTGGACCCTGCACTGGCCCCTGACCGGCCCGCGCGCGCTGGGCTTGTTCCTGACGCCCGCGCTGTGCCTGTATTTCGCGTTTGTCTTCGTCGCCCGCTGGTCCTGGGGGCTGCCCATCCTGACGCGCCTGCCGATACCCGAACGGGCCGTCGCGCTGACCTTTGACGACGGCCCTTCGTCGGAAACGACGCCCGCCGTCCTAGACGCCCTGCGCGCGTCTGATGTTCGCGCAACGTTTTTCGTGCTGGGGGAAGCAATAGACCGTTCGCCGGATTTGCTGCGGCGGATCATCTCCGAAGGCCACGCGGTCGGCCTCCACGGCTACCGGCACCGCCCGTTCGTGCTGCCGCGTCATGGGCAAATACGGGACGAAATTCAGTGGACGCGCGAGGCCATTCGCCGCGCCTGCCCGGACGCCGCCGTGTCTCCCTGGCTGCGCCCGCCTTATGGGTTCAAGTCGCCCGGCGTGCTGTGGGCGGCCCATCGGGCGGGGTGTCGTTTGGCTGGGTGGAGCGGGGACGGGCGGGACTATGCGGAAGAAGACCCGGCGCGCGTGACGCAGAACGTCCTGCGCCGCCTTCGACCGGGGGCGATTATCCTGCTGCATGACGGGCCAGGCAATGCCGCGACCGTGGCCGCTCTGCCGCTCCTCCTGCGCGCCCTGTCCGAGCGGGGGGTTCGCTGTGTCGGACTGCCGGAAGGACTGCCGGAAGAACCGTCAGGCGGCCATGAGTAGCCGGCCAACGATAGCCCGGCTTGCGCGTGAGGGGTCAAGGAACCTGTTTTGGGGGTAAACTAGGCTTGGGAAACCTGCTGAAAGAGAACAAATGGGAAATACGCGACTGGAATCCGAGGCATTCGAGGACGAATGCCGGGACGCCGCCGAACACGAGGCGGAGCGCGGACGGCTTGAAAGACCCGAAGGGGCGCACGACTTGCAGCCCGGCCCCAAGCCCGGCGCGTTCCGCGCCCTCCACAATCGCAACTTCCGCATCTTCTGGTTCGGCCAGCTCATCTCCCTCATCGGCACCTGGGCGCAGAACCTGGCCCAAGGCTGGCTCATCGTCCTGCTCGTAGACCCCGCCCTGCACCACGGCGCCCATGTGCCCCTTCAGGCCATGCAAGGCGGTCATAATGCCGCCGTCGAGGCGACCGCGAACTTCTACTCCGGCTGGGTCAACTTCGCCGGCGGCCTCCCGATCTTCCTGTTCACCTTGCTGGCGGGCGTCGTGGCCGACCGCATGGACAAGCGCAAGCTGCTCCTGGTGACCCAGAGCGGCCTCATCCTGACCGCCCTGTGCCTGGGCATCCTGGCGGTACGCGGGACCGTGCAGATATGGCACGTCCTGTTCTTCGCCGGTCTGTCCGGCCTGTTCGCCTCGTTCGACATGCCGACCCGCCAGTCGTTCATCGCCGAGATGGTCGGCAAGGAGGACCTGCCAAGCGCCGTCGCCCTCAATTCCAGCATCTTCAACGCCGCCCGCGCGCTGGGGCCGGCCGTCGCGGGCCTGCTGCTCAAGATCGGCGTCTCCATCGGCGTCGCCTTCCTGGGCAACGCCGCGCTCTCGCTGGCCGTCATCGCCGGCCTGCTGCTCATCCGCGTCCCGCCGCACTCGGCGGGGGCTATGCCCAAGGCCGACAACACCCTGCGCGGCGTCTGGAACAGCACCCGCGAGGGCTTTGCCTACGTCCGTTCCACGCCGACCGTCCGCAACCTCGTCATCCTGGTCGGATCGTTCGGCCTGTTCGCGTTCTCGTTCAACGTCCTGATCCCTGTCTTCGTCCGCTACACGCTCCTGCCGCACTCGTCCGACAAGGTCCAAGTGGCGGCTTTCGGCTTCATGGAGACTGTGCGCGGGGTGGGGGCGCTTGGCGGCGCGCTGACCGTCGCCCTGCTCGGCAACGCCCGCCGCCAGCGCAACATGCTGATGGCCGGCAGCCTGCTCGCGACCGTCGTGCTGGTCGTCTTCGGGCTGTCCCGGACGCTCTGGCTGGCGTACCTCACCATGACCATCGTCTCCTACGGCTTCGTCCTGTGCTTCGCCACCAGCAACACGCTGATGCAGCTCCACGTCCCCGATCGCCTGCGCGGGCGCGTGATGAGCATCTACACCCTGATGTTCATCGGCACCATCCCCTTCGGCTCCCTGTTCGCCGGCTGGCTCGCCAAGTTGACCAATGCCCCCGCCACCATCGTCACCTGCGCCGTGATCTCGCTCCTGACCACCCTCATCGTCGCCTTCCGCCCCGGCGGCCTGCGCGACATGAGCGTGACGCCGAAGAAGGATCCCCAGACGGCTGCGGCCTGAGAAGGCGTCACGACTCAACATGAGAGGAGAGAAGGATGGAGGAGAGAGAAAGAGAGATAAAGATTCCACCAAGCGTGTGGCGCTGGCAAAGGGCGGCCTTTGGCATTCTGCCGGCACTGATAAGCGTGGCCCTGTTCCTGCCCACGCTGGCCGACGCCCCCGCCCGGTTGTCACTCTTCGCCGTCGCCAACTACGGCAAACAGGCTACCTACTCGAGAGACCTGGATCGGTTCAACACCAGGTGGTGGATGGGAGGGCAGCAACTTTCCGACTACAACAACCAGAGGAAGATGCTGCAGTCCGGCTATCACTTCCTGCCTTCGTTCAACACCGGGTACATGATGCGGACGCAGGGGTATTCGTCAGTGTCCCCTATTACGAATAAAGTGTTACTGCCTGCTAAAACGTACACAAAAAAGAAAATGAGCCGCCTGCTAAAACGTACATCCGCTTGTTCACATATCCCCAACAGTAGACAGGAGCTTCGCGCCCCGCTGTTGAATGTCTTCTTGCACCCAACAACGGGGCGAGGGGAGCCGGGGCCGTCCGGTTCCCTTCGTCCCAATACTCCTGGGTCCCAATACTCCTGCGTCAGAGGAGAACATCAAGCCACACTCGACCAACTGCGCCAGCGAACACGCCAGCGCAACCGTTCAACAGGACGGAAGGGGATGACCTTCCTCCTAGTCAGGGGCCTGGTAAATAGATGCACTCTAAATATACCAGCCTCCTACAACTTAGCCGAAAAGTTCGCAGGATGGAAGAAGTAGGCGATTCTAAAAATAATATCATTTCTCTTGAACCCATTTTAAGGAGTTGTTGCCTCTTAGCTATTAGAAGGCATAAAACGCAGTTCATAAACACAGGTTGATCATGTCCATAGCTGTTGACGATCATTTGCTGATAGCGGCCCAGAGAGGCGACACGGTTGCGCTGGAACGGGTGATCGCCCAATGCAGACCCAACCTGCGCCGCTACGCCTCCCGGTACTGCGTGACGACTTCGGACGCGGAAGAAGCTGTGCAGGAGTCGCTGATCATCCTGTACCGCCGCCTTCCGGCGCTGCGCTCGGTGGGGACGTTCAGCGGGTGGTTGTTTCAAGTGATCCGGCGCGAGTGTCAACGGCTGGCGCGAAAGATGTTCCATCAGCACATTCCGCTGGATGAGGCCATCGAAGACAGATATGTGACGACCCGAACGGATATTGAACTGCGCCTTGACATTGCGATAGCGATCCAGTCGCTACCCGACATCTACCGGGAAATCATCGTTCTGCGTGATTTTGAGGAGTTGACGGTCAAGGAGATCGCCGCCCGCCTCGGCCTGTTGCCGGAGACGGTGAAAACCCGCATTCACCGGGGGCGGCTGCTCATCCGGGAACATCTTTTGGCGTGAACATTATGAAGAATTATTATGTGTCCGACTAAACCGCTTATGATCCATCTGGTGCGGGGGGTGATTGGCATTGCCCTTCTCATCGCGGCCTTTTCGTTCGCGGGTCGCCTTCCCGTTGTGGCGCTGCTGCTAGGGGGCGGTGCGCTGGTTGCCTTTCGTGGCTGCCCCACGTGCTGGCTTGCCGGACTGTTCGACGTGGCGTCAACGAAAAAGCCTGCGCCGCCCGTTGCCGTGCCTGTCCATCCGTCTACGCGCGAAAACCTGATCCAACACCACTCGCAAAAAAACTGCTAACCAAACAAACAGGAGAAAAACGATGCAAGAAACATACACTGCCAAACCGGGCCGCGCCATTGTCGCGGGTCTCGTTGCCACTGTCGCCATGACGATGCTTATTTACATGGCCCCCCACCTGGGAATGCCCAATATGGACATTGCCGGGATGCTCGGCTCGATGATGAACGGCGGGCAGACACCCGCTGTTATGAGCGGCCCGTGGCTGATCGGGATGATGATGCATTTTGTTCTGGGAACATTGCTGTTCCCGCTCCTCTATGCCTATTTTGTCTATGGGCTGCTGCCGGGTAAGCCGTGGGCAAAGGGCCTGATCTGGGGCGTGGCGCTCTGGGCGGTGATGCAGGTCATGCCGTTGCCGATGATGGGCAAGGGCTTCTTTGCCAGCAAAACGCCGGAGCCGCTTCTGTTCGTCATGGGTACGCTGATGGGGCATTTGCTTTACGGCGCGGTCTTTGGCGCTCTGGCGGGCCAGCAGGCGCAGCGCAACGCCGATACGCTGCCCGGCCATTCCCATACTGCGGTCTAAGAATTACGCCCCTGAGAGGGGCGGTCAATCGTTTACAGGGCAGTGGCGGGGATGCTGCCGCCCTGTAGATGCGGGGCAATCATGCCCTGATCTCGCGCGATTTCACTTGCGCGCTTCCAAAAGGAAAATTAAAATGAAACATTCACTCGCTCCCCGGCTGGCTGGCGTGTTCGCTGCCGTCGCTCTGGCGGCCTTGTCCGCCGCGCCGGTCGCTCAGGCGGCTCCCGCAGGCAAGATGGCGCACAGCAAAAAAATGGCGGCGCATACCGTCTATGTCTGCAAGGACTGCAAAGCCTTCTACTCGCCTGCGATGGCGAAGAAGATGGGTTACAAGGACGGCATGGGGCATATGCTGGTCAAGCAGGCCAAAGCGCCCGCCGGGTACATGGACGGCAGCAAAATGAAGATGTGAGAGGCCGTGTGGCCCCTCAAAACGAGTAGCCTGCCTGTACCCAAACACAGGCAGGCATTTTGAACAGGAGAACCCATATATGAAACGCTTCTTCGGAAAAATCGGGCTTGGCCTCGCCACGCTCACGCTGCTGGCGGGGGGATGGGGTGTCAGCCATCCGGCGGTGGCGCAGAACTCCATGCCGGCAATGCCGCAGGGCAACATGGCGGGTAATCACGCCGCCATGATGATGAAGATGATGAACGCGCGGCCCAAAGAATTGAAAAAGGCCGACATGACCGTGATGCAGGCCAAAGCCACGGCCACGAAAAAGGGAATGTATAATTGCTGCCTGAAGCATCCTTGTGACTGGTGTGCCCTGAAGATGGGATCGTGTCCCTGCGGCAAGAGCGCGGCCATGAGTATGCCGGTCTGTAACGAGTGCAAGGGCGGCTGGGCGGCGGGTGACGGGGCGCTCCCCGGTCTGACCGCCGCCCAGATCAAGACATTCCCGCGCATGGACATGATGCCGATGGGTAAGAAGACAGGGGCGGCTCCGTAACACCAGTTTTCTCCCCATTGAGGCAAATACACCGCAACGAGGGGAATGGCAGGCAGGAAAGATGCATCTCCACGTCCCCGATCGCCTGCGCGGGCGCGTGATGAGCATCTACACCCTGATGTTCATCGGCACCATCCCCTTCGGCTCCCTGTTCGCCGGCTGGCTCGCCAAGATGACCAACGCCCCCGCCACCATCGTCACCTGCGCCGTGATCTCGCTCCTGACCACCCTCATCGTCGCCTTCCGCCCCGGCGGCCTGCGCGACATGAGCGTGACGCCGAAGAAGTGATGCCGAGATGCTCCGCGCCTCATCGCGCCCGCCGCTTCGGCCGTTTTGGCGTAGTCTGCGCCCGCCGGGGCGAAAGCCGGACGACCAGCACCTGATCCGGCACGTTTACCTGGAGCCTGCCGCCTGAGATCACCCCAACCGTCGGCTGCAAAACCTCGGCCTTGTCATAGGCATAGACAGTCGCGGCGGCAATGGAGGGAGGCAGGGTAATCGTCGCCGGCATGGCCGGGGGCTGGATTTGGCGATGTGGCTTGACGCTCGTGTCCTCGTCGGCGATCTCGTGCCAGAGCAGCAGGTAAAACGTCCCGTCGCTCTTTTGCAGCAGCAGATGGTGGACGTACTGCGTCCGATCATAGTCCAGCACCATGCCTGAGTTCGGCTCGGTGTAGCCGCGCACGGGGCGGACGGACAGCGAATAGGGGAGCGCGGCGGGCGTGAAGGCGGGCGCGGGGCGGGGGTCACTGAGCAGCGTCAGCAGGCTTTTGAGGGCCGTATACGCGGGCTTGGGCGTCAGGTCTTTGCGAATAATGCCGTAGTGGCACTCGATGTTGTCGCCGTTCGGGTCGGGGAACTCGTCCTCGTCCATCAGCTCATACCAGAACGTGCGCTGGACGCCGTGCGTGAAGTACTCGCAGAACAGGCGCGGGAGATACTTCCCCTGCGCCCGCTCGGATGAGCCGGAACGGTGGGTGGGGTAGCCCGTTTCGGACGCCGCCATCGGCTTGGGCGCGAAGGGCGGGGCGTAAGAGACGAAGGCCAGGGCGGCAAACGGCGAGCCTTTGTCGTCCCGGTCCATGCTGTCTGAGGGAAAGTTGCCCGCGTGGGTGTAGTCATGGGGCGCGACAATGGTGTCATAGGAGCCGCCATAGCCGTCGAAGTTGCCGCCGTAGGGGTAGGGGTGGAAGTTGCCCCAATCCACGGCCCCCGTCAGGCTCCCGGCGGGCATCGGGTTGGGGATCGTGTTCGGTGCGTAGGTGCCGCCGAGGGCCGGGCCGAGCACCATCATGTTTCTCGTCGCCGGGTCGGCCTTGAGCGCATGGTACAGGTCGGTTTGGAAGCCGATGGTGCCCTGAATGATGCCCAACAAGACGGCCTTGTCGTAGGCGTCCTGGGTCTCATCTGCTCTCTTGGGCCGCCAGCCGTGTCCTTTGTACGACTTCTGGAACAGGGTCCAGAAGTGGTCGGTCTCGTTCGGCCCTTCCACCGAGTCAATCGCGGGCAGGGGCGCGTTCGCCTTTTTGATGTTGGCGAGTACGCCTCGGATGGTGTCGTCATTGCCGTCGGCGGGGGCGAAGGCGGGGAAGTGGGTGTAGCGCGTGTCAATGTCGGCGACGGCCATCGTCTTGATTCCCGACGCGGCCAGATCCTGCGCGCGCGACAGGTCGCCCCGGACATGGCGGATGCCGGACGCGATCAGGAGCCGCTTGACCTGCGGGTAGCGGTCCGCGTAGCGCGACCCGCCGTAGCCCCAATGGGCATTGATGCCGATGCTGTCAATGAATCGAGCCGCGCTAACCGCCCGTTCGGGCGTTTGCGCCGTCGCCGTCAAAGGAGCCAGAAGGGAGGCCGTGCCGCCCAGCGCGATGAGCCAGGATTTCGTCTTCATGCTATCATGGTAGCAAGCGGGGCGAAGTTTGTCAAGCGGTAGGGCAATGGTCTCAGGGCGATTGCCTATGGAGGCCCCGGCACTGGAAGTGCCGGTCTACTCGCAGTGAAAGTGCCTCCGGCACTGAAGAGTGAAAGTGCCTCCGGCACTGAAGAAGATTTCTGTAAACCTGTCCTCAGTCTCTGTAAACCTGTCCTCAGTCGCGGAGCGACTTTCACTTTGAGTAGACCGGCACTTCCAGTGCCGGGGGCTATATGCAATTGCCCTGGCAATGGTCTATGGAGGGCAGGCACGGGGGCCTGCCCCTACCGGAGCCGCATGAATTTGCGATGTGTAGGGGCAGCCCTCCGTGGCTGCCCTCCTGCCTCTCCGTGGCTGCCCTCTGGCTATCATCTATAGGCGATTGCTTTGTGTCGTGCCGCGCCCGTTGCTTTGGGAATGACCAGCAGCCGGAAGTCGTGTTTGGCGATGCCCGGCACGCGCAGCGTCCCATTCGTCGCCGTCCATGTCTCCGACGGCTTCTCCCAATTGACGGCCTCGTAATTCTTCGGCAGGCCGAGCCGCTGAGTGTCCAGCGTCAGCCGCGCCTCGCCCCCGCCGCCGTAGTCCGTGACCAGGACGGCGACCGTGTTCTTGTTTTCGAAGGCAATCCACGCCGCATCAACCCCCGCCACGGCCAGCGGGGGCCGCTCGTCCCAATAGTGGAACGTGCGACACGCAGGCGTTCCGTAGCCCAGACTGTAGAGATAGTGTCGCACCTTGACAAACAGCGGGTCGGCGTGATACACGGCGATCTCATGCGCCAGGCAGACGCCCGCCCGTGTCCGCTCCACCCACGCCTGCTTCGCCGGGTCGGTGACCTCCGTGATGCCCGGCAGGACAACGGGCATATTCCCGCCCTGCCGGCCCAGCGAGGCGGCGCGGATGTAGTCGCGGCTGAACCTGTCCTGAAAGTCGCTGCCGCCGTACTGCATCTCCCAATCCAGATTCATCGTCGTCCAGCTAAAGACGGGGATGAGATAAGCGTTCGTCATGTGCGGCATGGTCAGGTTGCGTCGGCCCATTTTGTAGAGCATGACGGCGGTGCGCTTGGCGAGGGCGCGCAGGAGCCAGATGTCCGTGTCCGGCTGGAACTGGCCGTCGGCGCGGGTGTAGCCCGCCCCCGTGACGGGATTGAGGTTATCGTAAATGCAGATGTTGTCGAAGTAGATGCCGTCGAAGCCGTGCCGCAGCAGCTCCCGGTAGTAGTACAGCAAATAGTCCTGGCGGCTCGGCGTGGGCGTCAGCGAGAAGTCAATGCTGCCCGGAACCGGCCCCACAACCCGGTCATTGAAGTCCGTCCGCCGCCACTCGTCCTGATAGACCGCCCATTCCGGCGTGTTGGTAACGTCGCCGCGCAAGTTGGTATAAGGGATGACCGCATCGGCATGGCCCGCGCCCGAAGCCGACCCGACTTCGGCGCGGATGTCGGGGTTCTTGGCGAGATAGGCGGCGAAGAAGGCGTCGTCCCGCTTCCCCGCCTTCTCTGCCTGCGCCAGCTTGCCTATAACCTCATAGTCCCTTCCGCGCGGGAAGACGCCGTACAGGTCCGCGCCCCAATACATGCTCATGCCCAGCAGGCTTGTCTCAAACTTGCCCCCGGAGTCCACGCCCCGCAGCCGCCAGTCCGGGTTTGCGGGCATCGGCTTCGTCGGCGTGGCTTGCAGCCCGAAGACGATCCGGCGCGGGGCATCCCAAGCCGCCCGCATCTGCACCAGCCGGACGCGCAGGGTCAGCGTCCCGCCGTGGCGCTCCAGCGCCAGCGCGGGCCGCTTGCCGGACGTGTCCACGACCCAGTCGCGGTCGTTGGAGGCGAACCAGACCAGGCCGCGCTCCGGGCCGCCCACCCAGAGGTACGGCAGGAACGTCCCCAGGAGCTGATCGCGGGACGCCTGCATGCTGATCCAGACCGTCCCCTCGCCTTGGGGGACGAAGCCGCCGTAGTTGGAGCGCAAGCCTTCCCCGCAGGCGTGCATCAGCGGCGCAATGTTGTCCTTGAGCGGTATGACGAGATCGAGCGAGTCTATCGGCGTCATGCCAGTAGCCGCCAGGTCCAGAGTCACCTTCAGGCAGCCGTCATAATCAAAGACGCTTGTCGTGCGCCCGTGCAGCGAGCCTGCCGTCCAGGTGGACATAGCCGTCACCGCCGTCCGCCTGATCCTGCCGATGGTCAGCCGGGCCGAGACCGGAACCGCCTTGCCGCCCTGACGAGCTTCCAGGCGCATTGGGCCGCTCAGGAGGTCTTCGCCGAGTGCGTTCACCTGCGACCACAGCCCGTTATCCGCCACCGTGTGCCGCCGCCCGACGGCACGGACGACGCGGCCCTGCACGGCCAGCGGCGTGAAGGGCGGGATGACCACGTCGTCCAACCCCAGCCGGTTGCCTTTCCAGACGAAGTTTTCCCGGTGCATAAACGGCAGGGTACGGATGGGCCTGGCGGCGGGCGTGTCGCCGTCCAGAAACAGCGCCGCCTCATACTGCCCCGTCGCCAGTGCGGGCAAGCGTATGTCACCGAGAGCCGCGCCGTCCTTGCTGATGGACAATGACTGCTCGGCAGTGGCCGCACCCGCCCCTTTTGCCCGCACGACCAGGCGCATCCGCCGGACGTTCTCTTTCCCCGCATAGGCGGCGATGTTCGCGCGCCAGCGCAGGCGGTGATATGTCGGGTAGTAGGCGATGTCAAAGCGCGTCGCGTCCTGGACGTTGGGTGTGGCGACCGCCTCCCAGAGCGGCTCTTGGGGCCGCGTGTGCCACTTGAAGTCCCGGTGGTACAGCACGCCCCCCGCCGCATCCGTGACCAGCGCTTCGCCCAGGGCGGGGTAGTCGTCCGGCGTGAAAAACGGCTTCTTATAAACCACCGTCTGCGCCGCGCCGGGCGCGAGCGTCATGTCGGAATCCTGAAAGTAGCGCGGCTGGTCCTGCGCGTTGTAGCCGAGCCGTACATGCAGCGGCAGGGGGCGATCCGTCGGGTTGGAGAGCGCCAGGCCGACCGTGACGCCCTGCGCGTCCTGCACCGGCAGCCCGTCCACGACAGGCGCTGCGCCGGCGAAGCGGACATGGGCCATCGTTTCGGGCGCCTCGAAGCCGTGTACGCGGGCTTCCCAGCGGGCTTGGTCCCACGGGTTCTTGTAGTCCCGGCAGACGCGCATCGCGAGCGGCTGCGTCGGATCGGTGATGCCCAGGCTCGCCAGGTCTATGCCGACTTCCGCCGTCCATTCGCCATTCTTGACCCCATGCCCCTGGTGCATATCCGCTCGCCAATACTTCTGCGCGATCTTGTCCCGGTGGTTGTAGCGCGCCTCGTAGAACGCCCCGTTGGGGTTGACCATGATCTGAAAATACTGCCCCGTGTCGCTGCCGGGGCTGTTGTCCACCCAGATCTCGATGGCGTCGTCGAACACCACGTCCTGGTCCGTGTCGCGCGGGGCGTACTTGGCGAGCGCGCCGAGGGTGGGGTGGACGGCGGAGCGGACGGCGACGTAAAGCGTCTTGCGGTCACAGCCGATCCAAAACTCGCCCGCCCGACGCTCCAGCAGGTCCGCGTCCTGTGAGACGAACCGCGCCTGGTGCAGCGTGTTCCACTCCCCCGGCGCAATCACGCCATCCATCTTGGGCGGCTTGGTGAGGAAGGGGACCACGACGGTCGGCGTGACGTTCGGGACGTTGGCGCTGTCGGCGGCCCAAAGCCCGCCGATCACTCCGAAAAGCAGCCACGCGCAGGCCGCCGAAATAAGCAGGAGAAAACGCATGATTTACCTTTGACGGCGGCAGGAAAACTCACCCCCGCCGCCGTATTGAGACGCCATGAAACCAAAAGTCTTATTCATCGGCGGGACCGGCATCATCAGTTCCGCCTGCACCCAGCTCGCGCTCGAAAAAGGGCTGGACCTGTACCTGCTCAATCGCGGGAAGTCGGCGCGGCTCGTCCCCGATGGGGCCAAGACGCTCCACGCGGACATCCGGGACCCGCAATCCGTCCGGGACGCCTTGGGCGATCACCACTTCGACGCCGTGGTGGACTGGATCGCCTTCACGCCGGAGCAGATCGAGACCGACCTGGACTTGTTTCGCGGGCGAACGGGCCAATTCATCTTCATCAGTTCGGCCTCCGTCTACCAGACCCCGCCGGCCAGCCTGCCTATCACCGAATCCACGCTCATGGCAAACCCGTTCTGGGGCTACTCGCGCGCCAAAATCGCCTGCGAGGAGCGCCTGATCCGCGCCTACCGCGAGGAAGACTTCCCAATGACCATCGTGCGCCCGTCGCACACCTACGACCGGACGCTGCTGCCGACGACGGGCGGGTACACCGCCATTGACCGGATGCGGAAGGGCCGGCCGGTCATCGTCCACGGCGACGGCTCTTCCATTTGGGTGATGACCCATCACCGGGACTTTGCTAAAGGCTTCGTCGGCCTGCTCGGTAACGCCCGCGCGCTGGGCGAGACGTTCCACATCACGTCCGACGAGACCCTGACCTGGAACCAGATCCACCACATCTTTGCCGCCGCCGCCGGCGCGGAAGCCAAGCTCGTCCACGTCCCGTCCGTCAACCTCACCGCCTTCGACGGCATGGGCGGCGAGGGCTTGCTGGGTGACAAAACGCATAGCGTGATCTTCGACAACACCAAGATCAAGCGTTTCGTCCCGGACTTCGCGGCGACGATCCCGCTGTCCTGGGGCGCGCAGGAAGTCATGGCCTGGTACGACGCCGACCCGTCCCGGCAGACGGTGAACGAGGAGTTCAACCGCCTGACCGACCAGATCATCGCCGCCCAGGAGCGGGTGAAGCCGTAGATCGGCCCCGGCGGGTGTGTCACCGGCACTGGAAGTGCTGGTCTACTGGAAGTGCCGGTCTACCCTCAGTGAAAGTCGCTACGCGACTGAGGAAAGGCTTCTGAGCGCTGTTCCTCAGTGCCGGAGGCACTTTCACTCCACGGTAGCCCGGCACTTCCAGTGCCGGGGATCTTATTTCGGCCCGATCTCGCCTGCCGCCAGCATCGCAAGGAACGCATTGTCATCCTGCGTCAGCGGTAGGTCCACCCGGCCCCGGCGGCGGCTGGACTCGTAGGCGGCGAAGATCACCTCCGTCTCGCGCAGGGCATTTTTGGCTGACAGCATGGACTCCCGCCCCGTCGCCAGCGCATCCACCACGTCCGCGATGGCGCGCTCCACGCCGTCCGGCCCGTGCAGGTTGTCCGGCTGCTCGATGACCCGCCAGCCGTTCGTCGCGGCGTTCATCAGCCGCACGAACGGCGCGTCCCACAGGACTTCAATCACGCCTTCCGTGCCGATCAGCCGGTGGGCGACGGGTTCATGCGAGTCGCGCCCGGTCGCCAGGAACGCCCGGACGCCGTCCTCAAATTGGAACTCGCACAGCCCCTGGTTTTCCAGCGGGACGCCGAAGACTTTGTACTCCTCGCGGCTGTCTATCTGAGCCAGAACCCATTTGGCGGGTGTCTCGCCGTGATAGAAGAAAAACATGTCCAGCCAGTGCGTGCCCCAGTCGTACAGGTCGCCGCAGTTGCCCTCGATCCGCGTCAGTTCTCCAATGGCCCCCGCCTCCACCTGCGCCCGCGCGGCCCCGAACGGCCCCAAAAACCGGCGCTGGTGGTTGAACGTCAGACGAACCCCGTTTTCCTCACAGACCCGCGCCATTTCTTTCGCCTCGCCCCAGGTCGTCGCCATCGGCTTCTCGCAGTGGATCGCCTTAACTCCTGACCTCGCGGCGGCAATTGTCATGGGCGCGTGCAGGTGCGGCCAGGTGCAGACGCTGACGATGTCCAACCCCTCCTCGGCCAGCATCGTCAGGTAGTCACTGTAGGTGCGTGGGACGCCGTACTTGTCCGCAAACGCCCGCGCGTTGTCGTCGCTCAGGTCGGCGCAGGCGGCCAGGGTGCAGCATCCCGTCCGCACATACCCCTCCGCGTGCTGGTAGGCCATGCCGAAGCCCGTCGCGCCCTCGCTCTTCCAGGGCCGGCCCACGCCGATAAACCCAACGCGGTAGTTGGTGTCGCTCATTATCCTGTTCCTTTGTTCTTTTATCGGAAAGAGCCGTAAGACCCCTGGCTTCAGGATTTATTCTTCAGCCACGGGGATATAAGGCTCCATGCCCTTCTTTAAGTCTGTTTGAGGGCATGATATTCGTGCCTTTATATTCGTGCCTTTCGGGTATAATCGAGGCATATACAACTACTGTTCATAAATACTGTTTGGGCTATCTACACACGCCACCAGAGCCATCGCCTTCTTTGTTTTTGCCTCGGCTAAGAACAAGGTAGAGTTTGGGAAACCTTGTCACTGGAAGCCTCCAACGCATAGAAACAGTCATAATAGAAACAGTCATAATAGAAACAGTCATATCGAGAAACAAAAGACTAAATCCAAAGACTAAATCCAAAGCAATTTGCCGTGGGATAACACGGCTATGGTGAAAATCCAGAGTAGCCCCTGCTGATGTCAAGAGACCAACGCTTGCGATGCAAGCGGGAAGCCCCTGGCTTTAGCCATGGGGAGTTGTCACTCTGCCTGGAGCCATGACCGCCAGGCAGACCAGTTCTCGACCAGCGAAGCAAGTTCCGCGTACCCATCCGCTCTGGGGTGTGCGCCATCGTAGTCGGCAACTTCTCTTGTCCAGACGGCTGATGTGCTGAGGGGCGTGAACACGTCTAGATACGGAAGGCCCTGTTCCCGGCCGGCGGATTGGAACTTCGCCGACAATCGAGCAATACGAGTGTTGTGGTCGGCGTTCTCCACAGGTGGCGGCCCGACCATCAGGACTGGAAAGTCAGGACTGGAAAGAGCGAAGCCGCCTCGGCCAAAATGGCTTGAAAGTTGCTCAGAGCGGTTTCGTCCCCGACACGCCGCCGCCCGTCTTCGATCATGGTGTCATTGGCCCCGAAGGAAAATACCAACCTGCCATCCTCTCCACGCGGAAGGCGCCGTAGTGCCTCGTCCCTCCAACGCACGGCCACGTCACTGCTGGTGTTGCGGCGTATGCCCAGGTTGTAGCACGTCATGTCATGGCCGCGAGCCGTAGCCGCCGCACAGACCCTGCCCGGCCAGCCCTGGTGATTAAAGTCGCCGTACCCGTTTACGAACGAGTCACCAATAAAACAGATACGCAAACTCTTGTTCCCCCCGTGGCCTGCCGCGCCCGATCTGCCTTGCTGGTTCCCTTCTTTGCTCTGATTCTCCTGCCCGGAACTTTCCCCGCGCCGAATTCCGTTGAAGTCAAGGTACACTACTAACGTCCATGACACGCTCCCGCTTCCAAAAGCGCCTGCTCGCCCGCGCGACGGCCTGGCTCCTCATCCTGGTCTGTGGCTGGATGGGGACCGACGGCGTCCTGCATCATGCGGATGGAGGATCGCCGTCCCATGCCGCCAGCCTCCACCGTGCCACGGCGGCTGCTCCGACGGACACCTGCGCGGCCTGCGAGTGGACCCAGGGGATGCAGGCCGGTGCCCTCCTGGTCTGCCGGGTCCCGTCACCCTTGTTTGCCCTGGACCTTTGCACCGTGCCGCCGGTGCGGCCGCTCCTCGGCCGCGTCGCGCGCCGCTCCTCCCCACGCGCCCCGCCGGCCTTCCCGACGAACTGCTGATTGCCGTCCTCTTCAATCGTCTCAGGAAGACCGTCCCTATGTCACGACTCCCTTGCTGCGCGCTAGCGCTGGCCGCCGCCTGCCTGGCGACCGGACCGCGTGCCGCGTCCGCACAGACGCCCCCGGCGACTACAGCCGTTCCGGCCGGCGTCCCGAACAGCAACATTTTCGACCCGAACCGCGCCCCGATCATCGTCATCCGCGTCGGCGCACATCGGCTGGTGCTGGTCCCGCGTAACGTCGGCGGGGCGGAAGTGATTCGGCCCAACGCGACCGACACCAAGACCGACCAGGGCTTCTCGCACCTGATCACGTCTACGGTCGCGGGCGCTGCCTCGGCGCCTAGCGGCGAGTTCCACATTCGCGGTTCGCACGGCCAGTATACTTATTACTTAGACGGGGCGCCGTTGCCCGAATCGGTCTCCGGCTCGTTCAGCGACTTGATTGACCCCAAGAATATCGAGACCCTGCGCGTGCTGACCGGCGGCTTCCCGGCCCAATACGGCGACAATCTGGCCGCTGTCTTTGATGTCACCGCCCGCGCCGGGCAGCCGGGCCGCCCGCGCGGCTTCGCCGAGCAGCTCCTCTCAGGCTACCGCACGTCCCAAAGCACGCTCCAGTTCGGCGGCGGCGCCCCGCGCTTCCAATACTACCTGTCCGGCGTCCGCAACTTCACGAACCGACGCCTGGACCCGGTAACACAGGACCCGCTCCATGATGCCGGCAGCGACTCCGTCGTCTTCGGCAAGTTCGACTACGAGGCGGGGACGAATGACCGGATCATCCTGGACACGGCCCGCACGGACGCCTACCTGCAACTGCCGAACGAGGAACAGCAGCAGGCCATTGGGCGGGACGTGACCCAGCGCGAGGACGGCGACTTTGCGAACCTCATCTGGCGGCACACTCAGGGGCTGAACGGCCTGACCGTCGCCCTTTACAGTCACCAGTCGCGCCTGCGCTACACCGGCGACCCCACGCACGACCTTGCGGACGCCTCGGCGGCCAGCGCCGACGGCGGCACGCCCGCGAACCTTCCGTCCTCTGCCTTCGAAGACCGGGATGCCAACTACATCGGCCTGCGTACCGATGCCGCCACGCGCGTCGCCGCCCGCCATAAAATTGGCTACGGCTTCGACATCAGCACCATCACGGGCACGGAGCATTTTACGCTGCTGAACGCGGTGGACAACGGCGACGGCACGACGGGGGTGCAGACGATCCAGGACGAACATGCCCTGTCCGGCGGCGACCGGTCCGCCTATCTCCAGGACGACTGGACGCCGGGGCGCTTCCTGGTCAACTACGGCGTCCGCTATGACCTCCACAAGACGGACACCACCACGTCCCAATTGTCGCCCCGCCTGAACCTCACCTACACGCTGAACGGTCGGGACAAGGTCCACGCCTATTACGACCGCCTGTTCCAACCTGCGCCCATCGAGGACATCCGGCGGCTGGACCCGAACGCCGTCGCCTTCAAGCCCGAACGCGACAACTTTTACGAGGTCGGCTACACGCACGAGAACGGCGGCATCACGACCAGCCTGAGCGGCTATTACAAAACCGTGCAGGACGTGATTGACGAGAACATCATCGCGGGGACGCAGATCCGCGAGCCGTTCAACGTCCAGAAGGGCTATGTCCGGGGCATTGAGTTGGCCGTGGACGGCTCGCTGACGCGCGACCTGTCCTTTTACGCCAACTACGCCCGCTCGTGGGCGCGCGCGGCGGGCGACTTCACCGGCGGCCTTGTCCCCGTCGGCGCCCCGCCCGGCTACTTCTATGAGGACCATGACCAGACCCACACCGCCTCAGTCGGGCTGGCCTATCAGAAGCGCGGCCAAACGGTCAGCCTGGACGGGGAGTACGGGTCGGGTTTCCCCTACGGCCAGAGCGAGGCGGGCCTGCCCAACTTCTACCGCGTCCCTGCGCACTTTATCTTCAACCTGGAGATCGGCGCCCAGATCGGGCGGGGGCGGCTTGCCCTGTCCGCGCTGAACGTCCTCAACCACGGCTACGTCATCAAGCAGGCCAGCCCGTTCAGCGACCGCGAATGGGGCCAGGGCCGGACGCTGGGCGTCAAGTGGACGCAGAATTTCTAGCCCCGCCGTGTAGGGGCGCGATGACTTTGAAAGAAGGGCGCGATGAATCGCGCCCTTACGGAGACCAACCCAATGAACGCATTCGTCACCTACCTGCATCAAGGCGGGTTTATGATGTACCCGCTGATCGCTTGCTCGATCCTCGCCATCGGCATCATCCTGGAACGGGCCTACACGTTCCGCAAGGCGACCGCGATTGACCCGGAAGAGCTGCTCGAAGAGATCAAGCAATCCTACAAGCCCGGTGATCACGGAGCGGCCGCCGCGCGGCTCATGGAGGACGCGAAAACACCCTATAGCCGTATCTTCGCGCGCGGGCTGCGCAACGCCGACCGGCCCGCCGAGGCCATTGACATGGCGATGTCGCAGGAGGCCGCCAACGAGCTACCATCCCTGGAAAACTACCTGCCCGGCTTGCGGACCATCGTCACCATCTCGCCGCTGCTCGGCCTGCTCGGCACCATTGCCGGCATGATCGCCTCGTTCAAAGAGGTCGCGCGCTCCGGCCTGTCCTCCCCCACCGCCGTCATGGGCGGCGTCAGCGAGGCGCTGGTCTCGACCGCGACGGGCATCGGCATCGCCGTGATCGGCTTGATCTTCCACAACTACTTCGGCAACCTGGTCAAACGCTTTGTGGAAGACATGGAATACTACGGTTCGGAATTGACCAACTTCTTGACGGGGAGGGTGGCGTAATATGATGAAAGTGCGCGCCCGGCGTCAGCCGGAAGAAGCCGAGATCATCATCATCCCGATGATTGACACTATGATGTTCCTGCTGATGTTCTTCATCGTTGCGTCCCTGGCGCTGGCCGTGCAGAACGGCCTGCCCGTGAACCTGCCCAAAGCCAGCACGGGCGAGCGGCACTCGGCCCAGAACGTGACCCTAACGGTCGGCCCAACCGGCGACCTGCACCTGAACACGCGGCCCATCGCCATCGCCGACGAGACCGCACAGCTCAAGGCGCTGAACATCTCGTCGGGAACCCTCGTCATCATCAACGCCGACGCAAACGTCCGCCACGGCGTCGTCACGACCGTGATGGACAACGCGCGCAAAGCGGGCGTCGAGCGCTTCGCCATCGCGACGCAGTCGTAGTGTCAGCCCGGCCCTGAAGGGCCGGGGGTAAAGAAACATGCGACGAAGGCGACAAAAGAACACGCTGCTGCCGAAGATGCTGGTGCTTGCCGTCCTGATCAATGCCATCCTGCTGCCGATTCTGGCGCAGCTCGGCGTCTTCAAGAGCATCGGCGGCAGCCGGCGGCTGACGCCGGTCGAGCTTGTCAAGGCCCCCCCGCCCGAAAAGCGGCCCGCGCCGCCCAAAAAGACGCCCAAAAAGGCCGCCAAGGCGAAACCGGCGAGCCGGAAGGCCGCGCCGCGCCCCGTCACGGCCCGCCGCGCCCCGTCCGGCCCGCCGCCTGTCAAGGTAGTCGCCGCCGCCGGAGGGTCGGGAGGCAACGGGGGTGGGGGCGACGCGGGCATCACCACCTCGGACGCCGGCGCCTCCGCGCCTCCGCCGCCCACTCCGCCGACAAATCCCCCTCCGCCGGTGACGCCGCCCACACCCGCGCCGCCCACACCCGCGCCGCCTCCGACGCCGCCGTCGGCTCCCCCGCCGCCTGCACCGAAGCCGCCGCCGCCGCCCCACGTTCCCGTGCTGACTGCCGCCGCGCCGCTCGCGCAGCCGCGTCCGGCCATTCCCGACGAGCTGCGCGACGCCGACCTCAACGCTGCCTTCGACGGGCTGTTCACGGTCCACGCCGACGGCACGGCCACCGTCAAAATGGTCTCCTCGACCGGCAACTCCGCCCTGGACGGGCTGGCGCTGGACGCCGCCCGGCGCTGGACCTTCCGCCCGGCCACCCGTGACGGCCGGCCGGTGGAAAGCTATCTGCGGCTGCGAATCGAGTTCGACGTCAGTTCTTGAAATCAGTTCTTGAAAGCGGCTACAGCAGAGTGAACGTGTCGGGGAGCAGTTCGGCGATCGTCTGCATCTCGGTTTCGCCGGAGTGGGAGGCGGACAGGACGATGATAGGGTTGTCGGCTTGCGAGAATTCGGCGATGACCTGGCGGCACGCCCCACAGGGTTTGCACAGCTTGGGGGCGCTGGTGACGACGGCGATAGCGACGATGTCCAGCCGCCCGTCGCCGATGGCGTTGAAGATCGCGACGCGCTCGGCGCAGACCGTCAGGCCGAACGAAGCGTTCTCGATGTTGCAGCCCCGGTAGATGCTGCCGTCGCTGACCAGCGCAGCGGCCCCGACCGCAAAGTTTGAGTAGGGGACATAGGCCGCCGCCTGCGCCTCGCGCGCGGCGGCCAGCAGCTCCCCCCGCAGCGCCTCGGTCATCTCCGCGTGGTTGACTTCGATCTGTGTGAGTTCAGCCATGATGCCCGCTTATTCGCCGCCGCGCCGGTCACTTCCTGCATGGTGTTTCAGCCACAGCAAGAACTCGACGTTGCCCTCCCCGCCCTCGATGGGGCTGACGATCCGCCCCAGACAGGCCAGGCCGCAGGCGCGCCCGATGCCCCTTCTGCCTACTTTGGCCGGCCCGACCTCGAACTGTGGCTTGACCAGGCAGACCAGGGCTCCATCGGAGGCAGGAAGCGGCGCCGGCGCGGGCTGGACAAGGGTGAGGGAGATGAAGGACAGGTCGGCGATGAGCACGCCGAGCGGGTTGGGAAGTCCAAATGGGTGAGAAAACGGGCGTTGACTCCCTCGCGCAAGTGGACGCGCGGGTCGGCGGCCAGGACGGGGACCATCTGCCCGCGCCCCACGTCTACGGCAGGGACCGAGGCCGCCCCGCGCCGCCGCAGGCATTTGGTGAAGCCGCCGGGAGAGGCGCCGACATCCAGAGCGGCGCGGCCCGATACTTCTCTGCTGGCCCGGCGGACGATCTGACCGTCGCAAGCCACCGCCCCGGTGTCAATCCGTGCCTGCGCCTCGGCTCGGCTGCGCCGCAGCCCACGCGACACCAGCGCTTCACCCGTCCGCATCAATCGTGATGCCGGTAAGGTGTGACGTGTCGTTTTGAGTCAGCAGCGTCGCCGGCTCCTGCGGGTCTTGGCCGACGCGCAGGCGCGTGATGCCGCAGTTGTCCGACCAGGGCGGACCGACGGGATCGGGCGGCACGCGCAAAAACGCCTCGGTCAGCCGGCCCACGGTCTCGGCATGGGAGACGACCAAAATCCGCGCGTCCGTGCGCGCGTGCAGCCCCAGCAGGGCGTCGCGGACACGGACGGCGCGGGCGTACATCCGCGAGTCATCCTCCAGCTCCTGCGGCCACCAGACATCGTTGCAGGGAAACGTGTCGCCGAAGAACACGAAGGGAAACTGTTCGCGTATTTGTGCAGGCGTCAGGCCGGGAAAAGTCTTGTAGCCGGGCCACGCGGCGTTGAAATACTCACAGACGTCCGCGTGGACTTCCGCCGCCAGCCCTGTTTCCTCGCAGAAGGGCGCGATGGTTTGCAGCGTCCGCCGCAGCGGGGAAACGTAAGCCTTCGTCAGCCCTTCCCCGCGCAGACGCTGCGCCGTCCGCCGCGCCTGCGCGACGCCGAGCGGCGTCAGCGGGCTGTCCAAAAAATCGGTCAGCCCGGCGTTGGCCTCGGACTGACCGTGTCGCACCAGGGTAATCTCCATCAGAGGGTACTCTCCATCAGCGCAATTATACCCTCTTTCTTCCGTTTCGGGTGGTCAGCGCGGCTGGCCGCCGGCGACCAGCTTTTCCAGCGCGGGCCGGTTCGTGATCAGGATTCTGCGGCCCAGGAAATCAATCAGCCCCTGGCGCTTGAAGTCGTTCAGGATCAGCGTCGTCGTTTCCCGCGTGCTGCCGATGACGTTCGCCAGTTCCTGATGGGTCAGCTTGCCCCGGAGCATCTGCCCGCCGCGCCCCGACTTGCTCCCGCCCACCCCGTCGTGCAGACGCAGCAGCAGCTTGGCGAGCCGCTTGGGCACTTCCAGGAAGACCAGGTCGGTAACCTGGTTTTCGGCCAGCATCCGCCGTTCGCTCACCAGTTGCAGCAGCGCCTGCGTCGCCGGCAGCGACTGATGCAGCGCGGCCAGGATGTCCGAGCGGCGGAAAACGACGACCAACGAATCTTCCAGCGTTTCCGCCATCAGTTCATAGGAGTCATTCGCCTCCAGCAGTCCCGTTTCGCCGAAAAGCGAGCCGTCCTCCAGCAGATACAAGGTCAGCTCGCGGCCCTGGTCGGAGACGCGGGCGATTTTCACCCGGCCCGTGCAGAGCAAGTAAACATAGTCGCCGGGCTGGTCGGCGAAGTGAACCACTTGACGGCGGCGATACTGCCGCTGCTCCGCGATCCTCTCCAGCCGTTTCAGCGTCTCTTCAGGCAGGGCCGCCAGCATCGGCACCTGCTGGAAATAGGAATTTAAGGAGTTCAATCGTTTACAAGCAGCCTTTCTCTTTGCGTTTACGCTTACGAGAGGAAGTATAACCGAGATTACGCTCTATCGCTAACGGCGAATTTGCCGGGATTCGCCGTTAGCAGACACAATCTGGTACTTCTACTGAGGAAAATTGAAAGAGGCGGTAGGTTTCGTTGTGGATGAGACGAAGAAAAAGGCAGGCATGTTCCCAAATCGCGCCGCCGGGAGGTTAAAGCCAGGTTACAAAGCAATAGCCCGGCACTGCCGGTGCCGGGTTTCTTTCCTGCATACCTCATGCCAAGCGCGGGCCGCGCGACACAACGAGTTGTTTACTGGGTTTGTTTACGGGGACGGGCGCGGAGCGTCCGGGGAAGAGGGACGTCGGCGCGAGAGCGGCGGCCCCAGCGCTTCCCGCAGGATGATGGCTCGCACCAGGTCGTCGCTGCCTCCGAACAGCCCCTGTACCCGAACGACGGTCGGGGCGGACGATTGCAGCGACCCCCCCAGCGCCGCCGGCTCCTCCGTCATCAACTCCCGTTCCTGCCGCCGGAAGTCCGCGTCCGTCGCCTCGCGCTGGACGGCCGGCCCGTCCGCCTGCGGCTGCCGGGGCATTGGGCGCGCGGGTACAAGGCTTGGAGCGCGCGCGGAAAGCGAGGGCGTGGGCCGCAGGGCCTGCGCGGATGGGGGGCCTTGCCGGGCTTGGGGCGCTTGGGACTGCCGCTGCGCCTCGGCCATTGCCTGCTGGATCGGATTAGAGCCGGTGGGGATACCCTTGCTCTGCCGCGCGACCCATTTGAAAAAGCGGAAAATCCCCCTGATGATCGAGAAGAGGGCAACCAGAAGGAAAACAACAACCTCAACATTGACCACTACTCGTCCTCCGCGTGTTTCAAAATCGCCCGCGCGTTCTGCAAATCCTGCCCCGTGAACGGTGCATTGTCCCGCATCCACAAGTTGACGGGCATGAGCGTCGCCATTGGCTTCAGCCTCTTGACGTGCCCATCCACAAACAGGCAGTTGAGAGTACCGACAGGGTGCTCGTAGAAGATGTGCTGGCGAACATGGGTAAACAACTCACGACCTGTGCTGGGCAGGAACATCGGGCTGATCATGTTCCATTCCGCGCCATCGTAGCCCCGCATGTCAACGATGCGGATCGTTTGGGAAGGATCGCTGATGCTGGGAGAGTCGGGAATCGGCGCAGTCAGTAGCATGGGCAGGCCGTCTTTGCCGCGCAGTAGGTTCACTCCGTAAGAACTCGGAAGGTGGCTGGGTGTCGCTCCCGTGAAGGCCCTTTTGTCAGAGGCACACTCATAAACGCTGACACTCTGGACAAAAGGGTAGATCGCCTCTCGCCAGCCAGAGCCACTTGTACCCTTCTCGTAAGCAGGGAGATTGCCATCGTTGTCCTGCTCGTACTGCGTCAGTGCCAGGTTCAACTGCTTCATGTTGCTCTGGCATGAAAGCAGGCGCAAATTGGCAAGGTGGTCGCCAGCGAATAGCAGTTCAAGGAAGAACGGGCCAAACACGAACAGTAACACGAGAACGAGCGTTACGCGAAGTACGCTGTTCACCCCATCCCACTTCATGTACCGCTTCCCGGACATGGCGCTACACCGCCGCCCCCGGCAGGCTGTTCGCACCCCCGTCCTCGTCCGTGCCGCCTGTCGCGCGGCTGATGCCGGAGCGCATGGCCGTGTCCGCCTGCAAGTTCCGCAGGTTGTAGTAGTCCATGACGCCTAACGTGCCGCTCCGCAGGGCGTCGGCCAGGGCCTGCGGCACCTGCGCCTGCGACTCGACCACTTTGGCCTGCATCTCCTGCGTGAACGCCTTCATCTCCTGCTCGCGCGCGACCGCCATCGAGCGGCGCTCCTCGGCTTTGGCCTGGGCGACCTTCTTGTCCGCCTCGGCCTGGTCCGCCTGCAAGCGCGCGCCGATGTTCTGGCCGACCACGACGTCGGCGATGTCAATGGACAGAATCTCAAAGGCCGTGCCGGCGTCCAGGCCCTTCGCCAGAACCGTCTTGGAGATGGCATCCGGCTTTTCCATGACTTCCAAATGGGTCGCCGCCGAGCCGATGGTGGTGACGATACCCTCGCCGACGCGCGCGAGAACCGTTTGTTCGCCCGCGCCGCCGACGAACTGCTCGATGTTGGCCCGGACGGTGACGCGGGCGAACGCCTTCATCTCGACGCCGTTCTTGGCGACCCCGGCGACATTGGGCGTCTCGATGACCTTGGGGTTGACCGACATCTGCACGGCTTCCAGGACGTTCCGCCCCGCCAGGTCAATCGCCGCCGCCCGCTCGAAGGGCAGGGGGATCTGCGCCCGGTGCGCGCTGATGAGCGCCTGCACCACGCGGTCCACGTTGCCGCCGGCCAGGTAGTGCGTTTCCAGTTGGTTCAGGTTGACGGGCACGCCTGCCTTGACGGCGGCGATGAGCGGCAGGATGACCCGGTCCTGCGGGACGCGCCGCAGCCGCATTCCGATCAAACTGCCGAAGCCAACGCCGCTGACGCCCGCCGAGATCGCAGTAATCATTAAGCCAACCGGAATGTATTGGCGGATTAAAGCGAGACCGACCAGGACAATGACGACGATGATGACGATGGGGACAAATGGTGGCATGAGGAGGCTCCTATTGTCCTCATTATAGCATATTTACGCAGGTGTCAGGGCAGTGTGGCGACCAGGCGTGGGGTGAAGCGCAGGCGGTCGGCGGCGACGCACAGCGTCCGCAGGCCGTGCCATTGTTCGGGAACGGGATAGTCCTTGCCGTTCAGGTGCAGGTGCCCGTACAGCACGGTTCCGACGCCGTGTTCTTTCAGGAGCGGCGCGAACACGTCCAGCGGCGGGTAGTGAATCAGAGCGATCTTGACGGGGCAGTCTTTGACGGCCTCCAGCCGCCGCGAAAGCCGCGCGACCTCGCGGGCGATGATCTTCTCCGCCTGCGCCTTTTCGACCTCGGTTCCTGCCGCCGGCATCCAGCCGCGCGTCCCCGCCACGCCGACCCGCCCGTCGTCCGAGACAAAGGGCGTGTCGTGCAGGCCGGGGTAGCCCAGCGACTTATCCGAGTCCCACCAGTAGTCGTGGTTGCCCTTGCACAGCACCTTCACGCCGGGCAGGGCCGCCAGCCACGCTAGGTCCGGCTCGGCATCGGCCCGCTTCATGGCCCAAGACAAGTCGCCCGGCATCAGCAGCAGATCATTGGGTTCCACCACTGCCCGGCAGGCCGCCTCGATCCGGGCCGGGTGGTCTCGCCAGTGCTCCCCAAAGATGTCCATCGGCTTCGGCTTGGCGAACGACAGGTGCGTGTCCGCCAGCGCCCAGATGCGTCGCATAACGGATTATTGTACCCGATAGCGGCAGGGCGATTGCATATGGAAGGCGGGCACGGGGGCAAGGAGGGCAGGGCAATCCGATACAGAGGGCAGCAGAGGAAGGAGGGCAGGCACAGGGGCCTGCCCCTACGGATCACGGGGCGCGTAGGGGCAACCCCCGTGGTTGCCCCCTATATGCAATCGCCCTGCCGATAGTGGAAGCCGCCTTGACAATCCGCCCGCCTTCACCGTATACTGTACGCCTATGGCCTCCACCACTGTCAAGCCGCCGGGCGGCCCCGCCGCGCCTCCGCCGGGAGGCGGAAAGAAGCCCCTTGGGATCGCAGGGGCCACCGCCTTGATGATGGTCATGGTGCTGCTCTCGCGCATCCTGGGCGTCCTGCGCGACGCGATCATCGCCAAGTATTTCGGGCGCAGCCCCCTGACCGATGCCTATCAGGCCGCCTTCACCGTCCCTGACCTCCTCTTTTACCTGCTCCAAAGCGGTGCGCTGTCGTCCACTGTCGTTCCCATCCTCACGGAGTACCGGCAGCAGGGCAAGGGCAAGTCGGCAGACAATCTCGTCAGCATCGTCGCTTCCGTCATCTTCGTCTTCATCGGGCTGCTGATCTGCCTCATGTGGATCAACGCCCGTGCCTTGACCATCGCCCTGAATCTCGGATTCGATGAGCACACGGTGGACCTGTCCGTCCCCTTGACGCGCGTCCTGCTGCCCGCGCAAATGTTCTTCTTTCTGGGCGGACTGATGATGGGCGTCCTATACTCGCGCAAGCAGTTCCTGATCCCCGCGCTTGGCCCCGTCATCTACAACGCCGGCATCATCTTCGGCGGCGTGGTGCTTCGGCATTGGCTCGGCATTCACGGGCTGGTCTGGGGCGCGATCGGCGGCGCATTCCTGGGCAACTTCCTGATCCCGCTCCTTGCCGTCCTCCGTCTCGGCGTCCGCCTCCGGCCATCCTTCGACGTCACGCACCCCGCCGCCATGCAGGTCTGGCGGATGCTGCTGCCCATCGGGCTGGGCGTCTCGCTGCCGAACATTGACCAGATGGTCAACAAAGAGTTCGCCTCATTTCTGGGGAAGGGCGACACGACGGCGATCATGGCCGCCTACCGGCTGATGCTGCTGCCCATCGGCGTCTTCGCGCAGGCCATGGCCCTGGCCGCCTTCCCGACCCTCTCGGCTCAGGCGGCGGAGAAGAACATCACGGCCATGCGGCGGACCATGAACCAGTCCCTCCGCAACATCCTGTTCCTGACCGTGCCGGCCTCCGCCCTGATGTTCCTGCTGGCCGAACCCGTGGTCACGTTCCTGCTCCAGAGCGGCAAGTTCACCCACGCCGACTCGCTCGTGACCGCCTCGGCGCTGCGCTCTCTGAGCCTGGGCATCTTCGCCTGGTCCTGCCAGTCGCTGCTGACGCGCGGCTTTTACGCCCTGCAAAACTCCAAAGTGCCGGTCATTTCGGGGGCCATCGTGTCCGTCCTGTTTGTCGCCATGAACGCCTGGGTCGTGCGCCCCGTCATTCATGTCAAGGCCCGCGTGGACACCTTGAGCCATCAGGTCGAGGCGCTCCAAGCGAACGTCGCGCTGGTCCAGCCCTTCGTCGCGCCCTCCCAGGCCGCCCTGAGCGCCGTCACTGCCGCGCAGTCGTCCCTCGTCGATGCCGCGCCCGTCGTCGGGGCCAATGACGCGGCCCTCAGCCTCGGCGCCGCCGAAGATCAACTGACGCAGCTTGTCGCGCAGGCCCAAACGACGCTGACCGATGTGCAGGCCCGGCTGGACACCAAACAAGCGCAGCTCGCCGAGGCGCGCTCGGAACTGGATGCCCGCGCGTCCCGTGCCGTGTGGGAACTCGGCCTGACGACCACCATCGCCGCCACGATCCACATGATTGCCCTGTATTTCCTGCTTCGGCACCGCCTGACGGGCCTGCAAAGCCGCCGCCTCGTGTCCAGCCTGGGCAAGACCTTGATGGCGACGCTGGCCCTGTGCGCCCTAACCAAGCTGATCCTGGCCGTCTGCGAGACGGGCTTTGAAACGTCGCACCTCGCCCCCAAACTGACTGCCGCCATCACCTTGTCCCTCGCGGGCCTAGCCGGCATCGGCGCCTTTTTGGGCACGGCCCGCGCCCTCCGCATGGGCGAACTGCAATCCGCCGTGGACTTGATACGCCGCAAGCGCAAATAAGGCGCGGGCGGGGGTAAACTTCTATCATGGACATCTTCGAGCGGTTTAATTCCAAGTTCGGCAAGTGGTATGAAGGGCTGTTCGGCGGCGACGCGGGGGAGCTGCGCCCGAAAGACGTCCTGCGCAAGATCATCGCGGCGATGGAGGATGGTCGCAAAGAGGGCTTCGACAGCAAGATTTACGTCCCGAACAAGTACATCTTGGAGCTGGCCGTGGACGACCCGGAGGAGCGGGAGTACCTGCTGTCGTTCCTGGACGAAGAGGAGTTGGTCGTCGTCCTGCAAAAGTTCATGGCCCAGAACGGCTACAAGACGCGCGGCCCGCTTGACTTCACCATCGCCGAAGTCCCCGAAGCCGAGCGCGAGTCGCGCCACGAAAAGCTGCGCGTGCGCGTGCGCTACGAGAAAGGGGAGAAAGCCCCCGGCGTACCTAACCCCCCGGCCCCCTTCCCTGCTAAGGAAGGGGGAGCAGGAATAGCGTCCTCACCCCTCCTTAACAGGGAGGGGTCGGCGCTTGCGCCGGGGGTGGGTTCCGACGACCTGCCCACCGTCGCCGGCTATGACCCCGACGGCGAACCCGGCACCGTCCCCGCCGTCGCCTGGGCTTCTCTGGCCGTTACCGCCCCCGACGGACGCCGCAGCCACGTCAGCCTGACCAAACCGGCGTTCCAGATCGGGCGCTCGCGCAACGCCGGCAACGACCTCATCCTAGACACCGACGGCATGGCCTCCAAGTCCCACGCCCGCCTGGAGCGCGAGCGCGACGGCTCGTGGACCCTATACGACCTGGGCAGCACCAACGGCGTCAAAGTGGGCGGCAGTCGCATTGACGGCAACCGCGTCCTGCATGACGGCGACGAGATCACGGTCGGCGCGACCAAGCTGGTCTTCAGCCAGGCCGACGCCCGCGCCGGCGACGCTTCCGCCGCTGCGGTTCCCGCCGCCCCGCCCCGCCGCGCCCGGCTCGTCGGCCCCGACGGCGAGGCCCACGTCCTCGCGTCCGAAACGCTCATCGGCCGCGCCGTGACCAGCGACATCATTCTGCCCGACCCTTCCGTCTCCACCAAGCACGCCCGCGTCGTCGCCCCCGATGCCGCCACCTATCTGCTCGAAGACCTGGGCAGCGACGAGGGCACCACGGTCAACGGCCGCGCCCTCCCGCCGGGCCGCCGCCAGCCCCTCGCCGATGGCGACGTGATCCATTTCGGCAGTGCTGAGATGAGCTTCGTGGGCGGGGCCGGGCAGGAGAAGTAGACCATGAACATCCTCCTGGGCCTCCTCCACTACGCCTTCCTCGCCCTGCTGGTCCTGCTGCTCCTCTACATCATCGCCCTCGTCCGGCGGCATCTGGATTGAATGGGACAAAAAACGATGAGCCTGGTGCAGTCGTCCAAAATGGATAAAACGAAGCTGACGGTCGCGACGCTTGCCGAGCCGTCCGACGAGAACGACTACTGGCGCGGGCAAACGCCCGAAGCCCGCCTGGAAGCCTTAGAACTGATGCGGCAGGTGATGCATGGTTACGATCCTTCTGCCGCCCGAGTGGAACGGGTGCTGATTGTTGTTCGGCTTGAGGATGAGTAAGATGCTCGGTTTACCCAAAGGCAGTGTCATTGTTATTCCTTATGATGACGCTTGGCCTGCACATTATGCGACGGAAGCATCGCGTGTGTGGCCGCTGATTGCGCCCTTCGCGCGAGACATTCAGCACGTCGGAAGTACCGCCGTTCCGGGTCTGGCGGCCAAACCCGTCATTGACATCGCCATCGCAGTTGATTCCGCCGAGGCCGTTGTCTCTTGCTTTGAAGCGCTGGCATCCCTGGGATATGAGAATCGCCTTGAGGGCATGAACGGGCCGGGGCATCACTATTCGATTCGGGGACCGCTTTTGCGAACCCATCAGGTACACACTTGGCAGTTGCCAACCTACGGCTGGAATGATCACCTCCGGTTTCGGGACTGCCTGCGCGCGAACCCGTCGCTCGCCGCTGAATATGCTGCCCTGAAACTCCGGCTGGCGGAAGAATATACCGCAGACAAACTTGGCTACAACCTTTCCAAAACCGACTTCGTCCGCGCCGTCCTCCAATCCACCCCCTGAGCCATCCGAACGGGCGTCCGCCTTTCGGGTATAATCATGGCATCATGGCAGTTTCTCCCACGCTCGAAGAAAAGCTCCAGTCGCTCCCGACCTCGCCTGGCTGTTACCTGTACAAAGACGCCGCCGGGGAGATCATCTATGTCGGCAAGGCCGTCAACCTCCGCAGCCGCGTCCGCTCCTACTTTCAGAAGAGCGCCCAGCACACGGCTAAGACGCGCAAGCTGGTCTCGCGCATCACGGATTTAGACATCATCGTCGTGGACAGCGAACTCGAAGCGCTGGTGCTGGAATGCAACCTCATCAAGCAGCACCGGCCCCACTACAATGTTCGCCTGCGCGACGACAAGCACTACCCGTACCTCATGCTCACCATGAACGAGCCGTTCCCCCGCCTGTTGGTCACGCGCCAGGTGCGGCAGGACGGCGGCAAATACTTCGGCCCGTTCACCAACTCCCGCGCCGTTTGGGACAGCCTGCGGCTCATCTACCGCCTGTTCCCGCTCGTCACCTGCCGCAAGCGCTGGGACAACACGCCCCAGCAGCGCCCGTGCCTGTATCACCACATGGGCCGCTGCCCGCACGCGCCCTGCGCCGGGCTGGGCAACCAGGAAGAGTACCGGAAGATGGTGGACGATGTGGCCCTCTTCCTGGACGGCAAGCAGGACAAGCTGGTCAAGCAGCTTCGGGAGGAAATGGACGCGGCGGCGGAAGATTTGCAATTTGAGAAGGCCGCCCGCCTGCGCGACCAGTTGCAGGCCGTCGAAACGCTGGTGGAGCGCCAGAAGGTCGTCTCCACGAACCAGACTGACCAGGACATCGTGGCGCTGGTCAACGACCAGGGCAAGTCTGCCGTGCAGATGTTCTTCATCCGCAGCGGCAAGCTGATCGGCCAGGAGCACTTTCTGCTCGACGGCATGGAGGGCGAGGAGGGCATCGAGGCCGCCACGGCCGAGTTCGTCAAGCAGTACTACCAGGAGGCGACCTACGTCCCCCAGGAGATCGTCCTGCCCGCCCATGTCGAGGAAACCGTCATCATTGAGCAGTGGCTGCGCCAGAAGAAGGGGACGAAGGTGACGCTGACCGTGCCGGAGCGCGGCGAAAAGAAGCAGCTTCTGGACATGGCCTCCCAGAACGCCAAGCTGGCCCTGGAGCAGATGCAGGCGACGACCGCCGCCGAGCACGACCGGACCGTGGGCGCGCTGATGGAGTTGCAGGACGCCCTGAACCTGGACTCGCCGCCGGAGCGCATCGAGGCGTTCGACATCTCCACCATCCAGGGCAGCAACTCCGTCGGCGGCATGGTCGTCTTCCAGGACGGCAAGCCGTTAAAATCCGATTATCGGCGCTTCAAGATTCAGAAGCCGACGAACACGGGCGAGCCGAACGACTTTGCCATGATGCGCGAAGTCTTGACGCGAAGGCTGAAGGAAGCCCAGTCGAACAACCCCAAGTTCAACACCCTGCCGGACCTGATGCTCATTGACGGCGGCAAGGGGCAATTGGCCGTCGCCGTCGCCGTCGCCGCCGAACTCGGCTTGGAGCTGAACATGATCGGCCTGGCGAAGCAGTTCGAGCTGGTCTACACGCCCGGCCAGTCCGACCCCCTGGTCCTGCCCCGCAACTCCCAAGCCCTGTTTTTGCTCCAGCGCATCCGCGACGAGGTCCACCGCTTCTCCGTCACCTACCACCGGACGCTGCGCGGCAAGAACGCGACCATGTCCGTCCTGGACACCATCCCCGGCATCGGCCCGACCCGCCGCCGCGCCCTCTTGAACTTCTTCGGCAGCGTCGAGAAGCTCAAGCACGCCAACGTCGAGCAGATTGCCAACGCCCCCGCTATGAACCGCAAGCTGGCCGCCACCATCCACAAGATGCTGCACGGGGGGACGGCATGATAGAACCGATGACGCCGGAGCGGCAGGAAGAACGCCTTGCCGAAGTCCGGCGTCTGCGGCTGGACGGCATCCAGGCCGCTAAAGAGTTGCAAAACGATGAGGCGGAAGCCCTCTACCGGCAAGCCTTGTGGCTACATGAAGAAGTGCTGGGCGAGACTAACCCTGCCATTACGGAAAGTCTGGAACAACTTATTTTCTTCTGTGGCCGTCATGGACAGCGATCGGAAACAGAGGCACTGGTAGAACGCTCACTTGCCCTGCTGCGCCAGAAGCCTAAGCCGGAGCACCGGGGCATCTTGCGGACGATTGACGGGCTGGCCTCTGATTATCAGGAGCGCGGGCGTTTCGATGAGGCTGAGTGGTACTACAAGCGAGTGCTGGCGGCGCGGGAGGAACTGCTTGGGCCAAATCATCCGCGCGTGGCGGCGACGCTCGAAAAGTACGCTTCGCTTCTTAACAAGACAGGGCGCAAGGCGGAGGCTGAAGTGATGGAGGAACGTGCGAAGGCGATACACAGCAGGTGAGGTACAATGGGTGTGATGCGAAAGGGAGGGTGCTATGGCACAAGCGACACTTGACCAAGCGATCAATCAACTTGATGCGCTCAAGCCGGAAGAGCTTGATCTGCTCGAACAAGCCGTGCGGGAGCGCAGGGCCGCCACGGACGAGGCGAGGAAGAAAGAGGCGTTTCACCAAGCCTTGCTGTCCTCCGGCCTTGTGAAGCACATTGCGAGGCGGACGGAGCCGGATAGGTCCGAGCGTCCTTTGATCGAAGTGCAGGGTGAGCCTGTGTCGGAGACGATCATCCGGGAGCGGCGCTGAATGGCGACCTACTTCACCGACAGCAGTACGCTTGTCAAGCGATATGTTCGGGAAACCGGCTCCGCATGGGTTGTCGGCTTGTTCGCACCGTTTCCCCACGACGATGTGCATATTGTCTCGATCACTGCTGTGGAAATTGTGGCGGCTCTGATGCGGCAATCCCGCTCCGGGGCGGTCACGACAGCGGCAGCAACGGCGGCGTGCTCCCTTTTCCTTTCTGATTTGCCTCTTGACTATCAGGTGGTGGAAGTGTCGGAGGCGTTAATTAACCAAGCGATTCTTCTGGCACAACGGCACAAACTGCGCGGCTATGATGCCGTTCAACTCGCGGCGGGCTGTCAGATTAACGCCCTTTGTCTCAGTTTGGGGCTGGACCCTATCATCTTCGTGTCCGCCGACCAGGAACTGAATGCCGCCGCCCGGAGCGAGGGGCAGGTCGTGGACGATCCCAACAACCACTGAGGAAAAACGGCATCGTCGGAAAGCTCAAGCACGCCAACGTCGAGCAAATCGCCAACGCCCCCCGCCATGAACCGCAAGCTGGCCGCCACCATCCACAAGATGCTGCATGGGGGGCTGCATGACGATACGACCCGCAACCGAGCAAGACATCGAAGCACTCTGCCGCCTGTTCGTGGAGTTTCACAACTTCCACGCCGACGGCGTGCCGGGAGATCGTTTGCGGAACCTCGGCCCGCCGGAGGCGTTTGATTGCGCGGAGTTTACAAAAAGCGTGACCCAAATCCTGTCGGACTCAGACGCGGTGGTGCTCGTGGCTGACACCGGGCCGCAGCTCGTCGGCATGGCCGAAGTTTATGTGAAAGTTGATGCCGCCGAACCCACAAAGCCATCGAGGAAGTACGGTTACCTGCAAAGCCTGATGGTACGGTCGGATCAACGCCGACAGGGGATCGCCACGCGCCTCGTGGAGCAGGCGGAACAATGGGCGCGGGAGCAGGGGGTCCATGAGATGCGGCTGGAAACCTGGGAGTTTGACGGAGGCCCTAATCTCTTTTATGAGGGTATCGGATACCAAACTTTCCGTCGGATGTGGGTCCGCCATCTTTGAGGCGTCTGTTTTAGAGCGAGAAGGTTTCACAGCAGGGGAGGTACAATGAAGGGAATGCAGGAGGGAATGAAGGGAATGCAGGAGGGGAGGATGCTATGGCACAGGCGGCACTAGACCAGGTGATCAGTCAACTTGACGCGCTCAAGACGGAGGAGCTTCAGCAGCTTGAAGACGCTGTGCGGGAGCGGCTAAGGCCCGCGTCGGAGGAAGAGAAAGAAGCCGCATTCCAGCAGGCCATGCTGGCGGCAGGCTTGATCTCGCGGATCAAGCCGCCGCGTGACCCCAGCAAAGCGGAGCGGCCTCGCATCGTAGTGCAAGGTGAACCTGTGTCCGAGACGATTATCCGGGAGCGCCGCTGAGTGGCCCTAATTTTCATGGACAGCAGCGCCGTCGTCAAGCGATATGTGCAAGAGACCGGCTCCGTGTGGGTCAGCGGGTTGTTCACCGCTGCACCTGCCAATGAGATCACTGTCGTTGCCCTCACTGGGGTTGAAGTCGTCGCGGCTATCACGCGCCGGGTGCGCGGCGGCACGATTAGCCCAGTGGATGCGGCTTCCTCTTGCGCGCTGTTTCTAGCCGATTTGGGCCCGGATTATCAGGTCGTTGCCGTGACAGATGCCTTGTTAAGCCAAGCCATCCGTTTGGCGCAATTTTACGGCTTGCGCGGCTATGACGCGGTTCAACTTGCAGCCGCGAACGAGGTCAGCCGTCTGCGTGTAACCGCTGGGGCCGCGCCCATCATCTTCGTGTCCGCCGACCAGGAACTGAATGCCGCCGCGCAAAGCGAGGGGCTGGTCGTGGACGATCCGAACGCGCACCCCTAATCTGCTGCCGTTAAGGCTTGCCGACGCCCTGCGACGAAGCGCTGCCGCCGGACGCGCCTCCGCTCATCGGGTCCCCGGCCGTGGCCGTCGGCGCTCCGCTTCCGGCGGACGGGGCGCCGCCTCCGGTTGTCCCGACCGTCGTCCCGCCGCCTGCCGCGCCGCTTCTCCCCGCCTCGGCGCTTCCCGGAGCCGGACCGGTCTGCGTGTTACTCAGGTTGGTGCCGGAACTGGTGTTCAGCCCGTTTGCGATGTGGGCGACGCCCCAGATGGCGAGGTCGAGGAGGACAAGCCCCACGACCCAGGCCCCGACATAATTCCGATGGCTCCGCGCGTCCCCCTGCCCCCCGACATTGTCGGCGGGCATGTCGTTTCCCGGCCCTTGTGCTGATGCCATGACTGGCCCCCCCTCACGCCTTCGGAGATCACGCCCCGCTTGGCGCGCGTTTCAGCCTCTTCTTCCCGGCAAAAAATCCGGCTAAACCGAAGGGTCGGGGCGTGGAGGCGGAATTCAGGTATAATGGCGGCATCTCGTCAAGGATCATCGAATGCATCTTCTGCTGCGCTGGATCATCAGCGCCGTCGCCCTCTATATCACGGTGCTGCTGGGCCATTATATTCACTTGCGCTACCCGGATACCGGCCTGCGCTTCTGGATCGCGCCGGGCCTGGCGGGTGTCCAGGGCGCGCTGCTGTTCGTGGTGGCATTGGGCATCGCCAATGCCGTGCTGCGGCCCGTGCTGAAGGCGCTGACCCTGCCGCTGACCTGCCTGACGCTGGGGCTGTTCTCCTTTGTCGTCAACGCTTTTTTGTTCTGGCTGGTCGGGCAGTTCATCCCCGGATTCCACGTCGCCGGGTGGCAGGCGCCGCTGTTCGGGTCGGTGGTGATGAGCCTGGTCGGGGGATTATTGAACAATGTCCTGGTGTCCAAACGGGAGCGAAAACGCTGATGCAGCTAGTCGTGATTACGGGAATGTCGGGCGCGGGCAAGGCGTCGGCGGCCAAAGTTTTTGAAGACATGGCCTATACCGTCGTAGACAACCTGCCGCCCATCCTGCTGCCCGAGCTGGTCGAGAAGTGCCACGCGGTCGGCACGCAGCCGCCGGGCGAGCGGCTGGCCGTCGTCATTGACGCCCGCTCCGGCTCATTCCTCCTGGGCCTGGAGCCGGCCCTGGCTCTCGTCCGTGAGGCCGGCGTCCGGCCCACCGTGCTGTTCCTGGATGCCTCCGACGGCGTACTTGTCCAGCGCTTCAAAGAGACGCGGCGCAAGCACCCGCTGTTTGAAGATCAGGGCGGCATTCTCGGCAGCATCCGGGCCGAGCGGTCACTATTGGAAGACATCAAGGAGGGGGCGGACAAGGTCGTGGACACCAGCGACATGGGCGCGCACGAGCTTCGCAGCCTGCTGCTGGCCGAATTCGCGCCTGCCCAGGACAAAAACCAGGGGCTGGTGGTCACGGTGAACTCGTTCGGCTTCAAGTACGGCCTGCCGCTCGACGCCGACTTGGTGTTCGACGTGCGTTTCTTGATCAACCCGCATTATGTGGACGACCTCCGGCCCTATGACGGGCGCAACCAGATCATCGAAGAATACGTCATGCGCGACCCGGACAGCGGCCTGTTCCTCAGCAAGCTGTACGACCTGATGGACTGGAGCGTCCCGCGCTACATCGCCGAGGGAAAGGCGTACCTGACCGTCGCCATCGGCTGCACGGGCGGACGGCACCGGTCCGTGGTCGTCTCGGAGAAGCTGGGCAGCCACCTGCGCGGTCTGGGCTACCGCGTCCTGGTGCAGCACCGCGACGTGGACAAATGACGAAGAAACGAGTAACGGAAGTGACGCGATGAAACGCCTGCTGCCGTGGCTGTCTTGGCTGAAATGGCTTTATCCAGGGATGCGCGTCAAGCGCTGGATGACGCTGACGCTGGTCGGCATCGTCCTGGTCGTCGCCGGCATCGCGCTGGCCGTGAACATCGGCTGGAGCGACTATCTCCAGCACCTGGACGACTTGGTGGTCTGGACTTTCCGCAATACGGGTCTGAAATTTGGGGACCAAGGGGACCAAGAGGTCTACTTGCTGCCGCTGGGGCTGGCGCTCATCTCGGTCGGCCTGCTGCTGATCTTCGTCTCCTACTTCCAGTTCAACCGCTCCGTCCTGGCCTCCGTGGCGCCGGAAGCCCGCGAGGACCTGGCTGACCGCATTTTCCAGCGGCGCTCGCTGGCGCAGGGGCAGCGCATCGTCGTGCTGGGCGGCGGGACCGGGCTGTCCACCATGCTGCGCGGCCTCAAGGAGCGCACCAGCAACATCGTCGCCATCGTCACCGTCACCGACAACGGCGGCTCGTCGGGCCGCCTGTCCCAGCAGATGGGCGTCCTGCCGCCGGGCGACCTCCGAAACTGCCTGGTCGCCCTGGCCGACGCCGAGCCGACGCTGGCTTCTTTGTTCCAGTTCCGGTTCGATGAGGACCACGAGGGTCTGGCCGGGCATTCGTTCGGCAACCTGTTCATCGCGGCTATGACGGAGATTTACAAGGGGAACTACGAGCAGGCCATCGCGGCGACCTCCAAAGTCCTTGCCATTCGCGGCAAAGTCTACCCGTCCACGACGCAGAACGTGACGCTGCTGGGGGAAATGGAGGACGGCAGCATCATCGAGGGCGAAACCCAGATCGCCCACCACGACCTGCCCATCAAGCGGATGTACCTGCGGCCCGAAAACGCCCAGCCGCTGCCCGAAGCCGTGGAGGCCATCCGGCTGGCCGATGCCATCATCATGGGGCCGGGGAGCGTCTTTACCAGCGTCGTCCCGAACCTGCTGGTAGACGGCATCGCCGACGCCATAGACCGCAGCAAGGCCGTCAAGATCTACGTCTGCAACGTGATGACCCAGCCGGGCGAGACGGACAACTACACCGCCTCGGACCATGTGCGGGCATTGATGCAGCACGCGCCGGGCAAGCGGCTGGTGGACTACGTCCTCATCAACAAGGAGCCGCCCGGCGAGGCGATTCTGGAGAAGTACGAGAAGTACGGACAGCGATTCGTCACGCCCGACGCCGACGCGATCCGCGCGCTGGGGCTGACACCGACCGCCGTCAACCTCATTTCCCAGACCGACATCGTCCGCCATGACCCAGCGCAGCTTGCCGAGGCGATCTACCGAATTATTCTCTAAAAGAGTGGAAAGGCGGGACGGAATGGAAGAGGCGAGCTGGCCCTTCGGCCTGAGCGAGACGCAGTTGCTGCCCGTCTTGGAAGCGGTCGCAGGCGCGCAGATCGCCGATTGGACGGTGCGGACGCGGCCTGCCGTCCAGGATGATCCGAGCGGCAACAAGCGCCTCCTGACGTTCCTTTACACGACGCCGGACGGGGTGCCCGGTGAGGCCACCCTGTTCGCGAAGCGGTGCGTCTGGAAAGGGAAATCCGAGGCCGTCCACTACCGCTACCTGGCGGCGCGGGACGTGCCAGCGGCGCGGCTGTACGGCGCCCTCCGCGACGACGGCGGTGAAAAGATCATCTTTCTGGAGTGTCTGACCGAGGTCGGTTTCCGCGACCAAAGCGAGGCGGAATGGCGTTCCCTGCTGTCCCTGCTCGCCCGGTTCAACGCCTGCGCGGTCGCGCCCGATTATGCGCCTCATCTGCACCGTTTCGAGCAAGTCGGCAAGATCGGCGGCGGGGTGTGGCTCACGGGCCTGGATGCCGACCCGGCGGACGAACAGGTGGCGGCGGACTTGGGGGCGTGTGGCATCCGCCAGGAAGACCGGCCTGCGCTGCAACAGGCCGCGCGCACGCTGTTCGCGCGGGTGGCGGCCCAGCCACGGGGGCTGCTCCATCAGGATTTCATGTCCAATAATGTCGGCTGGCGGGGTGGGCGCACGGAGATAGTCGTCTTCGACCTGCACAAGAACGCGCTGGGTCCGCGCTTCGCGGACGTGGCTCCTTATCTGGCTTCCCCGGACTGGTCGGACAGCAAGGCGTTCCTGGACGGCCTGGGGAGTGGCGCGGTCAGTAGGCGTGAGGCGCTGACCCGGCACTACTTGGAGGAGTACGCTCGGTTCGGCGGCCCGATGGTTTCCCTGGCGACCTTCCGCGAGGAGACTGCGGCGCTCTTCTGGATGCACAAGGTCTCCGCCCTGTGGTGGCTGATTGAACAGAACCACCAGGATCGCGTTCGCGAGACGCTGGACGCCCTCCGTCAGTTCCATTGAGACTTCACGCCAGCGCTTCCAGCCGCGCCTGAGTCCCCGCCGCCATCGCCTCGAACCAGGCGCCCGTCGGGTCCACGAGCGGCAGCCACCACGCCGTCGGGCGAAGCTGCGTGTGTTCCAGGCTTTCGGCGGTCAGATAGGCATTGCGGACCAGATCGAGCCGCGCCATCTGCGCCTCCCGGACGATCTCCGTCAGCCGCGCCCGCGCCTCGGTCGCCTCGAGGCCGCGCTCCAGCAGCCGGCGCTGGCGGCGGAACTCGGCGAGCAGGAAGCGCGTGGCGGCGATCCGTTCGCGGGCCACGTCAATCGGCCCGTCAAAGGCGTTCGCGCGGATGGCAATCTGCCGCTCCGCCTGCTTTTGCCACTCGGCGGCCTCCCGCGCTTCCGAAGCCGCGCGCACCTTTTGCAGAAGCGGCTGAACATTGTGCCGCCAGTCCTCGCCCTTGCGCCGCTCCAGGTCCAGCCGCTCACGCTGCCAGACAGCCATCTCCCGCCGGTGCTCCTCGACCCGCCCGCGCAGCGTGTCGCTGTGCGCGGCGATCTCCTTCAGCGTCTTCAAGGCCATGTCGTACTCATCGCGGCGGTCGCACCAGCACAGGTCGTGTTTGCCTTCCAGAAAGGACAGTAGTTGGCGCGGGCTGGACAGGGCGCGGCTTTCGCGGAGGACCTGCCGGCAGGCGGCGACCACCTCGCGCCAGCGGACGGCGAAGTCGCGCGCCGTGATTGTCTCGGTTCCAAAGGTCGCCGCGAAATGCGGCGGCAGGCGCAGCGCCGCCTCGGCGGGAGCTGCCGCCAGGGCATCCCAGGTGGGGTAGGTCAAGCGGACGATGGGGTAAAGCGTCTGCGGCAGGCCGTGCCGCGCCAACTGTGCGTTCATCGCCTGGGTCGCGCTGGTATAGCCGGACGCCGTCTCGTGGAAGATGACCAGAAACTCCGCCGCGATCATGCCGGCCAGCGTCACCGCCTTGCCGACAAGGGCGACGTCGGGGCCGAAATGCTCTTCTGTCACGTCTGCAAGCTGCTTCAAAGTTGTGATGCGCTCGCGCAGGGGCACGAAAGTCTCCTGCGGTGCCGTCTCGATGACCAGCGCGGCGGGCGTCGTGCGGATCGTGCCGCGCCCAACGCCGGGGATGACTAGGTCGAAGGGAATCGCGCCCGGCCCAAAGGCATCCAGGGGGTACATCCCCAGGCCGGCGACGGACTTGGTGTACGCCTCGCGCGCGACCGGGCGCGTCTTGGGGTGGAGAAACAGGCCGATCAAACGGAAACGGGGCAGGGCGCAGGTCTGGCGGTTGAACCGGAACAGGGAGAGGGAGGAAGTCGTTTGGAGGTCGCGGGGCGCTTCGCCCAGCAGAAGCGCGTAGAAGCGCGGCAGCAGGGTCTGGTACAGGTCGGACAGCCGACACGAGTCGTCGCAGGTCTCCAAAAACTCCAGAACCCAGCCGCGCACCTGCGCCGCGACCCCTTCCGCCTGGGCGCGCGTTCGGTCGTCGGCCAGACAGGCGATGCTCTCCGCGAAGCCCCAACCGAGCTGTTCCAGCAGGGCGTCTTTGATGTCTAGGATGGGGATGTCGTGGGCAATGACGCTGTGCGACTCGGTGTGGACGATGCCGCGCCAGCCCCAGGCGGCCGTCTTGTCGGCATACAACTGGCTCTTGCCGCCGGGGTAGCTTTTGCCCAGCCAGTCGAAGGGGACGTTCGCCTTCAGGAACATCGCGCGGGTCGGGACGCTCTCGCTGCCCAGCAGGGCAGACAACTCGCCCGCCGCGCTCCACAGGTCGCGCGTCTTGCCGTCGTCATGGGGCAGGGCGGCGTAAGGCTGGTCATCCCGCACATGGGCCGACGTCTTGGCGAAATAATCCGTGTCGTGGACGCCCGCGATCAGCGTCGCGCCGGGCAGGTGGGCGTCCAGCAGGCGTCGCCAGACCGCCTTGGTCGGCTCGTCCCAAAAGACGGTCTGGCCCAGGGCCAGAAACGGCACGTCCGGGTAACGCTGACGGATGGTTTGCAGCGCGCTCAGGACGGACGGGTCAACGGCGGTCGGCGAAGGCATGAATAACTCCAAGCGGAAAGGGCAGTCAGGGAAGGTATACCCAAAATCCAGGTGTCGGCGGGCCAATGGCAGAATGCGAAAAGCGAGTATGTGGTTCCCGGCCTTGCGAATGGAGGCTCAAGTAAGGTATGCTAACACGCGGAAAGTAAACAACCGTCCCCTAAAGGAGACGGCTTTGACGCTACCCGCTAGGCGAGCGCATCAATAGGCCCGTTTACGGCGGCCCGTGCTTCCAGACCTTTGCGGGCGATGTTTGCCGAGGCATTCACGTCCGCATTAGTCTGGTAGCCACAGCGGAGGCAGAGGAACTGGGATTGGCTCTTTCGGTTCTCTTTGGCGCAGTGCCCGCAGGCGTGACACGTCCTGCTGGTATTGCGCGGGTCAACGAAGGTGACGGGGAGGCCCGCCATCTTCGCCTTGTAGACCACGAACTGACCGAGTTGGCTGAAAGCCCAGTTCCCCATCTGCCACTTCATAATCTGCCACTTCATATCGCGGCTGAAAGCCGGGGCTCGCTCTCGAATACCTGTGAGGTCTTCAAGCGCGAGTGCCTTGCGCGAAAGGAGTGCATTCTGAACAAGATGCTTGCTGATGCAGTGGTTGACGTGACGCTGGTAACTGGCCGTGCGCCGACGGATGCGCCGCAGGTGCTTCCTGGCATTCTTCGTGCCCCTGCTCTGCAAGAGGGCGCGGATGCGCTTGGCGCGGCGACGACAGGATTTGACGGACGCGCCCGAATACGAACGGCCCGCGCTGTCCGTCGCCAGGTTGACGATGCCCAGGTCAACGCCGAGAACGCCGTCCGTCTCTACAAGCGGCGGATCGGGCAGGTTGCACGTCGTCAGCAGGTAGAAGTTGCCGCCGTGAAAGGCCAGGTCGCTCTCGCCCTGCTGGAAGGCAAGAAGACCGCGTTGGTAGTCGCCACAGACGAACGGCAGGGCGAGTCTGCCCCCGACGGCCCAGATACTGACCTGACCACGCTCAATATACCAGCGCAGGATGCGGTCGTCATAGGCGATGGCCCCATCGGGGCGAAAGACGCGCTGGGTCTTTTTGTCCAGTTTGTAGGAGTCCGCGACCTTGCCGTTGCACCGCACGACCACCTGGGCCGTCAGCCCCGACGCGGCCCGCTCCACCGCGTACAGCGCTTTGTGCAGAGCGTACTGCCCGAAAGTCTGGTTCTCCCAGGCCCACGCGGACAGGCGGTTGCAACAGGCGTTGGCCTCGGCCATCGTCTTTTTCAGGGCGTCCGCCTGCTCGGCTGTCACGACCAGTTTGACTTGTGCGGTGAGTTTCAAGGCACAAGTATAGTACCCGCTACGGCTTAAAACGTCAGTACTTGACACGAAAGGGATAGGAGAAGATAGCCTACGGCAGTAAGGAAGCAATTGAAAATCTTTGATTCCTCTGTCGCCTAAAGGCGAAACAGTCTCCTTGCTTGATTTTATGAACACTTCGAGGAAACTTGCTCTCTATGGTTGACATTCTGCCGTTTCGTGGCGTCCGCTACGACCCCGCCGCCGCAGGCGGGGACCTGTCCGCGCTGGTCGCGCCGCCCTATGACGTCATTTCCCCCGCCGCGCAGGCCGCGCTTTACGAGAAGCACCCCGCCAATGTCGTGCGGCTCATTCTTGGGCGCGAGGACGATAAGTACGCCCAGGCCGCTCGGCTGTTCCGCGAATGGATTGCTTCGGGGGTGCTGAAGGCCGACGACGAGCCGGCGCTTTACGTTTATCATCAGACGTTCGACGACCCCGCCACGGGCAAGCCGGCCCCAGAGCGGATGGGCTTGATCTGCCTGCTGAAGCTGGAAGACTACAGCACGGGCCGCGTCCTGCCGCACGAGAAGACGCTGACGGGGCCGAAGACCGATCGCCTGGAACTGCTGCGGGCGACGGAGGCGCAGTTCGAGTCCATCTACGGCCTCTATTCCGACCCCGACCAATCCGTGCAATCCTTCCTGCGCGAGTACGACGACCGCGAGACGGTCATCGAGCGCGTGGACAATCTGATTGGCTCCAGCCACCGCATCGAGCGCCTCACGGACGCAAGCGCCCATGCCGTCCTGCGCGATCTGCTGGCCGACACGCCGGTCTTTATCGCCGATGGGCACCACCGCTACGAGACCGCGCTGAACTACCGCCGCGAGGTTCGCCGCGCCCAGCCCGGCGTGTCCGAAGACGCGCCCATCGCCGCCGATTACATCTTGATCACCCTGACGGCCTTTGAGGACGAGGGCTTGCTGGTTTTGCCGACGCACCGGCTCGTCAGAAACGTGCCGCCGGAGAAGATCGCCGCCCTGCCGGACGCGCTGGCTGCCCGCTTCACTCTCTCGAACAGTTCGCCGGATGCGTTGGAAGCCGAAATCGCCGCGCAGTCGGAGGCCGGAAAGGTCGCCTTCGGCATCGTGCTGCCGCCGGGACAGGTCCAGCTTGCTGTCCTGAATGCCTCCGCCGTCGAGGCCGCCGATCCCGGCTCACCAGCCGTCAAGCGGCTGCCGGTGACGTTGCTGGGGAGTCTCATCCTGGACCAGTGTCTGGGCATTGACGCCGACGCCGTGGCCGCCGGGGATCATGTTTCCTACACGCGCGATTTCGCCGAAGCGCTCGCCGCCGTCGAGCGCGGCGAGGCCCAGGCCGCCTTCCTGCTGGGCCGCCCGACGGTGCAGGAGATCAAAGATGTCTCGCTGGCCGGCGATGTCATGCCCCAGAAGTCCACGTTCTTCTACCCCAAGCTGCTGTCGGGCCTGGTCCTGCGCGACTTGAAGGCGGACGACCCGGCGGAGGCGCTGCGGCCTGATGCATAGACCCCCCCCCGCCCCCAATAATGGGGGAGCCAGAGAAAGACGTTCCTTCTTGTCCCCCCCCCGTCAACAGTGGTGGGGGTTAGGGGGCTTCCTGGCCCTGTCCTTCCTTGCGCCCGTCGCCCAGGCAAACCCGCCGAAGACGCCCGCAAAGCAGAGCAAGCCGGCCCCGCCGAAAGCACAGGCCAAGGCGCAGGCCAAGGCGCAGGTGCAGGCCAAGGCGCAGGTGCAGGCGGAACGCCAGGTCCTTCCGAACGCCTTTTACGATTCGCCGAACTTCCCGGAACGCTACCGGCCCTACCTCACCCTGCTTGCCAAAGACGAGTACGAGCAGGAGCGCGGCTACAAGTTCAACAAGATCATCCGGGGCGACATCCGCAAGCAGCGCATCGCCCTGACCTTCGACGACGGCCCGCACCCGGTTTATACCTTGCAGCTTTTGGACATCCTGCGCCGCACCCACACGCCCGCCACGTTCTTCGTCGTCGGCAGGCAGGTCGAGAAGAACCCGGCCCTCGTTCAACTCGAAGTCGCCGAAGGGCATGAGGTCGGCAACCACACCTACGACCATGTCAACCTGACGCTCATCCCGCCGGAACTCATCCCTTATGAGCTGGACCAGTGCGACGCCGCCATCAAGAAGGCCACGGGATCGTCCGCCCGCTTCTTCCGCCCGCCCGGCGGCGACTACAACGGCGACGTGATCCGGGACGCCGCCAAGCGCGGCTACATTACGACGCTTTGGACCAACGACCCCGGAGACTTTCAAAAGCCGCCCGCCGACGTGATCCTCCACCGGGCGCTGGACCACCTGGAGAACGGCGCCATTATCCTGATGCACGACGGCATCCCGCAGACCTTGCAGGTCCTGCCGCAGTTCATCGCCGAAGCCCGCCGGCGCGGCTACCAGTTCGTCACCGTCAGCCGACTCGCGCGGGATTACTGAAGCGTCCATGATCGAACTCCTCAAGGACAGCCTCATCGTCGGGGCAGGCGGCTTCCTCGGCGCGATCGCGCGGTTCCTGGTCGGCACCTGGGTCGTCAACCGTTACGGCTCGTCATTCCCCTGGGCAACCTTTGTCATTAACGTCAGCGGCTCGTTTCTGCTGGGCCTGATCGGGACGTTGCTGCTCAACCGCGTTCTCGTCAGCCCGAGCTGGCGGCTCGGCGTGACCATCGGCTTCATCGGCGCCTACACCACTTTCTCCACCTTTGAATACGAATCTGCCAAACTTGGCTCGTCCTGGGCTGCCCTGGGCAACCTCCTCGGCAGTGTCGTGGCCGGCTATGGGGCAGTCTGGCTCGGCATCCGGCTTGGGCAGATCTGGCCCCACATTGGCCATTAGGTTTAGCGTCCGCCCGCTTGTTGGAAAGTCTGGGAAAACGCCCAAAGGAACCCAAACCAAAGGAACCCAAATCAAAAGGAAACCAACGATGGCAAATCGGCTGACCCTGGACGACCTCGACCACCTTTCGACCGGCAAGCGCCTTCGCCTGCACCGCCTCATGTACCAATCCGGCCCCGGCAACGGGACGCTGCTGCTGCTGCCGATTGACCAGGGCTTGGAACACGGCCCGCGTGACTTCTTCGCCAACCCCGACTCGGCCGACCCCAATTTCCAGTTCAAGCTGGCGGTCGAGGGCAAATATTCCGGCATCGCCTTGCAGTACGGGCTGGCCGAGAAGTACATGCGGAACTATGTCGGTCAGGTGCCCCTGGTCGTCAAGCTGAACGGCAAGACTGAGATCCCCTCCGATGCCGAGTCGTTCTCCTCCTGCCTCGCCTCGGTCGCGGACGCCGTTGCTTTGGGTGCGGACGCCGTGGGGTACACGCTGTACGTCGGCTCTCCTGCCCAGGACCGGGACTTCGCCCAGTGGGCGGAAGTGCGGCGCGAGGCAGAGCGGCTGGGCATGCCGACCATCATCTGGGCCTACCCGCGCGGCGAGGCCGTCGAGGCCAAAGGCGGCAAGGAGAGCGTCTGGGCCATTGACTACGCCGCCCGCGTCGCCGCCGAAGTGGGCGCGGACGTCGTCAAGATCAACTTCCCGATGGAAAGCCCCACGCCCGCCTCGCCCAAGCCCTATGACACGATGGCATTCAGCCCGCAGGACGCCATTGATCGGGTCGTCAAGTCGGCGGGCAAGACGCTGGTCTTGATCTCCGGCGGCGAAAGGGAACCCGACGACGAGCTTCTGGAAAAAGCCCGCCACTCGTTCAACGCCGGGGCGACGGGCCTGATCTTCGGCCGCAACACCTGGCAGCGGCCCTATGACGACGCCCTGAAGCTGATGCACGCGCTACGCGACATCGCGCTGAAGGCATAAGCAGCCCCCGGCATGGAAAGTGCCCGAATGCCCCTACCAATCACGGGGCGCGTAGGGGCAGGCCCCCGTGCCTGCCCTTTCTCCTCTTGTCCTCTCTATGCGATTGCCCTGTGCCGAGCTTTTCTCCATTTGACATCCGCCCCAATCTACGTTATAATCCAAGCAGCCATCATCCCGGCTGCTTTTATTCATTCATCCTACCGGAGAAAACACGCCGACATGACTCAACCCCCGCGCCGCCCTGTCAAGCCCCGCCGGCCTGCCCGCCGCTCGCCCGCCCAGAAAGCCGGAAAGTTCTTCGGCGCACTCGCTTTGCTGACGCTCACTGCCGCCTCCGTCTACGGCGGGTATCTTTATCGTTCTACCGGCTGGATGCCGAAGTATCTCCTCGGCATCCTGCACCCGAAGACCGTGGCCGATGTTTTTCCCCATCAGCAGGCGCTCAACCTCATGGTCATCGGGCGCGACCGCGACTATGACGACCGCACAGATCAGGTCCTCCACACCCGCGCCCGCTCGGATATGCTGATGATGGCGCACCTGGACTTCGCCAAAAAGACCGTTTCGCTGCTCTCCATCCCGCGCGACACCCGCGCCCGCATCCCCGGCTTCGGGGTAACGAAAATCAACGCCGCGCACCAGAAGGGCGGGCCGATGCTTTCAGAACAGACCGTGCAGGAGAACTTCGGCATCCCCAGCGACAACTATATCACCCTGGACTTCGAGGGGTTCGAGCAGGCGATTGACATCCTGGGCGGCGTGGACTTGGCCGTAGACAAGAAGATGGACTATGACGACAACTGGGGGCGCCTGCATATCCATTTGGAGCCTGGCTTCCAGCACCTGAACGGGGCGCAGGCGATGGGGTTCGTCCGCTTCCGCCATTCCGACAGCGACCTTGTCCGCACCCGGCGCCAGCAGGCCTTGATCGCCGCCCTGAAGACCAAACTGCGGTCGCCCCAAACCCTTACGGAGATCGGGCCGCTCCTGGACGCCATTGATCGGCATGTGGACAGCGACTTGACCACGGATCAGAAGACCGCGCTGGCGCGGTTCGTCCACGACACGCCGCGCGAGCAGGTCCGCATGGACACTCTGCCCAGTCACCCTGTCGGCAACGATGTCGCGACGAACTGGGACCAGGCGCGGCCGATGATTCAGAGCATCTTCGGCGTCGCGCCGGGCGAGGTCGTGGCGGATGCCGGCGAAACCGGGCATCACCGCCGGCGGCATCATCGTCATCGCGCCGTGCGGGTGGCCGCCCTTCCGTGACCACCCCCCTCCGCGTCATGCAAGCCGTCCGCCCTGCCCTCGGCGGCATCCGCCGGCACGTCCTGAACCTCATAGACGGCCTGGACCCCGCCCAGGTGACCCTCTCGGTCGCCTCGCCGCCCGCGTTCGTCCGCGAAGTGCTGCACCACCCGAATCTGCACGCGACGATTGAACTGGACATCGCGGCCCGGCTCTCGCTCGCCCGCGACCTGCTGGCCGCCCGGCGGCTGGCCCGCGTCCTGCCGCAGTTCGCGGACGTCGTCCACGCTCACGGCGCGCGGGCTGCCTGGGTCGCCGCCCTGGCCCACCGGCATCGCCCGTTCCCGCTCGTCTTCACCGCCCATAACCTCATTGGTCGGGACCTGCCCTCCCGTCTCGGCATCCCCTTCGTCGGCTTTCACTGCGCCCGCATTCTCGCTGTTTCCCCCTCCGTCGCCGACAGCCTGGCCGCCTGCGGCATCCCCCGCGCCAAGATTCAGGTCATCCCGAACGGCCTTGACCTGGCCTATTTCGACCCGTCCGCCCTGGACCGTCCCGCCGCTCGGCAGTCGCTCGCCGTGCCCGACAACGCCTTCGTGGTCGCCGCCGCCGCCCGCCTGTCCCGCGAAAAGGGCCTAGACACCTTGCTGTCTGCCGCCGGCCAGCGCGCCGGCATGACGTTTCTTATTGCCGGTGACGGCCCCCTGCGCTCCGCCCTCGCGCGCCAGATCGCCCCCAATGCCAAACTGCTGGGCCGCCTGGCCGACGTCCGCCCCCTGCTGGCCGCCGCCGATGTGTTTGCCGTCCCGTCGCGCCGGGAAGGGCAGGGGATGGCTGCTTTGGAAGCGATGGCCGCCGGCGTCCCCCTTGTTGCCTCCCGTGTCGGCGGCCTGGCCGATATGCTGGCCGACGGTGAGACCGCTCTGCTCGTCCCTCCCGAAGACCCCGAAGCCCTTGCCGCCGCCCTGAGCCGACTCCAAAGTGACTCCCGACTCCGCCAAAAATTAGCAGCCAACGCCGTGGCCCTCGTCCATGACCGCTACGCCCTGCGCCCCATGCTGGCCGCTGTGACAGAGGTTTACCGCTCCGTTTTGGAACCCCCATGATCTTCCTGGCCCCACTCATTCTTCTCCTCGGTGTTGGTGCCAGCCATCTCGTGTTTGCTCCCTACGCGGATTTATATGGGGACGGACTGGAGCCGATACCGGCCGCCGTCTTCCTGCGGTTGGCCGTTTATGATCTGGTGGCGACTTTGGCGTTTAACGGTCTGGCGGGATGGGTGATGCTGGCGTCCTGGCCGCGCGCTGCCAAGGTTGCCTGGAATATCCTGTGGTGGGCCATCCTGGTGGCTTCAATTGCCGCCCTCTGCGGGTTCGGGGTGTTCATGCGCTATCTCGGCCTGGGATTGGGCGGCTATAACTCATTGGACGGGCGCATGGTCAGCGCGCTCGGCGGCGGCAACCCCTTTGATAACTGGTATTCTCCTGTTTATGACATCCTGCCGATTCTTGCCTACTTTATCGGCCTTACTTTATGCGGCCTGCGGCGTTTGTTCGGGCGGCGCGAGCGGTGACGTCCGTAGAGTTGGGCAAGGGCGCTGGATGTGCTTTCCCCTCGCTCTTCCGGCTTCTGAGGTATAATGGCGCATAGGAGGCTGTCCCCATGACACCAACCCCGCGCACCGCCCAAGAAATCGTCGATCTGCTGCTCGCCCGCGACCCGCTGCCGCCGCTGGTTCCGACGCAGGTATTTGACGCCGCGCTGACGTCGGAGATCGAGGCGACCGCCGCGCCCGATTTGGTCAAAGCCGGGCTGCACCTGCTCAACGACGACCTCGCGGCCAGCCATGCACTCGCGCAGGCTCACCAGGGCGAAGCGTTGGCCGATTACTGGCACGCCGTCATCCACCGCCGGGAGGGCGACTACGGCAACAGCCGCTACTGGTTCGGGCGCGTCGGGAATGCACCGATTCTGGCCGAGGTTTACGGCCCGGACCCCGGCGCACGGGCGGCCTTTGTCGGGCGCTGCCGCGCGGCGGGTCGCAGGCGGGATGCCGACCTGGAACGATTCCAGCGCGATGAGATCGCGCATCTTTTGGCGTATGCCCAAAGCCAATCCTCGTGACCGCTTGATTTTGCCGCCGATTCCCTCTATAATGGACTCTGCACGACCTATCTCCCAGCGTCCAACGCAAAGTCAAAGTGAACCCACGCCATGTATGAAGAGTTTTACGGCCTGCGCGAGACCCCGTTCTCCGTTCAGCCCGACCCGCGCTATGCCTATCCCAGCGTCGAGCACAAAGTCTCGATTGCCAAGATGCGCTACGCCGTGGATCAGAAGCGCGGCCTGGCCGTGCTGACCGGGCCGGTCGGGTCGGGCAAGACCACCATCGCCAACGGCCTCCAGATGACGTGGGACGACGACCCGACCAAGACCGTGGCCTTCCTGCCGGGGGCGCCGGTGCGGACGCCGGGGCAGTTTTTGCGGCTCATCCTGGAAGCCTTCGGCACGCCCGCCCTGCGGACCGAGGCGCAGAACCGGCAGGCGCTGGAACGATTTCTACTGGACGAGTATCAAGCGGGCCGTCATCCCGTGCTGCTCTTGGATGAGGGCCAAAACGTCGCCTCGCGCGTCATTGACGCGATCTCGGATTTGACCAACTTCCAAACATCCCAAACCAAGCTCATCACGGTCGTCATGCTCGCCCAGGACAACCTGCCCAAGAAGCTGGAGCGGCACGACGCCTTCCGCTCGCGCATCGCCGTCGTGGGCCGCCTCGATCCATTGAATTTGGAAGAGATGACCGACATGATCGCGTTTCGAATCACCACGGCGGGCGGCGGCGCGATTGAGACCTACTTTGAAGACCAGGCCCTGGCTGATGTCCACGCCATCACACGCGGCATCCCGCGCGACGTGTGCGTCCTCTGCGACGCCCTGTTCGTCAACGGCTACGTCCGCGACCAGTGCCTGATGACGCCCGCGCTCGTCGCCCGCACTTTGAACGAGATGAGCCGCGAGAAGAAATGGCCGGTCCAATTGAAGAACACCGGCAAATGAGATGAGCAGAACGAGGAGATTTCGCCCATGACCACGCTCGCCGAGCTTCGCCTCGCCAACCTGCGGGAACAAAAGAAGTCCGCCCCCCCGCCTGCCGAGGCCGCCCCCGAACCGGCCCCGGTCGCCGCGCCTGAGCCGTCCCCCGCCCCCGCCGCGCGCGGCGAGGACCTGGTTCTCGCCCAATACCTCACCGACGCCGAGCCGCCTGCCGCCGAACCGAGCGCCGATCCCGAGGCCGAAAAGAGCGCGGCGCTGATCGCCCGCGTCCACGAGTGCCTTGCCCACAAAACGATGCACCCGACCGGCGCCAAGGCTACCGTGGACATGTCCCCGGCGCTCTTCCACCGCGCCAAGCGCTACTGCCTGGACCACGGCAACGTCACCCTGCGGCAGCTCTTCCTGGACCTGATGACGGCGTTTCTGGACGAAGAGGGATACTGAACCCGAAAGGATTCTGACCCTGTCGTTGACCATCGCGCGCGGGCCGGGGGCGAGGCGCCTGGCGATGGCGAGCACCATGGTCGCCACCACGCCGCTGCACCCGTTCCACTCGCACCTGTTCGTGTCCACCCACGCGCAGGGCCGGCGCGTCTGGGCCATGCTGGACACCGGTGCCTACACGGACATCTTTTCGCTGAACCTGACTCGCGCTCTTTCCTCGGGCACGGCGCGTTTGGACTGGCGCGAGGGCAGCTACGAGGAGCGCATTGGCATCGGCGGTTCGGCCATGCAGATTGACTACTGCGTGACGCCGAAAAAGCTGAACATCGCCTTCGACGGTTCGACGTCGCCCGCCACGCTCACGCAGGACGGCCCGATCGGGCAGTCAGCCATTGACCATCAACCCAGTCCGTCCTTCGACTTTGAGATCGGCATGATACTGGGCGCCCCCATCCTGTCCCAGCACAACCGCGTCACCATTGACTACCCGCACCATCTGCTGACCCTGGAAGACCCGAAATAGCCGGTGCAATTCCCAGGCTGCCTCCCCATTCGGGGTGCGTTTCTTGGACTTCGCGCGCATATATGGAGGCAACGAAGCTTAAGGCGCTGTCCTCTGCGTCTCACTTGCAGGCAATCGCCTCTGGCGTGCCCGGCACTAGAAGCGTCCCCGGCACTAGATGTGCCGGTCTACCCGGCGTGAAAGTCGCTCCGCGACTGAGAACAACCAGGGACTGAGAACAACCATGAGGAAACGCTCCTGAGTGCTGTTCCTGAGTGCTGTTCCTGAGTGCCGGAGGCACTTTCATTCCCGAGTAGACCGGCACTTTCAGTGCCGGGGACGCTTCTAGTGCCGGGCACGCCAGAGGCGATTGCCCTGGTCTCACTTACTGCCTCCTTGACTCCGCCCTGTCTCTTTTTGGTATAATGATTCGCCACGCGAACCCGAATGACCGAGGCGCGAACCCTTTTGCGGCCCCAGGCCGTTAATCCAACGAAGCAGAGGACGAGAGAACGATGTCAGGACATAGCAAATGGCATAGCATCAAGCACCAGAAGGGCAAGGCCGACGCCGACCGGGGCAAGCTGTTCACCAAGCTCGCCCGCGAGATCATCGTCGCCGCCAAAGCCGGCGGGCCGAACCCGGATTCCAACATCACCCTGCGCGCCGCCATCACGCGGGCGCGGGCGATTTCAATGCCGCAGGACAACATCAAGCGTGCCATCGCGCGCGGCGCGGGCGACGACGGCGGCGCGAACTACGAGGACCTGACCTATGAGGGCTACGGGCCGGGCGGCGTCGCCGTGCTGGTCAACTGCCTGACCGACAACAAGCAGCGCACGGTCTCCGAAGTGCGAGCCGCCTTCAACAAGACCGGCGGGCGGCTGGCCGAATCGGGCAGTGTCGCCTACCTGTTCCAGCCCAAGGGCGTCCTCATCGTGGACCCCGGCGGCGCGTCCGAAGACGCCGTGACCGAGGCCGCCATCGAGGGCGGGGCCGAGGACGTGCAGCCGACCGACGACGGCGGCTTCGAGATCACGACCGCCCCTGGAGAGCTGCCTGCGGTGCAGAAGGCGCTCGACGACGCGAAGATCGCCTATGCCTCCGCCGAGCTGACCATGCTGCCGCAGACCACGGTGGACATCGCCGGCAAGGAAGCCAGCCAGGTGCTGCGCCTTGTAGACATGCTGGAAGACAGCGACGACGTTCAAGCGGTCTACGCGAACTTCGACATCTCTGACGCGGAGCTGGAGGCGGCTGAAGGCGGACGCTAAATTACCCGGCACTGGAAGTGCCGGGCTACTATCGAATGGAAGTCGCTCCGCGACTGAGGAACAGAGGGAGAAGAGGGCAGGGACAAGTCCTGCCCCTACATGAGCATTACCGTAGGGGTAGGGCTTGTCCCTACCCTTCTTTCCTTTTCCCGACCGTGGGCCGGCATCCCGCGAGAATTGAGGCAGTCCCGATGATCCGGCCCGTCCGACGTGTCCGCATTCTCTTGTCGTGGGCGTTTTGTTGCTGTCTGGCCGGGGCGCTGGCGGCCTCGGCGCAGGCCGACGGTCCCGCGCTGACGGCCGTATTCGGCATCGCCGGGCGCTACCGGCCGGGCGCCTGGTGCCCCGTTTCGGTCTCGATCCGCAATCCCGCCGCCGAGGGGGTTTCGGGACAGGTCCAGGCGCTGGCGGGCACGGACTCGAACCGGGGCAACGGCAGCAGCCCGACATTGGGAGCGGCCCTGTTCGCCCGGCCCGTCACCGTTTCGGCCGGCCCCGGCCCGCAGACTTTCCAAATTTACACGCGCGGCCTGGACCCCGGCCGCGACAGCGTCACCGTGCAATTTGTCGAAGGCCGTCAGCGCGGGGACGGGCGCGCGCTGGCGCAGGCCAACACCCAGGACACGAAGACGGCCCAGGTCATCACGGGCACGCCGGTCAGTGACAACGATCCCTTCCTCATCGGCTTCGGCGGCGATCCCGGCGCGTTTACCTACCTCAGCGGCCGGCGGCTGACGCTGGCGCATCTGCCGGGGGCGTCCTCGCTGGTGAATGCGGCCAACCCTGCCGCTCTCTCGCAGATACCGAACAGCAACCAGTCCCCGACCGTGCAGGTGGCCGAGGCGGCGGGGAGCGATCTGCCCGACAAAGCCGCCGGCTACGGCGGCGTGGACGCCTTTCTGCTCCGCAGCGACGCCCCGCTGGACGCGCTCACCGAGGCGCAGGCGGACGCCCTGAAGGGATGGGTCGCGGGCGGCGGGCACCTGATCGTCTGCGGCGGCGTGGACCCTAGCCGCTTCGCCTCGGCGTTCTACACCGGCCTATTGCCTGCCAATGTCGGGGCGGCGCGGCCCGCCGTCAGCCTCCCCGGCGCGGGGCCGATCGGCGCCCTGACGCTGACGCCCAAGCCCCTGCCGGGCGTCCGCGTCCTCCAATCCGCCCCGGATGGCTCCCCCCTCGTCGTCACCGGACCCTACGGCGCAGGCCGCGTGACCCTGGCCGCCTTTGACCCGACGGCCAAAGCGTTTCAGTCCTCCACGTTTGACGGCCGCGCGCTCTGGCAGACGCTGCTGGCCGGCGGCCCCGCCGCCTCCGCCGCCCTCCTGCCGCACGTCGCCGCCCGTGAGGAGAACTACCACCCCAACTTTTATGGCGGGGGCGACTCGCAGCTCCTTTCCGATGCGGTCATGCGCGGGCCGTCCCTGGATGCGCCCGGCACCGAGGTCATCGGCCTGTTCCTGCTGGTCTATCTCATCGCCCTGGTCCCCGCCAACTACCTCATCCTCAAGCGCCTGGATCGCAAGGAGCTGGCCTGGGTGACGATCCCGCTCCTCGTCCTGCTGTTCGCCGTCGGCACCTTCGGCGTCGGCTACGCCGCCAAAGGCGGCGCGGTCTTCGTCAACCGCGCGGCCCTTGTCGAGACTGCGGCGGGCCGACGCGAGGCAGGCGTCTACGCCGAACTGGGCCTGTTCTCGCCGCACCGCACGTCCTACGACCTGTCCCTGCCCGGCGCGAACGCTCTGGCCGCCATCCCGAACCCCGGCTTCTCCTACGGCTACCGGGGCGGCTCGAACGCGGATACGCAGTCCTACGGCCTGACCAAGTTCGTGGAAACCCCGGAAGGCGCGTCCCTGCTGGACACGTCCGTTAACATGTGGGCCATGCGCGCCTTCGACGTCCAGGCCACCGAAGACCTGGGCGGGACCGTGGACAGCACGCTGGCGGAACAGGGCGGCTCGCCCCCGCTCCCCGGTGGCCTGCCGGTCAGCCACGTCACAGGGACCATTACCAGCCACCTGTCCCAGACCCTGAGCGGCTGCGTCCTGCTCCACCACGGCCAGTGGCAGACGTTGGGCGACCTCAAGCCGGGCGCAAGCGTACCTGTCTCCGGCACGACCATCAACGGCTCCGCGCCGCCGACCGGGGGCCTGTCCGGCCTCCCGATGGGCGGCCACACGGGGGAGAACAATGCCCGAAGCGACATCCACGCGCGGATGCAGGTTGCCCTCGCCGATTATGCGCGTTCGCTGGGGCAGCAGAACCCGAACAACAACTACTACGGCGGCGTCCAAAGTCAGGCCCCCGCCGTTTACGCGCCCTCGTCCGGCGAGGCCCTGCTGCTCGGCTGGAGCAGCGACCCCGCCCTGGCCGGCCCCGCCCCGCGCGTGGACGGCCGCGCCGTCACTGAAAACGTCATCAGCCTGGTGATCGTGCATCTGCCCATCAAGGGCGCCCAGATCGTCGCCGCCGCGTCCCCCCCTGTCCCCCCGGCCCGACTCCCTGGGATGATGCGCGCCTTCCGATACCCCCCGCAGCAGATTGTCGCCTCGCAGAACACGCGCTTTGGCATGATCGCGCGGGACACGCCGGTCTACAAGCAGGCGATGGACGCCCACAACCTGGCCCTGGCCCGGCAGAGTCTCGGCAGGGCGGGACGCTTCCACGGCATCGTTACCCAGGTCTATCAAGACCCCATGCATCAGACCTTGGTGCTGGATTTTGACCCACAATACCCGCGCGCTCTCACCGCCGTGCTGACCTTCCGGGGGTACTCTCGGTTCCCCAACATGCAGACGCTGCGGGGCCGCGAGGTCGTGGTCTCCGGCCCGCTCATCCGCTATCAAGACAAGATCGCGATCATGCTGTCCCAGCCGGGCCAGATACAGTTAGTCAAATAGTCATTAGTCAAATAGTCACATGGGCCTTCTTACCAACAACCCGGTTCTGGAGCGCGAGGTGCGCGGGCGGCTGCGACTCCGGCGCAAGGGCGCGGGCCGCGCCATCCCCGTCGTCGCCTGGCCCATTGGTCTGGTCGCCCTGTATTTCTATGCGCGCGGCCTGGCCGCCATCGGGCGCGGGTCGCAGCGGGACGCGCAGGAGCTTTGGCCCCTGTTCCTGTACGGCGCACTGACCCTGATCGTCCTGCTGGCCCCCGCGCTGGCCTCGACCGCCATCACGCAGGAGCGCGAGCAGCAGACGTGGGAGGCGCTGGCGACGACCCGGCTGTCGGCCTGGGAGATCCTGTTCGGGAAATGGGTAGGTCGGCAGCTCATCCCCTGGCTCATCGTCCTGCTGGTCTGCCCGTACCTCCTCGCCTGCACGTATTTCGGGCATCTGGGGTTCGTGATCCTGCCCGCCGCGCTGGTATTTTTGGTCGTGACGACCGGCTTTTACAGCGTTCTCGGCCTGCTCTGCTCGTTCCAGGCGCGGCGCACGGCGGGCGCGACGGCGACCGCCCTGACCTTCACCGCCCTGTTCTGCGTCGGCACCGTGGTCATAAACGACGTCATCCAAATTCTCCTACCACGCTCCAACGGGTTCAGCGACTCGTGGGTAATGTGGATCAACCCATTTTACGTTCTGTCGTCGCTTTTGGCGTGGCTAGATCGGAACATCATCTATCAGAACAATTCAGGATCCCCGAGCGACCTGAATCCCCTGCAAGTCGGCTTCTACCTCCTGGTCAGCGTCGTCGCTACAGCCGGCGCCCTGCGCTTCATGGTCAGCCGCTATGGCCGAGCTGTCCGCGAGCGGACGTAAGGACAAATATGGGCCTGTATAGGGTCACGCTGAAAATCAATTTGGATGTGCGAATCACGGAGGACAATGCCACTGTTGATCCTCATCCGGCGCTTCAGGGCGATCATCCTCAGTCCGCTTTGAACCGTGCGGCGTGGATGTGGCTGAGAGGCATGAGTCAGGCCGAGCGTAAGGCGCTTGGCTTGGGCCGCTCCGTGCTTCTCAAAAAGGACATGCACGTCATTGAAATCAAGCCGGACGGGGAGCCGGGAAAACATCCGCATGATTAACATCAACCACCTGCACAAAGAATACAAAGGCCTCACCGCCGTCAAGGACCTCAGCCTGCACCTGGAGGCGGGCGACATCTTCGGCTTCATCGGCCCGAACGGGGCGGGCAAGACGACCACCATCAAGATGCTCGCCACCCTGCTCAAGCCGACGTCGGGGACGGCGCTGATTGACGGCATTGATGTGGTGGAGAATCCTGAAGCGGTGCGCGGGCGCATCGGCTACATGCCCGCTTTCTTCGGCATCTACGACGACATGCGGGTCTGGGAATATCTGGACTTCTTCGCGGGCGCGTACCGCTTGCCCAAAGCGCAGCGCCCGCGCATCATAGACGATGTTCTTAATCTCACCGATCTGACAGGAAAAAAGGACAACTATGTGGAAGAATTGTCCACGGGCATGAAGCAGCGGCTGTGTCTCGCGAAAACGCTGATCCATGACCCCAAAGTCCTGCTGCTGGACGAGCCGGCGTCGGGCCTGGACCCGCGTGCCCGCATCGAGATCAAGGAGCTGTTCAAGGAATTGAAGGCGATGGGCAAGACCATCATCATTTCCTCCCACATCCTGCCCGAGCTGGCCGACTTCTGCAACAAGGTCGGCATCATCGAGCGCGGCGAACTTCTGGTTTCCGGCGACGTCCAGGACATCATGGCCCAGGTGACCGGCGGCAAGACGCTGGAAATCAAGCTGCTGGACGGCCACGACCGGGCATTACAGATTCTCGCCGACGCGCCCGGCGTCCGCGCCGTCCGTCCGGTCAACGCTCACCTGCACGTCGAGTTCACCGGCGACCTCGAAGCGCAGGCCGGCCTGAACAAGCTCCTGGTGGACAGCGGCCTGCGCGTCCAGACCTTCTCCGAGCAGGAAACAGACCTCGAAGACATCTTTATGAAGGTGACGAAGGGACTCGTTCAATAAGCAAGACGACCTTCCCATGGGGATAGCCACGGCCTCAAGGACGCGGCTGCCGGAAATCAGGCACTGACATCTCCCCATTGCTAAAGAATAAATCCTAAAGCAAGGGGGTTCTTGGTTCAGCGAGTTCGCTTGCGTCCTGTCTCTCACAAGAAAGGACGTAGGGGCGTACTCTCCCCAAGCGCTCACGCTC
>JAABUJ010000260.1_pt1 | contig 114684 bp, 116 predicted proteins | sample 5559131 | NCBI WGS metagenome assembly JAABUJ01 (sample SAMN10711875, study PRJNA513366) | rock metagenome | isolation source: Antarctica rocks | place: Antarctica: Victoria Land, Mt New Zealand nord | collected 2016-01-07
GACGAATGCGGCGAGGCGCCGCGCGAGCGACGCCTCGTCGGCGACGATCTCGAGGTGCGATGCGGGGCGCTGCATCAGCCCAGTAGCGCGCGTACGGTTTCGAGCGACGTGTCGAAAATGAGATCGCGGGCGTTCTCGAGGATCGCGCGTTCGATGAGCGTGGTGTTTTCGATGTCGTGCAACGGGACGCAGCCCATTCGCTGCTCGTGGGCCCCCGAGACGGAAAGACACACGACGTTTTCATCGTCGCTCGAAATTTCGGCGCGGTATGCCGACGTGTGCGCGCGTAAGACGACGCTCTGCACGCGGCGTCGATCGCCTTTCGCTTGTGTGCTGAAAGCAATCGCGGTACCGCGGCCGTCCGTAAAGGCCCCGCGCGTGCGTACGTTCCAAGAAAGCCGGCTTCCGAGCCAACCCGCGAGATAGATCGCTTCGGCTTCGGAACCGCTTTCGATCTCCAGACCCACGAGCGAAAAGAGATCTTCGCGTAACGTCGGATCGTCGAAAAACTGCGCGATGATATCTTGCCACGGCATCAAGCGCATGAAGGCGAGGTCGTGCAAGATCACATTCGGAAAGCGTTCGGCGAACGTGCAGAGTTCGCGCAGCGTCTCTTCGTCGCGCGCGCGGCCCGAGGAATCGACGACGACCGTGCCCGCCATCGCGGCGAGTCCCGAAAACGTCCGGCTCGCCAAGAGCTTCACGCCGGTCCACCAAAGAACCGTCGGGATATCGGGCACCGCGAGTTCTTGCACGAGGTTTACGATCGCGTCGTGCGCGAGCGGTTTGACGCCGATAGCGACGCGCTCGTTGACGACCGTCGCGCCTCCGCGCTCGCGCGTCTTCGACGAAACGTCGATGCCCGCCGTCGCATCGGTGGAATCTAAGACGATGAGGCGCGAGGGATGTTTCTCGGCGACGATCGCCGCCCGTTCCAGCACCCACGCGCGGTGCGCCGGATCGTCGATGAAAACGACGAAATTCATAGTCGCAACCTGGGCCGCGGCGACCGCCGTCGCCCCGCGCGACTCGCGCAGCCGTTCGCGTACGGTTCCGATGTCGGCGATGGAATCCACGTGCGTTTCCATCAGATGCGCCGCCATTCGCGGCCGTCGGCGACGAGCAACGCGTCGGCGCTCTGCGGCCCTTGGCTGCCGGCGAGATAATTTGGAAAATCGAGACTGCGCGTTTCGCTCCAGCGCTCCATGATCGGCACGACGGCCTGCCACGCCTGTTCGACGGCATCCCAGCGCGTGAAGAGCGTCGCATCGCCGCGCATCGCATCGCCGATTAGCCGCTCGTACGCGGGCGCCGACACGACCCCAAAACCGGTACCGTAGTTAAAGTCCATCGTCACGCCGCGGATATGCATCTTCGGCCCCGGAATCTTTGCGTTGAAGCGAATCGACACGCCTTCGTCGGGCTGGATTTTCATAACCAACGTATTGGATTCGATGTTGTCGCCGGCTTCGCCGAAGATGCGATGCGGGAGTCCGCGGAACGTCACGGCGATCTCGGAGTGTTTGTGCGCGAGACGTTTGCCGCTGCGCAAATAGAACGGAACGTCGGCCCAGCGCCAGTTATCGATCAAAAATTTCGTGCACGCATAGGTCTCGGTCGTCGATTGTGGGGCGACGCTCGCTTCGTCGCGATACCCGGGCACGGGTTTGCCTTCAATTAGGCCGGGCCCGTATTGGCCGCGCGCCGTAAATCTCGGCACGTCGTCGAGTTTGATAGGCCGCAGCGCGGATAGCACTTTAAACTTTTCGTCGCGGATGTGATCCGCATTCGGCGAAATCGGCGGTTCCATCGCGACCAGCGCCAGCAGATTGATGACGTGATTCTGGATCATGTCCTTGAGCGCGCCGGCGCTCTCGTAGTAGCCGCCGCGCCCTTCCACGCCCACCGTTTCGGCCGCCGTGATTTGGATGTTATCGATGTAACGCCGATTCCAAATCGGCTCGAACATGACGTTTGCGAAGCGCAACGCCATGATATCCTGCACGGGCTCTTTGCCGAGGTAATGATCGATGCGGTAGACCTGCTTTTCTTTGAAGACTTTGGTGACTTCGGTCTGCAGCGCGCGCGCCGAATCGATATCGGTCCCGAAGGGCTTCTCGACGATGATCCGCGACCAGCCCTTGGTCTGTTCTTTGGGCCCTAGATCAGCTGCGGCGAGCTGCTGGACGATTTTCGGGAAGACGCTCGGCGGTGTCGAAAGATAGTACAGCCGGTTGCCTTGCGTGCCGAGTTTCTCGTCGTTGTCGTCGAGCTGTGCTTTGAGCGCCTTAAAGCTTTCGACGTCGTCGAACGAACCCGAAATATAGTGCAAGCGATTGGCGAAGTCGCTCCACAGCGGTTCTTTCGTCGGACCCGTCCGCGAGAAGGTGTCGATGGACTCTTTCATCTCTTCGCGAAAATCGTAGTGCGATTTTTCCGACCGCGAAAAGCCGATGATGCCGAAGCTCGTCGGAAGAATATCGCCGAGCCGCAGATTATACATCGCAGGCATCAGCATACGTTTGGTAAGGTCGCCGCTGGCGCCGAAGAAGACGATCGTGCAAGGGTCGACGATCCGATTGCTATCGAGCCCCGCGCGTAGCGGGTTGACGGCGGCGCCGTTCGTTCGTTCCAGTGTGCCGACGTCGGTCATTATTTTACGCCTACTGTCTCCGCTTCATGCTTGATGGCGTGGCCGCCGAATTGATTGCGCAGCGCGGCAACGACTTTTGCGCTAAACGATTCGTCCTGACGCGACACCAACCGCGAGAGCAGCGCCATCGTGATCACCGGCGCGGGAACGTGCTGATCGATCGCAGCTTCGACCGTCCAACGGCCTTCGCCCGAGTCGTCGACGTAGCCGCGAATCGCTGCGAGCCCGGGATCTTCCCGGAACGCCGCCTCGGCGAGTTCGAGGAGCCAGGAGCGTACGACGCTGCCTTGCAGCCATAATTTGGCGAGCTGATGCAGGTCGTATTTGAACTCCGACTTCTCGAGGATCTCGAAGCCCTCGCCGTAGGCCGCGAGCATCCCGTATTCGATGCCGTTGTGGACCATCTTGGAATAGTGTCCGGCCCCTGAGCGGCCGACGTATGCGTACCCATCGGGCGGTGCGAGCGAGAGAAAGATCGGCTCGCAAGCTTTGACGGCGGCCTCGTCGCCGCCGACCATCAAGCAGTATCCGTTTTTAAGTCCCCACACGCCGCCCGACGTTCCCGCATCGACGAAATGCACGTCTTTAATTTTCGCCATGCCCGCGCGTCTCTGAGAATCGCGAAAGTTCGAATTGCCGCCGTCGACGATCGTGTCGCCGGGCGAGAGGTGCGCGAGCAATTCGTTGACGGTCTGGTCCGTCGCGTTACCCGAGGGTACCATGATCCAGACCGCGCGCGGCGGCGCCAATTTGGCAACGAGGTCCGCAACCGAAGATGCGCCGCTCGCGCCCTCGCTCACCGAATGTTCGAGCGCGGCGGGATTGAAGTCGAACACGACCAAGTCGTGTTTGTCGAGCAACAAGCGCGTCGTCATGTTTGCGCCCATGCGCCCGAGGCCGATCATTCCGAGTTGCATCGTGTTCCTTATCCGGTTGGAGCTAGCGGCTACGCATTGGCGGAGACGGCATCGGCAATCGCGTCCGATAACGCTTCGAGCGCGTTGGAGATGGGCCCCAAGAGACGGAAGCTCGCGCCCCGCCGCGCGCGGGAATCGAGCGATTCGAAATCGCCGAGCGCTTGCGCTGCAATCAGCGTTCCGAACGTCACCATGCCCGGAATTTCGAGATCCCGCGCCGGATCGTTCTCATGTGTGAGTTGCAAAAAGACGCCGGTGTTCGGGCCGCCTTTGTGAAGTTGCCCCGTCGAGTGTAAGAAGCGCGGCCCGAAGCCGACCGTCGTCGCGACCTTGCGCGCGTCGCGCACTTTCTGGCGAATGTCGTGTAGGGCACGCTGGTGTTCGGGGTTCATTTCGAAATACGCCGTAAACGCTACGTAATCGCCGGCGACGACCTGCGCGAGAATCGCGGTGACGGCCGAGCTCAGATCCTTGCCCAGTGCGACTGACGTAGAACCGGATATAGGCACCACGCTCGCGGCTTCCGTCGCGAGCGCCGGCGGTTTTTCGGGAAAACTGCCGTCCTGCTTATACGCAGCGAGGAGACGCTTCGTATTGTCTTTGGACTCTTGCACGTTGGGCTGGTCGAAAGCGTTGATGCCCAGGACGGCGCCCGCGGTCGCCGTCGCGATCTCCCAGAGCCCGAACTGTTCGCCGATGTCGAGCTTGTCGCTCATCGCCAAACGAATGACCGGATGGCCGGCTTCCTCGAGGATGTGCAGCCGCGTTTCGATGGCCCCGCCGTCCATCGCGCCTTCGAGGTGTTCGTTCGGCGGCAAGCCGCTGCCGACGTACACGAAAACGCGATCGGCGCCGTAGTCGTGCGGCGAGCCGAGCGCCTCGCCCTCGATCGGAACGATCCCCTTGCCCTGCTTACCCGTCGACTCCGCAACGAGTTGTTCGGCCCAGGTACCAAACGCTGCGAGTTCGGGGTGCGCGACGATCGTGAGCTTATCGCGGCCCGCGAGCGCGAGCGTGCCGAGCGTGGCGCCGAAACGAACGCCGAGCGCGTCCGCGACGCTCATCGTGCGCGCGTTGGCCTGCAGCGCGCCGAGTCCGCGGTCCAGGATCGCTTTGACGTCGTAGCCCGCGAGAGCGGCGGGCACCATGCCGAAGTACGAAAGCGCGGAATACCGTCCGCCGATCTCGGCATCGTTGAGGAAAATCCGGGCGAAGCCGGCGTCTTTGGCCTCAGTACCGAGCTGCGTGCCGGGGTCCGTGATGGCAACGAAGTGTTTGCCCGCCAGATCCGCGCCGACCGTTTTCTGGACGCGGCCGTAGAAATAGCGAAAGAACGCTTCGGGTTCGGTCGTCGTACCGCTCTTGCTTGCGACGAGGAAGAGCGTCTGCGCCAGATCGAGCGCGTCTTCGAGTGTCTTCACTTGTGCGGGATCGCTCGAATCGAGCACGTGCAGTTGCGGGTACCCCGCGACGTGGCCGAACGTCGCGCGCAACACGTCGGGAGCGAGCGAACTGCCGCCCATGCCCAGTACGACGACGTGCTTGTAGAGCTTGGCCGATTCGGCCGCGAACGCGGTGAGGTCCGCGACGTGCTCCAGCACGCTGCGTGGAAAATCGAGCCAGCCGAGGGCGCCGCGGACGATCTCGCCCGCCCTGGCGTCGCTCGTCCACGGTGCCGGGTCGTGTTTCCAAAGCTTCGCCAGAAAATCGTCGTGGGCGAGCTGTGCGATCGCGGCCTGCGGGTCGACCCCGGACGTGCCGAGATTGACGAGCACGCGCTCGTCGCCGCGCGCGAGTTTCTTCTGTTTGCTGCCGATCGCACCGAGCATCGCATTATACGATTCCGCGAACGATTTGACGCCTTCGAGTTGCAGTTTCTGCGTGACGTCGAAGAGCGAGATCTGCGCCTTAGCGAGCGCTTCGACCGTCGCGCGGGCATCGTCGAGATTCGTTTCGATCGCGTCCGCTTTGACGGTGCCATGTTCGAGCAGCGCGTCGAGCGTCGCCGGCGGCAACGTGTTGACCGTGTTCTTGCCGACGAGATTTTCGACGTACATCAAATCGGGATATGCCGGATTCTTGGTGCCGGTACTGGCCCAAAGCGGCCGTTGCACGCGCGCGCCGTGCTGCTTGATCGCCTCGAAACGCTCGCCTTCGAAAAGCTTTTTGTAGCGTGCGTAGATCAGCTTCATATTCGCGATGCCGGTCTTGCCGCGCAGATCCTCAAGTGGCTGACCTTTGGCGATCTTCTCATCGAGGAGTTTATCGACGGCCGAATCGATGCGGCTCACGAAGACGCTCGCGACCGAGCCGATGCGATCGATCGAACCCCCCGCGGCAACGCGCCGCTCTAAGCCTGCGATGTACGCATTCGCCACCTCTTCGTAGGTCTCGAGCGCGAAAATCAGCGTGACGTTGACGTTGATGCCCGACGCGATCGTCTCGGTGATCGCGGCGATGCATTCGGGCGTCGCGGGAATTTTGATCATCACGTTGGGACGATCGACCATTTTCCAAAGCCGCTTCGCGGCCTCCACCGTCCGTTGCGTGTCGCTCGCAAGGAGCGGCGACACTTCCAAGCTCACGAAGCCGTCGCCGCCACCCGAGGATTCGAAGAGCGGTCGGAACGCGTCGCAGGCATGACGGATGTCGTCGATCGCGAGCGCTTCGAAGAGGTGATTGGCGTCGTGCTCCGTCGCGACGAGACTACCGAGCTGCTCGTCATAATCGTTGCCGCTGCCGATCGCCTTTTCGAAGATCGTCGGGTTGGAGGTCATGCCGCGCAAGCCATTTTCGATCAAGCGCGTCAACTCGCCCGACTTGAACATACTGCGACGGATATTATCGAGCCAGATGCTCTGACCGACATCGTTGAGTGCTTTGAGTTGGGTTCCCACGTCTGACTCCCTTATGCTTTAGCCAATAGTCCGGCGGCGACGTTCGCTACGTTTTCCGCTGTGAAGCCGAGCGCCCGAGCGATATCGGCCATCGGGGCCGATATGCCGAATCGGTCGATGCCGATCGCGATGCCGCGGTCACCGATCCAGCGATGCCAGCCGAACGTCGCCGCCGCTTCGATCGAAACGCGCGCGCGTACGGCGGCGGGCAGAACGTGCTCGCGATACGCGTCGTCCTGCTGCGCGAAGAGCTCGAACGACGGCATCGATACGACGCGAGTCGCCGTGCCGTTGCCTTCCATCAGCTTCGCTGCTTCGAGCGCGAGCGCCACTTCGGACCCCGTCGCGATGAGGATGACGTCGGGTTTGGCGTCGCCTCCGTGGACGATATACGCGCCCTGCGCCACCTTCGCATCCCGCTTCCCCAGGAACGGCACTTTTTGGCGCGAGAGCACGATCGCCGTCGGTCCCTTGTGCTGGAGCGCGAATTTATACGCCTCGCAGGTTTCCAGCGCATCGGCGGGTCGAATCGTCGTGAGATTCGGCGTGCTGCGCAGGCTCGCGAGTTGTTCGATCGGCTGATGCGTCGGGCCGTCTTCGCCCAGAAACACCGAGTCGTGCGTATAGACGTAGATTTCGCGCGTGCGGTTGATACACCCCAGCCGCACGGCGGGCTTCATGTAATCGTAGAAGTTGAAGAACGTCGCCGTAAACGGCACGATGCCGCTGTGGACCGCGAGGCCGTTCGCGATCGCGCCCATCGCATGCTCGCGCACGCCGTAATGCACGTTGCGACCGGCGAAGTCGCCCGGTTTCACGTCGCCGAAACCCTTGAGGTAAGTCTTCGTCGACGGGTCCAGATCTGCCGAGCCGCCCACCAGTTCGGGAAAGGATTTCGCCACCGCGTTGAGCACGGTGCCGCCCGCTTCGCGGGTTGCGACGCTCCCGTTTTCGGCGTCGAACTCGGGCCACGCGATGCCGGCCGGCATCTTTTCATCGCGCACCCGGGCGAGTTGCGCCGCGAGATCGGGATTGGCTTTCTGCCAGCGGTCGAAGGTTTCGTTCCAGGACGTTTGCGCCGCGGCACCGCGTTTACCGCACTGTTGCCACCACGCGAGCACGTCATCTGGCACGAAGAAGGCAGGCTCCGTCGGCCAACCCAGTGCTTCTTTTGTTTTCTTGACGTTGTCGGCGCCGAGCGGTTCGCCGTGGGCGCCGGACGTATTCGCTCGCGGCGAGCCGAAACCGATGATCGTCCGGATCGCGACGAGCGACGGCCGCGGATCGGCCTTGGCGGCGTTGAGGGCGGCGTCGATCGCCGCGACGTCGTTGCCATCGTCCGCCGTGACGAGCTGGACATGCCAACCGTACGCTTCGTAGCGCGCGCAGACGTCTTCGGTGAACGTGATATCGGTCGGCGCCGCGAGCGATATCTTGTTGTCGTCGTAAAGCACGATCAGTTTGCCGAGGCCCAGATGGCCGGCGAACGACGACGCTTCGGCCGAGACGCCTTCCATGAGGTCGCCGTCGCCCGCGATGCAGTACGTATAATGATCGACGATCTGTTGTTCGCGATTGTAGACCGCGGCGAGGTGCGCTTCGGCGAGCGCGATTCCGACGGCATTCCCCAGCCCTTGGCCGAGCGGGCCCGTCGTCACTTCGACGCCCGGCGTATGATGCAACTCCGGATGACCCGGCGTCTTGCTTTCGAACTGACGGAAGCTTTTGAGGTCGTCGAGCGAGAGCGGAAACCCGGTTAGGTGTAACAGGGCATAGAGCAACATCGAACCGTGCCCGGCGCTGAGGACGAAGCGATCGCGATCCCACCAGGCCGAATCTTCGGCGTTGAATTTGAGGTGACGGCTCCACAGCGTATACGCCATCGCCGCTGCGCCGAGCGGCAACCCCGGATGGCCGGAGTTCGCTTTCTGGACGGCGTCGATGGCGAGCACGCGAATCGCGTTGATGCGTTGCTGGTCGTCTGGTGTGTTCGGCACCGTTACCTCCTGGGGGCGGATACGTATGGGGCCGCATTCATTCGGCACCTCCGGGGCCATTCCCCGAACGCAGCCATCGTAAGCGATGGCGGCACGCGCGTCTGTAGGGTCCGTGACGGCGCGCACGGGGATAGGGATTTTCAGCTGGGAACGCTAGTCCGGCTCGTATGAACGTTGTCGAGGTGCGTGCCTCCATCGAAGCTCTCGTCGCCGACCCAAGCGACGTGCGCGGCCCTGCGGGCCAAGCCGTCGACGCGGTCCTCGACGCCCTCGACGTCGGCGCGATACGCGTCTGCGAGCCGCTGCCCAACGGCACGTATCAGACCAACGCCTGGATCAAACAGGCGATTCTGCTATCGTTTCGGCGCTACGATAGCGCCGAAGTGGGTGACATGAAGGACTTCGTCCCCGGGAGCTTCTCCATGCAGAGCGTGGCGTGGCAGCGGCTGCGCATGCCGCCTTCCTATTTCGACAAGCTCGCGACCAAGCGCAATTACGCGGAACTCGGCGCGCGTTGCGTGCCGCCGGGCGTTGCCCGGTACGGATCCTACCTCGGACGCGGCGCGATCCTGATGCCGGGCTTCGTGAACGTCGGCGCCTACGTCGACGACGGCTCGATGGTCGATACGTGGGCGACGGTCGGGTCGTGCGCGCAGATCGGGAAGAACGTGCATCTCGCGGGCGGCGTCGGGATCGGCGGCGTGCTCGAGCCGCCTCAGGCGCAGCCCGTCGTCGTCGAAGACGGTGCCTTCATCGGCTCGCGCTGCGTGGTCGTCGAAGGCGTTTTCGTGGGCGCCGAAGCCGTGCTCGGTGCGGGCGTCGTGCTGACCGCGAGCACGCCGATCGTCGACGTGCGTGGCAGCGAAGCCGTAGTGACACGCGGGCGCATCGAACCGCGTTCGGTCGTCATCCCCGGCACGATTCCCAAGAAGTTTCCAGCCGGTGAATATCAGGTGCCCTGCGCGCTCGTAATCGGCGAACGCACCGCGTCGACCGATCGGAAAACCTCGCTCGAGCGGGCCATTCGCGATTACGGGGTGGCGTTATGAATCCGGCGATCGTCGCGGCCGACGGCTCGACGATCCGCGCGCTCAATGCGCTGCGCACGCCGACCTCGATCGACCTCGGCATCGGGCAGCCGACCCTGGCGCCGAACGTCGCTCATTTCGAGACCGCGACCCGCTGGGTAGCCGCGCACGGCATACCGTACTCGTCGAACATCGGCGATCCGGACCTCCGGGCTACGATCGCCGCGCACTATGCGTACCCGGGCCTCGACGGTCCGGCCAACGTCTGCATAACGACCGGTTCGCAGGAAGCAGTCTACGCGGCGATGCGGACCGTGCTCGACCCCGCGGTCGACGAAGTGCTCGTCGTCGAACCGGCCTTTCCGGTCTACCTTAAAATCGCACAGGTCGACGGCATCGCGTATCGTTGCGTCGCGCTCGATCCGCGTGCCGCCGATCCGTTCGACGCCGATGCGATTCTCGCCGCCGTCGGCCCGCGCACGCGTTTGATCGTCATCTGTTCGCCCTGCAATCCGACGGGCACCGTCATCTCACGTGCGACGACGGCGAAGATCGCGGCCGGCCTGCTCGCGCGCGGCGGCCCGCCGATCTACGTGCTACACGACGAGATCTATCGCGAGATCGTCTTCACGGAGGACGTCGGCGAGTTCGGAAAAGCGTACCCCTATACCATCGCGATAAATTCGCTTTCGAAATCGAACGCGCTCACGGGGCTGCGTCTTGGGTGGGCGATCGCACCGGCCGACGTCATGCCGCATCTGGTGAAGATGCACGGCTGGCTGACGTCGTGCGCGAGCACGTTCGCGCAACGCGTCGCCATGGGCGTTTTCGAGGCGGGCGAACTCGGTGCGCACCGGCAATGGTATACCGCGCAACGGACGGGCGTGCTCGCGGCGCTCGAGGTCTCGCCGCTCGACTACGTCGTGCCCCAGGGCGCGTTCTATTGCTGCATTCGCGTCGGTGCGCCCGATACGCTCGAGTTCGCGCGCGAACTCATCGCGCAATGCGACGTGATCGCCATTCCCGGCGAGATCTTCGGGCCCGTTCTCGCGGGTTGGTTGCGGACGAGCTTCGTATCGCCGCTCGACGAGATTCGCGAGGGGCTCGCGCGCATCGCCGCGTTTGCGGAGACGCGTCGCTCGGTCGCCGCCCACTAAAACACGCGCCGATGTAGGAGAAAATACATGTCGAAAACGCTTCGCGATCTGTCCGGTCTCGCCGACACGCCCTCGTCGCTCGCCGATTCGGCACTCGTGCTGATCGATCTGCAGAATACGTACCGGCACGGCACCATGGCGCTCGTCGGCGTCGAAGCGGCGCTCGCAGAAGCGCGCAGTCTGCTAGTTCGCGCACGCGAAGCCGGAACGCCGGTTTTTCACATCATGCACGACGCCGGCGCGGGCTCGCCGTACGATCTCGCAACCGAGCTCGGCCAGATCGCCGGCGTCGTCGCGCCGCTCGACGGCGAGACGGTCATCGTCAAGAAGTATCCCAACAGCTTCGTCGGCACGGAATTCGACGCGAAATTGCGCGAACGTAATATTAAAAATCTGATTCTCGCGGGTTTCATGACGCACATGTGCATCAACTTGACCGCCCGCGGCGCATTCAACCTTGGCTACGGTGCGACGGTCGTCGATGCGGCGACAGCGACGCGCGATCTGCCCGCGGCCGACGGAAGCGTCATTCCGGCTGCGGCGTTGCATGCGGCGAGTCTCGTCGCGTTACGCGATCTGTTTGCGGTCGTGGTGCCGCACGCGGCGGACGTCCCGGCGAAGCGCTAACGCGTTGCCAGCCGTCGCTATGCGGCGATAAGTTCGAGGCGATTGCCGAACGGGTCGGCGATATAACAGTGGGCTCGTCCCTCGAACGGGATATCGTCGGCAACGATCGTGACGCACGTTCCGCTAGGTGCGCGAGCAACCCGGCGTAGTCGGTGCACCGAAATGCGGGATGCGCTTTTTTCGCCGCTCTAAAGTCTGCGTCGACGCCGAGATGGAGTGCCACGCCGCCGCTGCGGAACCACGCGCCGCCGCGGTGCGCTAAGGCCTCGGGTTTGGCGACTTCGTCCAGTCCCAGCACCTCGACGTAGAACCGTCGTGCTTCGTGCTCCTGTCCCGCCGGCATAGCGAGCTGCACGTGGTCGATTCGCGTAAACGGTGCCTTGGAATCAGTCGCGAAGCGGTCGCTGTCGGAAATATCATTATCCTCCTTTCTCGCCGTCGAGCGGCTCGGTGCGCATAACGTCGACACCGTAGAGCCGCAATACCATCGCTTTTGCGTTACGGTCGTACAGACGGAAGAGTGGGCGCTTTTTACTCGGCAGGCGCGGGGGTGGCCGAGTCGCGTGCCGGACCGATCCAGACGGTTTGCACGTTGACGAATTCGTGGATGCCGAAGGCGGAAAGTTCGCGCCCGTATCCGCTCTGCTTGACGCCGCCGAACGGCAGCCGCGGATCGGACGCCGTCATCCCGTTGATGAAAACGCCGCCGGATTCCAAGCGCGACGCGACGTGCTCCGCGCGCTCGATATCGCGCGTCCAGAGATTTCCGCCGAGGCCGTACTGCGATGCATTCGCGAGTTCGACCGCATCGTCGAGATCGCGCGCGCGCACGACGGCTGCCGCCGGACCGAACGTCTCTTCGTCGAACATCGTCATCTCGAGCGTCACGCCTGCGACGATCGTCGGTTCGAAGAAATATCCCGGCCGGTCGACGGCCGAGCCGCCGAGGGCGAGCGTCCCGCCGCCCTTTACCGTTGCCGCCACTTGCCGGCCGAGCGCATCGCGGAGGTCCGCTCGCGCGAGCGGTCCGAGCGTCGTCGTCTTCTCCAGCGGGTTTCCTATGACGAGCCCGCGCGCGTGACGAACGAAGGCTTCGAGAAACGCATCATACGAGGCGGCCTCGACGATAAATCGTTTAGCTGCGATACAACTCTGGCCGTTGTTCTGAAAACGTGCCTTGACGGCCATCTTCCCCGCCGCTTCGACATCGGCATCGGCGAGCACGATAAACGCATCGGACCCGCCGAGTTCGAGCACCGTTTTCTTCAAATGTTTACCGGCCACCGCAGCGACCGCGCTGCCGGCGGCTTCGCTGCCGGTTAGGGTCACGGCTGCGATGCGCGGATCGGCGACGATTTGCTCCATGTCGCGTCCCGCGACCACGAGCGTCGTGAAGACGCCTTTGGGAAAGCCGGCGTCGCGAAAGAGCTTTTCGATCGCGAGCGCGCAGCCCGTCACGTTCGCCGCGTGTTTGAGCACCACGACGTTGCCGGCCATGAGCGCGGGTGCCGCAGCGCGAAAAGCCTGCCAATACGGGAAGTTCCAGGGCATGATGGCGAGCAGCGTGCCGAGCGGGCGATACGCGATGTAACTCTTCGTCGCAGTCGACGCGACGACCGTATTCGCGAGATATTCGCTGCCGCGCTCGGCATAGTGCGTGCAGCCGACCGCGCATTTTTCGACTTCCGCTTCCGCCTCGACGAGCGTCTTGCCCATCTCGTGCGTGGCGAGCGTCGCGAGCTCCGGTTTGCGCTGGCGCAGCATCTTCGCTGCGGCGCCGAGCAGCCGCGACCGTTCTTCGAGCGACGTCGTACGCCACGTGCGAAACGCTGTAACGGCGCCAGCGAGGGTCGCATCGATCGCCGAACGGCCGTGTACGTCGTAGGTCGCGAGCTCGGCGCCGTTCGCGGGATCAATCGTGGTGATGGTGGCGGAAGAAGCAGTTGCGGTCACGGTCAGAGTCCTTCGCAGAGTTTCCGAATGCATCGGCCTTCGATCCCTCTACTGTGCGGCCGTCGGCAGGACCTCGATGCCGAGCGCGTGCGCGGCAACCGCACCGAGCGCGTCGCGTCCGATCAATCCGATCAGCTCGCTGCGCTCGACGCACACGCCTCGCTGCGCGGCGAGCTCTCGCACGAGTCCGAAAACGCGATGCAGTGGCGTCGCAGCGGGGTCGGTAATATTACACGAGATCTGGACTCGCGCTTCGTCGAGCCGTAAGCCCAGAGTGCGCAGCGTTCGCAAGCCGCCGGATCGTTCGCGTATGGTCCGCGCGATCTCCCGAGCTAAGCCGAGATCGCCGCTCCCCAGCACCACGTTAAATGCGACGAGCGGCTCGCGCGCGCCGATCGCGATCGCGCCGGCACTCGCATGAGCGTCGATGTTTCCGACGTCCGGCGGGCCGGCACGATGACCGCGCGCCACGAGTCCCTCGAATTCGCCGGCGCGCACGTCGGCGAGCAGCCGCCGCTGTGGCGACATCGCTGCGTAGCCATAGAAGACGCTCGGTACGCCGCACGCGTCCCAAATCTGCCGCGCCGACTCTACGGCGACGGCGACCGCATCGCGTAGCGTCGCGTCGCCGAACGGTACGAACGGCAAGACGTCGAGCGCCCCAATGCGCGGATGGGCGCCGCGTTGCAAACGCAAATCGACGTGCGTCGTCGTGACCTTTGCCAGCGCCACCGCCGCCGCGACGACGATTTCGCGTGTGCCGAAGAACGTGAAAACGCTCCGGTTGTGGACGGTATCCGAGGTCCGGTGCGCCAACTGCGCGCCGGTCGCTTCGATTGCGTCCGCGCAGGCAGCGAGCACCGCTGCGTCGCGACCTTCGGAAACGTTGGGCACGCATTCGAACATCGGCATGGCTGCCGAACTTCGTCGAGCCCGCGCCTGCTGATTCTTCTTTTTACGCCGTTATCGGGGCAGGGTTCCGGATCGGGTTTACGTGTCGCGGCTACCGGACCGACGCCGGTTCTAAAATCTCGCTCTCGCCGAATCGTTTCGATTCTGGCGGCTTAGCCGAGCGTCGCGGCGATGGCGCCTGCGATATCCCGAGCGACGATCGTTCCGTCTTCGCGTTCGCGCGTAGGGCCCGGCGGCGCGACGATCGTCGCGAAGCCGAGTTTACGCGCTTCACCGGAGCGCCGGCCCCGCGCGCTGACGGGCCGCACTTCACCCGACAGGCCGAGTTCGCCGAAGGCGACCGTGCCTGCCGGTAACGGTAAGCCGCGGAAGGCGGACGCGATGGCGAGAGCGATGCCGAGATCGGCGGCCGGTTCGTTGACGCGCAGACCGCCCGCAACGGAGGCATAGACGTCGTGCGTACCCAGATGCATCCCGGCCCGGCGTTCCAGTACCGCGAGAATCATCGCTAGGCGCGCGCGGTCGACGTTCGCCGCTAGGCGCTGCGGCGTACCGTAGCAGGTTTCGCCGACGAGCGCCTGAATCTCGACGAGCACCGGCCGCGAGCCGACGATGCTCGCGACGATGCACGAACCGCTCGGCCGCGTCGCACTGCCGCCGCGCCCGAGAAACAGCTCCGAGGGGTTCGCAACTTCGTGGAGACCACGCGCGTCCATCCGGAACACGCAGATCTCATCCGCGCTGCCGAAGCGGTTCTTATGGGCACGGACGATCCGGTAATCCGCACCGTTTTCGCCCTCGAAGTACAGCACCGTATCGACGAGGTGCTCGAGCAGACGGGGCCCGGCGATCGAGCCGTCTTTGGTGACGTGGCCGACGACGAACGTCGCGCAATCGGTGCGCTTCGAAAACTCCATGAGCGCCGTCGCGCAATCGCGCACCTGAGAGACGCTGCCTGCGAACGATTCGACTTCCGGCAACGCCATCGTTTGAATGGAATCGATCACGAGCGCGCGCGGCCGGACGGTTTCGAGCGTGTCGAGAATCGCCCGCAGATTCGTCTCGGCGAAGAGCAGCAGGTCGTCGCCCGCGCCGATCCGTTCGGCGCGGAGCTTCGTTTGCGCCGCCGATTCCTCGCCGCAGACGTAGACGACGGGTCCGCCGCGCGCGCTCAGCCGTGCGGCGATTTGCAACAGCAGCGTCGATTTACCGGCGCCCGGGGGACCGCCGAGCAAGACGAGGCTGCCGGGGACGATCCCGCCGCCGAGCAGCGTATCGAATTCTCCTATGCCGCTCGGGATGCGGGCGACGCGGCCGCTCGAAACGTCGCCGAGCCGGACCGGAGCGGAAATGCGAGCGGCCGCAGCCCGTACGGCACCCGCGCCCTTCGCGCTTGGACCGGCAGCCGGCGCCTCCGCAAACGTGTTCCACGCCTCGCAGCCGGGGCAGCGCCCGAGCCAACGCAGCGATTCGTGGCCGCACGCCGTGCAGAAGAAGACCGACCGCGTTTTCGCCATTCGCTTGCAATCGTAGAGAATTCGAATGCCAACGTCCTGGCACGGCGGCAGCGCTAGGGCCGGCTCGAAAGCGACCGGGCAGACGATACGGAACGGTCTCACTATGGAAGCAGCCGTGACCACGTCGCCTCCCCCCTGCGTGCAGCGCACCCCCGGGGCCTGCGAGCCGTTCGCGCGGATCGCAAGCGTTCGCCGGGCCGGCCGCGAGCGGACGATCGTCCTCGGGGCGTTCGCGGACGGAACGGACGGCGTCGCGATCGTCGCTGCGCAGTCGGCGCAGCGCATCGACGCTTTCCCGTGTTTTCATCCGGCGATCTCGCCCGATGGACGACGCATCGCATTCGAGCGCTACTTTACGCTCGGTACGCGCGTCGCGCTGCGCTATCGCGGCCTCGTCGCGGTCTACGACCTCGCGCGATCGCCGCGTGAAAATCGCGAGCGCGGCGCTGACCCGCGGTTTGCAGGGCGCGTCGTCAATCCGCCCGCGATGACGGGCGATGCTTCCGAGCGATGGGTCGACGGCATCGTTTGGCGCTCGGCATCGGAGTTGCGCTTCGCCGTCCGCTACGACGAACGAACCCACGAGGTGACCGTCGCCTTCCACTAAAGCCTCGGCCTCTTCGCGACGTGTCCGCATGTTTGCCGAGCAGAGGGAGGGCTCGGCGCGGCGCGAACGGTCGGCCCTCGGCATGACACGGCTCCCACACGTCGCGATCGACGGCCCCGCGGGAAGCGGCAAAACGACCGTCGCGCACGCGCTGGCGCGCCGGTTGGGCATCCTCTATCTCGATACCGGCGCGATGTATCGCGCCGTCGCCCTCGCCGCCCTGCGCGCTCGCGTCGACCCGGCCGACCGCGAGGCGGTCGCCGCGCTGGCGCGCGCGGATCCGATCCATGCCGAAGTCGACGCCGCCGTACCGCTGGGTTTCCGCATCTTCGCCGGAGCGACCGAGCTCGGGGACGAGCTCTACGGCAACGATGTGAGCCGCGTCGTTTCCATCGTCGCAGCGCAGCCGCAGATCCGCAGCTATCTTGTCGAGCGTCAGCGAAAAATCGCCGCCGAACGGCCCGTCATCATGGCGGGGCGGGATATCGGTACGGTCGTCCTGCCGGAGGCACCCTTCAAAATCTTCTTGACGGCGTCCGTGCCCGAGCGCGTCGAGCGCCGGCTGGCCGAACTTCTGGCGCGCGGCACGGATGTCGATCGCGCGACGCTGCATCGCGAAATCGTGGACCGCGACCGGCTCGACGAAGACCGGCCGATCTCACCGCTGCGTCCCGCGAGCGACGCGATCGAGATCGATTCGACCGGGCTGCCGGTCGAAGCCGTCGTCGAACGCATCGCGGCGATCGTGCGCGGGTGACGCCGTGGTTCTACGTCGTCGCCAAGGCCTTCGTGCGGATCGTGCTCACGATCGTCGGGCGCATCTCGGCCGTCGATGCGAACAACGTGCCGCTCACGGGGCCGGTCATCATCGCGTGCAACCACGTTGCGTACCTCGATCCGCCCGCGCTCGGCTGCATCGCCCCGCGGCCCGTCGCGTACATGGCGAAAAAAGAACTTTTTGATATCGCTCTGCTCCGGCTATTCATCGAGCCCCTGGGCGCCTTACCGATCGACCGCAGCCGCGGCGACATCGCAGCGATCCGGGCGGCCCTGGGCGTCCTGGAAACCGGCGCCTGTCTCGGCATTTTTCCCGAGGGGACCCGCAATAAGGACGGCACCGGCAAGCCGCAGCTCGGGGTCGCGCTGCTCGCTTCGATGTCCGGCGCACCCGTCGTTCCCGCGTACGTGTCGGGAACGTCGCAGGCCAGACGTTTCGCAAAGATTACCGTAGTATTCGGCGAGCCGCTGCGATTTACGCTCGGCCGGAAAGCCCGGCGCGAGGACTTGGCGAAGTGGACGGACGAGCTCATGGGCCGGATTTACGCGTTGCGGGAGAAGATCGATGGAAATTAGGAAAGCGAAAACCCAAGGCTTCTGCTTCGGCGTGGCAATCACGCTCAAGAAAGCCGAAGAGACCGTCGCCGACCCGGCCAACGGCACCGTGACGACCCTCGGGCACATCGTCCATAACCCGCAGATGGTCCAGTCCTTCGAAGATAAAGGGCTCGTCAACGCCCAGAGCGTCGACGACGTCGAATCCGGCACGCTTTTCGTACGGGCGCACGGCCTGCCCGTCGAAGTTTTCGAAAAGGCCGGTGCCAAGGGCCTGACGATCGTGGACGCCACCTGCCCGATGGTCACGAAGATTCACGTTCAGGCCGAGAAGCTGCGCGCGGACGGCTACAAGATCGTCGTCGTCGGCGATCCGAACCATCCCGAAGTGAAGGGCACGATGTCGCACGTTCCCGGCGCGTGGATCGTGCAGGCGCCCGAAGACGTCGACGCCTTGCCGCGGGCGAGCCGCGTCGGCGTCGTCGTGCAATCGACGTGGTCGGGTGTCGGCTTCAGCGACATCGTCCAGAAGCTCAGCTCGAAATACTACGAAGTGCGCGCGGTCAACACCATCTGTACCGATACGCACAATCGTCAAAACGAAGCCGAGGCACTCGCCAAGGATGTGGAAGTCATGGTCGTCGTCGGCGGCAAGACGTCGGCCAATACGAAGCATCTCGCGGACCTCGCTGCGACGCGCGGCGCGCGCTCCTACCACATCGAGGGGCCCGAAGAACTTCAGCCGCACTGGTTCGACGGCGTCGGTGTCGCGGGACTCATGTCGGGTGCGTCGACGCCCGGCTGGCTCGTCGATAGAGTGGAAGCGCAAATGGAGGCACTGAGCCGTCGAGCTAGTTAGCCTAATCGAGGCACATCTCGCACGCACCATCGATCGCCACCGCGGCTCGTCTCCGATTTACGAGATGATCCGCTACCACTTCGGCTACGATGCGCCGTCGCGGGCGAAAGCGGGAAAGCGCCTTCGACCACAACTGCTGTTGCGCACCGCCCTCGAAGAGGGCGGCCGGGTTGAGTGCGCGCTCGATGCCGCCGTCGCGATCGAGATATTGCACAACTATTCCCTCGTTCACGACGATATCGAAGACGGCGACGAATTGCGGCACGGCCGGACGACGATCTGGGCCCAATTCGGCGTACCGCACGGCATCAATGCCGGCGACGCGCTTTGCGCGATCAGTTATTTGACGCTCCTGCACGAAGAAGCCGTCGTGCCGCCCGATCGCGTGCTCGGCATGCTGCACGTCTTACACGAAGCGAATCTGCGGATGTGCGAAGGGCAAGGCCTCGATATCGAGTTCGAAACGAAATCGGCCGTGACGATGCCCCAATATCTGGACATGATTGCCGGGAAAACGGGCGCGCTCTTCGCCGCGTCGTGCGAGCTCGGCTCACTTGCGGCCACGGCCGATCTCGCCCGCTCCCGCGCGTATGCGGCGCTGGGTCGCGCGTACGGGCTCGCCTTTCAGATTCGCGACGACGTCCTTGGGACGTGGGGCGCCACCGACGTGACCGGTAAGCCGAGCGGCGCCGATATCGCGCGTCGCAAGTGGGGCTTTCCCGTCGTTTGGGCGCTGGCATTGCCGCCCTCGGAAGACCGCTCGATCGTGGAACGCGCGTACGCGCAAAACGCACGTTTGGACGCAGCCGGCGTCGCGGGCGTCATCGCGGCGCTCGACCGTCTCGGTGCGCGCGATGCCGCCGACGACGCGCACGATCGCGCGCTCGACGACGCGGATCGGCTCGCGGGCGATTCGGCGCTCGATCGCAACCGGTCCATCCGCGCGTTTCTAGCCCAAGGGGCCCGTCGCGTTGCGTAGTGCGATCCGGACATCCGAGGTGGCCGTCGGACGCAGCGCGTTCTTCGGAATGTCGACGACGACGTTCGCGCTCGCCGGCCTCCTGTTGCTCGGCCTCCTCGTGCGCGTCGTGTTCATCGGCGCCGACGGGTTCAAGAACGACGTCTCGACCTTCGAAAGCTGGTCGCTCACGCTCGCCGAGCATCCGCTACGCGACTTCTTCGCCAAAGCCGGCTTTGCGGATTATCCTCCCGGCTATTTCTTCGTTCTGTGGTTCGTCGGACACGCGTACAAACTGCTCGTGCATAGCGATCCGACGTACGGCGCGCTCAAGATCGCCGTCAAGCTTCCCGGCATCGTCATGGATCTCGTCGATGCGGCGCTTCTGTACGCGATCGTGCGGCGCTTCGCGTCCGTCGGCTGGGCGTTCGGCGCGGCGGCGCTGTTCGCGCTCAATCCGGCTTCTATTTTCATCTCCGCGTATTGGGGTCAAGTCGATTCCGTCGCCGCCGGACTGACGCTCGGTTCGCTCCTGCTCGTGATCGACGCGGATCGCCGCACGGGACGCGCGCAGACGTACGCGATCGTCGGTGCGTGGCTCTTACTGGCGTATTCGGTACTCATCAAGCCGCCGGCCATCGTCGTCGCGCCGCTCTATCTGGCCTATATCTTCACGACCGACGACCTAGCGCTCCGGGCGCGTCGCGCGACGGCGACGGCGCTCGGCATCGTCGCATCGTTCGTCCTGGCTTATGCGGTGGCGCTGGCGTTCCACCCCGGCTTCAATCCGATCGCGCAATATGCGTGGCTCATCAGCCGATATGCGTTCGCCTCGGGCGTGTATCCGTACAATTCGGTCAACGCGTTCAATCTCTACGAGATGGCTCCGAGCAGCCGCTTTTGGCAATCCGATGGTGGCCTGATTCCCAATCTCGTCGTCGGCGGGCACGCCTACGGCTTGCCGCAATACGCGTGGGGTATCGCGATTTTCGTCGCCGCGACGTTGCTCGTGATCTCCCGCTACGTGCAACGGCGCGAGACCGTCGCGCTTCTGGAAGCGGCGATGATCCTCTCCCTGGGATACTTCGTGCTCTCGACCCGCATGCACGAACGGTATATCTTCAACGCCGTCCTGCTCGCGACGCCGCTGCTCTTCTATCGCAAGCGCTATTTCTATGCGGCGATCGCGCTATCGGTGACGCTGTTCGCGAACCTCGTCTATTCGCTGGATTACCTCAACGTGATGGAGCAGAAGATCGCGGGGGTCGATGCGAGCGATCTGCTGCCGTGGCTGAGCCGGCCGGCCGCGCTGCTCAACGTCGCGACGTTTTTCTATCTCGGGTACGCGTATCTCGGCGCGGGCAACGACGTGCTCGAACGCTTCGATCTGGCAGGCTCGCTCGCGCGCGTCGCGCAACGGGCGCGCCGCTGGTGTTCGCCGCTGGAAGGCATCGTGGCGATGTCGGTCCGCGATTGGACGATCGGGATCGGGCTTTCCGTCGCCTCATTCGTGCTCACGTTCGTCGACTACACGTGGCCGTCGGAGAAGATCTTCGACGAGATCTACTACGCCCGCGCCGGCGAAGAATATCTCGCGCACAAAGAAATTTTCGAATTCACGCATCCGCCGTTGACCAAGCTGTGGATCACGCTTTCGATGATCCTTTTCGGCGGCTTGCACGGCGCGGGCGACACGTCGGCGGGCTGGCGCTTCCTCAATCTCGTCATCGGTGCCTTGATGGTGCTCGTGCTTTACGCGTTTGCGAAACGCCTGACGAGTTCGACGCTCTTCGCGACGATTGCGGCCGGACTCTTACTCTTCGACGGCTTCCACTTCGTGCAATCGCGCATCGCGACGCCGGAGATCACGGTCGCGTTTTTCTCGCTGCTGACGCTGTACGCGTTCTATCGGTTCTGGATCGCAAGCCAGGTGCGCGTCGCGCCGTTGTTCGCGCGGTCCTCGCTTCCGGCGCAAGCCGGATTCATGGCCGGCGGACTGGTCCTCGCCGCGATCTTTTCGTTCGTGGTCGCGCAAGGCCAGAACGGAGCGGCGCACGCGATCGCGTTTCTGTACGCGGCCTGCGGCGCGTACGTGGCCGTCCGGCTGCTCGTGCCGCGTCTGCTGAAGACGCCGCTCGGGACGGCGTATGCCGACGGCTCGCGCGTCGTCGGCGGCACGCTCGAGACGCTCGATGGCGCCCGCCTGCCGGCCCGCGGAGAAGCGATCGTTCCGGGCACGGCCAGCGTTGCCACCAAGACCGGTTTGCTCTACACGGACGACGGCTTACGGCTGACGTACGAACGCGGCGGAGCGATGACGTATGCGACGGACGCGGGCGAAGCGCGCTTCACGCCGGACGGCACGATGCGCGCGGGCGGTGCGACGATCGACGGCGCCCGTGACGGCGCGCGTTGGTTATGGATTCTCGCCGTGTGCGCCGGTGCGCTCGCCGCGAGTAAGTGGAACGGACTCTTCGACTTCTTCGTCATTTGGGCGCTCGCGCTCGTCGTAGTCGCGCAACGGTATGGCGCGCAAATCGGCCGCGCGATCGGGCGCGGTACCGTCGCCCGCCCCGCGAGTCTGGGCAATCCTTTCGGCTTTTCCTTCGACGTGCTGGTCGCAACGATGCTCTTCGTGAGCGCGACGATGTATACGCTCGCGTACATCCCGTACTTCCGGCTCGGGCACACGCTCGCGGACCTCATCGGCCTGCAGCAGCAGATGTTCGGCTATCACTACGATTTGCGCGCGACGCATCCGTACGGTTCGCGCTGGTGGCAGTGGCCCTTGATCTTGCGGCCGATCTCGTATTACTATCACGACTTCCGCATCGGTGCCGCGAACCAAGATCCCCTCGCATGCTGCGTAGCCGAAATCATCGCGATTCCCAACCCCGCGGTGTGGTGGCTCGGGCTCGTTTCGATACCAGCCATCACATGGCTCGGCTTTCGCGAACGTAACAAGGGCTATCTGCTGCTCGTCACCGCGTATCTGTTTCAGTGGCTGCCGTGGGCGTCGTCGCCGCGCGTCGCATTCGAGTACCATTTCTTTCCGAATCTTGCGGTGATTTGTCTCGCCAACGCCGTCTTGCTGCAACGCATCTGGCGCAAAGCCGCGACGCTCGAAGGGCGCTTTAGTTGGCCGCGGCTGGTGGTCGGCGGCTATCTCGCGCTCGTCGTTTATCTCTTCGTGTTTTTCTATCCGATTCTCGCGGGGCTGCACGTGCCTTGGAACGTCTGGGACGCACGGATGTGGCATTGGCTCATGAAGAATCAGTGGGTGTAGGAGATGTCCGGACATTCCAAGTGGCACAACATCAAGCTCAAGAAGGGCAAGGTGGACGCGCAGCGCGGCGCGCTGTTCACGAAGCTATCGAAAGAAATCATCCTTGCCGCCAAAGGCGGCTCGCCCGATCCCGAAGCCAATTACCGGCTGAAGATGGCGGTCGAGAAGGCGCGCGAACATAACGTTCCCCAGGAGAATATCAAGCGGGCCATCGCGCGTTCCGCGGGCAGCGACGGCGCCAAAGAGATCGAGGAAATCCGGTACGAGGGCTACGGTCCCGCGAGCGTCGCGGTCATCGTCGAAGCGGCCACCGATAATCGCAATCGGACCGCCTCGGAAATGCGCTTTTTGTTCAGTCGTCACGGCGGCACGCTCGGCGAGACCGGCTCCATCGGCTGGATTTTCGCACCGCGCGGCCTGCTCGAAATCGAGAACGGTACGCTCGGCGAAGACGAACTTACCGAAGCCGTCCTCGTCGATGGCGTCGTCGACGTCCGCTACGACGACGGCAGCGCGGAAGGCCGCTCGGTCGTATCGACGGAGCCGGCGGAGCTCGCAGCGGTGAGAAACGCTTTAGTGGCGAAAAATTTACGCGTGACGTCGATGGTGCTCGGTTCCGAACCAAAACAAACGGTAACGCCGGCGGGCTCCGATCTCCAAGCGGTGGTCGCGTTCCTCGATGCGCTCGAAGAGCACGAAGACGTGCAGCGCGTGTACTCGAACGCCGAACTCGATCTCGCCGCGCTCGAAGCGCTCGCGTGACGACGCAAGCGCGTGCGCCGGGGCGGCCCAAACGCCGCCCTTGGGTCGCGCGGCAAGATTGGTATTTCGCGGTGGCGCTGGCGCTCTTCGTCGGCGTGGGCGTGTGGTTCAGCCGTGCGATCAGCGACTTCTTCGCTCCCGCGCAGAAGACGGTTTCGATCCCGACGCTCGTCGGTCAAACGCTCGGCGACGCGGTCGCCACGGCCGATCGCGCGCACATCAAAACGGCGGTGCTGCGCCGAACGCCGAGCGACCGCTATCCCAAAGACGTCGTGATGCGTCAGAGCCCGCCGGCGGGTTCTCAGGTGCGCGAGGGCCGTCAGATCTCGCTCGTCGTGTCCACGGGCGTGCAGATTTTTGCCATGCCCGATCTGCGCTACGAATCGCTGCGCGAAGTGGGCCTGGACCTCTCGCACTACAAACTCGTCCTCGGTAAGACTCGGACCGTTCCTAACGACGAAGTCCCCGGCGGCCGCGTGGTCACGCAGGACCCTCCGCCGCTGTCTTCGGTCCGGTCCGGCTCGACCGTTACGGTAGAGATTTCCAAAGGCGGCGCGCAGACGATTCGCGTGCCGTCGCTGGAACGGCTGACGATCGACGAGGCCCGCGCCGCGGCGAAGAGTGCGCGGCTCCACATCGGTCAGATCGTCTGGACGCCGTTCGGTCGCTACGGTGCGGCGCGCGGCGTGGTCGTGCGTCAGAAGCCGGCTGCGGGCACGCAGATCGACGAGTCGCAGCTCGTCTCGCTACAGGTGAGCGCGGGTCCGCGCGAAGCCGGGTACCTCGTACGCCAGATCCACGCGCTCGCAACCGTGCCCGAAGATGCAGCGAGCCAGCGGGACAAGTCGCCGATCGTGCGCGTCCAGGTGCGCGACGAAACCGGAACCTGGAACGTCTATAACGCCTACGCCCAGCCGAAGCAACGCCTCGATTTCAATCTCACCGTGGTCGGCACGGCGGAACTCGACGTCTTCGTCAACGAAGAATTGATCAGCTCGACGAAGCTCGGCCACGAACCCGCGATGCAGGAACGGCAGCAGCTTGGGCCACCGCCTCCGCACGCATCGCCGAGTGCCAGCACCCAACCGCTTTCGCTCACCGTGAAGAAGAAGAAGGTCCCGTAATGAAAATTGCGCCGTCGTTACTCTCAGCGGATTTTAGCCGGATCGCCGGAGATATTGCGATGCTCGAAGGCGCGGGAGCGGACTATCTACACCTCGATGTCATGGACGGCCGCTACGTTCCCAACCTAACGTGGGGCCCAAAAATCATCGCGGATATCCGGAAATGTTCGCCGCTAACGTTCGACGCGCACCTCATGATCGTCGAGCCCGAAAAGTACGTCGAAGAATTTCGCAAAGCGGGTGCGGATATCATCACGTTTCATTACGAAGCGACGGTGCACGTGCAACGCTTACTGACGTTCGTGAAATCGCTCGGTGCCAAAGCCGGAATCTCGCTCAATCCCTCGACACCGGTCGCGATGCTCGAAGACGTGATCGAAAATTGCGATCTCATCCTCATCATGAGCGTCAATCCCGGCTTCGGTGGCCAAGCCTACATTCCCAATGCGCTTAAAAAAGTGCGCGAAGCGCGGGCCCTGATCGACGCGCGCAATCCGCAGTGCGAACTCGAGATCGACGGCGGCATCGGCCGTAAGAATATCGCCGAGGTCGTCGCCGCCGGCGCGGATGTCGTCGTGATGGGATCCGCGATCTTCGCCGCCTCCGATCCCGCCGCGGAGTTGCGCGCGCTGCGCGCCCTCGCCGGGCCGGCGACGGTGGGCGCCGGGTTCGCCGGGCGGCCGTAGCTCGGATGACCGAGGACTCACTCGTGGCGGCGCTTCGCGAGATCGTCGAAGCGCCCGCGAGCGGGCCGGCCCCGGGGGCGCGGAAAATCGTCGTCGGCATTGGGGATGATGCCGCGGTGTGGCAGTCATCGCGCTCGCATCTCTCGGTGATAACGACGGACGCTCTGATTGACGGCGTCCATTTTCTTTCCGCCACGATGGATGCCCGGGCGATCGGTCATCGCGCGATGGCGGCCAATCTCTCCGATATCGCCGCCATGGGCGCACGCCCGGTGCTCGTGACGATCGCGCTCGGGATCGCGCCGCAGACGCCGCAAGCCTGGGTGCTCGCGTGTTATCGCGGCATGAACGCCCTCGCCGTACGGCACGGCGCGCGCATCGTTGGCGGCGATCTCGTGCGCTCGCCCGCGATCTCCCTCGCGCTAACGGTCGTCGGTGAAGCGTCGCCGACGCGGCTACGGCGGCGCAGCACGGGCCGGCCGAACGATATCGTGGCGGTCACGGGTCGCCTCGGCGCCAGCCGCGCGGGACTCGAGTTACAACGTCGTCCGCTCGAGATTACGGACTCCGCGCGACACGCGGCCGAAGCCGCCTTCGCGCTGCCGGAGCCGCGCATGCGTGAGGGGCGGTTTCTCGCCGCGTCGGCCAACGTGCATGCGATGATGGATATCTCCGACGGACTTTCGACCGATCTCGGCCGGTTGGCACGCGCGAGCAGGTGCGGTGCGACAATCGCTGAGGTGCCGGTCCATTCCGCGGCCGAGGCCGTGGCTCGGGCCGCAGGCGACGACGCCCGCTCCTATGCCCTCGACGGCGGCGAAGATTTCGAGCTGCTCGTCAGCGTCGCACCGCGCGCGTTCCGCCATCTCGCCACCCGCTTCGCGCAGCGCTTCGGCACGCCGCTGGTCTCCGTCGGGCGGCTCGATGCCGAGCCCGGGCTGCGGCTCGCCGACGCGGCGGGCGAACGGGAACTGGTCGCCGCGGGATACGATCACCTGAGCTGAGCGGTCACGTCGCAGTCGTTAACGCGGCGCGATGACGAGACCGCCGGCGTCGCGGTAGAGCGCGATCCCGCAGTCCAAGGCCAACGCTCGTTCGCGTCCGGCACCTTCGCGCGCGACGACGACCAGGGCGGCGTGCAGGGCGGCCGCCTGCGCACACGGGTTGGGCTCGCGGCCGCCTTCCACGCGAGCGTTCGGAAGGAGCGAACGGAGGCGTTCGACCGGTACGCGCCAGGCTACGAGCTTCGAAGGTTCGTGCTCGACGAGCCATGTGTACAACTCCGTCCGGTCGAGCCGATCGTCCGCGCGGGCCAGCTCGTGCGGGCGGAGGCGGCCGCAGGCTGAGGCCCCGATAACGAAGAGCCCGAGCGCCACGGCGCGGACTCTTCGGTTAGCCGGCGCGCTTGACCCGGCGGGAGCGCAGACATTGGGTGCACACTTTGAGCGTCAGATGCGTCCCGCGCTCGTCGACGCGAACCGGCTGGAGGTTCGGCAGCCAGCGGCGCTTCGTTTTATTCATCGCGTGGCTGACATTATTGCCCGCCATGGGACCTTTCCCGCACACGTCGCAGCGCTTGGCCATCGTATAAATTCCTTACCGTCCGGTCTCAGTGACAACCAGCGCGAAGCTGGCGCTCGGGCAACTCGCAGCGCGCCGCTCATAAACGGGCGCCGGTCGCAACCTCCGGAGTCTACCACGCTCGTCCATCGCTTGCAACCGGTTCCCAGCCAATCCATGGAGGAAGGCGGTAAACTGCAGGTAACTGCGAAGCCGACCGTTACGCCCCGCGCACACGCCCTTCTTTAAGATTGTGAGTCTGCTTTTGATCGGTACGAGTCCGCGCATCGCAATCGATGCGATGGGCGGCGACCACGCCCCGGAAGAGATCGTCGCGGGCGCCGTTCTCGCCGCGCGCGAGGGCCTGGGTCACATGCTGCTCGTCGGCGACGAAGCTCGCATCCGGCCGCTGCTCGCGAAGTACGGGAACGTCGATATCGAGATCGTGCATGCGGCGGGCGCGATCGCGATGGATGCCAATCCCTCGCAGGCCCTGCGCAATAGCGACGAGACGTCGCTCGGCGCCGCCGTCAATCTGGTTCGCGACGCGAAGGCCGATGCCGTCGTTTCGGCCGGCAACAGCGGTGCGTTTCTCGCGATCGCCCTGGTCAAGCTGCGCACGATTCCGGGCGTGGCGCGGCCGGCGATCGCCGTCGTCTATCCGTCCCGCAAGGGCAGTGCCGTGGTCCTCGATAGCGGTGCGAACGTCGACTGCCGGCCAGAGTGGCTCGTGCAGTTCGGATTGATGGGCAGCGCGTACGCGCGCGCGGTGCTCGGCGTCGCCGAGCCCAAAGTCGGCATCATCTCCAACGGCGAGGAGCGCACCAAGGGCAACGCGTTGACGATCGAAGCGGCGCGGCTCCTCGAGCGTGCGCCGATCAATTTTATCGGCAACGTCGAACCCAAAGATCTGTTTTCCAACGTCGCCGACGTGCTCGTCACCGACGGCTTCGTCGGCAACGTCATGCTCAAACTCTCCGAAGGCGCAGCGTCGCTCATCGGCGACATCGTCGTCGATGCCATCAAGGCCGGCAGCCTCGCGGCGAAAATCGGCGCGTTGCTCGTCAAACCGACGCTGACCCGCGTGCGCGACCGGCTAAGCTACGACAACGTCGGCGGTGCGCCGCTCTTGGGCCTGCGCGGAAATTGCATCGTCGCTCACGGGCGTGCCAATAGCCAAGCCGTCCGCAGCGCGATTCGCGCCGCCGTCGCCGAAGTACGCGAAGACGTCGTCGGCCGCATCGGCGAACTCGTCGGGCCGATCGACGTCCGTGAAATCAGGGAAGCGTAGCGACCGACGTGGCGGCCAGCGGGGCCGTGCGCTCGGCAGAGGGTCCCGGACTCTACGTTCATCTGCCCTTCTGCCCGTACGTGTGTCCGTATTGCGATTTCGCAAAATGGCCGCTGCGGCGCTCCGCTGCCGCGCAGTATCTCGAGGCTTTGAACGCGCAGATCGATGCCGCACCTCCTTTTCCGGCGCGCACGCTCTTCTTCGGCGGCGGGACGCCCAACACGTACGCCCCGGCCGACGTGGGCGCGCTTGCGACGCGTCTGCGCGAGCGCTTCGCGCCGGCGGGCTTCGGCGAGGCGACGATCGAGATGAATCCCGATCCCGAACTCTGCCGCGAGGAAGTGTTCGACGCGTACCGCGCGGCCGGCATCGATCGGATCTCGTTCGGGGTGCAATCCTTCGTGCCGTCCGAACTCGCGACGCTCGGCCGGCGGCACGCGCCGCCCGACGTCGGCGCTGCCATCGGCCGAGCGCGCGCGGCGGGCTTCGACGACGTGTCGCTCGATCTCATCTTCGGTACGCCGCTGCAGACGCTGGAGTCGTGGCGCCGCTCGCTCGAAGCCGCGCTCGAACTCGTGCCCGACCACGTTTCGACGTACGGCCTTACGATCGAAGACGGGACGCCTTTCGCACAGTGGTACGCGCAACGGCCCGAAGATTTCGCCGCAAACGATCTCGAGGGCGATCTCTACGCACTCGCGATCGAGACGTTGAGTGCGGCCGGATTCGAGCACTACGAGATCAGCAATTTCGCGCGGCCGGGACGCCGCTGCGAACACAATGCGAATTACTGGGCCAACGGCGAGTATCTCGGACTCGGCGTCGGCGCGGCGTCGTACCGCGACGGCGTTCGAAGCGTCGCGACGCGCGATCTCGCGACGTACTGCGCCGCCGCGCTCGCCGATCGCACGATCCCAAGCGATGACGAACGGCTCGTCGGCGCCGCGCGATTGGGCGAAGCGGTGATGCTCGCTCTGCGAACGCGCGAGGGGGTGGATGTCGCGACCTTTGCCAAACGCTATGACGTTGACTTCCATACGTTTTACGAGCCGGTGCTGCGCGAGATGCGCGCGAGCGGGACGCTCGACGTGACGCCGTCGCACGTGCGGCTTACGCGCCGCGGCCGCTTCGTCGCCAACGACGTGTGCGGCGCGTTCGTGACGTACGCAGGTTGAAGCCGATGCAGACGACTCTCCTGCGCGCGATCTTCATGGTCGTCTTTGCCGTAACGGGGTTTTTGCTCGGCCGCGAAGCGTACGTCCACCTCATCTCGCTGCACGTCGCGAATCAAGGCTGGCTGATCGCATTGACGGTGGTCGTGCCCGTCGTCGGGGCCGTCGCGGGACTCCTTCTCGCGCCCGTCGCGCAATCGCTGTTCGAAGTCGAACTCACGAGCGTCGAGGCGACGATGGAGCGACTTTCGCCGAGCGAGGTTTTCGGCGGCGCGCTCGGGCTCATCGGCGGTCTCGTCGTGGCGTTTCTCATCAAGAGCGTACTGTTGGAATCGATCGCCAATGCCGGCATCGCGGGCGGCTACGTTGCTAACGTCGCGTACATCGTCTTGAGTATCTTCGCGTCATTTTTGGGCGCCCGCGTCGGCGCAAAACAACGGCTCGGCTCCGGCGGCCGCGGGCTCGCCGCAACGACGGCCGCGCGGGCCCCCTCGGCGACGGTTCCCAAGCTGATCGATACGTCGGTGATCGTCGATGGCCGCGTGCTCGAAATCGTCGAAAGCGGTTTTCTCGAAGGGCCGCTCGTACTGCCGCGTTTCGTCCTGCGCGAATTACATCTGATCGCCGATTCGGTCGATTCGGTGAAGCGTACGCGCGGGCGTCGCGGGCTCGACGTCCTCGCGAAACTTCAGGAGTTGACGGCGCTCGAGATCGCGGATCAGGATTACGCGGACCTCTCGGGCGTCGATGCGAAACTCGTGCGCATGGCTCGCGAACGCGGCGCGAAACTCGTCACGAACGACTACAACCTCAATCGCGTCGCGCACGTCGAAGGCGTGACCGTCCTCAACATCAACGAACTCGCGGGCGCCGTCAAGGCCGTCGTACTGCCGGGCGAAGAGATGCACGTGGCGATCGTCCGCGACGGCAAAGAATCCCATCAGGGGGTGGGCTATCTCGAAGACGGTACGATGATCGTGGTCGAGAACGGCCGGCGCCTCATGGGCGAGGAAACCGACGTTGTGGTGACGAGCGTGCTACAGACGGTCGCGGGGCGCATGATCTTCGCGCGGATCAAACGTCCGCAAGGCGTTGCCAATCCGTGATCCGCTTCTCAGCCATCGTCGTCGCGGCGGGACGCGGCCTACGTTTCGGACGCTCGAAGCAACTCGTGGACGTCTTGGGCCGTCCCCTCGTCGCCTGGTCGCTCGCGACGTTCGACGGCATGGGCGAATTAGCGGATCTCGTCATCGCGACCGAAGCGGAGCAGCTCGAGACGATGCGCGAGATCGCGGCCGCCTACGCGCCGCGGCTGCGCTGCGTCGTGGTGTGCGGCGGTGCGACGCGGCAGCAGAGCGTGCGAAACGCACTCGCGGCGGTGCCGGCGCATTGCGACGGCGCTTTCGTGCACGACGGTGCTCGTCCGCTGGTTAGCGCGGAAGACGTTCGCGCGGGCATGGCGCTCGTCGCGCCGGGAATCGGTGCGCTGCTCGCCGCGCCCGTCAGCGACACGATTAAGGTCGTGGCGCCGGACGGCGCCGTCTCGCGCACGCTCGATCGAAGCGAACTGTGGGCCGCGCAGACGCCGCAATTCGGAACGCTCGCCGATCTTCGGGCCGCACACGCGTCGGCGCACGGCGCCGCTTTCGAAGGGACCGACGATGCGATGCTGCTCGAACGCGCCGGGCATCGCGTCGTGGTCGTTCCCGCCAGCACGGCCAACTTCAAGGTAACGCTACGGGGCGACCGCGATCTCGCCGAAGCGATCTTGCGCGAACGAGCCGCGGTGCGCGCGTGAGCTTGCGCGTCGGTCACGGTTTCGACGCGCATCGGCTCGTCGAAGGACGACGGTTCGTCCTGGGCGGCATCGTCATTCCCTTCGAACGCGGCCCGCTCGGGCACTCCGACGCGGACGTGCTCGCCCACGCGCTCGCCGACGCGATTCTGGGCGCCTGCGCGCTCGGCGATCTCGGGCAGCACTTTCCCGATTCCGATCCCGCCTGGAAGGGTGCGGACTCGATGCGCCTGCTCGAGGCGTGTCTCGCGATGGTCCGCGCGCGCGGCTACGAGGTCGGCAACGTCGACGTTACGGTCGTCGTCGAGCGGCCCAAGCTCGCGCCGCATCTGGAGCGCATCCGCGAGCGACTCGCGAGCGTCATGCGCATCGAAGTCGATGCCGTGAGTGTTAAAGCGAAAACGAGCGAAGGGATGGGTTATACGGGCGATGGAACCGGCATCGCGGCCTATGCCGTCGCCGCCCTCATCCGCACGTAACGAAGTACATGATGCATCAGAATCCCGCCTCGCCGCCCTCGCTCACGCCCGTCACGCCGGAGCTTTCGCGCGCCGCGCTCTGCGAGGCGCTGGGTGAGGCGATGCAGGCGGCGGGATTGCTCGAGGTGCCGGCGCCTCCGGCGGCGCTGCGCTGGATCGAAACGTTCGTCGATGCCTATCGCGAGCGGCTGGCGACCGTCGCCGACGCCCTACCGATCGTGGCCGAACTGCGCGCGGAAGCGGTCATGATTCCGGCCTTGCAGCTCGAGCGCTTGCGCAATCGTCAAGTGCTGTTCTATCTCGATACGATCGGCCAGTACGTCGACGATCAGCCCGAGTTGCGCGGCATTCCGGTAGAATCCGACTTGCTGGAGATCGCCAAAGAGTTCGGTCTCGCCCCGGGCGACGCGCTTTGGGCGGCGCGGATGTCGCTGTGTGCGCAGGCCGATGGGCCGCCGCTGTCGCTCATCTTCCCGTTGCTCGGACACGATCGGATTTTGATGCGGCTAGGCGCGCTCAGTTCGCATCTTTTGCACGGCCGCGGTCTCGAAACGATCAAATACGGTCCCGACGGTAAGCCGTTCGAAACGATCGGCGCTTCGAAGCCCGGTGACCCCGCATGAGTCTGCTCTCCGATATCCTCGAAGATTTGCGCGTCCCGGTCGAGCGGGACCCGGCCGCTCGCGGCTATCTCGATGTGGTGCTCTCGTATCCCGGTTTTCATGCCGTGACGGCGCATCGCATCATTCACGAATTAAATAAAACGGGTCTCCCGCTCGTACCGCGACTTCTCTCCAACGTCGTGCGCTTCGCGACCGGAATCGAAATTCACCCGGCCGCGAAGATCGGACGCCGGTTCTTCATCGATCACGGCATGGGCGTGCTGATCGGTGCGACGGCCGAAATCGGCGACGACGTCACGCTCTATAAAGGCGTGACGCTCGGCGGCACGAGCTTGGGTCAGGGCAAGCGGCATCCGACGATCGGTAACGACGTTGTCATCGGGACCAATGCGTCGGTACTCGGCGCGATCACGATCGGCGACGGCTCGCGCGTCGGCGCGGGTTCGGTCGTCGTGCGGGACGTTCCGCCCCGGTCGACCGTCGTCGGTATTCCGGGCCGCATCGTTCTTCAGGACGGCAAACCCGTCGCGTCGGTGTCGTCGTCGTACGTCGATATGCCGGATCCGCAGGCTTCGATCATGCAGCAACTCGCGGAGCGCATCGAAGCTCTTGAGCGCCGGCTGGCGGAACTCGACGTGCCGACGGCTCGACCGCGCGCGCCGCAAATCAACAGCGCGATATTCGACGATGTCTCGCCCGCTATCTAAACGGCCGCAACTGCGGCTCTATAACACGCGCACGCGCGCGGTCGAAGCGCTCGTACCGCTCGAGGGCGATCACGTTCGCATCTACGTGTGCGGGTTAACGCCCTCGGCCGAAGCGCACCTCGGCCACGCGCGCTCGTTCATGTTCTTCGATGTCGTGCGGCGCTATCTCGTGCATCGCGGCTACCGCGTGACGTACGTGCAGAACGTGACCGATATCGACGATCGCAGCATCGCTGCCGCCGTCGCGGGCGGCGTCCCGTTTACCGATATCGTCGCGGGGTATTTCGCAAGTTTCAAGCGTTCGATGCAGCGCCTGCACGTGCTCGAGCCCGATCGCGAACCGCGGGCGACGGAGTACGTGCCGGAAATCGTCGCGCTGATCGCCGCGCTCATCGAGCGTGACAACGCGTACGTCGCCCCCGACGGCGTGTACTTCGCGGTGGCCTCGTTTCCGCGGTACGGCGCGCTCTCGGGCCGCAAGACCGATGAATTGCTCGTCGGCGCGCGCATCGCCGCGGACCAGGGCAAGCGCGATCCGCTCGATTTCGCGCTCTGGAAATTTGCCAAGCCCGGGGAGCCGTCGTGGGAATCGCCGTGGGGTGCGGGCCGGCCGGGGTGGCACATCGAGTGCTCGGCCATGTCGCACGCGCTGCTGGGCGAACCGGTCGACATTCACGGCGGCGGTTACGATCTAACTTTCCCCCACCACGAAAACGAGATCGCACAAACCGAATCGCTCTTCGCGCCGCCGATGGCCAACGTCTGGATGCATGGCGGGCTGTTGCAATTCGACGGCAAGAAGATGTCGAAGTCGCTCGGCAATTTCGAGCCGCTGCACCAGTTGCTCGACCGCCACGAACCACAAGCGATCCGGCTGCTCTTCTTGCAGACGGGCTATCAGAAGCCGATGAACTTTACCGAAGCGTCGATCGAGGGTGCGCGTTCGGGCCTCGACCGGTTGCTCGCCGGCTACGATCGACTGCGCCAGGCGGCTCCGGCAACGCACGAGCGCGACGCCGAAACGGCCGCGGTCGCGGGCTACCGCGCGCAAGTCTACGCGTTCCTCGACGACGATTTCAATACGGCCGGCGCCGTCTCGGTGCTCTTCGCGATCGCGGCGAGTGCGGACGCCGCAATCGAGCGCGGGATCGCAAGCGGGCTCGCCGCCTTCATGCATGAGGCGCTGACGATCGTCGGTCTCTCTCCGCACGAGCGTCCGAAGGTCGTCGTCCGCGAGTCGAGTGAGAAAACGGCGACCGTCGCTAACGTCGCGTATAAGATCGTGCGTAGCGGTGCCGAACGGTTAACTCCCGAAGCGATCGAACGTTTGCGGCAACTCGTCGGCGAGATCGTGCCGCTCGCCGAACTCGGCGGACACGAAACCGTCGACGCCGTCGTCGAGGCGCGTTTTCTCGCAAAGTCGCAGAAAGATTTCGCGCTCGCTGATCGGCTGCGCGTCGCCCTCTCCGGCGTCGGCGTGACGCTCGCGGATTCCAAAGAGGGGACCTCATGGAGCGTCGGCGCCTAGGGTCGAGCCGCCCGCCCAAACGCAAGGATCAGATCGATCTCGACGACGTCATCTACGGCGTCCATGCGGTCGAAGAGGCCCTCGTCGCGGGCGAGCCGCTTCGCCGGCTCTATATCGGTGACGAACGCAAACGCGATCCCGCGCTTAAAAAGTTGCTCGAAGCGGCAGCCGAGGCGACGGTCAACGTGCGCTTCGAAAACCGGATGTTCTTTTCGCAATTTCCGTACCGCGCGCATCAGAGCGTCGTCGCCTTCGGCGTGCCCTACGAATACGTGACCATAGAAGAAGCGATCGCGGCGCGAACACCCGGGAAATCGCTCTACGTCATTCTCGATCACATCACGGATCCCCATAATGCCGGCGCGATCATTCGCAGCGCCGAGTGCGCGGGCGCAAGCGCGGTCGTGATCCCGGAACGGCGTGCCGCGGGCGTCAATGCGACGGTCCGTAAAGCGGCGGCGGGAGCCACCGCGCACGTTCCGATCGCGCGCGTCGCCAACGTCGCGGGGGCGCTGCGCGTGATGAAGAAAGCCGGCATCTGGGCGGCGGGTGCCGCCGGCGACGATACCGCAATCGACTACACGGAAGCCGACTTCACGGGAGATCTCGCGATCGTGATCGGGGCGGAAGGCGACGGCATTTCGACGGTCGTGCGTAAGGAATGCGACTACCTCGTGCGCATTCCGATGTACGGCACGCTCGGTTCGCTCAACGCGTCGGTCGCGGCGGGCGTGTTGCTTTTCGAAGCACGCCGTCAGCGGTTCGCTAAATCGTAGCCCAACGGTCATCGACCGGTCGCCGCGCGTGGACGCTGCTCGGGTCAGCGCTCGCGATCGCTCTGACCGGGCAGCTCGCCCCGGCTCGCGTGAACGCCGAAGCGCAGACCTACAAGCTCGGACTCGATCTCCCGCTCTCGGGGATCGACGGCGCGAGCGCCATTCCGGCACGCAACGCCGTTCTGCTTGCGATCGACGAGGCAAATCGGGCAGGTTTTCCCGGCGGGGCGCGCGTCGCGCTTTCGGAGCTCGACGACGCGGTACAGGGCAAGCACGATCCCGCCCAAGGTGCGGTGAACCTCAAGTCCTTCGCGGGCGATGGCGACGTGCTGGCCGTCATCGGGCCGATGAATTCCAACGTCGCCAAAGCGGAGATCCCGATCTCTAACGCGGCCGGGCTCGCGCAGATCACGATGGCCGCAACGTCGGTCGAACTCACGCGCGGTCCCGCTGCGCGGCAGCTGCGCGTCGCTCATCCCGATCGCCCGGCGTTTTTCCGCGTCTGCGCGTCGGATGACCGGCAGGGCGCCGCCGCCGCTCGGTTCGCGCGCGACCGCGGGCTTCGGCGCGCGTTCGTCATCGACGATAACGAGTCGTACGGGCGAGGCATCGCCGACGTCTTCGCGGCGGCCTTCCCCGCGGCCGGCGGCACCGTCCTCGGTCGCGAGCACCTGACGTCGTTTGCGTTGGACTACAAGGCGCTCTTGACCAAGATCCGGGCGAGCGCGCCCGATGCGATCTTTTTCGGCGGCATCGTTAGCACGGGCGGCGCGGTCTTGCGCCGTCAGATGGCCGATGTGGGTTTGGATCGAGTGGCCTATCTGGGGGGCGATGGTCTCGCGAATCCGGAGTATGTGCCACTGGCCGGGCGGGCGGCGGAGAACACCTACTTCAGGCTGATCGCCCCGGACGTAGAGCGCTTTCCCCCGGCCCGCGCTTTTCGGAGCGCTTACCGCGCCCGCTTTGGGAGCGAACCCGGGAATTACAGCGCGGGCGCCTATGCGGCGGCCCGGGTCGCCCTCGCGGCAATCCGTCGAGCGGCGGCGACGGACCGGAGTGGGCCGGGCCGCGCTACGGTTCTCGACGCCGTCGCGCGGACGGCGGGGCTGGACACGCCGATCGGCCTCGTGGCCTTCGACGCCGCCGGGGATCTGCGCGAACCGATCGTCAGCCTCTATCGCGTCCACGGGGGCAAGGTCGAATTCGTGGATCAGGTCCGGGCGGGGCGGCGCTAAAGCCTGGGAGTTGCCCAGGAACGTGACTCCTGACCTTGACGCTCTTGCAGGACCCTCCTATACTTAGCCAGATGCGGACGGCTCGACGGGCCGCGGCTCGCGTTTTCGGCCGCATCCACCCAAGGGAGAACAGACATGGCGCTTGCGCAAAGCGCGGACGGCGTGCTCGATTACCACGAACGAGCCGATGAGGATTTGGTCTCGGCCGCTAAGGGCGGCGATAACCTGGCGATGGAGTTCTTGCTCAACAAGTACAAGAATTTCGTCCGCATCAAGGCCAAAAGCTATTTCCTAATCGGCGCCGACCGCGAAGATATCATCCAAGAAGGTATGATCGGCTTATACAAAGCCGTCCGAGATTTCAAGGCCGACAAGCTTTCGAGCTTCCGCGCCTTCGCCGAGTTGTGTATCACGCGGCAGATCATCACGGCGATCAAAACGGCGACTCGTCAAAAACACATCCCCCTCAATCAGTACATCTCGCTCAATAAGCCCATCTACGACGAAGACAGCGAGCGCACGCTGCTCGACGTCATGGCGTCTCAGAAAACGTCGGATCCCGAAGAGCTCGTGATCAATCAGGAAGTCTCCGAAGATATCAAGGAGCGCATTCAAGAAAATCTTTCGGATCTCGAATCCCAGGTCTTGCTATCATATCTCGAAGGCAAAAGCTATCAGGAGATGGCGCGCGATCTCAACCGCCACGTCAAGTCGATCGACAACGCGCTGCAACGCGTTAAACGCAAGATCGAAAAGAATCTCGCCGAGATCGAATTGCCGTAAACGGCGACGTGCGTCACCCCCGACGCATCTAAGCAACGCATCCGAACCGGGCACCGCTTCTCAAGCAGTGCCCGTTCGATTTCGTTCGAAGCTATGCGGCGACGGGGTCGCGCTTGGTCTCCTTGATCGCAAGGAAAGGCCGTTCGACGAATCGATGCCCGACGTACACGATTGGGAACAGAACGACCGCGGTGCCCAGCGCCAGTTCGAGAAGCGCTGTGTAGCCGGTCGGTTGGCCCAGCACTTTGGACACCGCGTGTAGCACCGGAAGATGGAAGAGGTAGATCGCGTACGCGAGCGACGCGACGGCGGCGACCGCGCGCGTCCGGGCTATGCGACGTGCGAGTTCGAAGCTCGGTAGCGCCGCCAGCGCCGCAAATACCGAGAGCGCCGCGAGCAGCGAGTTTAGGGCGTCCGGCATCACGACGTCCTGTTGCGCCGCCCGAAAGAGCGCGATCGACGCGACGAGCGCCCAGAGCGCGGGCGTTCGCGGCAGCGGCCGTCCGTCGCGCATCTCGACGACGTACGCGAGCAGGATGCCGAGGCCGAAGATCGCCGCCATGCCGAAAAGGTTCGACATCAGCACGTAGTAGGCGATCGTGAACGAAAACTTCGGGCTAGCGAGTTGGATGGCGAAGCGATAGAGGAGCGACGCGGCGATGACCCCGGTGAGCATAGCGAGGAACGCGCGCGAGCGCCGCAGCCACGGGTAGCGCGAAATAGAATTCGAAGTCGACCGGCATCGTCCACAGCGGACCGTTGATCGCTTGAACGTATTTCGGGATGAAGTTTTGCAGCATCAGGAGATGAGCGACGACGCTCTTGAGCGTCACGCGTTCGACGTGGAAGCAGAGATCGACGATCGCGCTGACGACGACCGCGACGACGTAGAGCGGCACGATCCGCAACACGCGCCGGAGCAGGAACAGCGCCGCCGACGGTCGTCGCTCGCAGCGGCCCACGAACGCGCGAACGTACGGCGGCGAGAGCAGGAAGCCGCTGAGGACGAAGAACGCCGAAACGCCCCAGATGCCGAGGACTTTGAAGTGGAGTAGGTGCCCGCCAAGAGTCGGCTTCGAAACTTCGATGAGGTGGTTTGCGACGACGGCGAGGATCGCGAGAGTGCGCAACGCGTCGGCGATCGCGGATCGATCGGCGTGCGGTCGCGCGCGAACATCGGGCGCTCGCGCCGGGCGTGAGAGCTCAGTCAAGGTGGAGCTCGTCGGGGCAGCGGTGCTCGCTCGGTAAGGAACTCGCGCCCCTTACCCCGAGCCGAATCCGAACCGAGTCGCGGGCGGTTGCATCGAAGTGTGCGAGGCCCGTCGCCGACGTAGCTCAGTTGGTAGAGCAGGACTTTTGTAAAGTCAAGGTCATCGGTTCGAATCCGATCGTCGGCTCCGTTCGAAGGCAACAGGACACCGGGGTCCCGCCCCGTAACGAGCTTCCGTCCGCGTGGGTAGGTGGCCGAGTGGTTAAAGGCGACGGACTGTAAATCCGTTCTGCATGCAGTACGGGGGTTCGAATCCCTCCCTGCCCATGGACAATCGCGGGTGTTGCATAATGGTAATGCCCTTGCCTTCCAAGCAAGAGTCGCGGGTTCGATTCCCGCCACCCGCTCCGGTCTCCCGCAGCGCCCTTGTAGCTCAGTGGTAGAGCACGTCATTGGTAATGACGAGGCCGTGGGTTCAATCCCCACCGAGGGCTCCAGCGCGCACGACCGTACCGGCTTGCGGAAAGCCGCTACGTGCGCGCGCATGGAAAACGCGATCGGGCGGCGTCAGACGGGATCGAACACGCCGCTGACGATCATCGCTTCGCCGATCGCGCGCGCTTCTCGCAACGTGTCGGGCGTCCCGGCGTCTTTGCCGGTTGCGATGAGTTTCGCGACTTCTTCGTCGAAGAGCGCCGACACGTCGGCTTGCGCGTGCAGCCCATGTTTGACGCGTTGCGCGATCATCAGCCGGTAGATGCGGTCGGTCGCCAGATCTTCCATGTAGCCGTCGAGCAGGCTCGCCCCTTTACCGTTGATGTAGCCGTTACGATAGCGGATCACGGTGCGCACGGCCGCGCGCGTTCCGTCGATCGTCGTCTTTCCGACGCCGACGACCGAGGGCCGCAAGTCGGGATGCGAGTCGAAACCCGGCTTGAAACTCGCCAGCTGGTTGGGTGCCGGAAACTGTGCCACGGCGATCGCGTTCTGATCGGGGTGGCCGGTCCACGCGCCGTCCATGCCGCACGTCGCTTCATTTTTCTTATCGGTTGCGAGCGACGTCAGGGCGCGGTCGTTGAGCTCGGGATCTTCCCTGCTCGGGAAGAGCGCCGTCATGCCGCCGATGGCGAGCAAACCGTGTTTGTGGCAGATCGACGGGATCAGCGTTCGCAGATTCTGGAAGAACGCAACGTCGTGCGGGATGGTGTTGCGGTCGGGGAGGATCCAGGCCGGATCGTCGAGGTTGAAGTGAATGAGGCTCGCCATATAGTCCCAACGGCCGAGGTCGAGGCCGATGAGGTTATCGCGCAGATTGTAGGCGAATTCTTCAAGTTCGAATGCGAGCGAATGCGCTTCACACAGCGCCATGCACTTGATGTAATCGCGCGGCCGGTCTTTAAACTCGGCGAGCGCTGCGAAGACGTCGCGCCACCACAGCGCTTCGTCGGCAGATTCGGATTTTGGGATGTAGATGCACAGCGGATGCTTGAGCCTAGCGAGATCCAAGCCGAAGACCAGCAGCGCGAGATCGAAAAGCGAGGCCGACGTGGGTTCGCCGAAAATCCCCGCCTGACTGAGATGCAAACCGCGAACGCGCGTGAAGATAACGGTTTCTGACGGCTCGATACCGACGGTGCTGCCACGTTTCTTATCTTCATACGTCAGTTTGCCGTACAGTGCGGCGGTCACGTTGCTTACGCCGAGCAGCGTACTTTCGAAGGCGTTCGCCATGGAGTCTTCGAGATCGAGCATGACCCCGGGCGCACCGGAATTGAGCATCTTCACGACGAGGTCGGCTTCGTCCACAGGTCCCGTCATCTGATTGCGCTGGTCGGTGCACCACGGCGGCAACGCGATTTGCCACGGTTCGGTCGTGGCCGCCGACGGGGGGCGATACGTCGGCCGGTCGCCGGCGTGCGAGGCCGCCATGACCCGCTTGCGCGCGGCGGCGAACTCCCGTTGGCGCGGCGTGAAACGCTCGTGCAACCTCCGATAGAACGCGGCGAACCCTTGCGGAAGATCCCGTTCGATCGAAAATCCGGGGGGCGCCGTATTCATCGGCGGCAGCGCACTCTGCGCGAGACTCAAGGTAGATGCTCCTTCGTGTGTTGGCCGCCTCGTTCGAAACGAATGGGCGAACTGGCGCGATTCGCCGGGAAAGCGCGGCTCCATTTGCGGCAGCGCGGTTCCACGGGAAGCCGACACCACCAGCGGTATCGAGTAAGAGGGCCGCGAACACGGTCGCCGGGATCGTCTGCGCGCCCGTAGCTCAATTGGATAGAGCGAAGGACTCCTAAGCCTTAGGCTGCCAGTTCGATTCTGGCCGGGCGCACGACGATTCGCCCTACGTTGCGAGTTCGGCGCTCTCCACGATGGCGTCTCCTTCGCGGTCGAAGGTCACGGCGAATTCGATGGGATTGCAGCAGACGGGGCAGTCCTCGACGAAGCGCTGGCGCCGTCCGCCGCTCGGGTCCACCGCCACGAAATTCTGCTCCGAGCACCGCGGGCAGAGGTAGGACGCATCGCTTTCCAAGGGCACGCCGGTGGCTTCACGGGGTGCCGCGAGGTTCCCCGGCCCGGCATTGCCCGGGAGGCCTGCCGTGTGGTATAGTCAGCGACGGAACGGACCGCGCGTCCGTCTTTTCATGTCGGCCCGCACTCAGGAATACGAAAATGGCAAAAAAAGAACATCGCGTCATGGTGGTCCTCGCTTGCCAAGAATGCAAGCGACGCAACTATAATACGCAGAAGAACAAGCAGACGAATACCGACCGCTTGGAACTCTCGAAATACTGCCGGTTTTGCCGTTGCCACAAAGCGCACCGCGAAACGAAATAACCGGGCGCGCTACGCCTTTATAGGGTAGAATGGCATATGGCGGGAGCAGGATTACTCGTCGAAGTCCGGTCGTAATGCTAGCGTAGGGTGGTAGCTCAATTGGTAGAGTTGCGGTCTCCAAAACCGTCGGTTGCAGGTTCGAGTCCTGTCCGCCCTGCCAGAATTTTTACGAGATCGTCGGTCGAGGGAGCACGAGTCGCATGAACAGGCCAACGGGTGGTAGCGGAGCGACAATGAAGCCGGGTGCGTCCGGCCGTCGCCCCGTCGCGCCGCCGGATCGTGCGGCGAGGCAACAGAATGCCGAGCGCTTTATTCGCGACCTCATTGCGGAAATGCGCCGCGTCACGTGGCCCACGCGCCCGGAATGGGTTTCCGCTACGGTCCTCACCATCGGCCTCGTCGTCGTGGTCGGGCTCTATACGTACCTCGCCGATCAACTCTTCGGGTTCTTGTTCGGGCTCGTCCATCACTAAGGAATCATCGTGGAAAACGTAACGTCGGACGTCTCCGAAGAGGCCGAGTCGGCCGCCCCCGTATCGAAGAAAGACGAACGCCGCAAGTGGTTCGTCATTCACACGTATTCGGGTTACGAAAACAAGGTGAAGGCCAATCTCGAACGCCGCATCCACTCGATGAACATGTCGGAGAAAATTTTCCGCGTGCTCGTCCCGATGGAAGACGAAGTCGAATTCAAAGACGGCAAGCGCAAGATAACGCCGAAGAAAGTCTTTCCGGGTTACGTGCTCGTCGAGATGGATATGGACGACCAGTCCTGGTACGTCGTGCGGAACACGTCGGGCGTTACCGGTTTCGTCGGCTCCCCCGGAGCCGGTGAGAAACCCGTCGCGCTGCAAGATAAAGAAGTCAAGACGATCCTCAAGCAGATGGGTATCGAGACGCCCAAGCTCAAGATCGATTTCGCCAAGGGCGATCGCGTCAAAGTTACGAGCGGCCCGTTCTTCGATTTCACCGGTATCGTCGACGAGATCCAGCCGGAGAAAGAAAAAGTCCGCGCGCTCATTTCGATCTTCGGTCGCGAGACGCCGGTGGAACTCGAGTTCTACCAGATCGAAAAAGTTTAGCTCGCAACGCTACCTCTGCGGCCGCGGATAATCAGCGACGCGCTCAAGGAAACCTCCGAACTTCTCCGCGACGGCGATGTAGCCGGCGCTCAAAGCGCCGGCCGTCCTATTGGACCTTGGTGAAATCCGGCGGGACGTTGAATATCGGGTCGTTATCGTTGATCGAGCGAACGTTACCGCGCTCGATGAGGACCGCGAATCCGCCGCCTTTACCGCCCTGACCCATCGTGACGTTCTGCCAGAGCGCAAACTTGCCGGCAGGCATCGCTACGCCCGACGAAGTGACCGTGAAACGCGGATCGCCTTTCGGCGTCTTCATCGCCCGCATCGCTAGGAGATACTGGGTCAGCGCCGCGTCGCTCGCACCCCCGCTATGGGCTCGCAACCGCGACTCCGCTTCAGGGCAACCTTCGCGCGGCGGCACGAGCGCCGCTAGGTAGGACGTCATCTCGGTATCGACCGTCGCGCTCTCCCCTGTCGGCTTGGTCGTCGTCATTTTCATATGGGCGTCGTAGCCGCTGGTGGCGATTCCCTCGATGGGTCGCGCGCCGAGCGCCTTGACCGTCATATCGAGTGCGACTTTGGTGCCGTCGTCCGTCGCCGCCGGCTCCGGTGCACTGCGCCCGCGACGCTTGTTATCGGCGGGCGCCGGCTCCACCGGCTGATCGAGCGAGACGACCGCGTACGTCATTTTGTTCAGATCGAGGGTGGTCAAGGTCCGAGCCGAACAGTCGGCGATGCGCGCTTCGCCCGTTGCGACGGTGTCGACGCGTTGCTTCGAGCCAGCGACGTAGTGATGTTCGGCCGTACCGTTCTTGATCATCGCCATCCCGCCCGACGCAGCCGCGATGACGGCGCCGAGGCCGAAGGGCCCGCGTTTGCCGTTACCGCTCGATACCGGAGTCGCTGCGGTAGCAAAATCCGACAAAAACGTCCCCGGCTGCGGCGCCGAATCGCCGCTGAGTCCGAATTTCATGACGGAATCGAAAGCGATGCCGGCGCTTGCGGCCGGCGCGGGAGCGATTCCGGCGCCAACTAGCGCCGCCACCGTCACGCGACCTCGAAGCTACGACGAAAAGCCCGTGCCATGCAAACCCCCAGCCGTCGGTGCCCGACGGAGCGTTCAGCGTCCGAGGCGGTGTCTGTTTCGACGACGGACGCGGAAATGCTCTGTGCCGCGGTCTGTCAGGACTCCTTGACTCTTCTGCTGACCGGTCGGCGATGCTCGCGATCGTCGACGGCGAAAATGCGGCCGGCGAAGCTGAGCGTGCCTTTCGGCTGAGGATCCGCGTGTGAGCTCCCTGGGCTCTGTGCCGCGGCCTTTACCGGTGCGCCGTATCGTGGTATTCTCGACGAGTTGCGCTCGCCGCCCCACCCCGGGTCGGGCGCAGTATTCCGGGGGAGAGTGCCCGACTGCGGTGCTCGAAAGGACGTAATATGGCCAAAAAAGTCGTCGGCAAGATCGGTTTGCAGCTCAACGCCGGTAAAGCCACGCCCGCGCCGCCCGTCGGTCCGGCACTCGGGCCGTACTCGCTGAACATCATGGCGTTCTGCAAAGAGTATAACGAACGCACCCAGAGCCAAGCCGGCATGGTGATTCCGGTCGAAATCACGGTCTACGAAGACCGCACCTTTACCTTCGTTACGAAGACGCCACCGGCGAGCTTTCTGATTAAAAAAGCGATCGGCATCGAATCCGGTTCGGCAATTCCCAACCGCAATAAGGTCGGCAAGATCAGCGAGAAGCAGCTGCGCGAAATCGCGGAAACGAAGATGGCCGACCTCAACGCAAACGATGTCGATATGGCGATGCGGATTATCTCCGGTACCGCCCGTTCGATGGGCGTCGAGGTGACGGCGTAATGGCGAAGCAGCACGGTAAAAAATATCGCGCGCTCGCAGCGTCGTTCGATTCCAACAAACTCCACGACATCCATGAAGCCACCGCGACCGTGAAGCGAAACGGTACGGCAAAATTCGATGAGACCGTCGAAATTCACATCCGTCTCGGCGTCGACCCCAAAAAGAGCGATCAGAACGTGCGCGGCACGGTGTTGCTGCCCAATGGCACGGGGCGAACGGTTCGCGTGATAGCGTTCGCAAAGGGCGATAAGGCGCGCGAAGCGGAAGCCGCGGGCGCGGACGTCGTCGGCGAACAGGATCTTATCGATCGGGTCAAGGCGGGTTATACGGAGTTCGACGTTGCGGTAGCGACGCCGGATATGATGGGTGCCGTCGGTTCGAACCTCGGCCGAATCCTCGCGCAGAAGATGCCCAATCCGAAATCGGGAACGGTCACCCCGAACATCGGTAACGCGATCCGCGATATCAAAGCCGGTAAAGTCGAGTACCGTCTCGATAAGACGGGCATCGTCCATACGATCGTCGGCAAGTGCAGCTTTGGCGAAGAGCAACTCGCCGAAAACGTCGCGACGCTCCTGGATGCGATCGTACGCGCCAAGCCGTCGGCCGCGAAAGGGACGTACATCCGAAGCGTGACGCTGACGAGCACGATGGGGCCGGGCGTCAAGCTGGATCCGGCTCGCGTTAAGCCGACCGCCGCCACATCGTAAACGTACCGCACCCGTGCGCTTACCGCGCACGATACCACGTCCCCTCGCGTTGCGTGCGGGCGACCGCGTAGGCCGCATCGAGTCGTGAGGCGATGACGTGCGAACGCGCACGGACGAGCGTGGCATAATCGTTCGAAATAAAGACGAAGCGCGGTTCGATCGCGGCGAACTGCGTCTCCAACAGACGCCAGCGTTCGGGCGGATAGAGTTCGAGCGCCCAGCCATTGATCGGCACGGCTTGATCGCGACCGGCAATGAGATACACGCGCGGATCGCCACAAACGTAGACGCTGCCGCGGGCGTTCTCGGGCTCGCGCAAGAACGAAGCGACGTCCGCCGCTTGCGCGTACCCGCCGTTGGAACGCATGCGATAGCGCTCCAGGGCGACGGTGCTTGCGAACGGACGATCGCGCGCGATGCGTGCCGCGCTCTTCGCCACCGTCGCGACGCTCGGCAGCAGCGCTATGGTCGCGCAGGCGAGCGTCGCGAGGGCGATGTTGCGGCGCGCTCCGCCGCCACGTAGTTGGGCGACGATCCAATCCACGCCGAGCGTAGCGAGCAGACCCAGCGGCGGTACGAAGAGCAACAAGTGATACGGCCACCACGATTGCAGTTGCAGGAGCACGACGACGACCGCAGCCGCCAGATACGCGACGCAGACGTCACGCCAGAGCGCAACCCGTGCATCGCGCGGGGCGACGCTTCCGGCGACCCCAAGCGGTACGAGAAAACCGAACCCGATGGTGAACCAGCGTACGCTGTCCGCCAGCCGCTGAAGCGGCGCCGCACCGGCAGTGGCGACGATCCGCGACGGCAGGACGAAAAACGTCGTGACGACTTCGGCGAGCGTGCCGTCGTGGGCCGCCGATAGCGCGAAGAGGACGAGCGGGATCGCCGCGCCCGCCGCCCATGCCGATACGAGAGCCATGCGTCTGTGCCGGAAGACCACGACGCCGAGTATCGCAAGGACGATGAAAACGAAGAGAATTTTGAAAAGAATCGCGATGCCGGCAGCTAAGCCGCCGGCGACGGCGAGCACCACGGCGCGCGAGCCGCGACCCGCTTCGAAGGCGGTGATCGTCGCCACACAACAGCAGACGAGGGGCAGGCCGACGAGCCCCTCCACTTGTGTGAGCGCCGAGCCGTCGGCGAAGGCGTATGGAGCGCCCACGATCGCGAGGATGGCCGCAGTGGCGAGATCGGGCCGGCGCAATCGTGGGCGAAGCGCGGCCCAGGCTACCACGCCGAGCGTGAGGTTCCACATGAGTTCGAACGCATGCACGGCTATCGGCCGAAAGCCACCGAACGTGCCGGCGGCGGTGTAGAACGCGAAGATCGCGGGCTGTTTGAGATCCCAAAAGTCGCGATAGAGTACGCTGCCGTGCGCCATTTCTTTGCCGGCGATCAGAAACAGGGCTTGATCGCCGCCAAAGGCGTCGTCGAGGCGCAGGAGCCCGAGCACGGCGACGATGGCGACACCGAGCGCCAGGCCGATTGTCGGACGGAGCACGCAGCAGTGTGCACACTCGAGGAGGCGTGCTCCTCTAAGTCGTTGACGGCGGCCGGCACGATCCGATATGCTACAGGACGACTCCGATGACCGTAGGTCCGCTTCGCGGCGGATAATGCTTGGGCGCCTACCGAGGTGACGACAACGAGACGATATCGATTCGACGTGCCGCTAGCGGCGCGCCGGACCGTGCGGCGAGGTGGCGCTCATCGAATGATTGGAGCGCCGTTTTCTTTCCAGAAAGCACACTATGCCTACCGCAAAAAAGGAACAGACCATTGGGGAGCTGCGTCAGCGGCTCGCCGATTCGAAATACCTGTTCTTCACGAACTACGCCGGGTTAACGGTCGAAGAAATCACGAAGCTTCGCACCGAGCTGCGTAAAGACGGATCGACCTATGCGGTCGTCAAGAACACGTTATTTTCGCGTGCCGCGGGCGACGAACTCGCAAAACGATTCGAATCGTTCCTCACGGGCCCGACGGGCGTCGTCTTTGCCCCGGCCGATCCGGTGGCGCCGGCCAAAGCGCTCAAGGCCTTCAACGACGAGGTTAAGCCGCTCGAAGTCAAGGCCGGATACGTCGACGGTCAGGTCATCGACGCGACACAGGTTTCGGCTCTCGCATCCCTGCCGTCCAAGGCCGCCCTACAGGCACAGGTTCTCGGCATGCTCGCGAGCCCGCTGCGCAACTTTGTCGGCGTTCTCGCCGCAAATCCGAGTGGCTTCGTCCGCGTGCTATCCGCTCGCGAGAAGCAGCTCGCCGACGCCGCCGCGCCTTCAGGCGCGTAAATCTTTTACTCTCCTCCGTGCCGTAGCGCAGCGGAGGCATCCGAAGGGACACCACCATGGCAGTTGCCGACCTCATCTCAGAAGTTGAAAAGTTAACCGTCCTCGAGCTCAACGAGCTGGTCAAAACCCTCGAAGAAAAATGGGGCGTGTCGGCCGCGGCACCCGTTGCTGCCGCAGCGGCCGGCGCGGGCGCCGCTCCGGCCGCGGCTATCGAGAAGACCGAGTTCGACGCGATCCTCACCGATTTCGGCGCGGAGAAAATCAAGGTCATCAAGGCGGTCCGCGAGATCACGAGCCTCGGGCTCACCGAAGCGAAAGCGTTCGTCGAGAGCGCTCCCAAAGCCATCAAAACCGGCATTCCCAAGGACGAAGCTGAGCAGATCAAAGCGAAGCTCGCCGAAGTCGGCGCGACCGTCGAAGTCAAGTAACCGCGCGAGCGCACGAAAGAAACCCCGGCGAGCGATCGCCGGGGTTTTTCTCTATGGCGCCCCGCTCGGCGTCGTTATTTAGGGGCGCAGCAGTAGCCGGCCCGATACACGCGGTGCCGATAGGCCGTCGCGCGGGTCGTGCGCTGGACGGGCTTGCGATACCCGGAAGCCGCGCTCGTGATCGGCGTCGCCGTCGCGATATCTGAAGAGAAGCGTCCGAAGAGACGCGGGTTGGCCGCGAATTCGCGCCGCAGATCTCCGATGCGATGGTCGTCGGTAGGGTGGTCGGAGAGCGCTTCCATCGACCCGCCGGCTCCGGCTTTCTCGAAGTTTTGGAAGAGCCACACCATGCCCCACGGGTTGTAACCGGCCTGGGCGCACGTTATCGTCCCTTTGGCGTCGGCATCGTGTTCGACGGCGCGCGAGAATCGGCTGGTTTGAAGCGTGTAGGCGATATTCTCGCCGAGCTGACCGAAGCCGCTGCGGTTGAGGCCCGTCAGCGCGCCGACGATTCCGATGATCGTTCCCGTCGTTTGATCCTTCGCCATATTGTTGATGACGTCATGATGGATGTCGTGCGACGTTTCGTGACAGAGAACGCCTGCAAGCTCTTCTTTGTTCTGCACGAACTTGATCAGCGAATCCGTGACGTAGACGTTGCCGCCCGGGACCGCGAAGGCGTTGGGCTGCTTCTCGTGGACGAGGATGAACTGAAACGGATAGTCATACTGCGAATCCGCGACCGATTTAATTCGCGCCGCGATTGAGTCGAGCACGCCGTACATCGCATTAGGTCGCGGTAAAATTTCGCCTTTTTGCTGCAGTTCTGCATACACTTGCTGCCCGATCTGCTGTTCCTGGTCGGCGGCAGCCGCCGGCGCGACGGCGAGGCTTCCGAGTAGCGCCGTCATGGCGAGTGCGGCGGTCCGCTTCATAGTATTCCTCCGGTGCGGGATACGGCGTTTCGTACCCGTGAGGAAGCAACGCAGCCGGAGGGCCATTAGGTTCGCAACGTCAGGTGTTCTACGTCTCTTTTCTCACGTGTCGACGTCGCCGGAGGGGATTTGGGGCGCGATAGGGCGCCGGGAAGACGCGCCCCTCATCTCCGTCGCGGATTCGCGTGCGACTTCTCCGGCGTAGACCGGACGTCGCCGTCGTTGCCGTCCATCGGTTCTGCCGCAGGCGACCGTCACGATTATTTAGTGAACCAGAAAACCGACGAGCAGCAACGCGAGGATGTTAAATACCTTGATCATCGGATTGATCGCCGGTCCCGCCGTGTCTTTGTAGGGGTCGCCCACGGTGTCACCGGTGACGGCGGCCGCGTGTGCCGGAGACCCTTTGCCGCCGTAGTGCCCGTCTTCGATATACTTTTTCGCATTATCCCAGGCGCCGCCGCCGCTTGTCATCGCGAGTGCGAGGAAGAGACCCGTGACGATCGTTCCGACGAGCGCACCGCCCATCATCTTGGCTCCGCCGAAGTTCGGCAGGACGTACGAAAGCAGCACGATAGCGATGGGCACGCCGATCGGAATCATCGCCGGCAAGATCATCTCTTTGAGCGCCGCGCGCGTTACGATATCGACCGTCGTACCGTAGTCCGGTTTTTGCGTGTTGTTCATGATGCCGGGCATCTCGCGAAACTGCCGGCGAACTTCTTCGACGACGGCTCCCGCCGCGCGACCGACCGATTCCATGGAGAGGGAAGCGAAGAGGTACGGACAGAGGCCGCCGACGAGCAGGCCCGTGAGTACGTAGGGATCGCCGATATTGAAGAAGCCGTTGAACGTCGCGGCGTCCTTCGTGTTGCAGACCGCCCCCGCGGCCGCATGACAGCGATCCGAAAGCTCTTGCAGGAACGATGCGAAAAGCACGACGGCCGCGAGGCCTGCCGAACCGATCGCGTAGCCTTTCGTGACGGCTTTGGTGGTGTTGCCGACGGCGTCGAGGGGATCGGTCACTTTGCGCACGGCGTCGGGCATCTCGGCCATTTCGGCGATGCCGCCCGCGTTGTCGGTGATCGGGCCGAACGAGTCGATGGCGACGATAATTCCCGCCATCGAGAGCATCGCCATGACCGCGATGCCGACGCCGTAGAGCCCGGCGAAGCCGTTGGCGATGAGGATGCCGATGACGATCGTGAGCGCGGGCAATGCCGTCGCCTGCATCGAGACCGCGAGCCCGGCGATGATATTGGTGCCGTGGCCGGTGACCGACGCCTTCGCGATGTTGCGCACCGCCGGAAACTGCGTGCCGGTATAGATTTCGGTGATGTACGTTATCGCGCCCGTGACGACGAGTCCGACGAGCGCGCAGATGAAGATGCCGGTATCGGTAATCGCTAGACCGGAGCTCGTCGTCACTCCCCCGCCGAATTCCAGCTTCGTCACGAAGAAGAAGGCGATCGCCGAAAGGACGCCCGCGACGATGAGGCCGCGATAGAGTGCGTTCATGATCGAGCCGCGTGCGTCGTTGCCCATGCGCACGAACAGCGTGCCGATGATCGACGCGACAATGGAGACCGCCCCTAGAACCAGCGGAAACGTCGTCGCGCTTTCGAGCGTCTTGCCGAGCACGAGGTGGCCGAGCAGCATTGCGGCGACCGTCGTCACGACGTAGGTTTCGAAGAGGTCGGCCGCCATGCCGGCGCAATCGCCGACGTTGTCGCCGACGTTGTCCGCGATGACGGCGGGGTTGCGCGGATCGTCTTCGGGAATGCCCGCTTCGACCTTGCCGACGAGATCCGCGCCCACGTCCGCGGCTTTGGTGAAGATGCCGCCGCCCAAACGTGCGAAGACCGAGATGAGCGAACAGCCGAAGGCGAGCCCGACGAGCGCGCCGAGCGATTCGCTCACCGGGCTCGCATGCGCTGCGTTGAGCTGCAGCATGATCGCGTAATAGCCGCTGACCGCGAGCAGTCCCAGTCCGACGACGAGAAGGCCCGTGACGGCGCCGCCGCGGAACGCGAGCGCGAGCGCCGGTGCGAGGCCGCCGCGGGCCGCTTCGGCGGTGCGGACGTTCGCCCGGACGGAGACGATCATGCCGATGAAGCCGGCGGCGCCCGATAGTGCCGCGCCGATCGCGAAGCCGAAGGCGGCTTCCCATCCCAGGGGATTGGGGGCGATGCCGATGAGGACAAAAAGGACCGCCGCGACGATCGCAACGGTCGTATACTGACGTTTGAGGAACGCCATCGCGCCTTCTTGAATGGCACTTGCGATCTCTTGCATCCGCGCGTTGCCCGGCGATTGCTTCATGACCAGTGAAATCAAATATACGCCGTACACGATGGCGAGAACGCCGGCACCTAAGCCGAGTTCGATGGCAACCGATGCTTCCAAACGAGTCCTACTTCTTTCAATGCGACGTTCGTCGGGTCGTTAACCCGAGGGAACTTTTTTTCGCCTTTGGCTCTGCGCTTCTCGTCACCTTGCGCAGCACGGGCGTGCGGTCGCGCGCCACGCGGAAAAGGATCGCATACCGCGAAGCGTCTTAAACGACATGCAAGAGGTCGATTTTTTGGTCGTCGGCTGCGGCCCCGCGGGCGGCACGGCTGCGCGCGAAGCGGCGCGCTCCGGCGTCGAAACGCTCGTGCTCGAGCGCGATCCCGTTGTTGGAGCGAAGCGCGTCTGCGCGGCCGGGCTGCGGCCCGGCTTCTGCGAACAATTCGATCTTCCGCGCTCCATCGTACACTGCGACCCGCCGACGATCTCCGTGCGCGGACTTTCCGGACGCCGCTACGACTACTCCGTCGGCCAAGCACACACGACGACACGCGAAGAACTCGACGGCACCATTGCGGCCTTCGCGCGCAGCGAAGGCGCTCGGATCGAAACGCAGACCCTGTTCCGAAGTTACCGGCGCGATGGCGACGGCAGCGTCGTGGAATATGCCGACCTGCGTAGCGGCGAACGCAAGCACGTTCGCGCGCGCGCCGTGCTGCTCGCGCAGGGTTCGAGTGCTCGCGTCGCCGAGGAATCGCCGCTAAGCTACGCTGCGTGGTCGTCCGGGCTCATCACGTGCTATCAGTATCGCGTCTATCTCGAACGTCCCGCGATCGAGGAGACGTACCGAACGCTCGAGATGCATTACTATCTAACGAGCAGCGGACGCAACGTCATCGCCTGGATGTTCCCAAAACGCGATCACCTTTCCATCGGTCTCGGTATTGCGGGCAAGTATTCCGGCAAAGAGCTGCGCGCGGAACTCGACGCATTTTTGCCGACCGTCGCCGCCCGGCTCTTTCCCGGCGTGGCCTACACGATTCGCGAAGAGGGCAATCTGCTCTACGGGGGGGCGCCGCGCCCGCGCGTCAGCGATGGGAACGTCATGGTCGCGGGGACGGCTGCCGGCCTCGTCGATGCGACGACGGGTGAAGGCATTTACGAAGCGGCGATGTCGGGACGTTTGGCCGCCGAAGCGGTCGTGGCTCTCAAGTGCGGGCTGACGACGGCGCCCGCGCAGAAATACGAACGTCGCCTCAAGGACACGTTCTATCGCCGACTGCGTCACCGGCACAAACTCATGACGTTTCTCGAACGCAAACCGGTTCGTTTCGACGTGCTTTTCGAACAGCTTTCGCGCACGCCGCGTTTCGCCGACATGCTGCAGCGGGATCGCGACGATTTCGGACCGGGCGAGTGGGCGTATCTGTACGCTCAAGCGGCGCTCTTCTCGCTGCGCGCCTTGCGCGTTTAGATGGCTGCCTTCGTCGTTCGCCGCGTCGTGCGGCTCGGGCTGGTGCTCGTCGCGATCACGCTCGCGAGTTTCGCCTTCATGCAAGCCATCCCGGGCGATCCGGTCACGCTGCGGCTCGGCGATCATGCGACGCCGGACGAAGTGCGTTCGTTGCGCGCGGCGCTCGGTCTCGATAAGCCGTGGTTCGTCCAGTTGGGATTGTATTTCGCCGCCTTGCTCCACGGCGATCTCGGCCGCTCGCTCATCGACGCGCAACCCGTCGCGACGAAACTCGCACAGTATTTCCCGGCAACGATCGAACTGACGATCGGCGCGCTCCTTATCGCCGTGCTCGTCGGCGTACCGGCCGGGATCTTCGCTGCGGTGCGACGATCGAGTGCGTTCGATATAGCGACGATGAGTGCCGTGCTCGTCGGCGTCTCGGTTCCGGTCTTTTGGCTCGGCTTCATGCTCGTCTACCTGCTGGCGGTGCTGCCCGGCAAGTTAGGTCTCAATCTCTTTCCGATTTCCGGGCGCATCTCGCTGACGTATTTCGTACCGGCGCGGACGCATCTAGTGATTCTCGACGCGCTGCTCGCGGGCAACGGCCGCGCGGCACTCGACGCGCTCTGGCATCTCTTGCTCCCCGCCGCGACGCTCGGGACGATCCCCCTTGCGATCATTGCAAAGATTACGCGCAGCGGCATGCTCGAGGTGTTGCGCAGCGACTACATCCGCACCGCGCGGGCCAAGGGACTCGCTCCCCGCAGCGTCGTCGTGCACCACGCGCTCCGTAACGCGCTGGTACCGATTCTGACCGTCATCGGTCTACAGACCGGTTTGCTCCTCGGTGGAGCGGTGCTCACGGAGCACATCTTCGCCTGGCCCGGCGTCGGGCGGCTCGCCTTCGATGCCATCTCGAACCGCGATATGCCGCTGATCAACGGCTGCATCTTGCTCTTCGCCGCGGTGTTCGTCGTCGTCAATGCCGCCGTCGATCTGCTCTACGCGGCCGCTAATCCGCGCATTCGGTATGGCGGGTAGTGGGGCCGCGCCGGTTTACGGGCATGACCGAATAGGCCCGTTTGGTAGATCCCGACCATAATGTAGTCGGGAGCGGAAGAGTCCGACGGGACACGTTGAATGAGACGATCGTTGGAGACTGAGGCGAACGCCCCCTACGTTATCGCGGGCACCCGCTACACGCGGGAAGAGGTCATTCATCGCTACTTTCACCTCGTGAAGTACGTGGCGGGTCGTATTTCGGTCAATCTGCCGCCGAACGTCGAGCTCAGCGATCTCATCAACGACGGCGTCGTCGGACTCATCGACGCGATCGAAAAGTACGACGACGACCGCGGCGTCAAATTCGAAACGTATGCGATCACGCGCATCCACGGTGCGATTATCGATGCGTTGCGGGCGCTCGACTGGGTGCCGCGCGCGATCCGTCAAAAAGCGCGCGAACTGGAGCGCACCCACCACGAACTCGAAGCGGAGTTGGGCCGCATGGCGAGCGACGACGAAATCGCCGCGCGCATGGGGATCGGCAAACGCGAACTCGAGACGCTTCAGCAGAAGGTGCGCGGCACGTCCCTGCTCTCACTCGAGGAGCATTTGCCCAACGATCGCGGTAACGATATCCCGCTCCTGGACACCCTCAAGGGCGAAGACGGCGATCTCGGTGCCGGCGTGGAGCAAGCCGAGATTCGCACGGCCCTCGTAACGGCCGTCGAGTCCCTCTCGAATCAAGAGCGGACCGTGATCAAGCTCTATTATTTCGAGGGCCAGACCCTCAAAGAAATAAAGGCCGTGCTCGAAGTTTCCGAATCGCGCGTGTCGCAGATTCATGCCCAGGCGGTCATCCATCTGCGCCAACGGCTGCGCGTGCTAAGGGCGGATTTGGGCATTCGCGAAAACGATCCGACCATCAAGCAGAAGTACGTCCGGCGTCCCGCGGCGCCCGGCGCCGACTTCGCTCATTAACCGCAATGGCGCCGATTCGCCGCTGGCGCGGCACGCGCGAGGCATCCCTTTTCTCGACGCTGCCCGGTGAAGCGGCTGCGGGCGCTCCGCAAGAAGTCGTCGCCGGCGAGTCGGCGTTCCGGCTGGTCCGCGGCTGGCTAGCGCGGGAGGAAGCCGATGCGTTACTTGAGGCCGTCCGCCGCACGACGTCTTGGACGCAGGAGCGGCGCCCGATGTACGATCGGATCGTCGACGTACCGCGCGAGCAGGCGTGGTACGGTGACGGTTACGGGCGGCCGTTGACGCCGGAACTCGAAGCGGTCCGGCGCGATCTCGAGGCGTTTACCGGCACGCGCTTCGCTTACGTATTGCTCAACCGCTACCGGGACGGCAACGACAGCGTGGCTTGGCACAACGACCGTGAGGTCACGGGATTGCGCGATCCGATCGTGGCTTCCGTCACCCTCGGCGCGACGCGCGCGTTCGATGTGCGCGCCAAAGCGGCGCAGTCCCGCGTCATCTCAGTCGATCTCGAGCATGGCGACCTCGTCGTCATGGGCGAGGGCGCGCAAGAGCGCTTCGAGCATCGCGTGCCCAAGAACGCCCGAATCGGCGGCGATCGGATCAACCTGACGTTCCGGCAACTCCCGTCGCCGTAGGCCCATGGCGGCCATCGAACAGGAGTTCGAGCGAACGTCACCAATGGGTTTTTGACATGAGTTGGCTGACGAAGCTGAAGAATTCACTGGGCCGGTCCCGCGAGTCGCTCGCCGCCGTCGAGACCCTCGCGCAAGCGAGACGGCCGCTCGATGCGGAGTTCTGGAACGAACTCGAAGAGATTCTCATCGCAGCCGATTTCGGCGTCCCGACGACGGCAAAAATCCTCGACGGACTGCATATCGTCGCACGTCAGGAGTTTTGGCGCCGCAGCGACCAGGCCGTCAGCCGCTTCAAAGACGATGTCCGGAAGTTTCTCACGCTCCCGGGCGGCGCGCTCGCGCTGACGCATAAGCCTGCGGTCGTGCTCGTGGTGGGCGTCAACGGTAGCGGGAAGACCACGACGATCGGTAAGCTCGGCAAACACTTGTCGGCGCAGGGCAAGCGCGTGATGTTCGTAGCGGCGGATACGTTTCGCGCCGCCGCGGCCGAGCAACTCGAGGTATGGGCGCAACGCGGCAACGTCGAGTTCGTGCGCGGCCGCGAAGGCTCCGATCCCTCATCGGTCGTCTTCGATGGGTTGGCGCAAGCGAAAGCACGCGGCGTCGATGTCGTGTTCATCGATACGGCGGGGCGCCTACAGACCAAAACGAACCTCATGGAAGAGCTGAAGAAAATGCGTCGCATCGTCGAACGCGAGACGGGCGCGCCACCGGATGAAACGCTGCTCGTCGTCGACGGCACCACGGGTCAGAACGCGATCTCGCAAGCGAAGCTCTTTAATGAAGCGACGACCCTAACGGGCGTCGTCGTGACGAAACTCGATTCGACGGCGAAGGGCGGCGTGCTCGTCGCGATCGTCGATACGCTCGTCGTCCCGATCAAGTACATCGGGCTCGGCGAAGGCATCGACGAATTGCGGCCCTTCGATCCCGTGAGCTTCATCGACGCGCTCTTCGAGCCGGCTGCATAAACGGCGCTCTTTGGCCCCTGTGCCACGATGCTGGCACTTCCGAAGCGTAAACTCTACCTTGTAACCAGCACAACGTAAGGAGCAACCCCACCGTGGCGGACGAGAAAGCCATAGCGCTCGGCAACGCGCTCGCACAAATCGAGCGGCAATTCGGCAAAGGGTCCATCATGAAACTCGGCGATTTCGCCGAGCGCATGCAGATGGAAGTCATTCCGACGGGATCGATCGCGCTCGATCTGGCGCTCGGCGTGGGTGGTGTTCCGCGCGGCCGCGTCGTCGAGATTTATGGCCCGGAATCGAGCGGTAAAACGACGCTCGCGCTGCACATCATCGCCGAAGCCCAAAAGCTCGGCGGGACCGCAGCCTTCGTCGATGTCGAGCACGCGCTCGATCCTACGTACGCGAACGGCCTCGGCGTCGATCTCGATAATCTGCTCGTGTCGCAGCCCGATACGGGCGAACAGGCACTCGATATCGCGGAGATGCTCGTGCGCAGCAATGCCGTCGATGTCGTCGTCGTCGACTCCGTCGCGGCGCTCGTCACCAAAGCCGAGCTCGAAGGCGATATGGGCGATACGCACGTCGGTCTACAGGCGCGCCTCATGTCGCAAGCCCTGCGCAAACTCACCTCGGCAATCTCGCGCTCGAAGTGCGTGATGATTTTCATCAATCAGCTGCGTGAGAAAGTCGGGGTGATGTTCGGCAGTCCGGAAACGACATCGGGCGGCCGAGCGCTGAAGTTCTACGCCTCGGTTCGGCTCGATATTCGCAAGCTCGAACAGATCAAGATCGGCACGGACGTCGTCGGTTCGCGGACGCGCGTCAAAGTCGTTAAGAATAAAGTCGCGCCGCCGTTCCGGCAGGCCGAGTTCGATATCACCTACGGCAAAGGCATCTCGAAGATGGGATCGATTCTCGATGTGGCACTCGAACGCAACATCGTTGCGAAGAGTGGCTCGTGGTATACCTACGGCGACGTGCGCGTCGGTCAGGGCCGCGAGAACTCGAAGGCGTACCTCGAAGAGCACGCCGACCTTGCCGAGGAGATTGCGGCGAAGATTCGCGTGGCGCTCGCGACGACGGTCACGACGAACGGTTCGGCGGCAAAACTCGCGACCGTCGGTGCGAAGAGCGACGACTGACGGAGATGCCGCCGGCGCGCCCCCAAACGTGAGGGCGCGCGTCGTCGCACTCCGTCTCCTCGCGCAGCGTCGTCTCACCGAAGTGCAACTGTGGACGCGGCTCGAGCGCCGTGGCTATGCCGAAGACGATATTCGCGCTTGCGTCGAATCCTGTAAGCGCGATGGATTCATCGACGACCGTCTTTTCGCGCACCTCTTCATCGACGGCCGCATGCAAGCGGTCGGCGATGCCCGACTCGTTGCCGAACTCGTGCGCCGCGGTATCGACCGGGATGCCGCCAAGAGCAGCGTGGCATCGTCCGAGCACGTCGAAGACGAGCGACTCGGCGCCGCGATCGACAAGCTCTTTCGGACGCGGTCGCCCTTGAGTTTTCCGAGTGCAGCGCGCGCGCTCGAGCGACTGGGATTCCCCGCTTCGGCAATCTACCGGCAATTGCGGGCGCGCGCCCAACGGGAATTCGCTCGTGAAGACGAGGCGGCGGGCGAAGGTTCGTAAGCATTCCCAGCCGGACGCGCGACCGAGGATTGTTCTCGAACCTCTCGTAAGGTCGACGGATGCGCGCTTTTTTCGCCGCGATATTGGCCGCGACGCTCGTTTCGTTCGCCGCTCCGGTATCTTCGGTCGAACTCGAATCGATCGCTAAAGCCGCGTCGACGTATACCAATCCCAACAACCGGCTTCAGAAAATGTATCGCGCCGCGCTGCTCAATACGAGTCAGCAGGCGACGATTGCCGCCGACGGTACGGCATACGTCAAAACCGGCGATATTCCGGCGGAGTGGCTGCGCGATGCAAGCGCCCAGGTTCGGCCGTACCTCTTCTTTGCGAAAAGCGATATCAGGGTCGCCTCGCTCTTGCGCGGCATCATCGCGCGAGAAGCGAAGTATCTCCAAGTCGATCCGTATGCCAACGCATTCACGATCGATTATCGCGTCTGGGAAGAGAAATTCGAGCTCGATTCGCTCGCCTATCCGATCATTCTGTCGTGGAGCTACTGGAAAGCGACGGGCGATGCGTCGGTCTTTTCCGGCGACATGTCGCTCGGTTTCGACAAGGCGCTCGAAACGATGGAACGCGAGCAAGACCACGGCAGCAACTCCCGGTACGCGCATCGCGAGCTTCGTGACGATAGCGGAAACCCCGGACCCAATCCCGTCGGCTATACCGGCATGATTTGGACGGGGTTTCGCCCCTCGGACGATGCGTGCAAATACAATTACCTCATCCCTTCGGAGATGATGGCCGTCGTCGCACTCGGCGATCTCGAAGAGGTCGAGCGTACGGTCTATCGCAACTTGCTCAAATCGAACCGCGCGAAGACGCTACGCGCGGAAGTGCAAGACGGTATCCAAAAATATGGCGAAGTCTTTACGCCGAATTATGGCTATATCTACGCTTATGAAGTCGACGGACGCGGACATCAAACGCTGATGGACGATGCGAACATCCCAAGTTTGCTTAGCGCGCCGTATCTGGGCTATACGAAACCGGATAGTTTCGTGTATAAAAACACGCGCCGTTTTCTGTTGTCGAAAGATAACCCGTATTATTACGTCGGTTCGGTCGCACGCGGGATCGGAAGCGCTCATACCAGCGACGGGTACGTCTGGCCGCTCGCGCTGCTCGTTCAAGGGTTAACGGCGACGTCGGATTCCGAACGCCGCGAAGTGCTCGGACAACTGCTCGCAAGCGATCCCGGGGATCACCTCTTGCACGAGTCCTTCGATCCGAGCGATCCGCTGAAATTCTCGCGCAAAGATTTCGGCTGGCCGAACGCGCTTTTTTCGGAGTTCGTCATGACGACGTTTAACGGGACGCAGCCGTTGCCGATGGGAAATACGAGCGATCTTGAGTTTCGCGGCGAATGACGGCCCGATGACCGCCAATAAAGCCGATATCGTCCTCGGTATTCAATGGGGTGACGAGGGCAAAGGACGCGTCGTCGACGCGTTTGCGGCCGATTACGACATGGTGGCGCGTTTCGGCGGTGGCGATAATGCCGGGCACACGCTCGTCGTCGGCGATCGCAAACTGGCGCTACGTATCGTGCCCAGCGGCGTCCTTCAGGAACGGCCGGAACTCTTCATCGGCGGCGGTACGGTTATCAGTCTCGACGGCCTCGTCGAGGAACTCGATATGCTCGCGAGCATCGGCGTCGATATCTCGCGCATCAAAGTGTCCGATCGCGCGCACGTCGTTTTTCCGTATCATGCCGCGCTCGATCGTGCGAGCGAAAAAACGCGTGGCGATAAGGCCATCGGTACCACGGGGCGTGGCATCGGGCCCGCGTATACCGATAAGGCGGCACGCACGGGCATTACGTTCGGCGAGCTGCACCGTCGTGAAGCGCTGGCCGATAAGATTCGCTACAACATGCTCTCGCGGTCCGCGCAATTCGCGCAGATGAGCGCGGCGCCGCGTGAAGAGGACGTTATCGCAGAGACACTCGAGCTGTTGCCGCGCGTTCTCCCCCACGTCGTCGACGGCGTCGCCTACCTGCACGACGCGCTCGAAAGCGGCAAGAACGTCCTGATCGAAGGCGCACAGGGCACGCTGCTCGATGTGGGCTACGGCACCTATCCCTACGTGACGAGTTCGCATACGATCGCCGGCGGCGCGTGCATCGGGCTCGGGCTCGGGCCGACCGCAATCGGTCGCGTCGTCGGCGTTGCTAAAGCATACTGCACGCGAGTCGGTGCGGGACCATTTCCGACGGAGCTCTTCGATGCGACGGGCGACGCGCTGCGCAAACGCGGCGGTGAGTTCGGGACGGTAACCGGCCGGCCGCGGCGCTGCGGCTGGTTCGATGCCGTCGCGGCGCGCTATGCCGCACGCGTCAACGGGCTCTCGAGCGCAGTCGTCACGAAGCTCGACGTGCTGACCGGCTGCGAGCGAATCGCGATCGCCGTCGACTATCGCAGCGGAGGCCGCAGCGTCGGCTTCGAAGCGGCGTCCGATCCCAGGCTCGCGCCCGTCCTGGAATGGTACGACGGGTGGAGCGACGATTTCTCGGCGATCCGGCGGATCGCCGACCTGCCCGCAGCGGCGCGTACGTACGTTGCCGCGCTCGCGAGCGCCATGGGCGTGCCGATCGACGGCGTGTCGCTCGGCCCGGAGCGTCGTTCCATGGCTCTTCCGGAAATCCGACCCTAGGGGGCGAGAGTCTTCGTCGCGATAGAACTGTGACGTGAGACGATTCCGGTATTCCCTGGCCCCGGCACTCGACGCCGCGCGCGCCGCCGAGCAGTCGGCCGCACGCGCGATCGTTGCACTGCGCCGCGCGTCCGAGGCTGCCGACGCGGAGGTCGTCGCGCTCGGCGCTCGCGCGCGGGCGGAGGTATCGCACGCAGTCGCCCATGAGCCTGCATTACGGGCGCCGCGCCGGTCGGTCGCGCTCTTGGACCGCGAACGGTTCCTCGCCGCACTTGCGCTGCGCCGCGGGCGCGCAGTCGCGGCTGCGTCTCGCGCGGCCGGCGAGTGCGACACCGCGCGTGCCGAACTCGACGCACGCGTGCGGCGAGTTCGGCGAGCCTTCGAGGCGCATCGCGCTGGGGCGCTTGCGGCATATCGTGGGGTCTGCGATCTTGCCGATGCCGCCGCGTACGATGAGTCCAACGCCTGCGGCCGCGAGGCGCGTTCGCATGCGGCCGGAATGCATCGCGTGTGATCACTCTCGCGCGCCGCAACGGCCATCCGGTCATCGTCAACGCCGATCTCATCGAGATCGTCGAACGCAGCGACGACGGAACGACCGTCGTCACGCTGACGACCGGCAACGTACTCGAAGTCATGCAGTCTCCTGGGGACGTCGCCGAGGCGGTCGTCGCGTATCGTCACCGCTTGGCCGGCCGGCCGTAGATGGAGCTGGCGCTCGTGGGGCGACTGCTAGCGGCGTGTGCGGTGATCGGGCTCGTGCTCGGCGGCGTACAGTTCGTCGCGCTACGGATCGCGGGCGGTCGCGTCGGGCGTGGCGGCGGACGCCTGATCTCCCTCGTCGAGACGACGAACCTGCCCGGCGCCGCGTCGCTGCACGTCGTTCGGATTGCGGAGCGCTACTATGTCGTGGGACGCAACGCGGCCGTCCTCGGGACGCTGTGCGAGATTTCCGCCGAAAGCGTCGAGCGCTGGCTCGCCGCGCCGACGTCCGCGTCTCCGAATCCGCTCGCGCCCGTCGTGCGCTTCGTGAGCCGTTTCGGCCGGCAGACGTAATCGTGCGCATCGCGTTGGTCGACGATGCGGCGGTCTCCCGAGCGCTGTTCGTTCGGATCGCGGGCGAACTCCGCCACCATGTCGTCGTCGTCCCCACGGCGGCGGACGACGACGGCGCAAGCGATGTCGTCGCCATGGCCGCAGCGGTCCGGCAAAGCGACCCCGAAATCGTCGTCCTCGATGGACGTCTGGCCGACCCCCGGGGTACGCGCCTCGCCGCACCGACCGAGCTGATCGTTGCTCTCGATCTCTTTCGGGGCGCGGTTCCGCACGCGATCGTCGGTGTCGTCGCAGCGTTTGGCGAAACGACCCTCGTGCGCGCGGCGACCGCTGCGGGAGCCGGCTTCGTCGTCACGAGGCCCTATCTGCGCTCGCAAGTGGGCACGACGCTTTCGGCGCTCGTGGCAGCGCGCGGTTCGGCGTCGCCATAGATCTCCGCAGTGCGCCGGTCACGGCATGCTTCCCGGGGCGGCCTCGCGAACGAGAGAACCCGTATGGCAGATGGATCTGGCACGGAAACGTACGCGAACCACACGAACTCCACGACCACCGCACCGCACGTGCCGAACGCCGGAGAGACGCCCGTCCCGAGCGACGATAGTTTGCGGCGCGGGATCATTTTCGTCGGGATCGCGGCCGCCTCGGCCGGCATCGCGTACGGTATCGTTCGGGCGACCCTCGCGCGGCCACCGGCGGACCCGACGACCGAACGCATCCAGCAATTGATCGACGAAGCGAATCGGCTGCTCAAGCAGCTCGATGACAAGAAACCTGACTAGCAGTTCGGGTCCGGTCGCGACGGCCATCGCGCCGGCGCTCGTTTCGGGCGACGTCGTCGAGATACTCTGCACCGACCTCATCGCCAAAACGGGCCAAGCCGTGGGACGTGCCGATGGTCTGGTCGTGTATGTGCTCGGCCCCGTGCCCGGTGAACGCGCGCGCGTGCGCATCGAGTCGGTCAAAGCAAAATATGCGGTCGGCGAATTGGTGGAGTTGCTCGATCGATCGCCCGACCGCGTCGCTCCGTTTTGCCCGGTGTTCGGCACGTGCGGCGGCTGCCAAGTTCAGCATCTCGCGTATCGGGCGCAACTGGCCTGGAAGCGCGGCATCGTCGAAAACGCGCTCCGGCGACTGGGCGGCATCGAGGGCGCGCGCGTCGGCTTCCCCGTCGGCATGACGGAGCCGCGCGCCTATCGCAACAAGATGGCACTCGTCGTCTCCAAGACGGGCGACGCCGCCCCGTCGTTCGGTTTTTACGCCGCTCGTACGCACGATATCGTGCCAATCGAAGCGTGTCCCATCGTGATGCCGCAACTCGATCGCGAGATCGCCGGCCTGTGGGATGCCGCGCGCGACCCCGCGACGACGAGCGCTTTTGCCGGAGCCCGGCACGTGATCGCGCGCGCCGGGCGTTCCTCGGGCGAAGGCGTGCTGTCGATTACGACCGAGCGCGCTTCGACGACGCTGCCGAACGTCGCCGCAGCGCTCGCCGCCAAGCTTCCCGGCACTGTCGGCATCAGCAACTCGTACGAACCGCCGAGCGACAACGCCGTGATGGGCCGCCGCAACGTCATGGTGCACGGTAAAGCCGAGATGCAGGAAGAGATCGACGGGGTCCGTTTTCGCGTCTCGCCGGCGTCGTTTTTTCAAGTGAATAGCGAGATGGTCGGCCGGATCTTCGCCTATCTCGCAACGCAGCCGCTCGCCGGCAAACGGTTCATCGATCTCTATTGCGGCGCAGGGACCTTCGCGCTGTTCTTTGCCAAGCACGGGGCCCGCGTCGTGGGCATCGAGGAGAATCCCCATGCCGTGCGTGAGGCGAAAGCGAACGCCGCGCTCAACGGCGTCGGTGAGTTGACCGAATTCGTCAATGGCCGCGTCGAAGCGACGTTACGCTCCAAAACCGGCGGCGAAGCGCTCGCCAAGGCCGACATCGTCTTTCTCGATCCGCCGCGCAAGGGCAGTGATGAGGGCACCCTCGCCGCGCTCGCCCGCGCGCATGTACCGCACGTCTGGTATCTCTCGTGCAATCCGGCGACGCTCGCGCGCGATCTCGCGCAGCTCACGCGCGGCGGTTACACCCTCGACGCCGTCCAGCCATTCGACATGTTTCCGCAGACCGGTCACATCGAAGCGCTCGCGTCGCTGCATCGCACCGGCAGTGCGCCGTTCGCCTTCACCGTGGCGGAGGGGTAAGTTGGCATCGGGCGAGATCGACGTCGCATACGTCGCAAAATTGGCACGCCTCGCATTGACGCCGGGGGAAATCGAGAGATTCGGCGCGCAGCTCGGCGCGTTGCTCGAGCACGTCGGAGCGCTCGAAACGCTGCCCGTGGCCGACGTCGCCGCAACGGCCCAGGTTATCCCGCAGAGTAACGTGATGCGCGAGGACGTCCCGCGCCCGTCGCTCGATCGCGGAATCGTTTTGGGCGGTGCGCCGCGACGCGAAGGGGCCTATTTCCGCGTCCCCCGGATCATCGCGGAGGAATCGTAAGCGTGATCGATCGTAGCGCCGTCGAGATCGCGCACAGCGTTAACGCGCGTGAAGCTTCTGCAGTCGAACTCGCCGCCGCGATGCACGCGCGCATCGCCGACCGCGATGCTGCGGTCGGCGCGTATCTGAGCGAGACGGCCGAGCTCGCACGCGAGCACGCCGAACGCGTGGACGCGCGCGTCCGCGCCGGGGAGCGTCTGCCGCTCGCGGGCGTTCCGCTCGCCGTCAAAGACAACATGTGCCTCACCGGCACCCAGACGACGTGCGCCTCGGAAATCTTGCGCGGGTGGATCGCGCCTTACACGGCGACGGCGGTGCAGCGGCTGCTCGATGCCGGCGCGGTTCCGCTTGGCAAGACGAACCTCGATGAGTTCGCGATGGGCAGCTCGTGTGAGAACAGCGCGCTACAGAAAACCGCCAATCCATGGGATCTCGAGCGCGTGCCCGGGGGCAGTTCCGGCGGCAGCGTCGCAGCCGTCGCGGCCGGCGAAGCCACCGTCGCGCTCGGCAGCGATACCGGCGGCTCGATTCGCGAACCGGCAGCGTTCTGTAACGTCGTGGGCTTCAAGCCGACGTACGGCCGCGTCTCGCGCTACGGGCTCATCGCCTTTGCCTCCAGCCTCGATCAGATCGGCCCGATTACGAAGACCGTCGCGGATTCGGCACTCCTCTACGACGTGATGGCGGGCAAAGATCCGATGGATTCCACGACCGTCGACCGAGCGGTAGAAACGACGGCGACGGGCCTACGGGAAGATCTGCGCGGCGTGCGCGTCGGCATCGTCGACGAATTCGCGCTCGACGCACTGGACGCGAGCGTGCGGGCCGTCTACGAAGCCGCCTACGCCGATCTGGAACGTCTCGGCGCGACGCTCGTGCCCGTCGCGTTGCCGACGGCCGATTACGGCGTCGCGACGTACTATTTGATCGCCCCCGCCGAATGTTCGTCGAACCTCGCGCGCTTCGACGGCATGCGCTACGGCCTACGCGTCGAGGGTCCCGATGTCGGTTCCACCTACGAAGCGACGCGCGCGCAAGGCTTCGGCGATGAAGTCAAGCGCCGGATCTTGATCGGGACGTATGCGCTCTCGAGCGGCTTCTACGATGCGTACTACGTTCGCGCTCAAAAAGCGCGTACGCTTATTGCGGCGGACTTCGTGAAGGCGTTCGCTGCGTGCGACGTTATCGCGTGCCCCGCAGCCGCCACGCCCGCCTTCGAATTTAACGCGAAATCCGATCCGGTCAGCATGTATTTGATGGACTACTATACCATTCCGATGTCGCTTGCGGGCTTGCCGTCGCTATCGGTTCCGTGCGGCTACGTCACGCCCGCCGGCAGCGCGAAACCGTTGCCGCTGGGCCTGGAACTTTCGGGACCTCTCTTCGCCGAACGCGCGTTGCTCGGTATCGCCCACGCCTACGAGCGCGGTACGCAGCACGCCGCGAAGCGGTCCATTCCGCCGCTTCCCGCGCGCGCCGCAGCCGGTGCGCGGTGAGCGCCGCCGTCGTGCAGCGTCCGGACGCACTCGCCATCAACGCCGTGCCCTACGAGGTCGTCATCGGGATCGAGTGTCACGTCGAACTGCGGACCCAAACCAAGATGTTCTGCGGCTGCCGCAACGTCTTCGGCGCCGACCCGAACACCAACGTGTGCCCGGTGTGCCTCGGCATGCCGGGCGCGTTGCCGGTGCCCAACCGCCTCGCAATCGAATTGCTAGTGAAAGCCGGGCTCGCGTTCGGTGCGGAGATCCCCGCGTTCTCGAAATTCGATCGCAAAAATTATTTCTATCCCGACATGCCCAAAGACTATCAAATCTCGCAGTTCGATATGCCGCTCACGCAAGGCGGCGTCGTACCGTTCTGGCTACCCGATGGTACGCCGGGCTCGTGCCGGCTGACGCGCATCCATCTCGAAGAAGACACCGGAAAATCGACGCACGCCTCGCGTGACGGCCGCATCGCGGGCTCGACGCATTCGCTCGTCGATTTCAATCGCGCGGGCGTGCCGCTCATGGAGTGCGTCGGCGAACCCGATATCCGCAGCGCCGCGCAAGCGGTCGCGTATCTCGAAGCTCTCAAGCGCACGTTCGTAGCGCTCGGGGTCAGCGACGTCAAGATGGAGGAAGGCTCGCTGCGCTGCGACGTCAACCTGTCGTTGCGCCCGGTCGGCCAGAGCGAGTACGGTACGAAGGCCGAGATCAAGAACATGAATTCGTTCAACTCCGTCGCGCGCGCGATCGAAAGCGAAACTGCGCGGCAGGCGGACGTGATCGCCGGCGGCGGCCGCATCGTGCAAGAGACGCGCGGCTGGGACGAAGCGGTCGGCACGACCCATTCCATGCGCAGCAAAGAACAAGCGCACGATTACCGTTACTTTCCCGATCCCGATCTGCCCCCGATCGAATTCGCGCCTACGGACGTCGCGCGCATGCGCGACGCACTCGGCACCTTACCGCAGACGCGGCTGGATCGAATGATCCGCGATCACGGCTTGTCGGTCGTGCAGGCGCATCAAATCATCGATAAATCCGGACTTGCGGATTACTACGATACCGCAGTTGCGGCCTCCGGCAAACCGCAAGCGACGGTGAACTTCGTCCTGGGCGATCTTTCGCGACTCGCGAACGAGACGAGCGTTCCCGTGCAGGCGTCGGCGCTACGGCCGCAACGTTTAGCCGAAATCATTGACGCCCTGGAATCCGGTACGATCAATTCGAAAATCGCCAAAGCGTTGCTCGAACGCTTTTGGACGGAAGATACGCCGAAAACCAGTTCCGCGGATTCGACCGGATCGCCCGGTACTACGCACGATGCACTCTCCGTCATTATCGCGCGAGACGGACTCGGGCAAGTCAGCGACGCCGGCGAGATCGACAAGCTCGTGAGGAATATCGTCTCGCGAAACGAAAAGACGGTCGCCGATTACCGGGCCGGAAAAACGAAGGTCATGGGCTTTCTCGTCGGTCAGGTAATGAAAGAAAGTCGCGGCAAAGCCAACCCGGCGCTAGCTGAAGAGCGGTTGCGCGCGGCGCTCGGTGCGCCCGAGGGCTCCGCATAACGCGCGTGTCCGGTCACCTCCTTACGCCACGCGGTCGCGTGCTGGAACCGGCGCGATCCGCCGATATCGCGGGCATCGTCACGATCGAGACGCACCCCTCGATGGATCGTTATATCGGTTCGTGGCCCCGCGAGCGGCATCGGCGCCAGCTCGACGACGCCGATTACCGTTATTACGTCGTGCGCGACGCGCGCGGCGACATCGACGGCTTCGCGATCGTCATGGCCTATGCTCCGAAGTTTCGGTGGTACGAGTTGAGCCGCATCGCCGTCAGGGAGCCGGGCGACGGTCGCGGCTCCGATCTGCTTCGCGGGGTTCTGGCCGCGACGTTCGATTCCGAACACGCCCATCGCATCCAACTCGACTGCTACGAAGATAACGTGCGCGCGCGGCGTGCGTACGCCCGCGCGGGTTTCCGCGAAGAAGGGCTCATGCGCGACGCCGTTCTGCGAGACGGTGCGTGGACGTCGCTCGTGCTGCTGGCGTTACTTGCAAACGAACGCGTCGCGCCGAAGCAGGCCCGCACCGCGGGCCCGAACGCAGCGGAAGGGCAGCGATGAGCGAGCGTCTCGCCGACGAGCGAACGCTCGATATTCTCGATTGGCCGGCGGTGCGCGCCCTCGTCGCGAAGCAGACGATGACCGAGCGGGCGACCGCGCGCGCGCAGGCGCTCGTCCCCTACGTCGACCTCGAGGCGGTACGCCGCGAACAGGCGGCGACCGCGGAAATGCGTCGCATCGCCCGCGACACGGCGTTCAATCTTCCGCGTTCCCGCGACGTCGGCGAGCCCGTGGCGCGAGCCGCGCGCGGGGGCACGCTTGCCGCGGACGATTTGCGGGATATCGGCATCGCGCTCGCCGCGGCGGATGCCGCCGTGCGTCGTATCCGGTCGAACGACGCGCCCGTGCTGCAGGCGCGCTGCACGGCCACCCAGCCCTTGCCGGAGATCGCCGCTGCGATCGATCGCGCGATCGGCGAGCGCGGCGAGGTGCTCGACCGGGCGTCCCCCGCGCTCGCGCGAATGCGCCGTAACGCCATGCTGGCCCAAGATGAAGCGCGCGATCGCTGCGCAGCGATCCTGCGTTCGCCGCGGTATGCGAAAGCGATTCAAGACGCGATCGTCACGATGCGCGAAAATCGCTTCGTAATTCCGATCAAAGCAGAGTTCGCGGGCAGCGTCGCGGGCGTCGTACACGATACGTCGTCGAGCGGTCACACGCTTTTCATCGAGCCCCTCGACGCACTCGAGGTGAACAACCGTCTGCGGACGTTGCGCATCGAGGAGCAGCGCGAAGTCGCTCGCATCCTCGCCGAACTCTCGACGCTGGTTGGTGCGAAAGCCGAGCGTGTCGAAGTCGCTCTCGACGTCCTGGCCGATCTCGACCTCATCCTCGCGCGCGTGCGCGTCGCACAGGCGATGGATGCGATCGCTCCCGTCGTGGTCGACGAGCCGCGCGTCGACGTCCGCGTCGGCCGCCACCCGTTGCTCGGTGAGCGCGCGGTGCCGCAATCGCTCGCCCTCGACGACGACGTCCGCTTCGTCATCATCAGCGGCCCGAACATGGGCGGCAAGACGGTCGCGCTCAAATTGCTCGGGCTCTTCGTCACGATGACGTACTGCGGTATGCAGTTGCCTGCAGCCGAAGGGACGGCCATCGGCGGCTTCCGCTATCTCGGGTGCGATATTGGGGACGAACAGTCGATCGCCGAGAACGCCTCGACGTTTTCCGCACATTTGCGCCGGTTGCGCGCGATCGTCGAAGCGGCGGCGGACCGGTCGCTCGTGCTCGTCGACGAAATCGCCAGCGGCACGGAGCCGGCCTCGAGCGCGTCGCTCGGCATCGCGCTCGTGGAGCACCTGCTCGCTCGGGGCGCTCGCGGCGTCGTAACGACGCATAGTACGGAGCTCAAGCTTTTCGCGCATGCCACGCCGCACGTGCAGAACGCGAGCGTGCGATTCGATCCCGCGACCTATGTCCCGACGTACGAACTCGATTTCGGATCGCCCGGGCAGTCGCTCGCATTTCCGCTCGCGCGCACGCTCGGCCTCGATCCCGCGATCGTGGCGCGTGCCGAGGCGCTGCTCTCCACGAACGAGCGCGACTACGATCGGGCGCTCGCCGAACTCGGCGAAATCCGCGCTTCGGCCGCGGCGGAACGCGATGCTCTGCGCCGCGAACGGGCACTTTTTGCGACGCTTGAAGAGGCGGCGCGGGAGCGCATCGACGCGCTCGAGCGCGAACGGCGGACGCTCGCCGGTAACGCCGACGAACGCATCGGTCGAGCCCTGCGCGAGTTCACGACCGAACTCGAGCGCCGCAATCACGATCGGGTCGGCCGCGCCAAGGTCACGTCGGGCCAGGCCTCGCTGCTCGGCAAGGTCCTCGATGAGGTCCATCGGGACCTCGGCATCCGCGCCAAGAAACCGGATCCCGTGCGCTCGGTTGGCAACGTGCGCGAGGAGGGCATCGCGATAGGAGATCGCGTCTTCGTGGAGTCGCTGCAGAGCGATGGTGAAGTCGTCGAGGATTTCGGCGACGGCGTGCTCGTCGCGATCGGCGCGATGAAGACGGTCGTATCGAAGAATGCACTGCGTGTCACGGCTTCTGCCGGACGCGGGCGCGCGAAGCCGCACAGGGGCGCCCACGGCGGCGAAGCGACCCTCGATGCCGCGACGACGGCGAGCGCGCAACTCGACGTGCGCGGTAAGCGCTTCGTCGAGGCGGAGCCGCTGGTCGACAAGTGGATCGACGAGTCGGAGCTTCTGGGCCTCTCACCACTGCGGCTCATCCACGGCAAGGGGACCGGCTTATTGGGCCGCGGGCTGCAACAGTGGCTCAAGGAGCGCCGCGGCGTGAAAGACGTACGCTTCGGAACGGCGGAAGAAGGCGGCGGCGGGGTCACGGTTTTCGAGATTTCCTAAAGCGAGATGGTCGCTAAGGTGCTCGGGACCGGCCGGACGTACCCGGCGCCGGGAAGGCGCCGTGCGGAAAGCTCTGGAACAGCGCCCGAGCTTTCATGGAACACCATCGCGTTATGTCCGCGCGCGATCAAGCGCGTCTGCTGGTGGCGGGCTGCGATCACGTCGAAACCGCGGCCGAACTGCAGGATCGCATCGAGAAGAAGCAGCGCCTCACCGTCAAGCTCGGCATCGATCCGACGGGTTCTTTCTTGCATCTCGGCCATGCCGTCGTGTTGCACAAGATGCAGCAATTCGTCGAACTCGGGCATCGAGTGATCCTCCTGATCGGCGATTTTACTGCAAAGATTGGCGATCCGACGGGCCGGAACGATACGCGGCCGCCGCTGACCGACGACGCGATCGCGCAAAACATGCGCGATTACACGCGTCAGGCGGGCACGGTGCTGGATCTCGCGCGCATCGAGGTGATGCACAACTCGGCCTGGCTCGCTCCACTTTCGCTGTCCGATCTGATCGGCTTGATGGGCCAAACGACTGTCGCGCAGATGCTGGCGCGCAACGACTTTTCGGAGCGTTTCGCCGCGGGGGCGCCGATCGCGATGCACGAATTTCTGTATCCGATCGCGCAAGCATACGACAGTATCGCGCTCGAAGCCGACGTCGAACTGGGCGGATCGGAGCAACTCTTCAACCTGCTGCTCGCGCGCGAGTATCAGTCTAGGCGCGGCCAAGCAAAACAGATCTGCATGACCGTCCCGATCCTCGAGGGAACCGATGGCGTCATTCGGATGGGCAAATCGAAAGGCAATTTCATCGGGCTCACGGAGTCGCCGAACGATCAATTCGGAAAGCTCATGAGCCTGCCGGACGAAATGATCGTGCGCTATGCCGAACTCGCCGTCTTCCACGCCCCGGAGTCGCTGGCAGCCTTGCGCAGCGGGCTGGCAGATGGCTCCCTGCACCCGATGACTGCAAAAAAAGACCTCGCCGAGGAAGTCGTCGCGCGCTATCACGATGCAGCCCTGGCGCGCGGCGCGCGGAACCGCTTCGAAGCGACGGTCCAGCGCGGCGAAGTGCCGAGCGACATGCGAGAAATCGCCGCCGGCGACGCGTGGCGGACGGTCGTAGACGCGCTCGTCGCGTGCGGCTTCGCCACGAGTAAACGTGAGGCGGACCGTCTCGTCGCGGGCAACGGAGTCAAACTTGACGGAATCGTCGTCACCGATCCGCGTCAGCCCTGGACGAGCGCAGCGTCCGTCGTCGTCTCCGTTGGGAGCCGCCGTTTCGTCCGCGTCAAAGCGAATGTAAAGGCATGAAAGAAGTACAATGAGCAATCACGATGCGAAGTCGCCGCCGCCGATCACGTACACCGCGCGTCCGAAATTGGGAGAGCACGTGTTGACGTGCAAGCGCTGTGCGCGCACATATCCCTTCCCGGCCGACGGTGCTCCCGCGATTCGGTGCGAGTGCGGCTGGCGCTACGCCAATATCGGCGGCGTCATTCGGGAAGAGTTCACGCCCCGTATCGGCGTGTAGGATTCCTTAGTTGCGGGCTTCGAGTTGATCGATTAGTCCGCGAACTTCGTCGCGACTGAGCACGTAAGCGGTCTTGCAAAATTCGCAGACGGCTTCGGTATGCGTTTGTTCGGTTACGATTTTCTTCAATTCGTCGCGCCCGAGTCCGAGTAGCGCACGTTCGACCCGTTCGAGCGAACACGTGCACGCGAACGCGAGATCGTACGCTCGCGTTTGACGCATCGCGAAATCGTCGCCGAGCGAACGTAAGAGATCTTCGACGTTCGCGCCATTCGCAATTTGCGTCGTCACCGGCGCCATCGCGAGAGCCCGGGTTTCGAGCGCCGCGATCGTCGCGTCGTCGGCGCCCGGTAGCACCTGCGCGATGATGCCCCCTGAGGCCACGATGCCGCTAGGATTGGCGAGCACGCCGAGCGCGACCACGCTTGGGATCTGTTCGCTCGTTACGAGATACGCCGCGATATCGTCCCCGATCTCACCGCTCGTAAGTTCCGTAATTCCGACGTAGGGTTGCCCGACTTCAAACGATCGCGTGACTTGCAGATAACCTTTGCCGACGGCGGCCCCGACGTCGAATTTACCCAGGGCGTTGAGCGGTACGTCGACGTCGGGTCGACGCGCATAGCCGCGTGCGCCGATCGTATCACGGGTGCTGAGCAGGACGTCCGCGACGAGGCCACGCAGTGGTCCGTCGCTTGCTACTTGTAACGTTAGCTTTTCTCGCCCTTTAAGGCTTGCGCCCAAGAGCGCGGCGCCGGTCGTCAGCCGCCCGACGGCGGCGCTCGCGGTCGGGGCGAGTTCGTGCCGGCGTTGCATCTCTCGAACGAGTTCGGTCGTGATTCCCGCCACGATCGAGAAGCTTCCGTCGACGGCGGTTGCGGTGAGAATCCGATCGGGCATCTGCGTGCGCTTTCCGAGGGCGCGCCCATTTCCTTCACGAACGCGAGCGCGCGTGAACGTGCTCGTCATCCATGGGCCGAATTTAAACCTGCTCGGCACGCGCGAGCCCGCCACGTACGGCGCGGCGACCCTCGCGGATATCGACGCTCGCATCGCAGTGGTGGCTCGAGGGCTCGCTTTCGACGTGCGCTGCGTGCAGCACAATTCGGAGGGGGCAATCGTCGACGAACTCCATCGCGCTCGCGGCACGTACGATGCGATCGTTATCAATCCCGGCGCCTATACGCATTATGCTTACGCGATTCGCGATGCGATCGCAGCGGTCGCGATTCCGACGATCGAAGTGCACCTTACCAATACGCACGCGCGCGAATCGTTTCGTTCCACGAGCGTCGTTTCTCCCGTCGTGCGCGGCACGATTGCGGGCTTCGGTGTGGAATCGTACGCGCTCGCGTTACGTTCGCTCGCAGGAGCGCCGGACGAACCTGCCAATTAGCGAATCGGGACTTTCGACGCATCGAATGCGCTTCTCGGTTCGCCCTGTGGAGAAGAACGTTGACAAAAGCGGAACTCGTCGACGCGTTGGCTGGTGAAGTCGATCTTTCCAAGCGTCAAGTCGGCCATTTGCTCGATCTCGTGCTCGGCGAAATTCGCAACGCGCTCGTGAAAGGCGAAAAAGTACAGTTGATACCCTTCGGCAGCTTCGTCGTACGCGAGCGCAAAAAGCGCGAAGGCCGCAACCCAAAAACGGGTGCGAAACTGTTGATCCCCGCGCGCAAAGTGCCGGCCTTTACGGCCGGTAAAGGTTTGCGCGATGCGGTTGCGTCGGGAAAGAAACGCGCGACCGCCAAAAAGAAGTAGCAAGATACGACGGCGAGCAGTATGGGAGCGATATCGTGGAACGAGACGGACGCGCCCAGGCGACGATACCGAGCGAAATGTGATCGATCGCCGGCTCGGTAACGGTATCACGGCATCGATTAAGAGGGTCTGGGCGCGACCGGACCCAAACGCCTGTCAATCGGGTAGTGGCGCAGCTTGGTAGCGCACTAGTCTGGGGGACTAGGGGTCGCAGGTTCAAATCCTGTCTACCCGACCATTTGAGAGCCCCGTGACGGCAGCGTTACGGGGCTCCTTCGCCGAAAGCGCTGGCGTGTAGCTAGCGCTACGCCGCCATCATGCGTTCCGTGAGACCATGATGGAGTTACGTTACCATCGCCGGAGGTCTATCGTGCAAACGCAATTGACGCAGTATCTGCTCATGCTCGTGTTCTTCGGCGTGCTCGTCGCGGTGCCGACGCTTTGGCTCGTGGTCGGCCTTAAAACGTACGGCACCGGCGACTACCACCAGCCCTAACGGTTCGCCGTCTCCCCCACTCGCGCGGTAGGGCAGTTCGCGCTCCTACGGAAATCGCTCGACCGTGCGCACCCAACCCCCAACCGACGAACTTTTGAAGACCTACGACCCTGCTGCCGTCGAGGCGCGCCGGTATGCGGCGTGGATGGCGGCCGGCGTCTTTCACGAGGAGCCCGATCCCGCGCGCCCCGCCTTCATCATCTCCATGCCGCCGCCGAACATCACCGGCCGCGCGCACCTCGGCCACGGGTCGACCTATACGCCGATGGACGCCCTGACGCGCTACCATCGGATGCTCGGCGAGAACGCGAATTGGCTGCCGGGCCAAGATCATGCGGCGATCGCGACGGAGTCCGTCCTCGTACGGGAACTCGCGAAGGAGGGGTTGACGCGGGATGGCCTCGGGCGCGAGGCGTTTCTTTCGCGCGCGTGGGCTTGGCGCGAACGCTACGGCGGCGAACTATACGAATCGTTCCGCGCACTCGGTTTCGGCCCGGACTGGGGCCGCGACCGTTTCACGATGGATCCCGGGCTCTCGGCCGCCGTCACGAAGGTGTTCGTCGCGCTCTATAACGAGGGACTGATCTATCGCGGCACGCGCCTCGTCAATTGGGATCCGAAAGCGCGCTCGACGCTCTCCGATGCGGAAGTCGAAAACGACGAGCGCGAGACGTTCCTGTGGCATCTCCGCTACCGCGCCGAAGACGGCGGCGAGGGTCTCGTGATCGCGACGACGCGACCCGAGACGTTTCTCGGCGACGTTGCCGTCGCGGTGCATCCGGACGACGCGCGTTATGCAGCGCTCGTCGGGAAGAACGTCGTCTTGCCGATCGTCGGGCGAGCGATTCCCGTCATCGCCGATGCGGCCGTCGATGCGTCGTTCGGCACCGGCGCCGTGAAGGTGACGCCCGCGCACGATGCGACCGACTACGAAATCGGGCTGCGCCATGGCTTAGCGATGCCGTCGGTCATCGATTTCGACGGCAGTATCTGCGCCCCGGCATGGCGCGATGCGGCACACGTGCCGCGCGACGCCGCGACGCAGGCGAGTTGGGCCGCCGCGCTCGGGCGCATGCATCCGTACATCGGTCTGGATCGCTTCGCCGCCCGCAAGGCGCTGGTTGCCGACCTGCGCGCGAGCGGTGCGCTCGTTCGAGAAGAACCGTACCGTACGAAAGTTCCGATTTCGTCGCGCTCGGGCGAAGTGATCGAACCGCTGCTTTCGCTGCAGTGGTTCTGTAAGATGGAGCCGCTCGCGAAGCCCGCACTCGACGCGTATCGCAACGGCGCAATTCGCTTCGTCCCCGAACGTTTCGGCCACACGTATGAAAGTTGGCTGCAAAACATTCGCGATTGGAACGTCTCGCGCCAAGTGTGGTGGGGCCATCAGTTGCCCGTCTGGTACGCGTCAAACGACGAAGCGATCGTTGCGGAAAATGAGGAAGCGGCGTTCGCCATCGCGCGCGCGCGATTCGGTTCCGCCGTGCTGCTGCGGCGCGATCCCGATACGCTCGATACGTGGTTTTCAAGCGGCTTATGGCCGTTTTCGATCCTGGGCTGGCCCGAGCAGACGCCCGAACTCGAACACTGGTATCCCAATTCCGTTCTCGTCACGGGCCGCGAAATTATCTTTTTATGGGTCGCGCGTATGGCGATGCTCGGCCTGCGCTTCGTGGGCCGCGTACCGTTCCGCGAGGTCTTCATCGCGCCGCTGGTGTTCGACGACAAAGGCCGCAAGATGTCCAAGAGCCTCGGTAACGTCATCGATCCGATGGATCTCGTTGCGACGTTCGGCGCGGACGCGACGCGCCTGGGCATCGTGCTGCAAATGCGGCTGGAATCTCAGGAGTTGCGCTTCGACGAACGCTTCGTCGTCAAAGCTCGCGACTTCAACAACAAGATGTGGAACGCGCTGCGCTACATTCGCTCGCTGCCCGAAGGCTTACCGCGGGCGAGTAATCTACCGCCGCTCGCCGATCTATCGCTAGCCGACAAATGGATGCTCGCAGGCTTGCGTGCGACGATCGTGCGGGTCAGTTCCGCATTCGACGGATACGAGTTCGGCGTCGCGGCCGACACGCTGCTCGACTTCATTTGGTACCAGTTCTGCGATTGGTACATCGAGGCGACAAAGGTGCCGACGGCGACCCGCGCGCGCGTGCTCTCGTACGGCCTCAACGTGCTCGTGCGCTTACTCCATCCTATCGCGCCGTTCGTCACCGAAGAAATTTGGCAGGCACTGCCGCACGACGGCAAGACGATCGTCACCGCGATGTGGCCCGACCCCGATGAAATCGTCGTCGACGAAGCGGCTGCCGCGCGGTTCGAAACGCTGCGTCACGTCGTCCGCAAGGTCCGCGACCTGCGGGCGGAGCTCGGCCTGGCGCCGCGCGAGAAGATGACGATCGACGTACCGCCCGGCCTCGATGCCGACGCGCGCGCGCTCCTGGGCGTACACGCCCACGCGACCCTCGTCGACGCTCCGGCGCTCGCCGCGGCGGAGGGCGAACCGTTGCTCGCCGCTACGCCGCGAGCGCCGCTGGGACTTATGCGCGAACGGTATCGCAAGGAGATCGTCCGCCTCGGCGGCGAGCTGGAACGGCTGGAAAAGAAGCTGGGCAACGAACAGTTCGTCGCTAAAGCGTCGCCGGACGTCGTAGTAAAAGAACACGAGAAACGCGCCGCTTATGAAGCCGAGCGCCAGCGCGTGCGAGGGCAGCTCGGCGCACTGGACGCCGGTAACGCGGTATAGCGCTCGAATGGCGCCCGAGCGTCGGCGGAACGTCGCGACCCTCAGCCGAAGGGGACGCTCGATGGACTTCCCAGGGTGAACAACGCGCTCGAAGCGTTGCGCGAACGCGAGTTGATGTCGGCGCAGCAGATCGACCGTATCATCGCGCGGATCGCGCACCAAATCCTCGAACCCGAAGACGCGCAACATGGTATCGTGCTCATCGGAATTCGGCGCGGCGGCGAACAGTTGGCGCGAAGGCTCGCGCTTAAGATCGAAGAGATCAGCGGCTTGCGGCCCGGGCTCGGATTTCTCAACATCAACCTGTACCGGGACGACGATGTCGCGAAAGTCCTACCCGAATCTGAGATTCACGAAGATCTCGCTGGAAAAGTCGTGATCATCGTCGACGACGTGCTCTTCACGGGGCGAACCGTTCGGTCGGCGCTCGACGCGGTGACCGATCTCGGTCGTCCGCGCGTGATTCGGCTCGCCGTTCTCGTCGACCGCGGTTTACGGGAATTGCCCGTTCAAGGCGATTACGTCGGTCGCGTCATTCCGACGAGTCGCCGCGAACACATCGTCGTCGATCTCGCCAAGACGTTCTCGCAAGACGATAGCGTGACGATTCGCAGCGAGGCCGATGCCGGGCCGTAGCCTGCTCGATCTAGACGATCTTACGAGCGCCGACATATCCTACGTGCTCGAGCGTGCCCGGGCGTTTCACGACGATCCCCCGCCACGCGACCTCCTCCGCGACGTCTGCGTGGTTAATCTCTTTTTCGAAGCGAGCACGCGGACGTTCACGTCGTTTGCGATTGCCGAACAACGCGTGGGTGCCGACGTCGTCGCGCTGCCGCCGGGTTCCTCGAGCCTGGGGAAAGGCGAAACGATCGCGGACACGGCCCTCACGCTTGCGGCGATGGGCGTACGCGTCATCGTCACGCGGCATCCGCAGTCCGGTTTTCCATACCGTCTCGCGGAATCGTTCGACGGCCACGTGATCAATGCGGGGGACGGACGCCACGCGCATCCCACGCAGGCGCTCCTGGATCTACTGACGCTGCAGGCCGAGTTTGGAAAAATTGCGGGATTGCGCGTGGCGCTCGTCGGCGATATCTTGCATAGCCGCGTCGCGCGGTCGAATATTCTCGGCCTCCGCGCGCTCGGCGCCGAGGTGACGCTCGTCGGGCCCTACACGTTGCTGCCCGATGCGATGGCTCGGGAAGGCGTGACGATCTCGCGCGATCTCGATGCGGTTCTCCCCAACCTCGACGCCCTGATGTTGTTGCGCATTCAGAAAGAACGCATCGTGTCGGCGGTGCTGCCATCGATCGACGACTACGCACGAAACTATCGCCTGGATGCGCGCCGATTACGCGCGCTGCCGCCCAATGCGATCGTGATGCATCCCGGGCCCTATAATCGCGGCGTCGAATTGACGGAAGACGTGTTCGGCTTCGCGGGCTGGCGCTACGCGCAGCAGGTCTCGCACGGCGTGTACGTGCGCATGGCCGTACTCGATTTTCTCGTCAACGGCGCGCGAGCCCGGCTCGCGCGCGCGTAGCGCGGGCCGGTTCGCAATTCGCACAACGACCCTCGAACGTAACGGTACCGCTCTCGACCGCAAACTTCGTCGCTTGGGCGACGGAGCGCAGAACGCGAGGCGGCAACGCGTACGAAACGTCTTCGATGCGCCCGCACGTCCGACAGCGAACGTGCGCGTGCTTCGGACCGATCGGCTCGTACGTCGCCGCATCCGCGCCGGGAACGACGATCTCCGCGATGAGTCCGAGGGCGCGCAGACGGACCAGACCGCGATAGACGGTGGAATACCCGATGCCGGGCCGGAGCTCTGCCGCGCGCGCAAAAACGCCGGACATCGTGAGGTGCCGTCCGAGGCCGCTCTCCGTTACGACGTCGTACACGAGCTGATAATTTTTCGGAAGCGGCGACTCCGCGGGCCCTTGACTCCTCATCGCCCGGAAGTATAGCACGGCTCCAAGTGAATGTGAAGTTCACTTTTACCATTGACGCGCCGCCTCCGGACCGGCTAAGGTTCGTACATGAGATCGACTCTCAGCTGCAGTATTGGCCGGGATCCCGCGTTACGCCCCGCGTATACGCCGCCCACGGGCTGGTCTTCGGACGTCCGACACGTCGTCGCCCACGCTGACTAACTCGGCCCGGACGACCGATCCGCGGCGCTTCGCGCCGCGTTTAGCGCGCATCGTTGGGCCGGCGTTTGTCGTGAGCATCGGCTACATGGATCCCGGCAATTGGGCGACCGACCTTGCAGCCGGGGCGTACGGCGGTGCGCTGCTCGGCGTCGTCGCGCTCGCGGGTGCGCTCGCGATCGTCCTCCAAATTCTCGCGGTCCGTTTGGGCGCTGCGACGCGGACGGATCTAGCGACGCTGATCGCCGTGCGCTGGCCGCGAGTCGCCCGTACCTTTTGGGCGATCGCCTTCGGGTCGGCCGTTGCGACCGACCTCGCCGAGTTCACCGGCATCGCGATCGGTCTGCATTTGCTATTCGGACTCGCGCTCGCGCCGAGCGCCCTCTGCGCGGCCGCCTTGCTGGCCGGATTCTTTGCAGTCGTCGGCCGCCGCATTCGGCGCATCGAGATCGCGCTGATGTGCGCGGTTGCCGCAATCGCATTTGCCTATTGCGTGCAAGTGTTCTTAGCGCACCCCGACTGGCCGACGCTCGTGCATCAGGCGTTCGCACCGTTATCGCTGGATCGCGAAGCAGTCGTCGTAGCCGTCGGAATCGTCGGCGCAACTGTCATGCCGCACAATCTCTTCCTGCACTCGGCGCTCATCGCGCGACGTGCCCGGACCGACCGCGTCGACGTGGCGCAGCTCACCCGAACCTATGCGTTAGAAACCCTCGTCGCACTCGCCGCGGCGACGCTCGTCAACGCGGCGATCCTCGTCGTCGGCGTCCATTTGCACGCGCCCGGCGGTTCCATCGACGCCGCGTATTCCGAACTCATTCGCGGAACGTCGCGCTTCGCCGCGATCGTCTTCGGTTCGGCGCTCGTCGTCTCGGGGTTCGCATCGGCAACGTCGGCGACGCTCGCGGGCGACATCATCTTTCGCGGCTTCGGCTTCGGTACGCTCGGCGCGAACGCACGCCGCGCCGTAACGCTGCTCCCGGCGGTCATCGCCGTCCTCATCGGGGCCGACCCCGATCGCATCTTGCTGTGGTCGCAGGTCGTGCTCGCGCTCGCGTTGCCGATCGTTCTCGTGCCGCTCGTACGCTTCACGTGCGACGCGAGCCTCATGGGCCGTCACGCGAGTCCCCGCGCCTTACGCGCCGCGTCGTTTAGCGCAGCCGCGATCTGCGCCATCTTCGATGTCGGCCTCCTCGCATCGATGCGCTTCTAAAACAGAATGCGTCGCTCGAACGTCTCATGTAGCAGCACGCCATTTCCGGAGAGCAAAGTGCTTTCGATGTATCTCAATGCCATATCCGACTGGTTGCGCCGCCTCTTCGGCGCAGCGGAACCGGTTCCCATACCGATCCGGATCCCACGCCGCGCCGTGCGCCGGCACCGCTAACGCACCAGCGCCAACATGACGCGCTGTTGGTAGTGCGAGGCGTTCCGCAAATCGTGCGCGGCGGACGGCGGGTGCTCGTGTAACGCTCCCGAATCGGGACGGTTCGTGAAAGCGCTTCTGATTCGCGGCGGCCGCGTCGTCGATCCCTCGCAGCGGCTCGATGCCCTGCGCGACGTATGCGTGCGCGACGGTGTCGTCGCAGCCGTCGGCGAGCATCTCGACGAGCCCGCCGGCAGTGACGTCTTCGAGGCGAGCGGAGCGATCGTTTCGCCCGGCTTCATCGACATGCACGTCCATCTTCGCGAACCGGGCCAAACGCATAAAGAAACGATCGCAACCGGCAGCGCCGCAGCGGTCGCCGGCGGCTTCACCGCGGTCGCGTGCATGCCCAATACCGAGCCCGCTCTCGATTCGCCCGCGCTCGTCGCCGAAGTCATGCGCTTGGCACGCGCGGCGGGACTCGCGCGCGTGTATCCGATCGCCGCCCTGACGCGGGCGCGCGCGGGCAAAGAACTCGCGCCGTACTGGCGGCTGCACGACGCGGGCGCGGTCGCCTTTAGCGACGACGGCTTCGCGATCGCAAACGCCCGCGTGTTGCGCCAAGCCGCGCTCTACGCGCGCGACGTACCGGGGGTTTTCATCTCGCACTGCGAGGATGGCGATCTGCGCGGCGATGCCGTGATGAACGAAGGCGCGCGCAGCTTCGATCTCGGCCTCGCCGGCGCGCCGGGACTCGCCGAAGAAGTCCACGTCGCGCGCGACGTCCTGATATCCGGCGATACGAAAAAGCCGTTCCACATCGCCCATCTTTCGACCAAGATGAGCGCGGAACTCGTGCGTTTCGCGCGCGCCCAAGAGATCGCGGTCACGTGCGAAGTCACGCCGCACCATCTGATCCTCGGCGACGACCACTTCGAAAATTTTCGCGCGGAAGCGAAGGTCAATCCGCCGCTGCGCCGCGAGGGCGATATCGCAGCCTTACGCGCCGCCGTACGCGACGGCACGATCGACGCGTTCGCGACCGACCACGCGCCGCATTCTCGCGAGGAGAAGGCGCAATTGCTCGCCGACGCACCGGTCGGCTTCTCGGGCCTGGAAACCGCGCTCGGCGCGTACGCGCTTGCGTTGCCCGATCTTCCGCTCGAGCGCTTCGTGGCGCTGCTCTCGACCAATCCCGCCCGCATCCTCGGGGTGCCCGGCGGCACGTTGCGGATCGGAACGCCGGCGGATATCACGATCTTCGCACAGCGCTCGTGGACCGTCGATCCCAACACCTTCCAGTCGCTCGGTAAGAACACGCCCTTCGAAGGCGTGACGTTCGCGCGCCGGGCGATCGCCACGATCGTCGGCGGGCACCTTGCGATGCGCGATGGGCGCGTCTTCGCAGCCGAACCCACCGCGGTTCTGAGATAGAACGCCACGGCGAAGCGTTCAGAGCATATGCGGACCCGGGCCACTCTCGCGACGATCGTCTCCTGTGCGGCCCTGCTCGTCGGGAAGGCGCATGCCCAGACGGTCGCCTTCACGCCGTCGGCCGACGCGATTTTCTCCTCCGCCAAGAGCGCCTGGCGCAATCGCCGCGAGGCCCCCTTCGTTGCCTATAATTTGCGCGAACGCTACGAGTGGCGCGGCCGCACGCACGATAACTGGTGGCAGGCGTCCTATCGCGATGCCGATCGGGCGCTCGCCCTGCGGCGCATCATCGTCATGGACGACGAACGGGAGCGCCTCAAAGGCGCCGCGATCTCGGTCCACATCAAATTTCATAAGAACGTGGCGAAGGCCGACTCGTTCGATACCAATCCCAACGCCGACGCGTTTCCGATCCTCGAACCGCAGATCGAGCCGAACGCCTCATTCGGGCTGCTCAAAGCCGAACCAAAGATGGCCCTCGTCGGCCGTGCGACGCCGTTCCCCGGAACGTCGCCGGCTGCGGAAACGACCCCGTCGAGCGCCCCGAGCCCGACCGCGTCCGCGAGCCCGACGGCGCACGCCGCTGCGACCCCGAGCGTCTTCGCGACGGAGAAACCCCTACGCGAAGTCGCGCACGTGGAAGCCGTCGCGCGCGATTATACGATCTCGCTTGCCGGCAGCGAGCACGTGCGCGGAACCGACACGTACCATCTGTCGCTCACGCCGCTGCGCAATCCGCACGTGTATCGGCTGCGCGATCTATGGGTCGACAGCACCACCTACGCGACCGTCCAACTCGCCGTGCAGGGCCTCTTCGAAGGTAAACCCTACGCCGATGCGCGCTGGACTGTGGGCTTCGTCCCGATCGAGGGACGCTATTACGTGCAGCAGATCAGGACCGACGACGCGCTGCGCTTTGGCATGGATCGCGTCGTCACGGGCGTGCAATTCGATTTCGTCGCTTTCGGTTTTCCGGAGACGATTCCCGGAATGACGTTCCAGCGGCTGCTGTAGGCGCGTTCCGCACAGGCGCTCGTCGCGACGAGGCTAAATAACGCTCCTTTGACATGATGAAACCGGCCTCGCTGCTCCTCGCCGACGGTACGCGCTTCGACGGTGAAGGCATCGGCTACGATGCGCTCGCGCTCGGCGAAGCCGTCTTTTTCACGGGCATGACGGGCTACGAAGAAGCGCTGACGGACCCGTCCTACGCGGGCCAGATCCTGACGTTTACCTACCCGATGATCGGCAATTACGGCATCTCCGGCGGCGCTTCGCAACATGCCCGCGCGTGCGTAGCGGGCGCCGTCATCAAGCGCATCGCGATGCATCCCTCGCATCACGCGTTGACGAGCGATCTCGCGTCGTGGCTCGCCGAGCAACGCGTGCCGACGCTGGTCGGCATCGATACTCGCGCGCTCACGACGGTGCTGCGCGAACACGGAACCATCCGCGCCGCCCTGGCCGTCGGAGAATCCTCGATCGAGCGCATGGAAGCGGCGCTCGTGCCGTACGCGCGCGCGTCGAGCACCGTCGGTCTCGTCGCCGACGTCGCGACGCGCACCGTCCAGAGCCCGACGCCCGGCGCGACCGGGAAGCACGTCGTCCTCATCGATTGCGGCGTGAAGCGCGCGATCGTGCGCGATCTCTCGGCGCTGGGCTTACGGCTCACCGTCGTGCCGTACGGCGTGACCTACGAAGAAGTGCTCGCGCGCAAGCCTGACGGCGTCGTGATCTCCCCCGGCCCGGGCGATCCGACCGATCTGCCGGAGACCCTGGAAACGGTTCGCGCGCTCGTCGGTAGCGTGCCGATTTTCGGCGTGTGTCTGGGGCATCAATTGCTCGCCCTCGCGTGCGGCGGAAAAACTTACAAATTGCCCTACGGCCATCGCGGGGGTAATCAACCGGTGAAGGATCTCGTGCGCGATACCGTGATGGTCACGGCGCATAACCACGGCTACGCCGTCGACGGCGCATCACTGCCGAGCGACCTCGAAGCGACGATGGTCAATCTCAACGACGGCACGAACGAGGGCTTCCGCCATCGCACGCTGCCGATCTCCGCCGTGCAATTTCACCCCGAAGCTTCGCCCGGACCCTTCGACGCGCGATTCTTATTCGCCGAGTGGACTGCGTCGCTCTCCGCGTAGCGAGCGCGCTCGCACTTGCGGCGAGCGCGCTCCTGGGGACACCGGTCCGCGCGCAAACGCTCGAAACGCTTCACGTCCGTAGTTTTACGATGAGCGCCTATCCGGCGTCGCTGCAAGTCGGGGAAACGTTTCGCCTCACGATCGCCGCGCACGTCGACGAGCGCATTCTCGAACTCGATAACGTCACGCTGCCCGATCTCGCTGGTCTCGACGTCCTCGGCGACGAGCGCCGTTGCAGTGCGTCGGCGCACGGCAGCGATTGCATCGAAACGCTCAGTATCGCGCCGTCGAGCGCCGGCCAACGCACGATCGCGGCGACGATCATGGACGCCGTCGACGGCCGCAACGGGAAGCCGTCGCGCTTCGCGACCAACACCGTCGCGCTGCACGTCGCCGAAGCACCGCCGCATCTGCCGTCGTGGCTCGGCGAAGCGCTCTGGGCGGTCGTGTTGGCCGCGCTGCCGCTGGTCTCGGCGGCCTTCGTCCTCTACGTGCTCTTTCGCAATTTCGGGCGCCGCCGTCCGGTCGTGCGACCGGAGCCGGTCGTCCCCGCCGCACCGGTCGCCGCGGTCGACGAGGGGGCGCGGCTGCGCGCGCTCGTCGCGGCGCTCGCGGCCGATCCGTCGCGCGCGCGGGCGCTCGCGGTGCGCGCGGCGCTGCGCGACCGGGTGGGCGCGGGCAGCGACGAAACGTTTGCCGATATCGCGCACCGCTATCGCAACGGCGCAGACCGGCGCGTGCTCGCGGCGCTCGCCGCGATCGAACGTGCGTCGTTCTGCGAAGAGCGTAACGTCGCGCGCGCTATCGAGGAGGCTCTGCCATCGCTGAACTTTTGAATCCGGGCGCCTTGCTCGACGCGCTCGCGGAGACGGTCGTCGGCCAGCACGCGACGCTCGAAGCGCTGCTGCACGCGACTATCGCCGGCGGGCACGTCGTGCTCGAAGGCCCCCCCGGTCTTGCGAAAACGCTCGCGTGCCGCGCGCTCGCGACGGCCGTCGCCGGCAGTTTCAAACGCGTGCAGTTCACCCCGGATCTCTTGCCGAGCGATATCGTCGGAACGCGCATCTTCGATCAGCGCAGCGGCGAATTCGCGACCGCCTTCGGGCCCATCTTCGCCAACGTCGTGCTCGCCGACGAAATCAATCGCGCGCCGGCGAAAGTACAGTCCGCGCTCCTCGAAGCGATGCAGGAACGCCAGGTTACGATCGGTCCGCAAAGCTTCGCGCTGCCCGATCCGTTTCTCGTAACGGCGACGATGAATCCGCTCGATAGTGACGGCACCTACGCTCTACCGCTCGCGCAGATGGACCGATTCCTCGTCAAGATTCTCGTCGACTACCCGAGCGCCGCCGAAGAACTCACGATCCTGGCGCGCTTCGGCGGCGAAACGGCCGCGATGCGTTCGAACGTGGCGACGATGGCCGATATCGTGCGTTGGCGCACCCAAGCGCGCAGCGTGTTCGTCGAGGAGAAGATCGGGCGCTATATCGTGGCGCTCGTGCATCAGACGCGTAAACCGCACGCGTACCTCGATCGCGGCGCGAGCCCGCGCGCGACCTTGGCGCTCGCGGCGCTCGCCCGGGCCCGCGCGCTGTGCGACGGCCGCAGCTACGTCGTCCCCGACGACGTGCGCGCGGCGGCGCCCGCCGTGCTGCGCCATCGCCTGGCCTACAGCTACCGCACGCAGTTGGAAAACGTCGATCCGGAATCCATCGTTCTCGAAACGATCGGGAGCGTATCGGTCCCGTAAGTCGAAAGGTCACACGCAATGCTTCGTACTTCGGCGCTGTGCTGCGTCGCCTCGTTCGCGCTCCTGGGAACGCCCGCCGCCGCGCCGTCGCAACCCGCCGCACCCGCACCCGCCCCAGTCCCAGCGGCGCTCGCAGCGCGCGCGGCCACACCGGCGCCGAATCCCGAAGCCGAGCGTGCCTTTGCCCGCGCGCGTGACGTGTGGCGCGCGCGGACGGACGTCGCCTACGTCCGCTACGGGACGCTCGTGCGCTATCTGCACGACGGCCACGTGTTCGATAATTGGTGGGACGTCTATTACCGCTCGTCCGACGGGGCGCTCGCGCTCTCGCGTCTCCACGATATCGCAGAAGAGAATCACCGTTTGGGCGGCTTGCCGTTTTCCATCTTCGGCTACAAGTTCTTCGATACGAATCGCGATGCCGAACCGATCCGTCTCGACGACCCGCGCATCGATCCCGCGTCCTCGTTCGGGGTGCTCAACCGGTTCGGAACGACGATCGTGCCGCGCGCCGCACCGTCGGCGCGGCCCCGCGAACCGATTGCTAGCGCGGCGCCGGAATTCCGCGAGATATCGCGCGTCGAAGCGAACACCCGCGAGTACGATATCCGCATCGCCGGAACGGAGTCGCTCGCGGGGGGGCCGGCATTGCATTTAACCCTCGCGCCGCTGCGCGATCCGAAGCTCAATCGCTTGCGCGATCTGTGGCTCGATCCCGCGACGTTTCGGACGATTCAGATGCGCGTGCAAGGCCTCCTGGGCGGCAAGCCGTACGACGGCATCGCGTGGACGGTGCATTACGTGCTCGTCGACGGCCGGCAATACATCCAGCAGATCGTCGCCGACGAGCCGCTCGATTTCGGCGTCGATACGAAAATTCCGAAACTCGAATTCGATTTCGTCGATTACCACTTTCCGGCCGACGTCCCGAAATTCACCTTCGATCGGCCGTTTTGAGGCGCACGTCCGTCTCGCGTTCGCCGCGCGGCGGCGTGCTCTTACGTCGTCTGGGCCTGCTTGCGGCGCTCGCGCTCGTGCCGCTGTTTGGATTGCTCGCACTCGACGTCGGCTGGGTCTATCTCGGCGTGCGCGAAGGCGCAGCCGCTCCGGCGGGAACGCTGCCAAGCCTCGGCGTGAGGGCCCCCGTCACCGTCGCGCGCGACGAGCGCGGCATCCCGCACGTGCGCGCGCACAACGATCGCGATCTGTTCTTCACCGAAGGCTATCTGCAAGGCAGCGACCGGCTCTTCCAACTCGATCTCTACCGGCGTCTCGTCGAAGGCCGTCTGTCCGAAACGCTCGGTTCGCTCGCCCTGGCATCCGATGTCGAAGCGCGTGTCATCGATATCCGCGCGATCGCGCGCGAGCAGCTCGCAGCGTTGCCCGCGCGGCAACGCGCGAATCTCGCGGCCTTCGTTGCCGGCGTCAATGCGGCGATCGCCACGCGTCCGCTGCCGCCCGAGTTTCGCGTGCTCGGGTATCGTCCCGAGCCCTGGACTGCCGTCGATTCGCTCGCCGCGTCGTTTGCGACCGTGCTCGCCTTGACCGATTCGTGGAACGACGTTGCGACCCGCGCCGACGTGATCGCGGCGCTCGGGCCCGCCGCACGCGACGCATTTTTCTCGATCACGGATCCCGCCTACGACGCCCCGACGACGGGCGGCCGCTCGGCGCCCGTCGCGCCGCTGCCCGCCTTACACGTCCCGTATCCGGCGGCGTCACCGCTCTATGTCTCCGACCTCGACCGCCGCGCCGGCGCGGGCAGCAACAACTTCACCGCTGGCGCGGCGCTGACGGCGACACATCGCGCCCTGCTCGCAAACGATCCGCACCTCGAATTGCGCATGCCGGGCGTCTGGTGGCTCGCCGATCTGCAAGCGCCGGGGCTGCACGTTGCCGGCGTCACGCTCGCCGGCGTCCCCGGCATCGTGCTCGGTCATAACGCGCACCTGGCGTGGGGCGCGACCAACGGCAACGTCACGACGGTACGCGTGTACCGCGAGCACTTCGCCTCCGCGACGTCGGATCGCTATCTCGCCGACGGAAAATACGTGCGCGCGGAGCATCGCCGCGAAACGATCGCCGTGCGCTTCGGACAACCGTACGTTCGCGATTTCTTGCGCACGCGTCACGGCTTCGTGTTCGCGGATCGCGGCGCGCTCAAGCTGGCAGCCGCGTGGACGGCGGATCTCGACCGGCGCTCGTCGTTCGAACAATTCGACGCGCTCGATCGCGCCGCATCGGTACGCGCCGCGCTATCGATTCTCGCGCGCTACCCGGGGCCGCCGCAGAATTTCGCGCTCGCCGACGATCGCGGTGAGGCCGGCTATACGCTGGCAGGCGAAATCCCGCTCGACGACGCTTGGGGTCTGCACGTGCACGATGGCGCGCGGGGCGGCGTGCCGCGCGAACGCGACGTGCCCGCGTGCGAGTTGCCGCACGTCGCCGCTGCCCGCACGGCGCTCGCGTTCACCGCGAATGATCGCGTGTACGGCGCCGGCTACAAATACCGCTTGACGGCCACGTTTTCGCCGCCGTACCGCGCGGCGCGCATCCGCGAAGATTTGCGCGCACGCCCGTACGACGTCGCGCGCTTCCGCGCGATCCAAGCCGACGTTCTCTCGTTGCCCGAACGCGAGCTCGCAGCCGCCGGTGCGCGCGCGTTAACCGCCGCGCACGTCGACGGCGATGCCGAACTCGTCGCGGCCCGCACGGCGTTGCGCGGTTTCGACGGACGCTTTAGGGGCGATTCGCACGGCGCGGTGTATGCGTCGGCGCTGCGGCGCGCGGCGACGGAACGGCTCGTGCGCCTGCACATGCCGCGCGAGCTCGGCCTACGCTATCTTTCCAGCGAAGGCGGTGCGGCACTCGTCGCGCTGATGCGCGCCTTGCGCGAACGGCCGCGCGGCTGGGTTCCCCACGACGATTACGATGCGTTTCTCGTCGCGGCCACGCGCGACGCGCTCAATGGTTTACGCAGCCGCAAGCAACTGGATGCGACGTGGTCCCAAATCGGCGCGCGCACCGCGCAACACCCCCTCGCCGGCTTCGGCCTCGCCATGTGGAACGGCGTCGGTTTCCCGGGTTCCGGCGACGGCTACTCCCCGCACGTCCAGGCCCCCGCGAACGCGCAAAGTTTTCGCGCCGTGTGGGATGTCGGCAACTGGGATGCCGGCGGCCTCGTCGCGCCGCAAGGCGAATCCGGCGAACCGGGCTCCCCGCACTACCGCGATTTCGCGGCCGCGTGGATCGCCGGAGACCTCGTTCCCTTCCCCTTCAACGACGCTGCCGTCCGCGCGGCGACGAGAGAAACGCTCGAACTCCGGCCCTGAACGTGCAGCGCACCGACGGTCCACAACCGCAATCAATTCGATGTTATGCGCGGGGCAATCGTATGTTGCGCAGCATCGGCACCGTCGTATCGTGGTAGATTTCATCCAACGTTAGGCCATGCTCTCCGAGCGTCGGGAGCATGAGACGCTCGACCGGAGCCATAGGGAACGTGCCGTCGTCACGTCTGGTTCCAAGATAGACCGCGCGTCGCCGAGAGTCGATCGCAACGAAATGCGTAAGCTCCGGGATCGTTTGGTATTGAAAGAATTTCTCCGTAACGTCGTCCGCCGCGGTTGCGGGCGAGAGCACCTGGATCACGAGCCAGGGGTATCGCACGAGGTTCTCGGCGCGATCGTCGGTGCTGTCTTCTCGATCGCGCGCGTCGCACGTCACGACGAAATCGGGGACGAGCCGATCTCCCGCCGGCGTTACGACCTTCGCATTCTCACCGAAAAATCGGCATCCGTTTGCGCGTGCTTTCACACCGAGGGTGACGGCGAGCGTCCCGGTAATGAGCGCGTGATTTTTCGTCGGGAGGGCAAGCGCGACGGCTAGGCCGTCCCGATACTCGAGGCGGTCGGGAAAGACGGCTTCGAGGGCGAGGTACTCGGTGGGCGAGAGACGACGGTCCGGCAGGTCCATAGGGTCAGTATACCTCGTTCGAACTCCGATTCCGCGCGAACGGACGTCCAGCGCGAACCTGCGCGCGATCGGCCTAACGTTCGCACGCCAACCGCTAAGCCGGGCAATGGTCAAGGGAAGCCGGATTCGTTGCGACGCTTTACGAGATCATGGATCGAACTGGCCGAATTTGATTCGGTCGGACCGATGGAAGCAAAACTCGATCTCTCCGTCATCGCTTACAATTTCGACATCGTAAGCCTCACTTGGAGTGGCAAATGGGCAGAAGTGTGTTCTCGAACAAGAATTTCGCCGGACCGCCGTCCCAAACGTCTTTTCGGGACTTCATGCGCTGTTCCGACGCAATCGATCTCCCACGAGTTTGAAAAGCTCCCGCTCTACGGCATCGCCTTCGAGCCCTCGAAACCGCCGATGTTTTACGTTCAATCGCCATTTACTCGGATGCACAATTGAGACGATCAAGGGAACATTACACGATCCGAGGGTCACGTCATGGATCGCCGCACCGTCCTCTTTATCTCGGTCCGGAAAGCGTTCCTTATCCCATCGCCCTAATGCCTCGGGGTAAAGTCGAGCGAGTGTAATGGCAACAGGCTTGCCAAACGCCACAACCGCGAACGGCTGCTGTCTGAGCAGTTGCAATTCGAAAATAGCTTTGCAGCGCATAATGAAATCATTTGGCTGCGGCTCCGTAAACCGAAACCATGGCGATATATCCTCGCTATTGCTACCAGAGCCAGCGCGGACGCCCATTGCAAAACTAGTAAACCAGGCCCTCCACTTTAGGCCAAGCGTAGCGTTCGAGTCGACTCCCGCGATCAGATCGAGCGCACGTGCCCACGTGGCATCCGATTCCTTTTCTTCTCTCGTTTTTCCGGACGGCGTTAAAGGATCAAGATCTTGTACGTTGCCCTCCGTTCCCCACTCTGAGCCAAGCATCATTACTCCCCCGTGAGGAAACTCAGAAGTCAAATAACCGTGACCGATTGGATAAAAGACTCGGCCTTCAAAAGGTGGTCGGTCTACTTTACGCATTCCGACAGCTTCATAGACCGCCGCCGGAATCGCCGCAATCGCCTTACGCAACTCTACATCCGTTGTTTTCAGCTTCCCACCTCACCGCGTCCGTAAAAGGGTGTTTTAGGGGCTCGCGGATCACTCGCAACAGTCGTCGCCGTCCCAGGCTTCGCGCCCCTCTTTCACGAGAAAATACACGATAGCGAGCGATGTCACTCCGTCGACCCACCATGCGTGGAAGAGCACCTGCGCGAGAAGTCCGACGACGACGACGACCGACAGGTACCCGCACGTGATAGCCTCGACCGCGTCGGCACGTAGCGCGCGACTTCCGAGCCCATCAGCAACGCGGATCTTTGCCTTCGCCAGCATGTACATCGTCGGGATGGCGACAAGTGCGGCGAGCAATCCCGAGACCGAAAACTCAGCACCTTGGCGTTGCCAGAGACTCCAAAGTGCACTGCCCATGACGTAGAGCGCGAGCGCAAACAAAAGAGCGCCCGCGATCTTACTGGCCCGTTCTTCGGCGGCCTCAGAGAATTCGCGGCCTTGCTTAATCTCAACCGTCAGTCGCCACATCAGGACTCCAGCCGATGCTAGCTCGATAATGCTGTCGATTCCAAAGGCGACCAGCGTTAAGCTGTGGGCGATGATCCCCGACCCGATCGCGACGGCGGCCTCGATCGTCATCCACGCCACCGTTATCCACTCTAGCGTGAACGCGCGCTGAATAAGTGCGGCTCGCGGCGCCTCCGAAACAGTTGAGGCCATCAAGCCGACCGCGTCGCGTCGAGTCCGTCCACGGTCGGATCGTGCTCGTGTGCGTGGCCGTGCTTGGACACGTCGCCGCCCTTGATCGTGCAATACAGTTCGCTTCGCCGCGGATCGCAATTCGCACATTCGAACTGAACGGTCGTGTGCGTGATGCGGTATCGCTCGGCGAGCACTCGATTGATTCGTTCGAGCAGCGAGTCGCAGTCGCTAAGCTGGCGATCCCCTTCGATTTGCAGGTGCGCCGAAAGGGCGTTTACGCCGCCGGCAATTGACCAGACATGTAAATCGTGCACATCGCTTACGCCTGGCACGCGAACGACGTCGCGCACGAGTTGTGCGACGTTGAGGTCTTTCGGTGTTGATTCCATGAGGATGTCGATCGTCTCGCGCATGAGGTCCCACGCACCCTTTGCGATCAGAACAGCGATCGCAAGTGAGATGACCGCATCGGCCGGATACCAACGCGTAAGGAGAATGACGACGCCGGCGATGATTACGCCTACGGAAGCAGCGACGTCGCCGAAGACGTGGAGCATCGCCGCTCGGACGTTGACATTTCCGTCGCTGCTGCTCCGCAGGCCGAGGCCGATGTAGAGATTGATTGCAATGCCGACTGCAGCCGACACGAACATGAGAGTCGGCGTGACCGTGGGCGGTTCTTGCAAACGACGAATCGCTTCATAAGCGATTACACCCACGATGAGGATCAGCGTCAGGGCGTTGAGGAGTGCGGCGAGGATGCCGGTACGATGGTAGCCATAGGTCTTCTTTGCGTCGGCGGGCCGTTGAGCTTGCACCGTTGCGAACCAGGCAAGTCCCAAAGCGACGAGATCGGTAAGGACGTGTCCCGCATCGGATAGGAGAGCTAGCGAGTGCGAAATGAGCCCGCCGACCAGTTCGACCCCTAGAATTCCGAATGAGAGAAAGAAAGCTGTCCGGAGCTTGGCGCCCGACGCCGGGGCATGCGTGTGCCCTACCCTCATGCCGAAACTGCGCCCGTGTCGCAATCGACATGGCCTTGATGCGCGAGCCCGATTTTTAGAACAGCGGCGACGTGGGAGTCGTCGAGCGAATAGTACACGAATTTGCCCTCGCGCCGCGCTTTGACGAGTCGCATCGCCCGTAAGATGCGCAAATGCTGAGAAACTGCGGACTCACTCACGCCGACGATCGTCGCAAGATCGCAGGTGCAAAGCTCGTGCTGAACGAGGACGTGAACGATGGTAAAGCGCGTTGGGTCCCGCCAAGGCTCCAAAGAGTTCGGCCACAGCGCGATAGATCGCCGGCGGGGCCAAAGCACGCGCGGCGTCAGCTGCCGCGGGAGACGCGAAGCTCCGGACGGCGCAGACGTCTGGGGGCATGGAGGCGGTTCGCGGCATATCGGCAATATACAGGAACGATTGCGTAATTACTATATCGTAAAGCCGATGTCCGTCCCGAAAATGGTCTATTGCGACACTTTTTAGAATTGATGCCGCTCGTCATCGACGCATCTGCCAGCTTCTCGTCGAGCCGGTCGCAATCGAACTCGCCACGACGGACGTGTTTGAGGACTTCGGCGATCGAAGCCGACGTCACGCGAGTCCATCCGTCATCGCGACAATGACGCGAAATTCATGTGAAGCGGGACGGCACGCTGGTTCGAACGCTTCGGAAGCCTACGGCGATGATTTCCTCCGGAATCCCCAACGACGCGACTCTCGGCACGTGCCCGCAACGGACCAATGGTCAAGTCGGCGTTCCGAACCGTGTCGCACGCGACTCGATCGGCGTAGCGATCCACCCAGTGTTCGTGTGGCGCCGAGCTCAAGACAAAAGTCATGGAACGCGTGCGACGCCGGCATGACATCGATAGCGTCGCGACCAGACATCCAGCGCGAACCTCGAATCGCGAAGCCGGGCAATCGTACGTCATAGACGCAAGAAGCCTGCCACGAGCGCGTACACCTCATCGTGATTGAAGTCGGAGTGATGGCCGCCCCACTGCGAATCCGACTCCGTATGCGCGGCATGCAAGTCGGTCAGGTCGGCGACGACCAATCGCTTCGTGCAATTCGCCGAAGCAGTCACCGAGAAGTTCGGCCCGACGTTAATGTCGTCCGCGCCGCCGAACGCATTTTTGGTCGCTGGCGTCGGACCGGCAGCCCCGAGCGCGGGCGCGGGGTCCAGGTTGAAGAAATCGACGAGCCGGTGCGCCATCGGAAACGCCTTGGTGAGAGCGGTATCCTTCTGCGAGGTCGTGACGAGCATCCGCAGGTTTAACTTCTCGAGGTCACCGTAGCACTCGGCCACGTCGAGCTGCTTGTTTTCGAACGCCGCTTGAATCAACACGACGTTAAAACTCAAGCCCGCGGGCGGCAGCATCGTGCCGCTCGCAATATCCTCATAAACCGCCTCGACGGCAGCGGTGACGACTTTGCACCCGAAACTGTGGCCGATCAGATGGATGCGCAGCGCCGGCGGCGCCTCGCCTCCCGTCGCCGCCCGCGGTACGTAGTTTTGGATCAGCTGACGGAGTACCGCATAGACGCCATGCGTGCCCGTCGTGTCGGCCCGTTTCTCCATCGTGTAGAACGTGAGCGGCTGAACGGCGCCGAGAATATCGGCAAAGGCTTTCGGAACGATCCCGCCCTCTTCGGTCAGCTCCGAGGGCCAGTGAATACCGACCGAGAGCGCTCCGTGCGGGTGGGTGCCGGCCCGCGGATTTCGCGCGAGCCAACGCATGAACTCGATGGAAAAACGATTGTAGAGCGTCATCGCTCCGTCCGCGTCGGTCGACCACCCGTGCGAATACAGAAAGATGTCGTTGAGATCGAGGGAGGCGTCCATCGCGGTCTTCGCGTTCTCTGCGATGTTCAAATCGACGACGACGCCATTACTGTTGATAGGAACCATCAGATAACCGGCCACGCGTGCCTCCTAGCGAGCATGAGTATGCATTCGCTGATGAGTATCGCGTAATACAAGCCGCTTCGCCACCCGGTACGCCACGGTACTTGCCGCCAAGGGGGGCTCGAGTCGCACGTTTCTCAACGCACGAGCCTCGCTCCATACCTGAGGCGACGTGCGACCCGCGGTGCAGCGCCCAAAAGGCGGTCCGGAGAAGAGTCTGTGGCCCGGCCGCCCAGCGGGCGCTGAAGGGACTCGTCCTCTCTTTAGCCTAGCGTGCCGGATGCGGTTCCTCGTCGGGTCGCGGGTTGCCGCGATGTCACGGCAGACCGCCGTCACGCTGCTGCTCATCCTGGGCCTCGTGGCAGCGTTCGCGTACGCCACGTACCTTTCGTATTACGGCTCGGTCGAAATCCGGAACGCGTTTGCGTATCAGTCGGCCGTCGTCTCGGCGCAGCGCGATTCGGAATTTCTGCAACTCGAACAAGTCGAACGGCATGCGGGGCTCGCGCAGCTGCGGCCGTACGAAAAGTTGCTGATCAACGATCTCGCGCGGATCAATACGGTCGCGAAATCGGGCGATCAGCGTGCGCCGCGCTTCACGTTGCCGGCGTTGCCCGCCGATTTCGAACGCTTGTCGGCGGGACTTCTCGCCCGCGAACGGCTCGGCCGGGATCGCTTCGCCGCAACGGTTCGCTACAACCGGCAGATGCGCGATTTCTCCAATGCGATGTTCGCGATCGTCGCGTTGCTCTTCGGCGTCATCGCCGGGCGTTTGCGGCTGCGGATCCAAGAAGGCCGCTCCCTCGTCGAACGTCTTCAGCGCGCGTTCATCACGCGGCGCCGTTCGATCGAAAGCGTCGATATCGGAAGCGTCCTGCTTTCCGCGACGCGCGGTTCGAACGTCGGCGGCGATACGCACGACGCGTTTACGCTTGATCGGCGGCACGCGATGTTTCTCGTGGCCGACGTCAGCGGCAAGGGTATCGATGCGGCCGTCGATACGGCGCTCATCAAATATTCCGTGCGCACGCTCTTCTCCGAAGAACTCGATCCCGGGATCGTGCTCGCCAAATTCGCGAAGCTGTACGCGGCGAGTGCTGAGAACCCCGAAACCTTCGTCGTCATGTTCCTCGCCGTCATCGATCTCGAAGACGGCACCGTGCGCTATGCGTCGGCGGGCCACGAACCCGCGTGGGTGTTGCTCGGCCAAGATGTCGCGACGCTCGCCCCGTCAGGGCCGATCGTGGGCATCGAGCCCGAGCCCACCTTCGAAACGCGGATGCTCCACTTGCGGTACGGCGATGCGCTCGTCGTCAGCACCGACGGCCTGACGGAATCGCGCGACGCGCGCGGCGCGCTGCTCGGCGCTCAGGGCGTCTCGGTCTGGCTCGGCGAACTCTCCGGTGACGGGCAGACGATGGCCGATGCCATCGTGAAACGCCTGCGGCGCCGCTCGAGCCGCATCACGGACGATCTCGCGATTCTCGTCGTGCGCTACGCGCCCGGCGTGCGGCCCGGAATGCCGTCGTCCGAGCGCGCTCGAGCGACGCTGGCCGCGATCGAATCGTGACGCCGCACGCCTCGGCCTTCGCGCCGCGGCTGCGGCTCGCGCTGCTCGCGGGCGATCGCGGCGGCGTGCGCGGCATCGGCTCCGCGTCCGCGCGCCGCAGCGACGGCTACGAGTTCGCGGAACTGCGCGGCTACGTCGAAGGCGACGATCCGCGGCGCATCGACTGGGCGGCGACGGCGCGCGCCGGCGGCCTACAGACCCGCGTCGTGCTCGAAGATCGCGCGCTGCAGTTGGCCGTCGCACTCGATGCGTCGGGGTCGATGCACGTTGGGCGGACGCGCAGCTGCTACGATCTCGCCCGCGACGCTGCGCGCGTCTGGTTTTCCGCCGCGACCGACGACGACCGCTGTGCGCGCATCGGCGAACGGCCGTTCCTCTTACGCGACGTGCGCGGCCGGGCTGCCGCGCGCGCCTGCGCCGAGCACGACGACGCGCGCGCGACGGCGTTCGCACCGGCGCTCCGGCTGGCGCTTGCGACGCTCCCGCGCGGCACGCGCCTGCTGGTCGTCAGCGACTTCCTCGAACTCGACGCCCTGCGCGCGGCGCTGCGCGCGTGCGCGGCGCGCTTCGTGCTGACGGCTCTGGTCGCGCGCGACCCGTGGTACGCCGATCTCCCACTCGGCGGATTCGTGCGCTTGCGCGATGCGGAGTCGGGCGCGGCGGCGCGCGCCTTCGTCGACGCGGCCGCGCGCGAACGGTATCGCGCGGCGGTGGTCGAGCGCGAGCGCGCCACCTGCGAGGCGCTGCGGCGCAGCGGCGCCCGCGTCGCGCCGCTCGACGAAGGGGACGGACCCGCAGTCGCACTCGCACGGGCCCTTGGAATCGGTGCATGACCTTCGCACGTCCCGAACTGATCGTCGTCGATATCGTCGTGTTGGTGTTGCTCGTATTCGGCTACCGCGTGCTCGAACGCCGTCGCGCCGCGCAGAGCCACGCGTTCTCCAATCTCGCCTTCGCACTCGCCGCGCTACGGCCCACGCGCGTTCCCGCCGCGCTGATCTTCGGCGCGTACGTCGCGGGCGCGGGCGCACTGCTCGTCGCACTGACCGGTCCGAAATTCGAGGCCCGCGTCCCCGCCAAAGACGGAACGGTCATGCTCTGCATCGATACGTCGGGATCCATGCGCGCGCGCGACGTCGCGCCGACGCGCGCCGATGCATCGCGCGCCGCGGCGCTTGCCTTCGTCGGCGCCGTGCCCGCCGGTACGCGCGTCGGTATCGTCACGTTCTCGAGTGGCGCGAGTCTGATCGCGCCGCCGGCGAGCGATCTCGATACCATCCGGGACGCACTGGATAAACTTCCGCCGCCCGATGGCGCGACGGCCATCGGCGACGCGTTGCAGCTCGCCGCGCAGCAGATGCCGGCGCAGGGCCGACGCATCGTGGTGCTCCTTACCGACGGCATCAACAACCGTGGCGTCGATCCCGTCGATGCGTCGCGCACGATCGGGGCGCGCGGCATCGCGATCGAGACGGTCGGCGTCGGCTCGAGCGGCAGCGGCGAAATCATTCCCGGCACGACCGAACCGGCCCAACTCGACGCGCGGACGCTCACCGCAATCGCCGAGAACGGGCGCGGCCGCTACGTCGAATCCAGCGACGCGCAGACCCTCAGCGACATCTTTCGCTCGATCGCGCTCGCAACCGTGTGGGAAAGCAAACGCGTCGACGGCACCGTTGCCTTCGCGCTGGGCGGCGGCGGCGTTCTGTTGCTCGCGTTCCTCGGCGCGCTGGCGATCGGAAAGCTATGACGACACGTCAGCCCGACGTTGTCCGCCTGCGCGAACGCACGAGCGAGAAGTGGCGCAAATATCCCGAAGACGTCCTGCCGCTCTTCGTTGCCGAAATGGACTATGCGCTCGCGCCGGATATCGCGCAGGCGCTTCACGCGGCGATCGACCGCTCGGATACGGGCTACGCCTGGCCGCGCGCGCTACGCGAGACCTTCGCGCGTTACGCGAGCGAGTGCTTTGCTTGGAGCGTGGCACCGGAGCGTGTGGTGATCGTCAGCGACGTCATGGGTGGCGTCATCGAAACGTTGCGTTCGCTCACACGGACAGGCGACGGCGTGGCGATCATGCCGCCCGTGGATCCGCCCTTCTTCGCGATCGTGGCGTCGGCGGAGCGGCGCATCGTCGAAGTGCCGTTGCTGTACGAGCACGAACGGTACGGCGTCGACTGGGACGCGCTCGAGATCGCGTTCGCGCGTACCGTGAAGGCGCTGCTGCTCTGCCATCCGCACAATGCGGTGGGCCGCGTCTTCGCGCGCGAGGAGTTGCTGCGCATCGCGCTGCTCGCGAAGCGCTACGGCTTTCTCGTGATCTCCGACGAGATCCACGCGCCGCTCGTCTATGCCGGCGCAACGCACGTCCCATTCGTCGCAATCGCCGAGCCGCTCGGCGTCGACGCCGTCACGTTGATGTCGGCCTCGAAAAGCTGGAACATCCCGGGGCTGAAATGGGCGCAGATGGTGGCCGGCAGCGAACGCGTGCACGAGCGGTTTCGGCAGCTTCCATGCGACGTGACGAATCGGATCGGCCATCTCGGCGTCATCGCCACGGCGGCCGCCTACGAACGCGGGCAACCCTGGCTGCGCGATACGCTCGCGCAGCTCGCTGAAAACCGGCGATCGATTGCGGCGTTGTTGGCCGAGCAACTGCCGCGCATCCGCTACCGCATGCCCGACGCGACGTACCTTGCGTGGCTGGATTGTCGCGCGTTACCGCTGGGAGACGATCCCGCGCGGACGTTCGCGGGCGCGTCGCACTCGCGCACGGGCCGGATTTTGGCACGCCGGGGCGCGGCTTCGCTCGGCTTAATTTCGCAACCACCGCAGATGTAGTCGCCGAGGGGATCGTGCGTATGGCTCGTGCGGTCGCCTAGGGCCGATCGTAGGACCGTTCGCGATGTGAGCGGGCGCACACGTGCCGAAACCGACGAAGGCCATCGCGCACACGCTGCGTACTGCCCCTCTAGCGCTGCGGCGCACTTCCGCGCGGCCGCGCTGACAAGAAAGCATACGTTATCGTGCACATCGTAGAAAACGTTCGCCGGGCGTACCCCATGCTGGCGTTGACGGCTTCGCTTTCGATCTCTGGCTGCAGCGGCGCCGGATCCGCCGTCGGCGGTACGGGCGGTCCTGCGACGCTCGCAATGGCTAGACCGATCGCCACCGCCACTGCCACCGCGCAAGCGACAACTTCGGCGCAACCCACGAAGAGCGTCAAGCGTGGCATCGCGTACGACCTTGCCGCTCCGGCCGATCTTAGCGCGCTCGCGCCCGGCGTCAGCTGGTGGTACAACTGGGCGAGCAAACCCAACGCCGGGGTGCCGACCGACTCTACCGCGCGTTACGCCATGGATTACTATCCGATGCTTTGGAACGGTAATTTCGATGCGATGGCAACGGTCGCGTTTCTCGCGGCGCACCCGACGATCAAATATCTACTCGTCCTCAACGAGCCGAACCTGACGGGTCAGGCCAACCTTACGCCCGCACAAGCCGCGCAGCTCTGGCCGCGCTACGAAGCCGTCGCCGCGCAAGCCGGCGTCAAGATCGTGGGACCCGCGATCACGTGGGGCACGATGGCGGGCTTTCAAGATCCGGTCGTGTGGCTCGATGCCTTCTATGCGGCCTTCCGCTCTGCGAATCAACGCGACCCGCACATCGATTACTTGGCCTTTCACTGGTACGATTACGGTTTGAGCGCGCAGCTCGATCGGCTCACGAAGTATGGAAAACCGTTCTGGGTAACGGAATTCGCGAATTGGCATTCGCAGAACGACGGCGCACGGATCGATACGCTCGCGAAGCAAGAAGCGCAGATGACCGACATGGTGGCGACGTGTGAAAAGCGCCCCGATGTCTTTCGTTACGCCTGGTTCACCGGTCGCGTGAGCCCGGATCCGCATTTCGACAGTCTCCTCGGCACGCAAGGCCATCTCACCGGACTCGGCGCTCTTTATCTATCGCTGCCGCACTCGTAGAGAACTTTGTACGACGGGCGTTGCACGAATCTGTGCTGCAGATCCTCGAGCCTCAAGTGTTGGTGCTGCAAGTATGAGGTTCCGCGCGAACTCGCGCGCCCTCTTCGTCAACGAAACGAGTAAGCTAGTCACAGAAGGGCGAAGCTTACGAGTTGACATTTACCTTCCTCGATTGGGTCGAAGAAGCGGTGTATAGCAGCGGCGTCAATCGCGACGGCCTTCCGTTTTTCCGTAATCGGACGGCAATGGTTCGAACTCATCAAACAGCCCGCAACTTAGCCAACGGCGATAGCCTCGACTTCGACGAGAAGGCCCGGTTGCGCGAGCGCCGACACTTCGATCAGCGTCGATGCGGGAAAGTCCCCTGCGAAAAACTGCCGACGCGCTTCCGCCAAATCGTCACGGGTCGACATATCCGTGAGATAGATCGTCAATTTTACGACATCGTCCATGGTCGCGCCGGCTGCTGCGAGCAGCGCCTGGATCCGCCGGAATACCTCGACCGCCTGGGCACGAACGTCGCCGTCCCCAACGACGCGACCGTCCGGTAAGCCCGCCGTCTGACCCGCAATATAAATGGTGCCGTCGACGGCGAATGCGTTTGAAAACGTTCCGGGCGGCGGCTCGGGGACGGCGTCGGAAACGATGCGCTGCTTCATGTCGCTATGATTGCGTCTCGTTCGCGATGCACCCGGCCGAGAATTCCCGCGCCGTCACCAAACGGGCTTCCAAGAGCGGCTGATACTGCGCCGTCACGGCTGCCAGCACGTCACGCGGCGCGGTCTCGGGGACGCCCGCATCGAACGGCGGTTCGGGCGCGTACTGAAGCTCGAGTTGAATGCGCTGGGCGGCGTTCTCGCCGCGCAGCAGAGACGCTACGACGAGCGATCCGTCGATGCCGGCCGTAACCCCGGCGGCGCTAATGAGGTTGCCGTCGACCACCACGCGTTCGTTTACTGGGATGGCCCCGAAGTACGGGAGAAGGTCGAAGGCAGCCCAGTGCGTCGTTACACGCCGCCCCTTTAAAATACCAGCCGCGCCGCAGATCAGCGCGCCGGTGCAGACCGAGAATAACGGCTTCTGCGACTCCATATGGTCGCGGATAAACGCAAGCACGGGCTCGCGCTTCATCATCGCCTCCTGTCCGGGGCCGCCCGGTACGAGCAGCACGTCGAGCTCCGGCGCCTCGGCCAAAACCATCTCCGGCGTTAAGATCAATCCCATGTGGTCGCGGAACGAAGCTTTTTGCGTCCCGATCAAATGCATCGTCGCGTTCGAAATGCGAGCCAGCACCTCGAACGGACCGGTGAAGTCGATCTGATCCAATCCCGGATACATCAGCATGCCGATGCTCAGCGGCTCGTCGTGCAGCGGCCCGAAAACCTCAGCGGTCGTCTTCGCGCGAGAGCCGACAGCCTCCGCGATCGCCCGGTCTTGCGAAACATGCATGCAGACGCCATTTCTCCTTAAGCCAATCGGTAGGTTCGTACTCGAAATATTGGCGACCGCCCGCGCAGCGCGTTAAAACGCGGTGGGGCCTACCGAACCGATCCAGCTGCGGACCTTCGTCGGATCCGCTTCGTCCATATAAAAGATATGCGTCATCACCGGCTTCACGGTCTGTAAGCGACCGTCGTCGAATTTCATTGTGACGATGCCGCGAAAGATCTTGACCGATCCGCCATCCCAGTATTCGGTAATATCGTGTTGCGCGGTCAACCCCGTATCGATAAATGCGCGCAAACTTTCACGGATCTGCTCGCGTCCATCCCACTGCGCAACGCCGAGGCGACACGTAGCATCTTCCACGAAGCAGTCGAAGCCTTTACCGAAGGTCTTATCGTCAATCTCTTTCCACATAGACAAGAGCCATTCCGGCGGCGCGGTTTTCGTGATGGTTAATGTGGTCGGCCTACTAACGGGCGTTTGCATGAACGTGTTCCTATACGACAAGGCTACAACTATGCTGACATTTCAGGTTCCTGTAGCGCCGGCCTATCGTACGCCGAATAAGGGTTGGCAGCAATGACATATAACCCACGAATTGCGCCAGAGGTCGGAATCGTCCTTACAAGCGAAGCAGCGACGCATGAGACGAGTGATTGTCGTTGGCATTGCGCCGGCGCAAGAGCTGGATGTCATCGGACCACTGAGCGTGTTTTCGCTGACGAACGACGTTTTGCGAGCGCGCGCGACGGGCACGCGCTTATATCAGCCGGAGGTGGTATCCGGCGGTCCGAGCCGGACCATTGGCGGGCATAGTGGTATCGGACTCGTTGCGGCCCGTCGCTTTAACGAGGTACGCGGGCCTATCGATACGTTGTTGATCGCCGGCGGGCCCGGAGCGCGCGGGCGTCTCTCGCCACCCTTGCTTGCGTGGATTCAGCGACGTGCACGATACGTACGCCGCCTGGGATCCGTTTGTACGGGCGCCTTCGTTCTTGCGGAAGCCGGACTGTTGAAGGGACGCCGCATCGCGACGCACTGGGCCCACGCCGACGAGCTTGCAAACGTCATCCGGAAATTACGGTCGATCCCGCGCCAATCTGGATCCAAGATCGGAATATCTACACATCCGCCGGCATTTGTGCGGGCATGGATCTTGCGTTAGCGCTCGTCGAAGAAGACCATGGCAGCGAGGTCGCGCTGCACGTAGCGCGTCACCTGGTCATCTATTTTCGACGACCCGGCGATCAGGCGCAGTTCAGCATTGCCCTCGCCGGCCAAGTCTCCGAGAAGCGTGAGTTTCGCGAACTCTCGATCTGGATCGTAGAACACCTACGCGAAGATCTGCGAATCTCGGCACTTGCGGGGCGCGCGAGTATGAGCGAACGCAATTTTAGCCGGGCATTCACGCGCGAAATCGGTTTGAGCCCCGGCCGCTTCGTCGAGAGAGCGCGATACGATGGTGCACGGACCCGTCTCGAGTCCTCGGCAGAAGGCATGGACGAGTTGCGGCCCGCTGCGGGTACGCCAGTCCCGAGGTCTTGCGCCGCACCTTCCTGCGTCAAGCGGGCGTCACCCCGAAACAATATCGCGAGCGGTTCCACGTTCGGCGCGATCGCTCGAGCGCGTAACGCCCGGCGAACTCGTAGCAGATATGTCGCCTAACGGGAGGGATAGCGACTTGGCCGTTTACGCACGCGCCGTCCATGACGGTCGCATGGCGATCGTCAAGAATAACGCAGATTTTATCGAGATCGCCAAACGCCCGGGGAGCCGCGACGCACCCGGGCATTCTGTTTGCGACGGCCGTCCGCGCTGTCGCTAACATCACACGCATCTAGCACACGACGTCCGCGCCGTTTCCGAGTCTTACATCAGCCCGCGTGGTCGGCGTTGCCGGTGCTTTAGGCGCCGGTCTCAATAACGGGAAGCCATATCTCGAGCGCGCGCCATCGGCGCGTTCGCTGCGACCCGAACGTTGTTACCGCGATAGCTTTACAATGTCGCCGTTCACAGACGATGAAGCCACCAGGACGCGGGACGAATAGCGTCAGCGCTTACTTCGTCGCGACCGCCTCAACGGAAAGTTCGATTTTCACTTCGTCGCCCACCGCAACGCCGCCGGCCTCGAGCGCCTGATTCCACGTGAGCCCGAACGCCTTGCGGCTGATTTTCGCGTGTGCTTCGTAACCGACGCGCTGGTTGCCCCACGGATCGATCGTGCGGCCTTCGTACGTCGCCTTGAGCACGACGGGAAGCGTCGTTCCATGGATCGTCAAGTCGCCGTGGACATCGAAGCCGTCGCTGGAGCCCGCAATCGAGGTGCTCCGGAATTCGATGGTCGCAAATTGCGCGGCGTCGAAAAAGTCCGGCGACGCAAGATGGCCGTCGCGCTGCGCTTCACCAGTGGAAACCGTTGCGGTCTGGATTGTGGCGGTGATTGCGGTCGGCAGATCGTTGCCTTCAGGCACGTCCACGGTCCCGGCGACGCCCGTGAAGCGACCGCGAACTTTCGCGATCATCAGGTGACGCACGACGAACTCCGCGCTCGTATGGGCCGGATCGATCGCGTATGTTTGGCCCGTTGCAGTGGTACTCATAGAGCGGAACTCCTATCGACTTGACGGCTCTCATCCGCTATGCTAGTGGCGGAGCCTCAGTCACTATTCCATACCGAATCGCCAACCGCAAGAAGGCACCCGAAGGTAGTATAGGCACATAATGGAAACCGAACCCGGGGTCTACTCCGGAACGTGTCCGGCGCGAGAATTACTCGATCGCATTGCCGACAAATGGACGGCTTTGACCATCGGCATTGTGGCCGACGCGGCTTCACCCGTTCGTTTTACGGAGTTACGCCGCGCGATCGGCGGCATTTCGCAGAAGATGCTCACGCAAACGCTGCGTGATTTAGAGCGCGACGGGCTGGTTGTGCGCGTTATATTTCCCGTCATTCCGCCACGCGTCGAATACTCGCTCACGCCGCTCGGAGCGACGCTCGACGAACCGCTGCGCGCGCTTTCGGTCTGGTCCGAACGCCATATGATCCAAGTACGTGAGGCTCAGAGGACGTTCGACAAACGGGTCCACGCCGAAAGCGCGAGCTAACGTCCCGCAATCGGCGCGGCGCCGGCGGCTGGCGTGGCGGCCTCCGTCTGCAGCACTGTCGACACGCCGCGGACAGGCGCCATAGTACGCGCAAGCGCGTCGCACGCAACGCGACCTGCGATTCCACCGGCGCGGCAGGAGCCCAAGCCCCCGACGTGCGTCAAAGGGCAACGTGAATACTGATGAATCGATCGTCGACGCGCGCCGCAGTTACGAAAAAGGCGCGCTGGTCGAAGGTCGCGTGTCCGCCGACCCGTTCGTGCAATTCAAAACCTGGATGGACGAAGCGCTCGGCACCGAGGGGCTCATCGAGCCCTATGCCGTGACGGTCGCCACCGTGTCGGCGGACGGACAGCCGTCGGCGCGCGTCGTGTTGCTTCGCGGCTACGACGAACGAGGCTTCGTATTCTTTACGAATTACGAGAGCCGCAAGGGGCACGAACTCGACGGCGCCGGCAAAGCCGGTCTGCTGTTCTATTGGGGCGCGCTCGAACGTCAGATCCGGATCGACGGTACCGTCGCGCGTATCTCCACCGGCGAGAGCGATGCATATTTTGCGAGACGTCCGCGCGGCCACCGTTTGAGCGCGTGGGCGTCGCAGCAAAGTACGGTCGTCCCGGATCGTGCTTACCTCGAAGCGCACATGCACGAAGAAGACGAACGCTTCAAAGACGTCGAGGTGCCGCGCCCGCCGTACTGGGGTGGATATCGCGTCGCGCCGCACGCTTTCGAATTTTGGCAGGGCCGGCGTAATCGCGTTCACGACCGTCTCGCCTACCTCCGCGATGGCGCAGCGTGGCGCATCGAGCGTCTCTCACCCTAAGCGCTGCCCCGCGGGCTCGCGAAGAAGTCTGCTCGATCCTTGCGCTTTGCGACGTTTCTAACGCGACTCGGGCGTGGAGAAACCGTATCGTTCGCGCGAACGGGAACGGTGTCGAGCCAACAAAGAGTCGAGCCGTCATAGGCAAGGGCCGGCCGTCGGCACCGGCAAAGCGACCGCCCATGAACGCCATGTACGTTATGCCTGCGCCGCTGGCGCTCGTTCTCGGAATCGCGCTCTTGGTTGCGTTCGCCTTCGCGATGCATTGGGTGCTGGACCGGTGGTTCACTTCCGAGAATCGGGCGGTGCACAACTACGTGGCGGGAACCATCGTCGGCGTCGTCGGCACGCTCTACGCCGTCGTTTTCGGCTTTATTACGGTCGTCGTGTGGCAGCAGTACGTCGGCACGAGGGAACGGCTGGCCCTCGAGACTGCGGCCGTAACCGACACGTGGCACACCGCCGTCGGGCTTCCCCCACCAGTCCGCTCGCGGCTTCGTCGAGACATGTTTTCGTACGCGACGCTCATGCGCGATGAAGAGTGGGCGAAGATGCGAGTGGGCGGTGCGAGCCCGCGCGGCGACGGGGTGATCATGGACGCGATCGATGCCGTTGGGTCGTTTCACGGTAACGACGGCGGTGCGGCGAGCGCCCAAGTCGTGACGCTCAACATGCTCGATCAACTCCACGACGCGCGGTTACGACGGATCGACGCCAACCGCAGCGGGGCGCTGTCGTGGCTCGAATGGTTCGTTCTCTCGTTGGGCGCCGTCATCGTCATCACGCTGTGTTGCATCTTTGGTGTAGAGAACCGGCGTGCGCACATGGCGATGACCGCATCGGTCGCGGTCGTCGTCGCATCGATGTTCGTGCTCATCTTCGAGCTCCAGTATCCGTACCGAAGCGGCATGGCGATTGGTTCGGCGGCGTGGCTCGGGGTCATCGATCACATCCGATATATGGAAGCGCAAAGCGCAGCGATGCATATGCGGATGTGACCGCAGCCGCGACGGAATGCAAGGGATACTTCCGGTCCTCGCTGCGCTCCGGTGCACGTCCGGCTATGCCGCCCTTGTTCGCTGCGCCGTACCGTCGCGTCCGCGGCTTTAACGGACCCATCAACAGCGACCGCCTCAAGTCTAGCGCTATGCATTACCGATCTGTAGTACGAGCTTGCCGCGCGCGTGTCCCGACTGGCTCAGCTCTACAGCCCTTTGCCGACCTCCAGCGGGAACGTGCGGGCCACCGGACGGCGCGCGAAGCGTCAGCCATGCACGCGGTTTGCGTTGATATCCGTTTCTCGTTTGACGATATTATCGCGTAGTGATAACGTAGATTATGGACTTCGCGGATCGCGCAACGCGCGACCTTTACAACGGCATCGCCTCCAAGGCGGCGCGCAGAGTCCTCCCGGCTACGCTCCGCCAGAGGCAATCGACAAGCTGACTCTGCTGGACGCGGCCGTGAGCTTGGATCAGCTTCGCATCCCGCCCGGAAATCGCTTGGAAGCGCTGCGCAGCGATCGCGCCGGGCAGCATTTAATCCGAAGCAACGACCAATACCGCATCTGCTTCCGCTGGACGGATGCAGGCGCAGTCGAAATCGTCGACTATCACAATTAAGGAGACGCCGATGAATCGTCCGCTTACGATCCCGACTCATCGCCGACCGACTCCTCCCGGCAGCATCCTCCTTCGGGAGTTTCTCGAGCCGTTGGGTATCACGCAGGCCGCATTTGCCAAGCACATAGGCGTCACAAACGCGCGTCTGTCCGAGATCATTCATGGGAAGCGGCCGGTGACAATGAATTCTGCGCTCCGCTTGGAGCGGGCGCTCGGCTTTAGCGCTGAATCGTGGATGCGGATGCAGATGACGGTCGATATGTACGATGCCCTACACGGTCGCGTTGGCAAAGCGGTTGCGCGAATCAAGCCGATCGCCCGGGCGTCGTAATTTCAAAATTGACCGGAATGCTGGCCGGCGCTTTTGACTTACACCGCCGCGCTCAACATGGAGGGCGAATTGCGTATCCGGCGAGCCGCCGGGAATGTGCGCTTGCAGCTTCACGAAATCGTCATGCGACATATTGGGCGTCCACGCCAAGATGCCCCGATTGCGCGTACGATGGACGCTGCCCGATCAATATTTTGAGATTGCCGATCATGCTGCACGGAATGGAGCACGCCCGGAACGATGAGCTCCGGGCGTCATGTCGTTTAGAGAGACCGTGAAGGCGATCGTGAAGTTTATGCGCTTCTCGAAACCCTCGAAAGTCTCCGCCCGCAGCTCATTAGAATTAGGACCGCCGCGCTCGCGGCTTGTCTTTGAGAAACGTGCGAAGGCGTTGCTCCTGGCCAACGGGTCCCGGGCCAAGTAGCGTATTATTGCGCTGAAAGACGTCGGAAATATCGCGATGGAGCGGTTTACGTTCGACGGCTCCGACGTTGTTGATGTTATGGACGCGTTCGGAACCGAAGAGCTCGTCGGTATTCGCCTCAACGGTGTGATGCCGAAGGATGGCCGCGTTCGGCATCGGTGAGCGGCCGCTCCCAAAGCTTGCTTTCGTTACGCCAATGCGACTTAAAATCGAAACGCCCGTCTCCCTTACTTCTTGGACGCGTTCGCCCAAAACGTAGGCGCGAGGTCGTCCCGGCGTGGCAAATGCTGCCTGCCTGCTTCGCCCGCTTTCACGAGCAAGCGTTAGTCCGAACCCCTCAACAGCATTTCTTTGCAATTGCAGGGGCGGCGCGCTTGCGATACGCAGTCCTTTTTTAGAACAAAGCAATCCAAAAGCTCGGGGAGTTCGTTTAAGTGGCTTTTCTCTTATCAATCCTAATGGCAGCCTTTTCGGCCATCGGCGCCGGCGGCGCAGTAACTAATGGCGCACACGGCACCGCCATCGACGGGGCGCACGGCACCGCAATCGACGGGGCGCACGGCACCGCAATCGACGGGGCGCACGGCACCGCAATCGACTGGGCGCACGGTACCGCAATCGACGGGGCGCACGGCACCGCGATCGACGGGGCGCACGGTACCGCAATCGACTAACTTGTCTTAGCCAACACGCGTACTTGCAGGGAGACGCCCTTTCTCGCCGATAATGGAGGGGAGAGGCTTCTTTGTGGTGGCCGACGGTCAAAATTACTCGGCGTTGTTAGGTCGTGCAGGTCCTTTGCTTACTGAGGTAGTGCAGCTCAACCCGCGTCGTCAGCCATTTGAGGTTGCCGTTGAAGCGTACCGCGGCGGACGTTCCGATGACTGCGTTGCTCTCCTACACGGTCACGGCGATCTAGCGAGCAAGTTCTTGCGAGCGCGCTCGTATCTGCGCTCCGGTCGAATCGAGCTCGGGCTCGAGTGCTTGGCGCCGATCGATGATGCAGCCCTTCCGACACACCGCGCGCGCGCCGAGCTTTTGATCCTACGGGGCGCGTTGCAAACGCGGCTTCGGGATTTCGATACGGCCCGCGAAAGCCTCGACCTCGGCCGCGTCTACGCATTTGGGTCGGCCTCAGCTGCGGTGGAGGCGGAGTTCCATTATTACGATGCGATGTGGTTCTTCGGCGTGTCCGATCTCGATGAAGCGGACCGTGCCGCGCAGGATGCGCTTATGGTCGCGCCGCCATCGTTCACGACCATCGAGAACGACTACTTCGTCCCTGCGGCCAATTCGCGTGCGCGCGCTCTTAATATTCGTGGACTCGTGGCAGCAGCGAGAGAGCGCTACGGCGCGCAGCTGCACTACGTTCGCACTGCGGTTCGCGAAATACAAACTGCCGAGACGATGGATCAGTGGATCTTCGCTTCGCTGCTGATGAACCTGTCGTTTCAAGTTCGCGATTTCGATCTTGTCGACGATGCGCGCACGCTTCGGGAGAATCTCTCGCGCATGCAATGGCCGGGCGAACTTGCGATGCAGCAGTTTTATATTTATCAATCCCTCGCGTGGTCGAATGCGCTTCGCGGAGATCACCTCAGCGCGTTTCGAGATTTACGGCTCTCGAAAAAACATGCGCCGACGCCGGTATTTTCGATATGGGCGAGCGTGGACCGCGCCTTCCTCGGGCGCGAGCTCGGCGAAATGACGTTCGCGCGCGAGGAACTCGAGCACTCCGCCGACGTTGCCGCCCAAATCGCGTGGGATACGGTGCTCGGTGATGAACGGATCGCGCTCGCATTTCTCGCTCAAGAACTCGCTGCATTCGAGCCTGCGCAAGCTCGCACGCTTATGGAGCGCTATCGGCGCATAAAATCCAAACTTGCGCCCAATCTTCTCAACGCGCTCGATCGGCGCGTTCGCGCCTACGAGTTGCGCGCCGAGGCCACCGTCATGCGCGCTAACGGCGAGACCGCTGCCGCAATGAGAAGGTTCTGCGAGGCCTTTGAAATCTGGGACGGCCTCGGGTACCATTGGCTCGCGTCGACCGCTGCAATTGAACTGGCGGAGCTTAGCGACGTGACGTCGCGCTTCCGGGAGTATGGACGACGCGAGGCGGCGCTCCGGCCGAACTCGTGGCTTGCGCGACGCGTTGCGGTGCTCGAGCGCGACTGACCGATTCAAGTGTGATCTCGGTCACTCTTGGGCAGCAATCCGAAGCCTGCTACCGCCCGTTTTCCAGACGGCTAACGTCGCTGTTGGCTAGGCAGGGACACCTGCCGATCGAATGCATCGCTGCGGTTGGTGGATATGGCTCCCGGAGACCCGACCTCTTTCAAGGCTGAGGCGAGCGCGTTGCTTTCTGCGCTCGAACGCCACGACGATGCGACGCGCGACCATTGCGATAGCGTTGCGGGATGGAGCCGACGGATCGCCAAGGCGCTCGGCCTTTCACCCGTTGCGGTGCAGTTCGTCGAACGTTGCGCGCTGCTCCACGACGTCGGCAAACTTCTTACGCCCGACCACATTTTAAAAAAGCCTGGTCCGCTGACGGCAAGCGAATGGAACCGCATGAAAGACCACGCTGCCGACGGTGCGACGATACTGCAAGATATACCGGTGCTCGCGAGCTACGCGAGTGTCGTTCGCTCGCATCACGAGCGCTACGACGGTCGTGGTTATCCCGAAGGGCTACGCGGAACCGCCATTCCTCTTGGGGCCCGCATCGTCTCCGTCGCCGGCGCCTTCGATGCGATGATCGGCAAACGATCCTATGGCGAACCGCTCACGCCAAGCGCCGCCATCGCGGAGCTGCAGCGGAATCGCGGCTCGCAGTTCGAGCCTGCAATCGTCGACTGCTTGGTCTCGGTCGTGCAAGCGCGCCGCGGAGGCCTTCGACAATCTTCCGGCGACTCCGACCTGGACTCACGCGAAGCTAAACGTTAGAAGGCATCGGACGCGCTGGTACGGCGCGAGCGCTTCGACTTCCGCCGCATGTAAATAATCCGCGTCGGCATCGTGGTAACTTTTGCAGGACGTTACGGCAGCGGCGAGGTCTCGAGAACGGCTGCGTACGTCGCGGGGCCGCGGCGAGGGCTGCACGGTCGGAATCGATGCGGCGGATGGTCGCCGACGCGTGACTAGCGTCGCCCCCGCCGCGCCGGCCGATCGCCCGCGTTGCGACCTTGCGTTTTACGCTGCACCTACGGCGTAGCGCGCATACGTCCGAATCCTATCGATCCAGCATGTCGGTGCCTCTGTACAGAGCCCCTGCGCTTCATAATAATGCGAACAGCGCGGACCGCGATCGCGGGCTGCTGCGTCGAGTACGGTGATCGATCGCGTCGCGCTTCGCCGCGACGTTTTTGATTTCCGCAAAAGAATAGTCATCCATCGCTCCGTCCGAAGCGTATCCCAGTGTCGGTACCCGTTTTGTGCCGGGAATGGAAGTTCGTATTATGAAGTTTGCACGTTGTTTAGGGTATCTGCTTTTCCTCGCAAGTGTCACCGTACCGATCCAAGTTTTTAGCGCTCAACTTCAAGGTCAAAGCCTCGTCGATGCTTTGCGCCACGGCGGCTATGTCATCGTGCTACGTCATGCGGATACGGACAAGGCGCGCGCCGACCAACCGCATGTCGATCTCGCTAACTGCGACACGCAACGCGTCTTGACGCCAAAAGGGCGCATGGCTGCGCGCTCGATTGGCGGGGCGATCGATGCGCTGAAGATTTCGATCGGCCAGGTATCTTCAAGCCCCCTCTGCCGCACGATGTGGACAGGCGATCTGGCGTTCGGCCACGCCGATCCGAATCCGGGGTTGCTCGAACCGAAACCGAAAAGCGCAGCGAACGCCGCTACGGCTGCAGCCGTGCTCGGACCTCTGATCGGTGCAGTCCCAAAATCCGGAACGAATACGGTGATCGTTACGCACGGATTCAACGTGAAATCCGTCACTGGATTCCAACCGGCCGAAGGAGAGGCCGTAATTTTCAAGCCGAACGGAGACGGTAAGTTTGCGGTGGTCGGCCGGTTGCTGGCGGTGCAGTGGGTCAGCCTCGTAAAGTGAGGTGAGACGTGCCGTACGTCGTGAACGGCCTGCGCGGAGACGCGTTGACGACGCCGGGCACGGAGCGTCTGCAACTGCGCGAGAACGCTTACGTTTGCCAAACGTAATTGTCCGAACGTCACGTGATGCCTCAGTGGTACACATCGAAGAACGATGCCGGAAAGAAGATCTCGGTCTCGCTCCCATTACGACCTGTTGGCCACCGAAAGAGTCATCAGACGTATGGTCGGTCCAATGCCCAGAGAGAAAGGATAGCGATGCCGATAGTGCGAGCCACCGAAGACTTCGACAAACCCGCACCGATCGTAATGCGACCCGAACATCCCGAGAAAATCGACTTAGCCCCTGCCATCGTAACGTTCATGACGACGGAACACTTTGTGTTGCAGACGGCCCGGGCGGCCACCATCGCGGAAACTAACGGGCGTACCGCTCTGTTCCTCAGCAGCGTATCGAGCGTACTCGTCGCTCTTGCGTTTTTCGGCCAAGTTTCGAAGCTCGGACCGGCATTCTTCGTCTTCGGCCTCGTGCTGCTGCCGGCACTGTTTTTCGTCGTGCTAGTCACATTCGAACGAGCGATTCAGACGTCGATTGAAGATCTCGCCTACAATCGGCGCATCTCGCGAATCCGGCGTTTCTATCTTGAAGTCGCTCCCAGTTTGGTCGGGCATCTTGCCCGCGCCGGAGACGATAGTCGGGCGGGCGTAATGCGCGAAGCCGGAATCGCGAACTCGTGGTGGCAAAGCTTTGTAGCGACTGCAGGAACCGTGGCGTGATAAACAGCTTGATCATCGGAGGCACCGGTGGACTGTTCGTCGGATACGTCCGCGGCTCGCTCGCGGCCTCGGTGCTCGCGGGATGATTTTCGGCGTCATAGCGATCGCGCTACGTCTCGCTCGCCAGCGCGCACTTTGGCGTCGCGCCGATAAAGAGTCGAAGTGCGAGTTCCCAGCCTCCGGTTGATCCCGGGTCGCGCGCATGTAAGGGAGTTTTCTTCGGCAGGGTGAGTGCTCGTTTTGTCATCACGACCATGCGGTGGAGACGCTCCGTCTCGACCGATAGGTACGTTGTCAATCCGCGCAAAGCGCATGAAGCATAGCGGACGCCGCTGATGCCATCGAGTCGCGCCCGCAGCGTGCATAACGGCGAACCGATGCCAGGTGGTGGCCGGTCTCGCGCGCTGCGGTTGCCGAGTTTCGCGGACGACCGAGTCATCCGGCGCCCCATGTTGCGCGTACTGCGTGCATGAAGCTTAAACGTGTCGTGGACTGGCTCGTAGTACCCCCAACTCGCGGTCCGTGGGCGCTCGTCTTTATTCGCCTGATGGCCGGAGGCGTGTTCGTTTGGGAGGGCATCGGAAAGTTCTACTTTCCGAGTTTGGGCGTGGGAAGATTTACCGCGATCGGACTTCCTATGCCCGAAATATTCTCGGTGGCGATTGCGATGCTCGAGATCGTGGGCGGCATAAGTCTGATAGCTGGCATTCTCACTCGCCCCATTTCGATATTGTTCATTGGCGAAATGATTGGCGTGTTATTGACCACAAAGGTAAGCCTTTTCCTAGGCCAGTCGCCGCTGCCGTTGCCGCCGGTACCACCGCAATTCGGCATGTGGGCTGTGCTGCATGATGCCCGATCGGACTATGCACAGTTGATGACCGCTCTGATGCTGTTATGTACCGGTCCCGGGACGCTTTCGCTCGATGCATATTTTGCATCGAAGCGCACGGATCGAGCAGTCATGGCTTCCGCCATGGCGCGAGGATGATGTGAGGAGCTTCTTGGTTTCATGCGTCGCGTCGGTAATACTGGTGGCTTCTTTACGGGGAGCCACGATTGCCGACGAATACGGCCCCAAAACGAACCCGCCGAAGGTCGCGTGGATAGCGGTGTATTTGGATGCCAAATCCGGCGATCCGAAGCTAAGCGATTTGCGCGGATTCACCCCTGCCGCAACGAAGGTTCGCGTCGGGGATCATATCGTTTTCTTTAACATCGACGATGAAGTTCACACCGCGACGGTGCGGGTCGCCGGCGCTTTCCCGCCAAACGCGATGAAACCGATGGGGCACCGCATCTCCGAGGCGTGGTCGACGGGTGACTTGAAGGCCAATGGTGAGAGCTCGCCGATTCTAGCCGACAAAATCGGACATTACACGTACGGCTGCGTCCATCACTTCGCGCAGGGACAACAAGCAACGATCGTCGTCGAGCCGTAACGACCGCGAGCGCAACGTCTACCGTTCACCAGCGCCGCTTCGTCATGCGCGCGGTCGGCTTCGTACCGCAAGACGAATTGCGAGTGGGTATCGCGAAGACCGATCCATGAACTGCCGCTGCGAAGCCCTATGATCGAGAAGCGCGAACACTTTTTGTCCAACGTTTCGTTGCAGTCAAGTTTTCCGATGCCCGGTATCTTTCGAGTAGCTCACGGATCTCCATTGGAAGCTGCACATCAGAAAGTACGAGCGCCGTTTCGGCAGCCCGATGCTTTCGCGCAAGGAGCTCGAGGTAATGCCGAACGTCCAAATAGCGGCCGTTTTTGCCGAAATGTCGTCTGTGCTCGGCGACGACTTCGGCGCCAACGATCACACGAATCTTCTCCTCGTACACCTCGATGAACGCATTGCGGTGCGCGTATCGCGTTGGTACGGAGTAGCGGTTGGTCTCGTAGTTGCATTCGGCGAAGTTGTTGATGCGCACGGGCTCTACAACACACGTGCGCGGCGAAATATCCGGAAGCGCACCGAGCAGGGGCGCTTCGTGAGCGAATCGCTCACCGATGGTTTCTGTCTGACCCGCTTGTGTGCGAAACCGATCGCGGTCGCAGAACGCAAGCAAAGCCGCGTTGAGCGATGCGATGTCATCGAACGTCGGCGTCGGCGAGAAATCGATTTGCGCCTGATCCCCGGGTGCGTAATTCGCGCGCACGAACGCTTCTTTGGGAACCAGCAGCGTTCGACGAAATGCCACGAACTTACGCAACGTTCTCTCGTCTACATGAAGAGCGGCGTCAACGTGTTCGCGCAGATAACTTCCGATCCGTGCCGCCGTGATCTTTGGCGTCGATTTGATTAGCTCGTCGACATGACTCACGTACGGATCGAGGATTCGCGCCCGCGGTCGCGGCCGCCGTGCCGGTGGCTCCGCCTGGCGCAGATATTTTCGAATCGTATTGGACGCGAACCCGTCTCGCGCGACACCAGTTTGATCGGCTCTTTGTTGCGCCTGCAGCGCAGACGAATGGTCTCCCAGTCGTGCACAGTAATCACCCCTTGGGTCGTTCCTCTCGGAGGGAAGGTGGTCGAATTACCGACACCTTCGAGAGGGGCGCCCTGCTTTATGCTCTCAGGGGTTCAAATCTCCGATTCCGCATGGGTTCAAATAGGCGGCCGTTTCCACGTGAGGCCGGGCCGATCTCCGGGGGTAGCGGATAAGAAAACAGCGTAGCTCCGAGGTTACCACACCAACCGGAGATACGCCGTGAAAAAAGTATACCCC
>JAABUJ010000262.1_pt1 | contig 114423 bp, 106 predicted proteins | sample 5559131 | NCBI WGS metagenome assembly JAABUJ01 (sample SAMN10711875, study PRJNA513366) | rock metagenome | isolation source: Antarctica rocks | place: Antarctica: Victoria Land, Mt New Zealand nord | collected 2016-01-07
GTTGGTGGTGGGGTACGGGTAGCGGTAGTGGGGCACCGTCGGGGCATAACGCGGCACAACCGAGGGCGGCGTCGTCCGGTCACGCGGGACTCCCCGTATGCGAGGAGCCGGCACGGACGGCGGGTTCGTCACGTAGGACGGGACCGTTGTGTCGGACGAGGGAGGCACCACCTCCGGGGTCCCCGGAGCGGCCGGTGGAGAGTACCCGCTGGAGCCCAATACGGTCTGCCAGTTGGTTTGAGACGGGTGGGCCCGGCTCGCCGGGCCCACCCCGAACGCCGCCAGCACGTTGTTGGTCACCCGGCGGGCGGCGTCCCCGGAGCAGGAGGTGGTGGCGTCACCGAGCGTGGAGGTGGTGGTAGCGGCTGGCGGGCAGCCCCGGCCCAGAAAGGCCACCCAGAGGTTCGTGCCGGTGGCAAATACCCCGGCTCCGCTCGGATCGGTGTAGTAGGTCATGTCGGAGTGGTCGGGACGGCCGTGGCAGGTCACGGGGGAGTGAGCCAGGATCTGCATGTCCTGGGGGCCGGGAAGTGACGGCATGTAGCGGTCGTACTCGCTGCCCACCAGCCCGTCGAGACTGTTGCCCTGGACCAGGCCGGTCCCAGGCCCATGAACCAGGGTCCGACACCACCATAGGAGCGTTAACCGGATTGCAGTCGTACATGTCGCCGATGATCGTGCTCTCGGGCCGGGGGTCGGGCTTGTTGGGCCAGTCGGAGGTCACCTCGGCGTTGTCGACCCCATAGAGGGGATCCTCACTGGCCACCTTGTAGTCGATCTGGTGGCGGTAGGGCCCGAGCGGCGACGACGCGAAGCGGACGTGGCGAAAGATGGCGTTGGCCCCCAGGAACATCAGGTTCACCCCGTGAGCGATGGCATCGATGGCCCCCTGGCGCATGGTGGAGGACCAGTACTCGTCATGGCCCAGGGAGATGAAGGTCCGGTGGCGCAGGAGAATCTGGGGTGCCCGAGCGGTGTCGACGTCGGTGTTGTAGGTGACGTCAAGTCCCTCACTTTCCATCTGGGACACCATGGGCAGCTCGTTGCCCAGAAAGTCGGCCGCCCCCTCACCGAACCCGAAATCGTAGGGGCGGTCAAATGAGACCACCCGCGACCGGTTGGCATACGTCGACAGGCGGCCCGTCCCTCCCTGGTAGAGGTCGTAGCCCCCCCAGAGGTTGTAGGCCTGCCAGGTGGTCACAGAGTTCTGCACCAGGTAAGTGGCCCGGCTGGCGTCATCACGCACGGTGAGGGGGACATAGCTGGCCTGGCCGGCATCCCCGACCAGCTTGAGCAGGTAGTCGCCGGGCACCCAGGCCGAGGTGATACTCACCGACAAGGTGGTGGGCCACTGGCATTCGACCATGTTGGTGATCGGGTCGATGGCCGGGGGTGGTTCGATCCCTCCGGGCGACTCGGGCGAGGTCCAGACCAGGCGACCTTGTAGCCCGCCGTACCAGCCCATGCGATAAGCCTCGACGCGAAAGCTGGTGGCCATGGTCGAGACGTGCAACCCGACGGTGTCACCTCGCTGGGCGCTCACCTGATCGGCGTAGCCCTCGATGGCCCGCGCCACCTGGTGGCCGGTGATGTGCCATTGGTCGGTGCCCGGCTTGGCGTTCTCCTCCCGGACCCACGCCGCGCTCAGCCCGTCGGCCGTCCGGCGCACAGGTTGATCCAGACGCACGTGAGCCGATTGGGCGACTCCGGAGGAATGGTGGGCGAATGGCCCAGCACCCAGGTTGGCCAGCACCGAGACGACCGCCAGGGTGACCACACAGAGGGCAACGCCGAGGGCCAAATTGGCGGGCCGAGGCACCGTGCGGATGGTACTCGTCACGACGGTCATCGACTCTGCATCCGCCAGCCCCTAAGATATGCGGGTGCATCGACCGCCGGGGCGGGTGTGGGCCCTGGCCCTGATCCTGTTGAGCATGGTCTTCCAAATATGCCCGATGGCCGCCGGAGCCTCTCCGCCCACCAACGTCCAACTTGCCCCCGCTCCAGCCACTACTGCCGGAGTCGTCCCAGCGTTCCCTTCACCCTCGCCGGCCATTCCCAGCCCTCATCCTCTGGTACCGCCCGGGGCGTGGGTCCTGGTGGACGCGGACACCGGCAAGGTCATTGCCGCCCATGGCGATCACCAGCCCCTACCGCCAGCCAGCACCACCAAGCTGCTGACCGCCATCATCGCCGAGACCACCCTCCCGCCTGACGCGTCGATCCCGGTGAGCCCGGTGGCGCAGGGAATGCCGGCCGAGTCCATCAACATGAAGGCTGGTCAGGTCTGGCCCATGTCGGATACCATGCACGCCCTGCTCATGGTCTCGGCCAATGATGCGGCGGTCGCTCTGGCCGAGCGGGTGAGTGGGTCACGGGAGGCGTTTGGAGCCCAGATGTACCGCATGGCCACCACCTTGGGCTTGACCGACCACCCCGTGCTCGAGGACCCGGCCGGCCTGGACAGCCAGTTCGCAGTGGGCCAGGGAAACCTCATCAGTGCCTACGATCTGGCCATCATGGGCCGAGCGGCACTGGCCATCCCGGAGATCCGCCAGATTGTGGGATTGACCATCTACCGCTTCCACGGAGTGGACGGGATCGACCATCGCCTGCGCAACCACGACGGCCTGCTCGAGCAGTACCCGGGAGCCATCGGGGTCAAGCTTGGCTACACGGTGGCTGCCGGCGACACCCTGGTGGCGGCGGCCAGCCGGGGCGGGCGGACAATGCTGGCGGTCGTGCTGCACTCTCCGGCGGTTTACGCAGATGCCGCCGCACTGCTGGACGAGGGCTTCGCTACGCCGGTGGCGGCCGAGACGGGTGTCGACCATCTGCCCCCGGTTCGCCTGACTCCGCCCGCTCCGCCGCCAGTCGCCACCACCGTGCGAGGTGACCAACCGGATCGGCTGGCGCTGGTCAACCGCCACGGCCGGGCCACCACCGTCCACAGCGGGTTGGTGGCCCTCGGGGGGGTGGCCGTGTTCGCCACCTGTGCGTCGGCGGCGGTGAGCCGGCGCCGCCGTATGCACCGGCGCCGAGCTCGGCGCCGAGTGGCCTGAGCCGGGGAGGAGCCCGTGACCCTGGCTGCCCTGCCCCAGGCTGCCACGCCCCAGGCTGTTGCCCCGCTCACCATCTCGCCGTCACCGGCCACCACTGCGCCGATCCGGTCCGCCACTACCGCCCCGCCCGTCACCAGGTCGTCCACCACCGGCCCGACGACCGCCCGGTCGGGACCGACCACTGCCGCGCCCACGGGTCGGGGGCCAGTCACCACCATCCGCCACCCGCCAACCACCACCGGTTCCTCGACCAGCACCACCACCACCACCCTGCCCACGGTCGTCACCACCACTACCATCGGGCCGCCTCCGACGACCGGGCCGCAGGTCAGCGTGTCCACCACGGTGATGTCCGACGCCCCCGGCACCGGGCACGTGAGCGCGGTGTTCCCAGCTCTGGGGATCGCTGGCCTGGCCGTGCTCCTGGGCTTCGTGGCTGTGCGGGTGCTGATGCGGGCAGTCGGCAGATAGGACCGCCGGAGGCAGTGTGATGGTGGTCTGGCTGGCCGGCGGGGCGGGAGTCTTGGGGTTGTTGGGGGGCTCGTTCCTCAACCTGGTGGCGCAGCGTGTCCCCCATCGTGAGGCGATCATGCGGTCCGGGCCGTGCTGCCCCGGATGCTCGGCTCGGGTGGCGCTGGGCGACCGCGTGCCAATCGTCTCCTGGTTGGTGATGGGCAGGCGGTGCCGGTCCTGCCAGCAACCCATTCCCGCCCGGTATCCGTTGGTGGAGCTGGCCACTGCCGGGCTGTTCGTGGCCGGTGCCCTGCGCTTCGGGGCGGATCCTGCCCTGCCTGCCTATCTGGTGTTCTTCGCCGCCCTGGTAACGGTGGCGGCCGTCGATCTCGAGCACCGCATAGTGCCCAACCGGGTGGTCTACCCGGCGCTGGCGGCGGGCGGGGTGCTACTGGTGGCAGCCACCCTCGCCCAAGGCCCGTTCACCCGCCTTGCCTACGCCGCCCTGGGTGGTACGGCCAGCTTTGCTGCCATCTTGGTCCTCAACCTGATCAGTCCCCGGCTGATGGGTATGGGCGACGTGCGACTGGCCGGGCTGATTGGGATCTTCCTCGGCTGGTTGGGACTGGCCCAGGTGCTGGTGGCCCTCTTCTTGGGCTTCCTGCTGGGAGCGGTCGTTGGCGTGGTCCTGGCCATACGGGGTCCCAATCACAACCCGAGCGTCCCGTTTGCGCCCTTCTTGGCAGCCGGAGCGGTGTTGACCGTCTTGTGGGGCAACTCCCTGGTCCACCTGCTCCTGGGCTGAGGAGTGGCTAACCTCCCCGCTTGAGCGCCGGCAATGCCCGCTTGAGGGCAGGTACGCCGCTTCGCCGGCTGAGCTGGTCCAGCCGAGAGGCGAGGACCGGCTTCAGCCGGGCGGTGACGACTTGGGCCACCTGCGCGTACAGACCCTTGAGGGTCTCCACTAGGTCGACGTAGTCCACTTGCTTGACTTGGTGCACGATCGGCCCAAAGGACGCCTGGATGGGTCCCAGCTTGCGACTGGCCTTGGCCATCACCAGGGCTTTGACCTGCCCCTCCTTCTCCTTGGAGCGCTCCGCTACTACCGGCTTGAGCTCCTCCCACTTCTCCTTGGCCCGCTCGACCACCACCGGCTTGAGCTCCAGGTACTTGTCCTTGGCCTCGGGTATCAGTTCCTCGGCTCTCTCCCGGACTCGGGCAATCATCACCGGCTTGACCTCTTGGAACTTGTGCTGGGCCTGTGCCTTCAGGTCGACCCGTCCCAGTTGGCGAATTGTCTGGCCCAGCTCGGTGCGGTTGTTAATTATCTCCTGGCGGATCGCAGCTCGGTTTTGAGCCATTCCATGTCCTCCTTCAAGCTCTCAATCGTCTCCCGGGGAACCAGCGGTACTGCCTTTTTGAACTGTGTCTTGCCGGCCACTGCGGCCGCCAAAGCCAGCAGCGCGTAGGCACCGGTGACGATCAGAGCGGCCAGCCAGCTAGGAAATACCAGCGCCAAGGCGAGAATGGCGGTAGCCGTCAACGCTCCCAGCATTCCCAACGCCAGTACCGCGGCGACCCCCACGATCCCGACGCCAACCCCTGCCACCTTGGCCTTCCCTGAGACCTCCGCCTTGGCCATTTCCAACTCACTTCGGGCCAGGCGCGCTCCCTGGTCCGCCAGCTGCTTCACCAAAGGAACGAGGCCGTCAGACTCCATCACTCCCTGTCCCACGCTGGCGTACCGCCTCACCGGCGTTCTTTGTCCTGACGATGACCGTCGGCTGACCTCGACCATCTCTGCTCCTCTCCTCGACCACCAGGATTTACCCGCCCCCCACCGCCGGCAAACGGGCGGGTCAGGGCGGCCCAGGATAGTTGCTCGGCCATGTCGGGGCGGTAGCGTCTGGTTGGTGCTGCGCTTCCTTACCGCCGGCGAGTCCCACGGCCGGGGCCTGGCCGTCACCATCGAGGGTCTGCCGGCGGGACTGGCCATTGGGGAGGAGGAGATCAAAGGCGAGTTGGCCCGGCGGCGGCTGGGCTACGGGCGGGGCCCCCGGATGCGCTTCGAGGCCGACGAGATCACCCTCCTCGGGGGCATTCGCCATGGCCGCACACTGGGCTCGCCGGTCATGATAGAGATCGCCAACACCGAGTGGCCCAAGTGGGAGCAGGAGATGTCGCCCGAGCCCGGGCGTCCGGCCAAGGTCTTGACCCAGCCCCGGCCCGGCCACGCCGACCTGGCCGGAATGCAAAAGTACGGCTTCGCCGACGCCCGTGATGTGCTGGAGCGGGCCTCGGCTCGAGAGACGGCCGCCCGGGTGGCCGCCGGAGCCTGCTTCAAGGCACTGCTGGCGCAGCTGGGGATGTCGGTGGTCAGCCATGTGGTCCAGCTCGGCTCGGCTGTCAGCCCGCCTGGGTCTAGGCCGGGGCCTCACCAGCTGGCCGAGGTCGATGCCTCGCCGGTGCGCTGCTTGGATGCGGCCGCCGAGGCGGCCATGGTTTGCGAGGTGAAGGCGGCCGCCAAGGAGGGTGACTCCCTGGGTGGAGTAGCCGAGGTGGTGGCTTACGGCGTCCCCGTGGGCCTGGGCAGCCACGTGCACTGGGACCGCCGGATCGACGCCATGCTTGCGCAGGCGCTGGTCAGCATCCAGGCCGTCAAGGCAGTGGAGCTCGGCGAGGGTTTCGACGTCTCCGGTCGCCGGGGCTCTCAGGCCCACGACGCCATCACCTGGGACGCCAGAGCGGGCGTCTACCGGCGAGAGACCACTCGGGCGGGAGGGGTCGAGGGTGGCATGTCGGTGGGCGGCCCCATTGTGGTGAGGGCTGCCATGAAACCGCTGGCCACCCTCAACCGTCCGGTGCTGGCCACCGTGGACGTGGTGACCAAGGCCGAGACCGTCTCGTTCAAGGAGCGCACCGACGTCACCGCCGTGCCGGCCATGGGGGTGGTGGCCGAGACCATGGTTGCCTTCGTGCTGGCCAGGGAAGCCCTGCGAAAATTCGGGGGAGACTCCATGGCGGAGTTGGTGCGCAACTGCCAGGGCTATCTGGCCGCTCTGGGCCAGACTCCTTCGGCCGTGAGCCCGGTTGGGGATCAAACCGAGGCTGGGCTGGTGGATCCCTTGGGCTGGGCCGGGACCGATGGTTGATCGACTGTTCCTGGTGGGAATGATGGGGGCCGGGAAGACCACCGTGGGCCAGGTGCTGGCCGACCGGCTCGGCTGGCCGCACCTGGACAGCGATGGCCAAGTCGCGCAAGCCACCGGTCGCAGCATCCCGGAGATCTTCGCCGAGCGCGGCGAGGAGGCCTTCCGGGCAGAGGAGGCCAAGGCCTTGACCCGAGCCGCCACCTCCGCCACTCCCGTGGTCGTGTCGGTGGCCGGGGGAGCCGTCCTCGACCCAGAGAACCGGCGCCTGCTGGGCCGGAGCGGTTCGGTGGTGTGGTTGCGGGCCCGGGTCGACACCCTGGCGGCGAGGGTCGGGTCAGGTGACGGGCGTCCTCTGCTGGATCACGACCCGGCGGCCGCGCTGCGCCACCTGGAGGCTCAGCGTCGCCCCATGTACCAACAGCTGGCTCAATTGGTGGTGGACGTGGACGACCTCCCGCCCACCCTGGTGGCCGAGCGGATCCTTGCCGGTCTCGACCGCCTGAGTCCCTGCATCCAAGAGGGCGGCCCATGATCCAGGTACCGGTGGACCTGGGTGAGCGCTCATATCAGGTACTGGTAGGTAGCGGTAGCAGGCATCGCCTGGCCGCCGTGCTCCCGGTCGGGGTCCGGCGCGCCGCGGTGGTCACCCAGGAAGCGGTCGGGGTGGCGGTCGAACCGGGCATCGAGAGCCGTCGCTTCGTCATCGGGCCAGGTGAGGCGGCCAAGACCCTGTCCACCGTGGAGGATCTGTGTCGGGGCTTCGCCCAGTGGGGACTCACCCGGGCCGACGTGGTGGTCTCTGTTGGGGGTGGGGTGGTGACTGACGTAGCCGGCTTTGCCGCCGCCAGCTATCACCGGGGGCTGCCGGTGGTACACGTGGCCACCACCCTGCTGGCCCAGGTGGACGCAGCCATCGGTGGCAAGACCGGCGTCAACCTGCCGGAGGGCAAGAACCTGGTGGGGGCCTTCTGGCAGCCGGCAGCCGTCATCTGCGACACCGAGGTCCTGGCCAGTCTGCCGGCCCGAGAGTGGGCCAGCGGTCTCGGAGAGATGGCCAAGTACTCTTTTCTCGGGGCACCCGGGCTGGAGGAGCTGCCGCTCGACGAGAGGGTCGCTCGCTGCGTTGCCCTCAAGGCCGAGGTGGTGGCGGCCGACGAGCGAGAGAGCGGCCGTCGGGCCCTGCTCAACTACGGGCACACCCTGGCCCACGCCCTGGAGGCGGTGGGGCTGAGACCCGATCGGGCCTGGGATCTGCGCCATGGAGAGGCGGTGGCGGTGGGTCTGGCCTTTGCCGCTCTGCTGTCCGAGCGCCTGGGCCGGATCGGCATCGAGCGGGTGGCTGACCACCTTCGGGTGCTGGGTGCCTATGGGCTGCCGGCCGGGCTGCCGGCTGGGGCACGGGTGGATGACCTGGTCGAGGTCATGGGCCGAGACAAGAAGGCCACCGCCGGTCTCACCTTCGTCCTGGACGGCAGAGATGGTCTCGAAGTCGTTGCCGGGGTGGCGACCGCGCTGGTGGAGGAGACACTGTCAGCCATGGGCGCCGAGGCGTGAGCGGGACCGGTCCGGCTACTGGCCTCGAGCCCGGCCCTCGGGAACCCCCGAGACCGGTCGTCCTGGTCATATCGGGCCCCAATCTCGATCTGTTGGGCACACGCCAACCGGAGATCTACGGTACTGCTGTCCTGGCCGATCACATCGAGGCGGTGGTGCGCACCGCCGGGCGGATGGGTCTGGTGGCCGAGCACCATCAGTCGAACCACGAGGGTGACCTGGTGGAGGCCATCCACCAGGCTGCCGGACGGTGCGCCGCCATCGTGGTCAACGCCGGGGCGCTCACCCACTACTCGTGGTCCCTCCACGATGCCCTGGCGGCCTTCGAGGGAGTGGTGGTGGAGCTGCACCTGTCCAACCCTGCCGCCCGGGAGCCGTGGCGGCACACATCGGTGGTGGCGGCGGTGTCCGATGGCTGCATTGCCGGCTTTGGGGGCCTGGGCTACGAGCTGGCCATCGAGGCGGTCGCTCGCCTGTTGGCCCGGTCTGACAGAGTGGGTCGATGACCGGATCGGTACCCACGCCCGGCCCGGGAGGCCGAGCCATGGGCACGCCCGGCCCGGGAGGCCGGGCCATGGGCACGCCCGGCCCGGGAGGCCGGGCCATGGGCACGCCCGGCCCGGGAGGCCGGGCCATGGGCATTGGTATTGCCGGGCGGATTCCCCGGCTTCAGGAGCTGCTCCCAGGGGCCGGCTGCGATGGCCTGGTGGTCTCGGGGCTTTCCAACATCCGTTACCTGACCGGCTTCACCGGTTCCGCGGCCATCGTGCTGGTGACCGTCGACGAGGCGGTAATGGTCACCGACGGGCGCTACGACAGCCAGTCGGCCGAGGAGCTGGGTAGCGCCGGGGTGCCAGCCCGCATCGAGGTCGGCCTGCCCCCCGTCCAGGAGAGGGTCCTGGCTGAGACAGCCACCGGTCTCGGTCGCATTGGTCTGGAGGCCGGCAGCGTGAGCTGGGCCCGCCAGCGCCATCTGGCGGCCGATGTCTTCGGCCAGGCCGAGCTGGTGGCGACCGAGGGATTGGTCGAGGGCCTGCGTCTGGTGAAGGACGAGGACGAGCTGGCCGCCATGCAGACGGCCGCCGCCATAGCCGACGCCGCCCTGGCCAGAATTCGTCCACAGCTGGTAGCTGGGATGGCCGAGATTGAGGTGGCGAACATGTTGGACTTCGAGATGCGGGCCCTGGGGGCAGCCCGGCCCTCGTTCGAGACAATCGTTGCCGCGGGTCCCAATGGCGCCAAACCCCACGCCCGTCCCTCACGACGGCTGCTCGAGCGAGGAGAGCTGGTGGTGATGGACTTCGGGGCGGTGTTCGACGGGTATTGCTCGGACATGACCCGCACCCTTTGCCTTGGTGAGCCGGCTTCGCCCACCCTGGCCCGGATGGTCGAGGTGGTCCGGGCCAGCCAGGCAGCCGGGGTGACATCCGTCAGAGCGGGGGTGGTCGCGTCACAGGTGGACTCTGCCTGCCGGACGGTAATAGCCGAGGCTGGTTGGTCGGATGCCTTCGTCCACGGCACGGGCCACGGGGTGGGACTGGACATTCACGAGGGACCTCGGGTGGGGCCCACCTCTGATGATACGCTGACGGTGAACTCGGTGATCACCGTCGAGCCAGGCGTCTACCTTCCCGATCACGGTGGCGTGCGCATCGAGGACACTGTGGTGGTCACGGCCGAGGGCTGCAGGGTTCTGACCGCCTCACCCAAGGATCTGATGGTATGAAAAACCACTTGCAGCGCTGATGGCCGTCTCCACCAACGACCTGCGCAACGGCATGACCCTTGACTTACCCGAGGGCTTGTTCGCGGTGGTCGATTTCCAGCACGTCAAGCCGGGCAAGGGCGGTGCCTTCGTTCGGACCAAGCTCAAGAACGTCCGCACCGGCGCTGTCCTGGACCGCACCTACCGGGCCGATGAGAAGCTCGTCCAGGCCATCGTGGACAAACGGGAGATGCAATATCTCTACCGGGACGGCGAGCACTACGTGTTCATGGACAATGTCTCCTACGACCAGCTGCAGGTCGGTGGCCCCGCTCTGGGGGTGGCTGCCAACTACATCAAGGAGGGAGACTCTCTCGTCCTGGCCCTTTACCGGGACGAGATCGTGGGGGTTGACCTGCCGGCGTCGGTGGAGCTGACGGTCACCGACACCGAGCCTGGCTTCCAGGGAGATCGAGTCTCGGGGGCCCGCAAACCTGCCACCTTGGAGACCGGACTGGTCATCTCGGTGCCGTTGTTCGTGAACCCCGGCGATCACGTCAAGGTCGACACCCGCTCGGGCGAGTACCTGACCCGTCGAGCCTGATCAGACGGGGCCTCGGATGGCGCTGGGCACACGCCGGGCGGGTCGGGAGCGGGCGCTCTCCCTGCTCTACGAAGCCGAGGCCAAGGGCCTTTCGGTTGACGACCTGCTGGCCGAGCTGCCGGTGGAGCCTGACCCTTTCGCCTTGGATCTGGTGCGTGGGGTGGGGACCGGTTGTGAGCGCATCGACGCCGCCATCACCAGTCACGCCATCAATTGGGAGATCAGTCGGATGCCGGCCGTGGATCGGGCCGTGCTGCGCCTGGCCGTCTACGAGCTGATGGAACGTGACGAGGTGCCCGTCGGGGTGGTGATATCCGAGGCCGTGGAACTGGCCAAGCAGTACTCGACCGAGGAGTCGGGGAGCTTCGTCAATGGCGTGCTGGCCGCCATAGCCACCGAGGCTCGCCCCGTGGAGACAGTGGAGACAGAGGTCGCCGGCCAACCCGTCGACTGATCGGTTGCTCAGGGATCCTCTCTGGAGGGCGCGGGCTCGAGCAGGGGGCCGGACGCGGGCTCGTCGGACGAGAGGTCGATGTCGATGATGTCCACCGAGATGATCGCCGCCATTCCGGTATTGGCCTGGACCTGGGAGCCGACCTGCTCCTGGATTGCCTTGGCCACCTCCAGGCAGGGATGGTCGAGGCGGGTCACGACGCAGATGTCGACCTTGGCCACGGAGTCGGTCACCTCCACACGGACCCCGTCAGTGGGCACGTCGGGAGGACGGTCCTGCAGCTGGTCGATTACCCGACCGGCCAATTTGACCACCGTCTGGCCAAGACCAGACCGCAGGGCAACCACCCCTGGCACCCGGCTGGCGTAGAAGGCGGCCACCTTGGCCACCACCACCTGGGCGATGTGTACCTCGACCGGCACCTGGTCGGGAGCGGGCTGGTTCACGGGCGCCTGGGGAAGTCCTGCTCGGGGTCGTAGAGGTCGACCACATCGACGTCCACCCGGGCGACCGTGAGGCTCAACAACCGATGGGTACCGGCCACCAGCACCCGGCGCACCGAGGCCACCGCGGTTGGGATGTCCAGGTCGTCGACCGCCACGCTGATGCTGACGGCCACCTCTACTTCCGGTGCCGCGGTCAACTCTGAGCCCGCATGGTCGGAGTGCGTAACCGTCTCGTCCTGGACCGTCTCCTCCTGGACCAGGGAGAAGATCCGGCATCGGCGAGCTCTTACACCCGGCACCTGGTCGATGAGGTGACGCTGGACCGCGGCGGCGGCGGACCTTTCCAGGCGGACCGGACCATGCGGTGAGCCCAAGATGAGCCACTCTCGAGGCCGTAGCTCGGCGCGGACCCGAGCCATGATCCGCTCGGCCAACGACGTGGGCGGCTCGACTGGCTCGCTGAGGTACTGGCTGACCGGCCCGCGAAGCGAATGGTAATCGGCCACCACCGCCTGGCAGGAGGTACACCCCCGCTCATGGGCGTCGAGGTGGCCGGCGACGGCATGGTCCCAGACCTCGGACGGATCTCGGCCGCAGATGAGGTTGGGTGGGTTCCCTGCGCTCATCGCCACGGCCTCATCACCTCCGACAATTGTTGGCGGGCCCGATAGATCCTTCCCCGCACGGCGGTTGGGCTGATACCTATCATCTCGGCGATCTGGGCGTAGCCGAGGCCGTCCTGCTCCCGCAGCACCCAACAGACCCGTTGCTCGGCGGAGAGGTCTTGGAGAGCGATGCGCAGCGCGGCCAGTTGCTCGTTGGTCTCGGCCCCTCGCTTCGGTCCGGTGGCCTCGGAGCTGGACAGCTCCGCACTGACCTGTTCCAGAGGCACTGACGAGCGCCGGGCCCGAGCCCGGTTCAGGCATCGGTTGGTAACGATGCGGTACAGCCAAGAGGAGAAGGCAGCCTCACCGCGAAAAGCATCCAGACGCCGCCAGGCGGCCAGGAATGCTTCCTGGGTGGCCTCCTCGGCATCGCCGGCATCACCCAGGGTGCGCAGGGCCAGGCGGTACATGGCCCCCTGATGGCGCCGGACCAACGCCTCGAAGGCCCGACTGTCGCCCTCCTGGGCCCGCACCACCAAGGTGGCGTCATCCAGTTGTGCCGTGGCAGCCAAGCTACCCGAGTCACGGGAGATCCTGCGTGAGCACTGCTGTCGCATCGGGTCTTACAGGGGTAAGTGATTGAGTTTCGACTTGAGGAGAGGGACATGGGGATAGCTGACGAGGCCGGGAACAAGGCGCAGGAGCTGAAGGGCAAGGCCAAAGAGGCGGTGGGCAAGGCCACCGATGACGAAGAGCTGGAGGCTGAGGGCCGGGCCGATCAGGCCGCGGGTAACCTCAAGCAGGCTGGCCAGAAGATAAAAGACGCCTTCAAGAGCTGATCGTGGCTCGCAAGCATGAGGAGCAGGCGACCATGAGCGACCCATCGAACCTCCCCACCGACAGACAACCGTCTTCGCCGACCACCGGAGCGAGCCGCATCGAGCCTCGGGAGACTGGGAGAAGCCTGCGCACCGACCGGGGGCTCACCCACATCGCGGACACGGTGGTGGCCAAGATCGCCGGACGGGCCACCCGTGAGATCGAGGGCGTCCAGGCCATGGGAAAGGGAATGGCCCGTACGTTGGGGGCCATCCGTGCTCGGGTGCCGGGCGGAGGCGGAGCTGAGGGAGATGTCACCCAGGGGGTGACGGTCGAGGTGGGCGAGCGCCAGACTGCCATCGACATCGACATCGTGACCCACTACGGGATGAGCATCGCCGAGGTCACCGAGGCGGTGAGGGCCAACGTGATCGACCGCATCGAGTCGATGACCGGCCTGGAGGTTACGGAGGTCAACATCACGGTGGACGACCTCTACCTGGAGTCGGAGGCCAGCGGCCGCGAGGGAGCCAGGGTCGAGTAAGGCGCGGCCTGGGCCCCGGTCTATCCGGAGGTGCCTGGCCTGGTGGGGTAAACCTCGACCCCGTTGGAGCCGCAGTAGGTGGGTCTCGTGCCGGTGAGGGAAACCTGGACGAAGCCGGTGTCGTTGGGGGGGATCAGGTGGAATGCCCCGATCACCGGGCAACTCGTCTGCTTTCCCACCGGGTTCTCTGGAACTCCGACGGTGAAGGATGCCTTGGCTCCGGGATCCAGTATCACGGACTGGGCCCCAGCGCCGGATGGTGTCGTGGATTGCCGGCTGTCCTGGGTTGTAAGGAGGTGGCCGGCCGGGTCGTACAATGACACGCCGAAGTATCCACCTAACGAGCACGGGCGTGGGCCGTTGTTGGTGGCCACGAAGCTGTATATGCCGGTCCCCCCGGCGCCATTCACAGCGGGCAGGACCACCCCCAACTGGCCAGGTGGGCAGGCTCCGGATCCGGTGGGAGTGGAGCTGGCGGGTACCGATGAAGCGGGCGCCCTGGTGGATGAGGACACAGGTCCGGACGTTGCCGGTGAGGTGGTGCCCGAGCCTGGCGTTGTGACTGGCCCGGAGGTCGGAGCGGTCACCCCTCCAATGGTGGCGCTCCCCGCCTGCTTGGTGCCTGAGCTGCACCCGCTGGCGGCCAACGAGAACGTGATAGCCGCCGCCCCGGCCGTGCATCTCCGATTCCATGGTCCCATCTTGGCGCTCCCCCTCTACCGGTAGAGCCACTTTATGCCTTTCCTATCTCGAAACCCGCCATGGCCACCGGTGCTAGGGTCGGAGCCTGACCGTGAAGCGGGTCCAGAGAGGCACGCACGGACAGGAGGAGCCCGCAGTGGCCGAACGAGAGCGGATGTTGACGCCCCCCCGAGGGGGCGTTTTCGTTGCCCGGGCCCAGGTGATGACGGCCGATGACGTCACCCGGGCGCTGACCCGCATCGCCCACGAGGTGGTCGAGAGAAACCACGGTCTGCACGACCTGGTCCTGATGGGCCTGCAGACCGGAGGGGTGCCCCTGGCTCGGCGCCTGGCAGCCACCCTCGAGGAGGTGGGTCACCAGGAGGTGCCGGTGGCCACCCTGGACGTGGCCTTCTACCGTGACGACATAGGTTTGCGCCCGGTGCTGCCCGAGGCGGTTACCGAAATCGCCGGGGACCTGACGGCCAAGACGGTGGTCCTGGTCGACGATGTGCTCTTCACCGGGCGCACGGTTCGGGCCGCCCTCAATGCCCTGCCCGACTACGGCCGGGCCCGGGCCGTGCAGCTGGCGGTGATGGTCGACCGTGGCCACCGGGAGCTGCCGATCCGGCCTGACTACGTGGGCAAGAACCTGCCAACCCGGCGTGACGAGCTGGTGGACGTGAGTGAGTCGGGGGTGGTCCTGGGCGACGTGGTGGCTCGGTGACGGGGAACCCGGTGACAGGGAACCCGGTGACGGCAGGGAACCCGGTGACGGCGCGTGAGGGGTGCCCTGCCCCCCGCCATCTGCTCTCGGTGGCTGACCTTGGCCGGGTGGGGATCGAAGAGGTCATGGCCCTGGCCGACTCCTTCGCCGAGGTCAGCGAGCGCACCATCCCCCGGGTTCCCGCCCTGCGGGGCAAGACGGTGATCTCGTTGTTCTACGAGGACTCCACCCGCACCAGGCTGTCCTTCGAGGCGGCGGCCAAGCGCCTGTCGGCCGACACCTTGACCTTCACGGTGTCGGCGTCCTCGGTCAGCAAGGGAGAGTCCCTGCGGGACACGGCCGAGACCATCAGCGCCATGGGAGTGGACGCGGTAGTGGTTCGCCATGCCTCGGCCGGGGCACCTGCGCAGGTGGCGTCCTGGGTCGACGCCTGCGTTATCAATGCCGGTGATGGTTGGCACGAGCACCCCACCCAGGCCCTTCTCGACTGCTTCACCATCCGCCAGCACCGCGGTGGGCTGGTTGGCCTGCGCATCGCCATCGTCGGCGACGTCAAGCACAGCCGGGTGGCCCGCTCGGCGGTGCTGGCCTTCACCATCCTGGGGGCGGAGGTGACCCTGGTGTCGCCCCCCACCCTCCTTCCCCCCTCGCTGGTCGGGTGGCCGGTGGAGGTGAGCCACGACCTCGACGCGGTGGTGACCAAGGCTGACGTCGTTTACCTGTTGCGGGTCCAGGCCGAGCGGACGACCGAGAGCCTCCTGCCCTCGCTACGGGAGTACACCGCCGGCTACGGGCTCACCCGGGAGCGGGCCCGCCTGCTGTCCGGCGATGCACTGGTCATGCATCCCGGGCCCATGAACCGGGGAGTGGAGATCGCCGCCGAGGTGGCCGAGCTGCCGGCGTCGGTGGTCAGCCGCCAGGTGGCCAACGGCGTGGTCGTGCGCATGGCCGTGCTCTATCTGTTGCTGGGATCGGGGGCCGGTCTTGACGGCTGAACCGGCGGTGCTCGCCATCCGGGGGGGCCAGGTGATCGACGCCGGAGGATGTCGCCTGTCCGACGTCCTCCTGCGGGGGGAGCTCATCGAGGCAGTCGGCCCAGGTCTGGACGTGCCGGCGGGAGCCAGGGTGCTGGACGCTGGCGGGTGCGTGGTGGCTCCTGGCCTGGTGGATCTGCACACCCACCTGCGCCAACCGGGCCGGGAGGAGGCCGAGTGCGTGGAAACCGGTGCCCGGGCGGCTGCCCTGGGTGGTTACACCGCGGTGGTGGCCATGCCCAACACCGAGCCGGCTCTGGACTGCGCCGGGGCGGTGCGCCAGGTCCTCGATCTGGGACTGAGCGCCATGGTCGATGTCTCGGTGGCCGGCGCCATCTCGGTGGGTCGCCAGGGTGAGCGCCTGGCTCCCATGGCCGAGATGGCGGCCCTCGGGGTGCGGACCTTCACCGACGACGGCGACGGGGTCCAGGACGCCCGGCTCATGCGCCGGGCCTTCGAGTACTCCCTGCCTCTGGGGGTCACCCTGGCCCAGCACTGCGAGGACTCCTCGTTGGCCGCCGGGAGCCAGATGCACGAGGGGGAGTGGTCGGCCCGCCTGGGCCTACCCGGCCAGCCCGGCCTGGCCGAGGAGCTCATGGCCTGGCGGGACATGGCCCTGGCCCGCCTGACCGGCGGACGCCTCCACCTGCTGCACCTGTCCACTGCGGCGTCCATGGAGCTGGTCCGGGCGGCCAAGGCCGACGGGGTGGCGGTCACCGCCGAGGTCACCCCTCACCACCTCTGTCTCAGCGATGCGGCAGTGGCCGGCTATGACGCAGCGTTCAAGGTCAACCCGCCGCTGCGGGAACCAAGTGACGTGGCCGCCCTGCGGGGCGCCCTGGCCAACGGAGCGATCGACGCCATCGCCACCGACCATGCTCCCCACGGCCCGGAGGCCAAGGAAGCTCCCTTCGACCGCGCCGCGCCCGGGATGATCGGCCTGGAGACCGCCCTGGGAGTGATCCTCACCGAGCTGTCATCCGACCTGTCTCTCGCCACCATCTTGGGGCTCCTGTCGTGGCAGCCAGCCTCCATCGCCGGGCTGGCGGCCCACGGCGGCCCGGTGGCGGCCGGTGCGGTGGCCAACCTCTGCGTGATCGACCCGGCAACCACCTGGACGGTCGACCCTGCCCAAGGCGCCAGTCGCAGTCGCAATACGCCCTTTGCCGGCAAGCGTCTCACCGGCCGCCTACGCCACACCGTGTACCGCGGGGAGCCCGTGGTGATCGACGCCGAGCCCCAGCGATGAGGGGCGACCCCCTCGAGGTGGGACAGGCGGCCGGCGCAGAGGCGCACCTGGTGCTGGCCGACGGCACGGTGTTCGAGGGCGAGGCCGCCGGTTTCCAGCCGCCGGGCGGTCTGGTCAGCGGTGAGCTGGTCTTCAACACGGTGATGAGCGGCTACCAGGAAGTAATCACCGACCCGTCCTACTCCGGCCAGATCGTGGCCTTCACCTACCCCCACATAGGCAACTACGGGGTGGCACCCCCCGACGGGGAGAGCAGCCGGCCTCACTGTCGGGGCATCGTGGTGCGCGAGCTGGCCGGCCGGCGCAGCAACTGGCGCTCGGTGGAGGATCTGGGCACCTACCTGACCCGCCATCAGGTGCCGGCCATCAGTGGGATCGACACCCGGCGGCTGACTCGTCACATCCGTGAGGCCGGCTCTATGGGGGCGGCCTTCGGCTCGGTCGACGAGGGATCTCTGCTGGGCGCGGCCCAGGCGGAGCCCGGGACCGACGGGACGGACCTGGTGGCCGGGGTCACTACTACCGCGCCCTATCGGTGCGGTCACGGGCCGTTCCAGGTGGTGGCGTATGACTTTGGGGTCAAGTCCTCCATGCTGGGCCACCTCGCAGGGCTGGCCACGGTGGAGGTGGTCCCCGCCTCCACGCCGGCCGAGGAGGTCCTGGACCGCCGGCCCGACGGTGTCTTCCTGTCCAACGGGCCGGGCGACCCGGCGGCTCTGGGCTATGCGGTAGAAGCCATCTCCACCCTGGTGGGCGAGGTGCCGGTGTTCGGCATCTGCATGGGATATCAGCTGCTGGCCCTGGCCCTGGGCGGGTCCACCTTCAAGCTGGCCTTTGGCCACCATGGCGGCAACCATCCGGTTCGTCGTCTGGCTACCGGGTCGGTGGAGATCACCAGCCACAATCACAGCTATGCGGTCGCCGAGGACTCACTGGAGGGGACCGACATCTCCCACATCGACCTCAACGACGGGGTGGTGGAGGGCATCACGGCACCCGGCCGGCGGGCCTTCGGGGTCCAGTACCACCCAGAGGCGGGGCCGGGCCCGCACGACGCCAGGTACCTGTTCGAGGAGTTCCGGGCGCTCATGTCCGGCACGGCCGGCTCAAGTGGGGGAGGAGGGCGTGGCTAGGAGAGAGGATATTTCGAGCATCCTGGTCATCGGCTCGGGACCCATCGTGATCGGCCAGGCCTGCGAGTTCGACTACTCGGGTACTCAGGCCTGCCGGGTGCTGGGCGAGGAGGGGTACCGGGTGGTGCTGGCCAACTCCAACCCGGCCACCATCATGACCGACCCCGAGCTGGCCGCCGCCACCTACGTCGAGCCCCTGGACGCCGACGTGCTGGAGGCCATCATCGAGCGGGAGCGACCCGACGCCATGCTGGCCACCCTGGGGGGCCAGACCGCCCTCAACCTGGCCATGGCCCTGGTCGAGCGGGGGGTGCTGGATCGCTACGGGGTGGAGCTGATCGGGGCCAGCGCCGAGGCCATCCGCACCGCCGAGGACCGGGGCCGGTTCAAGGCGGCCATGATCGGCATAGGGCTGTCCGTGCCGGCGTCGGGCTTTGCCCACTCGCTGGACGAGGCCATGGCGGTGGGGGAGACGGTCGGCTTTCCCTTGATCATCCGGCCGTCGTTCATCCTGGGGGGGGCGGGCACGGGCATCGCCGCCGACGCCGAGGAGCTGCGCCAGCTGGCCACCAAGGGGCTGGCCACCAGCCCGGTCAGCGAGGTCCTGGTCGAGCACTCCATCGCCGGTTGGAAGGAGTACGAGCTGGAGGTCATGCGGGACCGGGCCGACAACTGCGTGGTGGTCTGCTCCATCGAGAACCTGGACCCGATGGGCGTTCACACCGGGGACTCCATCACCGTGGCCCCGGCCCAGACTCTGTCGGACTTCGAGTACCAGGAGATGCGCGACGCCGCCTTTGCCTGCATCCGCCGGATAGGGGTGGAGACGGGCGGGTCCAACATCCAGTTCGCCATCGATCCGGCTGACGGGCGCATGGTGGTGATCGAGATGAACCCTCGGGTGTCGCGCTCCTCGGCCCTGGCCTCCAAGGCCACCGGCTTCCCCATCGCCAAGATCGCCGCCCGGTTGGCGGTGGGCTACACCCTCCCCGAGATCACCAACGACATCACCGGCCAGACGCCGGCATGCTTCGAGCCGACGATCGACTACGTGGTGACCAAGGTGCCCCGCTGGGCCTTCGAGAAATTCCCCGGGTTGTCCGAGGTGCTGGGCACCCGGATGCAGTCGGTCGGAGAGGCGATGGCCATCGGGCGGACCTTTGCGGAGTCCCTGCAGAAGGCGCTGCGCTCCCTGGACCACGGCCGCTGGGGACTCAACTGCGACCCCGCGGAGGGCGCCTTGGACGCCCTCGACGATGACGAGCTGGTGCGCCGGGCGGCGATTGCCACGCCGGACCGGCCCTTCCAGCTGGAGGCGGCCTTGCGGCGGGGGGTGAGCATCGAGCGACTGGCCGACGTCACCCGAGTCGACCCGTGGTTCTTGGACCAGATGGGCCAGATCTCGGCCGAGCGAGCTAGACTGGCGGCTCTCGCGGATCGGGGACCGGCGGCCGGCGGACTGGCTGCCCTGGGGCGGCGGGACTGGCGACGGGCCAAGCGCCTGGGGTTCAGCGATGCCCAGCTGGGATGGCTGCTGGGCTCGTCCCAAGAGGACGTGAGAGCGGCCCGTCTGGATGCGGGAGTTCGCGCCACCTTCAAGACGGTCGACACCTGCGGCGCGGAGTTCGCAGCGTCCACCCCCTACCACTACTCCACCTACGAGGAGGAGAACGAGGTGGGGCCCAGCGATCGTCCCCGGGTGGTGATCCTCGGCTCGGGGCCCAACCGCATCGGCCAGGGCATCGAGTTCGACTACTGCTGCGTCCACGCCAGCTTCGCCCTGCGGGAGGCCGGCTACGAGACGGTGATGGTGAACTGCAACCCTGAGACGGTCTCCACCGACTACGACACCAGCGATCGTCTCTACCTGGAACCATTGATGGACGAGGACGTGGCCAACGTCTTGGCCGCTGAGCAAGCGGCGAGCGTGGACGGCGGCTCGGTGGTCGGGGTGATCGTGGCCCTCGGCGGGCAGACTCCGCTCAAGCTGGCCGGACAGCTACCAGCGCACCTGGTGCTGGGCACCAGCCCGGATTCGATCGACCTGGCCGAGGACCGCCAGCGCTGGAGCGAGCTGTGCTCCCGATTGGGGATTCCACAGCCTCCGGGGGGAACTGCCCGCAATCTGTCCGAGGCCCGAGAGGTGGTGGATGGCATCGGCTACCCAGCCCTCGTCCGGCCCAGCTACGTCCTGGGTGGGCGGGCCATGGAGATCGTCTACGACGACCAGAGCCTGGTCCGGGCCATGGCCGAGCTGGCCACCTTCGCAGCTCCGGCTCCGAGGCCCGTCTCAGTGGCCGGGACCGGGGCGGCCGGGACCGGGGCGGCCGGGACCGGGGCGGCCGGGATCGGGGCGGCCGGGACCGCGGTTGATGGTCTGCCCTTTTCCGTGGCCGCTGACGCGCCTATATCGCAGCTGACGACCACAAAAAGTCAGCAACCCGCTGTCCCTGGTTCTCTTGGTCGGGAAGGAGGGCTCTCGGCTGAGCGGCCGGTCCTGGTGGACCGCTTCTTGGAGGACGCCATCGAGGTGGACGTGGATGCCGTGCGCGACGCCAACGGCGAGGTGGTCATCGGGGGGGTGATGGAGCACGTCGAGGAGGCCGGTGTCCACTCGGGAGATTCGGCCTGTGTGCTGCCGCCGCCCACCTTGTCGTCCGAGACCGTCGGGGTCATCGAGGACCACACCCGGACCATTGCCGCCGCCCTCGACGTGAGAGGGCCACTCAACGTCCAGTACGCGGTGAAGGGTGATCAGGTCTTCGTGATCGAGGCCAATCCCCGGGCCAGCCGAACAGTGCCGTTCGTGTCCAAGGCCACCGGAGTACCGCTGGCCAAGGTGGCCGCCCGGGTCATGGTGGGGGCCACTCTGGCCCAGCTACGCGCCGAGGGCCTCCTGCGGCCGCCGATCACCGGCGGCCACGTGTCAGTCAAGGAGGCGGTTCTTCCTTTCGACCGTTTCTCGGACGTGGACAGTCTGCTGGGGCCCGAGATGCATTCGACGGGTGAGGTCATGGGAGTCGACACCACCTTCGGTCTGGCCTTTGCCAAGAGCCAGATGGCGGCGGGGAGCCGGCTACCGGAGAGCGGTTCGGTGTTCATGTCCCTGGCTGGCCGAGACAAGGCGGGAGGCGTACCCGTGGCCAGACGCTTTGTGGAGCTGGGCTTCACCATCGCCGCCACCGCCGGGACGGCCGCCCATCTGCTGGCCCACGGAGTGCCGGTGGCCACAGTGGTGGCCAAGGTGGACGACCTTGGTGAGGCCGGTGACGCCTTAGGCGAGGCCTTCGGCAGCGAGCTCGGCGCGCCTGCCAGCGGCGAGGTCCGTCCGACTGCCAGCGGCGAGGTCCGTCCGACTCCCGCCAGTGGGGATGAGTCCAGCCCCGCCGCGGGCCCTGCCGCGGGCGGGGTGGACGCCGTCGAGCTGATGGCCAGCGGCCAGGTCACCCTGGTGGTCAATACGCCCCATGGGCGACGACCGCGGGCGGACGGAGCTCATATTCGTGCGGCCGCCAGCCTGCACGGGGTGCCCTGCCTCACCACTCTGGCCGCGGCTCGAGCGGCCGCCGCCGGCATCGCCGATTGGGCGATCCACCGCTTGGCGGTGCGGCCATTGCAGGATTATCACCGACTCGACCAGCCCCGCTTGCCACTTTGAGGAGGCTTCCGTGACACGGCGGGGCGGGCGGTGGTGGCGGCGGCCCAGTTCCAACAAACGGTGGCTGTGGGGTGAGTCCAGCGAGGCTGGCCACTCTGGTCCGAAAAGTGGCTGCTATAGCAACCATTTTTCGGACCAGAGTTGGTCCGGGTCGTTTCCGGGCGTGGATCTGGCCACCATGGTGGGCTCGGTCCGTCTGGCTAATCCAGTTATGACCGCCTCGGGAACGTCGGGTCATGGTGCCGAGCTGGCGCCCTACTTCGACTTGGGGTCGCTGGGCGCGGTAGTCGTGAAGTCCCTGGCTGACCGGCCCTGGCCCGGCAACCCAGCGCCTCGCGTGCACCCGAGCCCGGCCGGGATGCTCAACAGCGTGGGGCTTCAGGGTCCTGGCGTCGCCGCCTGGCTGGATGACGACCTCCCCCTCCTGTTGGCCACCGGTGCTCGGGTGATCGTCAGCATCTGGGGGGCTCGGGTGGAGGAGCTGGCCCGGGCTGCACAACTGCTGGCTGGCGCACCTCCTGAGGTAATTGCGGTGGAGGTCAACCTGAGCTGTCCCAACCTGGAAGACCGCCGTCGGATGTTCGCCCACTCGGCCTCGGCCACGGCCGACGCGGTGGCCGCCACCGCCGGCTGCGGCCGGCCCCGGTGGGCCAAGCTCAGTCCCAACGTGGCCGATCTGTGCGAGATCGCCGGAGCCGCCCTGAGAGCGGGGGCCGACGCCCTTACCCTCGTCAATACCCTCCTCGGGATGGCCATCGACCCGGTCACCGGGCGACCCCGCCTGGGTGGCGGGATAGCCGGACTGTCCGGCCCGGCCATGCACCCGGTGGCGGTACGGGCCGTGCATGACTGCCGAGCGGCTTTCCCCGATGCACCCATCGTGGGTGTTGGTGGCGTGGCCAGAGGCATTGATGCGGCCGAGCTTCTGGTGGCCGGGGCCGACGCCGTCCAGGTGGGTACGGCCAGCTTTGCCGACCCGAGGGCCCCGGCCAGAGTTCTCGCCGAACTGGGCCAGTGGTGCCAGACCAACGGTGTTTCACGAGTCGCCCAGATCACAGGAGCTGCCCATGAACGAGGCCAATGACCCAGCCGGTTCCAATCACCCAGCCGGCCCAGCCCGCCCAGCCCGCCCAGCCCGCCCAGCCCGCCCAGCCCGCCCCAATGATCCAGCCGGCCCCAATGGTCCCGCCGGCTCATATGACGTCGCCGAGCCCTACCCCCTTCGCCAGCGCCTGGCTCTGGCCCTGGACGTGGACGACCTGGTGGAAGCCACCCGGCTGGCCCGCGACCTGCAGCCGTGGTTCAGTGTGGCCAAGGTGGGCTTGGAGCTCTTCAGCGCAGCCGGCCCCGAGGTGGTGGCCGCCCTGGATGGTTGCGGCTACCGGGTTTTCATCGACCTCAAGTTGCACGACATTCCCACGACCGTGGGCCGGGCCAGCCGGGTCCTGGGTGGGTTGGGCGCCAGCTACATGACCATGCACGCCGAGGGCGGGGTTCCTATGCTGCACGCCGGGGTGGAGGGCTTGGCTGACGGGGCGGCCGCCGCCGGTTGTCCCCCACCGGTAGCTCTGGCCGTCACCGTGCTCACCAGCGCGCCCATCGCAGCGTCAGAGGTGCTGGAAGAACGGGTGGCGGCCGCCCGGGCGGCGGGTTGTGGTGGAGTGGTGTGCGCGACAGGCGATGTCGGGTTGGTCAAGGCCTTGGACCAGCACCTCTTCGCCGTGGTACCCGGTATCCGCCCGGCAGGGACCAGGCACCATGATCAGGGCCGGGCGGCCACCCCCCAGGCCGCGCTGGCGGCCGGAGCCGACCTGCTGGTAGTGGGCCGGGCGGTTACCGCTGCACCCGACCCTCAGGCGGCTGCTTGCAGCCTGGTGGAGTCAGTGATCTCCGGCGTGGCTGGTTCGGCCAAAGAGTCATCGGGGGCGTGAGCGTCTGGCGTCGGGACCTCTGCGCCGCGCTGTACGGCTATTCCCGATCCTGCTCCAGATCGACGGCTTCGTAGGACCACAGCTCGCTGGAGACGGTGACCGGCTCCGGCCTCTCGCTGGGAGGAGCGCTGCTTGCGGGGCCGGCATCTGCTCCCCGGTGACCGTGGGCGAAGGCTGGGGAGGCGGCCCAGTCCTCAAAGGCCTTGGCGTCTCGCCAGCGCGTCACCACCAGCCAGGTCGGTCGGCCATCGGTCGGCTGGAGGAGCTCGAAACCCTCGAACCCTTCAGCCGTATCTACTGCTCGCGCTCGGCCGGCGAACCTTCGTGCCAGCTCGGGCCCCTTGCCCTCGGCTACCTCAATGGCATTGATCCGGATGATCGACATGGCCCCATCATCCCCCATCGCCGGGGGGCACTGATTTCAAGCCGCTGTCGGGCCATTGGACGACCACCCAGCATCCGCAGGGCGACTGTCAAACGGGAACGACTCGATCAGGTGCTCGATCCCGGCGAGGTCCCCGCCATTGCGGGTGTACAGCCGGGCCGAGTGGGCGTGAGCGGTGGCGGCAATCAGGAGGTCCATTACTGGGAATGGAGGTTGGCGTGAGGTACCCGACCGCCAGCTGGCTCAGGAGTCCCTCTGAGTCGCCGACAGCTCGTCCATCCGGTAGAGCGCACTGAGGGTGATGCCCTCTGCGGCCAGGGCCTCGGCGCCTCCCGCTTCCCGGTCGATGACACACAGCGCCCCGGTGACCACCGCCCCCAGTTCCCGCAGGGCACGGCAGGAGGCAACCACCTGGCCTCCGGAGGTGACCACGTCCTCCACCACAACCAGGTGCAGGCCGGCTACCTCCCCTCCCTCGGCCAGGCGAGACGTGCCGTAGGTCTTGGCCTGTTTGCGAACGAAGACCGCCGGCAACCCACTCAGCGCCGACATCGCCACCGCCAACGGCACCCCGCCGAGCTCCAGGCCGGCCAGGGCCACGCTCCCCGGTGGGATCAACCCGGTCATTGCCCTACCCACCTCGGCCAGCAGGACGGGGTCCGACTCGAAGCGGTACTTGTCGAAGTACTCGGTGCTGGTGGCTCTCGACCGCAGGGTGAAGGTGCCCCGCAGATGGGAGCGTCGGTAGATCTCCCTGGCCAGCTCAGTCCGGTTCAACGGCCTCACCTCCCAGGAGAGCGGCCCCCAGCACGGCGGCCAGGGCGGCGCAGATCGCCGCTCCCAGGAAAATGGTGTGAAGCTCGCTCAGTACGGCGTGACTCACCGCTGTCTGGTAAGCCTGACAGTTCCCCGGGCTGGCCGGGCACAGGCGCAGCGGTGAGCCGATGTGGGTCTGGGCGGCGAAGAAGCGGTGCAGACCAACCGCCGTGAGCACCGACAGTCCGACCAGCATCCCGATGCTTCGAGCCACCACCACCAAGGCACTGGCCACCCCGTGGAGCTGAGGGCGCACCGCACCCAGCATGGCCGAATTGACCGGGGCGATGGCCAGTCCAAAGCCCAGCCCACAGGCGACCAGCACCAGGTCGCTGGCATGCAGGGGGAAGCCAGACGCCAGCTGGGAGCCGAGGGTGGTGTTTGACCAAGTGGTCATGACGCCAAACATGGCGGCCGCCAGGGCCATGCCCACGGCGGTGACCGCCGGATTGGCCAGGGCCGCCCCGGAGGCGGCCCGGCGACCCAAGTCCACCCCGGAGGCGGCCCGGCGACCCAAGTCCACCCCGGAGGCGGCCCGGCGACCCAAGTCCACCCCGGCCGCCCCCCGGCGACTCAGGCGGCGGCAGGCGATGCCACCCAGGACAGCGCCCACCGGCACGGCGGCGAGGAACCTGACCAGGACCAGTGCGGCATCCAGTTGTGAGCCGGGGAAGCGGGTGACCCGGGCGAAGATCGGGAGATCCACCAATGCAGCCATCAGAGCTGCTCCTACGGCCAGGTTGGTGAGGATCGCGCCATAGGCCGGCCGAGCCGAAAAGGCGTGGAAGTCGACCAGAGGCACTCGACAGTGGATCTCTCGCCAGGCGAACAGCCCGGCCAAACCGGCTGCGATGGGCAGCGCCACCCTCGCCTGGCTGCCGAGGACCTGGTGGCCAGGATCGGCGGTGGCAAAGGCCACGATTATGCAGGCCAGCGCGCCGCCCAGCAGGATGGCGCCGGTGGTGTCGGACGACCGCATGGCGGCAGGCAGCTGCCGGAGGGGGATCAAAGGCCGCACCGGACCCCGCAGCCGCACCGGGGCTCTCGGCCGCACCGGGCTCGGTAGCCGCGCCGGGACCATTGGCAGTACCGGGGCGACGAGCTCCCAGGCGGCGAAGGCGAACGCCAGCCCAAGGGTGATCAGGGCCAGGGGCGTGCTCGCCCCCGCCCATCGGCCACCGGCCAGGGGCTCGTACAGTTGCCCCCAGGTGATGCTGGTGGCCAGTGCCGTAGGGGCGGCCAGGAAGAGGACCCCCCCGGCCACCGCCAGCCCAGCCAGAACCCCTCCCACCAGGTCTGGCCGGTCACCAGCGCGGGCGAGGGCGCCCAGCGGGGCGAGGACCGGGGGACTGGCGCCCGCCGCCGCCCCGAGACCCACCGCCGGCCGGGGTGCTGAAGCCCGTCTCCGGGTGGCCACCAGGCCAGCGGCCAGCCCGGCGCCCACCGGCAGGTTGATCCAAAAGATCGCCCGCCACCCGGCCAGGGCCACGACCAGCGCCCCGTACAGTGGGCCGACCACGCTTCCCAGCTCCTGGACCGCTCCCACCACGCCTAGGGGCAGGCCCCTGCGGGGGGCGGGCCACAGGTCGGCCACCAGGGCCAGGGTTACCGGTACCAGGCCCCCACCTCCGAGGCCCTGGATGGTCCGGCCCACCACCACCGTGGCCAGGGTGTGGGCTCCGGCGGTGAGGGCCGAGCCCAGGGCGAAGGTGACCAGGCAGCCGACCAGGGCCGGGGTGCGCCCATAGTTGTCGGAGAGCCTGCCGACCAGGGGCAGCATGGCCACATAGCCGAGCAGGAAGCCGCTGATGATCGGGGCGGCCTCCTGCAGGTGGTCAAGGCTGAGACCGACGCCGCCCAGCATGTTGGGCAGCACCAGCACAACTACATAGGTATCGGCCGCCCCCAGCAGCACTGCCGCGCTGGCCAGGCCCAGCTGCCAGCCAGCCCTGCTGCCCACTCGCTCAGGTGGGGGGTGCAGCGATGGTGACCTTCTCGCCATAGTCCTCCAGGACGAGGGTGTAGGTGACGCTCTTTTCCTTGTCCAGGAGCGGTCCGGTCAGCACCACTCGGCGCAGCTGATGGGAAGTCGGGTCGATCCCCACCGTGCCCTTGACCTCTCCTGAGCGCTGGGTGGTGTCCAGCACGGAGGCCACCCGGGCGGCCGGCAGGGTGATGTGCACCTCGTCCAGCGACTGACCCTGGTAGCGGTCGGATGGCGCGGTGGTGGCGCTGTTCGCTGAGGTGAGCAGGCTGGTGATGCCGGTGTTGGGATCGATGAGCCGGCCCGGGTCGGACACGCCAAACTCGGAGGGCTTGACCGGGGTATAGCCGTTGGTGAAGGGCAACTGAGCATAGACCGTGCCCCCAACCGAGATCACCTTGACGTCAAGGCTGGCCCCCGCCTGGCTCAGCATGAGCGTTCCCCTGAAGGCGGCCGGACGAGCCACATCCCCCATCCCCCCCACCAGCGCCAGGCCGCCCCCCCCGACACCGGAGCTGGACAGGGTGAAGCGGACCGCCGAGGTGGCATCCAGGGTGGACTTGGCCCTCCCGAGCAGAGCTTGGGGATCGGCTCGGTTGGCCGACGGCGACGACGTGCAGCCGGCCAGGGCCACCATCCCGAGAGTGGCCACCGCGGCTGTGGCCTGACGCATCAGGAGGTGCGCGAAAGTGGGCGAACCGGGCGTCACTCTTAGTGCCCACTTTCGCTCAGTGCTACCCGTGGGGGACCGTCATTGGCCAGCTCAGGAGCGGGCAGGACCACGTCCGCCAGGTCGCCTCGCTGGCCGTCCCATTGTTCGGCGGCTGACTTCTCGCGGAAGTAGGCGACGACGGACGCCGCCACTGCCACCACCGGCACGGCCAGAAAGGCGCCCAGGACCCCAGCCAGGATCCCACCCAGCGACAGCGACAACAGCACCGCCAGGGGGTGGAGCTTGACCGCTCGGCCGAGCACCAGGGGACCCACCAGGTAACCCTCGGCGTGGTGGATGACGATGGTCAGGCCCAATACCAGCAGGGCGGCCACCCCGCCCTTGGCCACCAGGGCGACCAGGATGGCCAGGCCGCCCGCGGCAATGGCTCCCACGATGGGCAGGAAGCCGCCGAAGAAGGTCAGCAGGGCGATGGGCAGCACCAGGGGCACTCCGATGATCACCAGGCCAACGGTCATGAGGATGGCGTTGACCAGTCCGTTGGCCGCCGTGCCCCTGACGTAGGCCGACAGGGTGGTCCAGGCTCGACCGCCGATGGCCCGCAGGTCGGCGGCCCGCGGCTCGCTGGCCAGGCCCAGTGCCCACTGGCCGATACGGGATCCGTCCTTGACGAAGAAGAAGGTGATCACCATGGTGAGCAGGATGCCGGCCAGCACCTCGATGACCAGAGTCGCCCCGGAGATCGCTCCCTGGGCGATCTTGCCGCCATTGGACTTGAGCTCCTGGCCGATCTTGCCCACGTAGCCGTTCACCTGCTTGTGGGAAACGTGCAGCGGTCCGGTCTCGGCCCAGTGCTCGGCCTGCCTGATGCCCACCGACAGCTCCCGCCCCAGCTTGGTGAACTCGTGCTCGACCGTGGGCAGCAGGCCGAGGACCATACCGACCACCGCACCGATGGCGCAGAGAAAGACGACCCAGGTGGCCAGCAGGGGCGGGAAGCGGTGCCGGCACAGCCATCGGGCCGGGGGCACCAGGATGGTGGACGCGAACAGAGCCACGACAATGGGCATGATGATCACCCGCAGCTTGTCGAAGGCATGGCCCAGGACGTACAGGGAGGCGGCAATGAGGAGTAAGCGCCACGACCAGGCTGCGCCGGTGCTGATCCATCTGGGCACGCCCGCATCGGGTGCGCCAGAGAGTCGGACCTCTTGCGTCTCCTCCGGCGTCATGGTGATCCCTCCGTACGGCCTCTACGCCCAGAGCTGCTGTTGGTCCAGCCGCCGTGGGTCACACGCTGGGCAGGGGCCTTGCTCGCTTGCCGGGTGAAATGCCTGGCTAAAGTGTACCTATATGGCACGCAACAACGACCGCGACCGGGGCAAGAAGCGTACTCCCAAGGATCTCGGACGCCGGGGCAAACCCAAGGTATGCACATTTTGCCAGGACCATACCCTGGTGCAGTGGAAGGACGTGGCCATGATGCGCCGTTTCATGAGCGACCGCGGCAAGATCAAGGCTCGTCGGGTCACGGGCAACTGCGCCCAGCACCAGCGTGATGTGGCGGTGGCCATCAAGACCGGTCGGGAGATGGCCCTCTTGCCCTACACGCAGCGCACGGTGAGTGATCGGCCCAGCGGCCGGGGCAGAGGATCGGGCCCGGGTGGTCCTGGACGGGGCCCCCGCCGGGATGGTGATTCGGAGGCGACTTCGACATCGGACCGGGGAGCGCCCGATCGCGGCCAGCGCGGGCCACGGATGCCAACGCCAGCGTCCGGGCCAGATGGCCCCGGCGTCGGGGCCAGCGACGCCGGGGCCAGCGGCGCTGGGGCTGAGCCGGCTGGGGCTGGCGCTGAGCCTGGGCCGGTGGCCGCCGGTTCTCCTACCGCCTGAACCGCCCATGGCGGCATCCGTCGAGCACTGCCGGGGACCGGCGCCCAGCATGAGCGAGATTGAGGCACGAATGCGCTCTGGAGGCCTGGATCCGAGATCGTGGGGCAATGGTCCGGGCGACCGCTACGGCTGGCACGACCACACCTACCACAAGGTCTTGTATTGCGTGGAGGGAAGCATCGTGTTCCACACACCAGACGGGGATCTGGGCCTTGCCCCTGGAGACCGGTTGGATCTCCCGCCCGGCATTGAGCACGCCGCCACCGTCGGGGACCGAGGCTGTCGCTGCGTCGAGGCCCCGGCCGCGTCCACCTGATCTTGGGCAGCTGTCCTCAGCCGACTGGGCAGCCGTGGAGGCCCTCAGCCGACTGGTAGCCGACCGGCGGCCCTCCTCAGCCGAACGAGGCGCGGGTCAGGGGCATCCCTGACTCGCCATTGCTCGCCGGTTTGACTCCGAGGACCTGGTGGATGCTTATCTCGCCGCTCTCGAAGCTGAGCACCGAGCCGGTCATGTAGAGGCGCCAGATCCTGGCCCTGGCCGGGCCCACCAACGCCACCGCCTGGTCCCAGTGGGCCTCCAGGTTGTCCAGCCAGCGCCGCAGGGTGAGGGCATAGTGCTCCCGCAGCGCCTCGACGTCTCGCACCTCGAAGCCGGCCTCCTGCATGGCCGCCACCACTATGGCCACGTCTTGCAACTCGCCGTCGGGGAAGACGTAGCGCAACAGGAAGGAGGTGTCGTCGTAGTCGGTCCCGCCCGGCGTGGAGATGGCGTGGTTGAGCAGCCGACCCCCCGGTTCCAGCAGGGCGAACAGCACCTCGAAGTACTGGCCCAGGCGGCCCTTGCCCACGTGCTCGAACATCCCGATGCTGGAGACGGCGTCGTAGCGCTCCCCCCCGAGGTCGCGGTAGTCCTGGAGGCGGATCTCCACCTGGTCGCCCAGCTGCTCCTCGATCACGCGCTGGACGGCCCACTCTCGCTGCTGGGCCGACAGGGTTATGCCCACGGCCGAGACGCCATGGTGGGTGGCGGCGTGGCGGGCCATCCCCCCCCAGCCGCAGCCCACGTCCAGCAGGCGCAGGCCCGGCCGCAGACCGAGCTTGTTGCAGATGAGCTCGTACTTGGCGGCTTGTGCCTGCTCCAGCGAGACGCTGGGATCGACAAAGCGGGCGCAGGAGTAGGTCATGCTGGGTCCCAGCACCAGCTGGTAGAACTGGTTGCCGACGTCGTAGTGATGGGCGATGGCGACGGCGTCCCGGGCCTTGGAGTGGGCGCCCCCCCGCAGGCGTGCCTCCTCGGGGGGAGGAGGCAGAGGCGGTCCCAGCACCCCCAGGCGAGCCGTGGCCTTGAGGGTGGTGGCCCAGGTACGCACGCCGATGCGCAGCTCAGGAGGAGCGGTGTCCAGGGCCCTCAGGGCGAAGAAGGCATCCCCTTCGATCTCGATCTCTCCGGTCACTATGGCCCGGCTGAAGCCCAACTCGTTGGGCTGGTAGAGGATGCGGCGCAGGGCATGGGGCGTTCGCACCACAACCGTGGCCGGGCTGGCCGGGTCGCCCAGGGTGCTGTCATCCCAGAGCCGAACGTGGACTGGGATCTGATCTCCCAACAGCGAAGACAGCAATGGCGCAAGTGCCTCAGCCGCTTTCGCCACCCGCCCAGCGTAACGGGGCGGGTGGTGCTGCCACCCGTGCCAAGATCGAAGGGTGCTCAAAGCGGTGGATCGGGCCCTGGCGGGATGGCATCTGCGTCGCCGGGACGCCGGCGACGACGCCACCAGGCGCCCCGACCGGTCGGTCCCCGCCGGTACGGAGGGGCTCCCACAGATTCGCCACATCGTCCTGCTGATGATGGAGAACCACTCCTTCGACAACTACCTCGGGACCCTGGGACACGGAGATGGCCTGCCTGTCGGCCCCGACGGGAGCCCCATGTCGACGAATCCTCGGACCGACGGCTCAGAGGTCAGAGCCCACCGCCTGGCTTCCACCACGCAGCACGTGGGCGTGCCGTCCCAGAGCTGGAACGCCAGCCACAGCCAGTTCGACGGCGGTGCCAACGACGGGTTCGCCCGCAGCGCCGAGCAGACGGTGCCGGGTGCCGATCCGGCGCTGGGCATGGGCTATTGGACCGAGGAGGATCTTCCGTTCTACGCCGGGCTGTCCCGTACCTTTGCCCTGGCCGACCGATGGTTCAGCTCCTGTATGGGGCCGACCTTCCCCAACCGGCGGTTCTTGGTGGCGGCCACCGCCAACGGCCTGATCGATGACCAGCCCTTGAGCATGGTCGACTACCCGCGGACGGGGACGATCTTCGACCTGCTGGACCGCCACGGCATCTCCTGGGTGAACTATCACCATGTGACCAGCTGGCGGGTGCTGTCGAAACGGCTGGTGGGAGGGGGCGGCTTGCGCGCTGTGCGCAGGGTTGGGCTGAGGCTGGGCCAGGCGCGGCCGACCCTGCTGGAGGCGGTCCGGGGCAACATCCAATTCACGGCCGATCTATACCCGGTCGGGATTTGGCGTTGCCTGCGCCATCTTCGCAGCGTCGACCGCTTTTGGGTCGACGCGGCAGCCGGCGCCCTGCCGGCGGTAAGCGTGGTGGACCCTGACTTCCAGGCCTGCTCGGAGGAGAACCCCCAGGACATCCAGCTGGGGGAGCAGTTTGCGGCCAAGGTGATCAAGGCGGTCATGGACGGCCAGGGTTGGCCGCACACCCTGCTCATCTGGTTCTACGACGAGCACGGGGGTTACTACGACCACGTGGCCCCGCCGCCGGCAGTGGAGCCAGACGATGTGCTGCCGAGAAGCCTGGCCCAGGCCAGGGGCCCGCTGCGCTGGCTGCTGGAGAAGACGGGCAAGTTGGCCCAGCTGCAGGCGGTCGACTCAGACGCCGGCCGCTACGACCGCCTTGGGTTCCGGGTACCGGCCGTGGTCGTCTCCCCTTACGCCAGGCCCGGCTATGTCTGCTCCACCCTCTTCGACCACACCAGTGCCCTCAAGCTGATAGAGCGCAAGTGGAACCTCCCGCCGCTCACCCGGCGAGACGCGGCTGCCGCCGACCCGCTGGAGATGGTGGACCTGGACAGGTCGCCGGCGTTTCTCCAGCCCCCTGATCTGCCGGCCCCGGCCCTGATCGCTCGCCGGTCGCCGAAGGATGTGTCCTAGGCGGAGGATGGAGGCGATCCTGCCTCCTGGGTCACGTCGTTGGCCACCTGCTGGGCCAGCGCTCGAAGCTTGATGTTGAGGCGTTGCGAGCTCTGCCGCAACAGCTCGAACGCCTCGTCCGCATTGATGTGCTCACGAGCCATGAGGATGCCCTTGGCCTGGCCGATCACGTCCCGGGTCTCGACTGCCTCCTCCATCTGCTGCTGTTGCTTGGCGGCCGACAGAGCCACGGCCGCGTGCGCCGCAAAGATCGAGCCGACGGCTCGGTCCCCCAGATCGAAGCCTGCTCTGTCCTCGGAGTACAGGTTGAGGGCGCCCATCGTGTCGTGCTCGATGAACAGCCGGTACGAGAGCATGCTGGCCACGCCGCTCTCCTTGGCGGCCCGCTGGGAGAAGTTGGGCCAGCGAGCTTCTTGTGACAAGTCGTCGGTCTGAAAGACCTCGTGCTCACGGATGGCGTCGAGGCACGGGCCCTCCCCCGTCTCATACTGGATGGCGTCGACCAGCCGGGGGATGTCGTCGCTGGCGGCCGGTGTGCTCAGGTTGCCGCCCTCCACAAAGGTCACCCCGGCATGATCACATCCATCGATGGTGGTGACCGCCAACTGGACGATTCTCTCCAGCGTCGCCTGAACCGCTCGCTCCGACCGGAGGACCCGAGCCACCTCGGCGAACGTCTCGGCCAGTTCGTCCACCCGGGGCTTGGTGTCTTCGTTCGTCACCCACCCAGTCTGGCACCATTCGCGCCCCACCTCGGCCGGGGCGAGACTAACCCCAGTGATCAAGCCTTACCCGGTGGCGCCTGCGGTCTGGCGGGTTGTCTGGTGGCGGTCCCAGGCCCAGGCGGCCGCCTCTCGGGCCAGCGCCGGGTGGAAGCTCCAGCGCATGAGCTGGCGCTCGGTCGTCTCGACGTCTTCTCCCAGCTGCAACAAGCTGAGAGCGAGTTGGCGGGCCCGCCGGCGCAGGTGCTCGACACTGGGTTGTCGGAGCTGGTCCTCCTGCCAGGCGCGGTGGCGTTGCTGGAGCGATGGTGACAGGTGCAGGACCTGACGCCGGTTGAGTGGCGGCAGGCGCCGTCGGACGGCCAGCTCCAAAGGGCCCCGCTCCTGGGCCACCTCGAACTGGACACACCGGCCCAGCGCTCGGACAAACGGCGAGTGGCGGCCACCTCGATCGCCCAGACCCAGGCAACGCGCGGTCTCGGCCAGATCGAGGTCGTAGCCGTCGGGCGCCGCCTCCAGCCCGGCTGCCACCCGGCGCATCAGCCAGGTGGTCGACGGGCCCAGGATCCCCAGCCAGAAGGTCTCCACGTAGTGGGACCGGGGATCGTGCCCCAGAGCGTCGATCACCGGATCGACCCAGGGCACCATGCGCAGGGTGGTGGCGGCTGTAGGCAGGCTCAAGGGGCTCATAACTCCTCCAAGGACGGCTATGGGACACTTAGAGCCTTTCATGATATTTCAGTGCTGTCAATGCCGCACCCAGCGCCACCATGGCCCGGTCCTCGAGATGCACTCAGGCTCCAAAGGGATCCTGTACCGCGATGCCGTCGAACTTGCGCAGATCGCGGTCATGGCTCCATACCGTGGAAACTACGTATTGGCGCATGAGCGCCGACCAGCGCCCCCATCGGCCGGGAGATCCACTGCAGCGGCTGGTCCGGGCCCCGGGCCGGCTCGCCGACCACCGGCGCCAGCAGCTCGGAAACGAGCTGGCCCATCGTCTTGTGCTCCGTCCGGCTCCTCACCAGCGGGCCCGGTGAACGACCTCCTCCAGCGGGCGCCGGCCCCTGGCCAGGGAGGGAGAGGGCCGGTCGGGGGCCGGCCAGCCCAGGGCAATGGCGCCGATGGGCATCCAGCCCTCGGGCACGCCGAGGCGACCGAGCAGTTCGCCGGCGTCCCGGTGGATGCGGCAGAACAGCGCCCCCAGTCCGACATCGGTCGCCCCCAGCAGGATCAGCATGGTGGCAAAGGCGACATCCACCAGCCAGTACGGCACGTCCCAGGCGCCGGGGTGGCTCAACCCGGCGTCCGTCTTGTCAGCCTGCGCGTACCGCTCGAAGTAGATCTGGGGACTGGCCAAGGGCACCACCACCACCGGCGCTCGTAGCACTCCCGGGTCCCCCGTCCGCCAGAGGGGTTCGGAAGTGGCCTCCCAGAACGCGGCCGTCTGCTCCGGCCCCTCCAGCACGAGGAACGCCCAGCCCTGAGCGAAGCCAGCCGATGGGGCGTGAGTGGCCGCCTCCAGCAGCCGGTCGACCAGCTCGGGCGGGACGGCCCGGTGGGAGAAGTTGCGCACCATGCGGCGCCTGGCAATTACCTGGTCGAGCTCCATCAGGGAATGATGATTCTCGCGGTAGGGTTTTACGTCGCGAAATCACAATTCTTCCGAGGTGCGTCCCATGCCCACATTCAGAGAGCTGCTGGCCGAGGCCAAGTCCCAGATCACCGAGGTCAACCCGAGCGAGGGTGAGGCGCGCCTCGGTGACGCTACCTTCCTCGACGTGCGGGAGCCGGACGAGCACGACCAGGGGGCTATCCCTGGGGCCCTGCACATCCCCAGGGGATACCTGGAGATCCAGTTGGAGTCCAGGATCTCCGATCACGATCAGCCAATCGTGGCCTACTGCGCCAGCGGCATCCGCTCGGCGTTGGCCGCCCAGACGTGCTCGCGCCTGGGTTATGTCAATGTCGTCTCCCTGGCCGGGGGGTTCAACAAGTGGAAGGACGAGGGGCGGCCCTGGAGCACGCCCCGAGTTCTCACCGCCGAGCAGCGCAACCGTTACCAGCGCCATCTGCTGCTGCCTGAGGTGGGGGAGGCCGGTCAGCAGAAGCTGCTCGATTCCAAGGTCCTGCTCCTGGGGGCCGGGGGCCTGGGCTCGCCGTCGGCGCTGTACCTGGCGGCCGCTGGGGTGGGGACCCTCGGCATCATCGACATGGACGAGGTCGATGCCTCCAATCTCCAGCGCCAGATACTGCACAACATGGACCGGATAGGTGAGCGCAAGGTCGACTCGGCCAAGAAGACCCTCACCGCCATGAACCCGGACGTCAATGTGGTCACTTACGACGTGCGTCTGGGAGCCGACAACGTGTTGGACGTCATCGATGGCTACGACGTCATCGTGGACGGGACCGACAACTTCCCCACCCGCTACCTGGTCAATGACGCCTCATTGTTGAAGCGCGTACCCGTGGTGCACGGGTCGATCTTTCGCTTCGAGGGCCAGGTCACGGTGTTCCGACCCTATGTGGGGCCGTGCTACCGGTGCATGATCCCCGAGCCTCCGCCCGCCGAGCTGGCTCCCTCGTGTGCCGAGGCCGGGGTGCTCGGAGTCCTCTGCGGCATCGTCGGCTCCATCCAGGCCCTGGAGGCAGTCAAGCTGCTCCTCGAGCTGGGGGATCCCCTGGTGGGCCGGTTGCTGCACTACGACTCGCTGGAGCAGGCCTTTCGGACGTTCAAGGTGCAGCGTGACCCGAACTGCCCAGCCTGTGGCCCTGACGCCGGCGAGCTGGTCATCGCCGAGTACGACGACCTCTGCATGCCGCATCGCCACTGAGCGTCAATCAGCTGCCAGCGGGACCGGCGGTTCGCTGACCATTAGCCTTGCCGGGCGTGGCCGTGCGGTTCGTGATCATCGGAGGTGGGCCGGCCGGGGTCCAGGCGGCTACCCACGCCGCTCGGTTGGGGGCCGAGGTGACGCTGGTCGAGCGGGACATCTTGGGCGGAGCGGCCAACCTGTGGGACTGCATCCCCTCCAAGGCCATGATCGCCACTGGCAGGGTGATGGCCCTCACCTACCGGGCCGAGGCCATGGGCCTGGCTGGTCCTGGGTCGTACCTCGATCTGGACGCCGTGCGCCAGCGCATCGGGTCCATCACTGGCCACCTGGAGAGCGCAGTGGCCGGGCTGCTGGCCAGCCAGGGGGTTCGGGTCATAGAGGGCAGAGCCAGCCTCAAGGGGCCGTACCAAGTCATGGTGGACTCGGTCTCTGGCCCGGTGGACCTGGAGGCCGATGCCATCCTGGTCTCCACCGGCAGCCGCCCCCGGGTGCCTGAGTGGGCTGAGGTCGATGGTGAGCGGGTACTGGTCACCCGCCAGGCCTATCCCCCAAGGGAGATCCCAACCCATCTGGTGGTGATCGGCTCGGGCGTGACCGGGGTCGAGTTCGTCCACATGTTCCGCTCGTTCGGCGCCCATGTCACCCTCATCGTCAGCCGCCACCAGGTCCTGCCCCACAAGGATCCGGAGGTGGCCGCCGCCCTCGAAGCCGATTTCCTGGCGAGCGGGGTGGCCCTTTGCAAGGGGGCCAGGGCCGTGGGCATCGAGAGGGGCGAAGAAGGTGTGGTGGTGCACTGCGACGATGGGAGGGCTGTCCGGGGCAGCCACGCCCTGCTGGCCATCGGGTCGGTGCCCAATTCCGACGGCCTGGGGCTGGAGGCGGCTGGTGTCCTGGTCGACCGGGGCGGCTATGTCCCGATCAACCAGCACTGCCAGTCCAATTTGGCCCACATCTACGCCGCAGGGGACCTCTCGGGCAAGCTGCCCCTGGCCTCGGTGGCCTCCACTCAGGGCCGCAAGGTGGCCGAGCACGCGATGGGCCTTCATAGCCGCCAGCACCGTCACCTGGACTACGACAAGGCGGCCAGCGCCATCTTCACCGAGCCCGAGATAGCCGACGTAGGCCTGGCCGAGACTGAGGCCTTTGCCCTGGGCCGCAAGATCCGAGTGACCAAGGTGCCCTTCTCGGCCAACGCTCGCGCTCTCATCGACGGTGACGCGCGGGGCTTCGTCAAGATCGTCTCTGATCCGGCTACCGGCGTGGTGCTGGGCGGCTCCATCGTGGGCGATAGGGCTTCGGAGCTGATCTCTGTGCTGGCCCTGGCGGTATCGGCCCACCTGCGGGTAGGTGACATCGCTGAGAGCCTGCTGGTCCATCCTGCCCTGGCCGAGGCCCTGGCCGAGGCGGCCGAGTAGCTCCGGTCAGGGGCCGGCCAGCAGGCGGGAGCGCAGGTCGGCGTCGGTGGCCAGGTCGATCGTGGTCCAGGCCATGGCCAGCGCTCCGTCCGTAACTGCCCGGTCGGCCGAGGCGGTCACACAGGCGGCCGCAAACTTGGGCTGGTGGTTGGTGGCCCCGCCAGAGTCGATCCCCAGCATGGGATGGATGGACGGCAGGGCCAGCGAGACATTGGCCATGTCGGTCGAGCCGGCCATGGGCCGGGCCGTGTCGGTCGAGCCGGCCATGGGCCGGGCCGTGTCGGTCGAGCCGGCCATGGGCCGGGCCGTGTCGGTCGAGCCGGGGCTCGCCGGACTGGGGAGCGAGCGTCCAATGGCCTGCGCATTGCGGCGATAGGCGGCGGTGATGGCCTGGTCCGGCTCGAACTGGGAGTAGCGGGGGCTGGCCAGTACCACTTCGACCTCGCAGCCGGTCGCCACCGCTCCAGCCTCGAAACACGCCCGTATCCGTGGCTCGATCCTCCCCAGCGCCTCCAGGTCGGCCGCCCGCACCAGGAACTTGCCCTGTGTGTGGGCCGGTACCACGTTGGGGGCGTCGCCTCCTTTGACCACGATCCCGTGGGCCTGGTCTGATTGGGCAAAGTGCTGGCGCAGCAGCCCAATGGCCACCTGGGCCACCGTCAGCGCATCGGCCGCGTTGATGCCCCGTTCGGGAAAGGCCGAGGCGTGGGCCTCCCTGCCGGTGTAGTGCACGTCCAGGTTGGCCACCGCCAGGCAGGGCATGTGGTCGGCCTCGACCGGCGCCGGATGGACCATCATGGCCGCCTTCACCCCCGAAAAGGCGCCCCTCTCCAGCATCAGGATCTTGCCCCCACCACCCTCCTCGGCCGGCGTGCCCAACACCTTGACCGTCAGCCCCAGGTCGTCAACCAGGGGGGCCAGGGCCAGGCCGGCTCCGACTGCAGCGGCGGCAATGATGTTGTGGCCGCAGGCGTGGCCGATCCCGGGCAGGGCGTCGTACTCGGCGCATATGGCCACGGTCAGGGGGCCGCCCCCGGCGGTGGCCATCACCGCGGTGGGTAGGTCGCAGACCCCCCGCTGGACCGAGAACCCACCCGCCTCCAGAGCGTCGGCCACCCAGGCAGATGCCATCTCCTCCTCGAAGGCCACCTCCGGGTGACTGTGGATGGTGTGGCTCAGATCCACGAGGGCAGCCCTGGCGGTGTCGATCGACCGGCGGGCGTCCTGCTTGGCGGGCGCGGAGGGCGACACGGACGTGTCCATTCCCCGGTTCTACTCGATCACCGCCACCACGTCGCCGGCACCAACGGTGTCGCCGACGGACACCCGTATGTCGGCCACCGTCCCGTCCTTCGGAGCGGTCAGGGTGTTCTCCATCTTCATGGCCTCCAGCACGCACACGGCCTGGCCCATCTGGACCGAGTCACCCCTGGTGGCCGGGATCTGGATGATCGTGCCCTGCATGGGCGCGGTGACCTGACCGGAGCCGGCGGCCCCCTCGGCCGGCCCGCCGGCCGTCGGCCGCGCCCGGGCCCCAGCCTGGCGCCTCGCCCCCGCCCGCCCCCCGGTGGCTGGCCCTTGTCCCTCCGGCAATTGAGGAACCCAGAGCTTGACCCGGTAGAGGCGCCCGTCGACCTCGGCCTCCACCTCTTGCAGAACTCGCTGGCCGCCGTCGCTGCTCCCAGGCGAAGCCCCGGCAGAGCTCTCCTCCGGGGTGCCCGCCGTCCCCGTCGGCCCCGCGGCGATGTTCCCCGCAGCGATGCCCGACAGATCCAGAGTCTCCTCCACCCACCTGGTGGAGTGCCGGGCCTCGATGAAGTCGGGGTGGCTCAGGACGGCCATCTGGGCCGGGATGGTGGTGGCCACACCTTCGATCTCGGTCTCCCCCAGCGCCCGCAGCATGCGGCGCCGGGCCGCCTCCCGGTCCGGGCCCCAAGCCACCAGCTTGGCCACCAGGTTGTCGTAGAACTGGCTCACCGTGTCGCCCTGCTCGTAGCCAGCATCGGTCCGTACCCCCGGACCGTCCGCCCGACGGAACCGGGTGAGAGTCCCGGGGGACGGCTGAAAGCGCCCACCGGCCGGATCCTCGGCATTGATGCGACACTCGATGGCGTGGCCTCGGCGGGGCACGTCCTCCTGGGCCAGCCCGAGGGGCTCGCCGGCCGCCACCCGCAATTGCAGGGCCACCAGGTCCAGGCCGGTGACCTCCTCGGTGACCGGATGCTCGACCTGCAGGCGGGTGTTCATCTCCAGGAAGTAGAACCGGCCATCCTGGTAGAGGAACTCCACCGTCCCGGTGCTGACGTAGCCGCAGGCCCGGGAGACCAGGACCGCGGCCTGTCCCATGGCCTGGCGCACCTCCTCGGGCAGGTCGGGAGCCGGGCTCTCCTCCAGCAGCTTCTGGTAGCGGCGCTGGGTCGAGCAGTCCCGCTCGCCCAGCCAGATGACGTTCCCCTGCGAGTCGGCCACGATCTGCATCTCGACGTGGCGGGGCCACGCCAGGTAACGCTCGAGGTAGATCTCGGGACGCCCGAACCAGGCCAGGGCCTCGCGCTGGGCCGACTCGACCGCGGCGGCCACCTCGTCAGGCCCACTCACCACCTTCATTCCCCGGCCACCACCCCCATGGGCGGCCTTGATGGCCACCGGCCAGCCCAGATCGTCACCGAAGGCCACCACCTGGGCCGGATCGGTGACCGGCTCGGAACGGCCGGGCACCCCCGCCACCCCGGCAGCCTCGGCTACCCGGCGGGCACTGACCTTGTCACCCATGAGATCGATGACCTCTGGAGGGGGGCCCACGAAGACCAGGCCGTGGGCAGAGACGGTTCGGGCGAAGTCGGCATTTTCCGAAAGGAAGCCATATCCAGGATGGACTCCCTCGGCCCCGCTACGCCTGGCGGCGTCCATGATGGCGTCGGTGTTGAGGTACGAGTCAGCCGGCTGCTGGCCGCCCAGGGCGTAGGCCTCGTCGGCCATGCGGACGTGGAAGGCAGCTCGGTCCAGGTCCGAGTAGACAGCCACGGTGGCGATCCCCAGTTCCCGGCAGGTGCGGGCGATCCGTACCGCGATCTCTCCCCGATTGGCGATCAGGACCTTCTTGAGCATTCCCATATGGCTACTGCCATGATCGGCGACAGCGCCAGATCGCAGCTTGCCGGCAGCCGTTTTGCCGACATTCGCTCGTTCGGATCGATCGGCTCGACCAACTGTCAGCTCTTGGCCCTGGCCCAAGCCGGGGCTCCCGACGGGGTGGTGGTGGTGGCCGACCATCAGGTGCGGGGCAGGGGGCGGATGAACCGGAGCTGGCTGGCCCCCACTGGCACATCATTGCTGGTGTCGGTCCTGGTCCGCACCCAGCTGGGTGCCGACCAGGCCCACCTGGCGGGGATGGTCATGGGTCTGGCCGTGGCTGATGCCTGCCAGGCGGCGGCGGGGGTGACCCTCGGCCTCAAGTGGCCCAACGACGTCACCTACGGCGGGCGCAAGCTGGCCGGCGTGCTGGCCGAGGCCGACCTCCGCGGCTCGCGGGTGGCCGGCGTGGTGGTCGGGGCAGGGGTCAACGTCAACTGGCCAGCAACCAGCGAGGAACCCGCTGGCCCGCAGGATGTCGCGGCCGCCGCGGTGTCAGTCAGGCAGCTGGCTGGCCATCCCGTCGACCGAGATCAGATCCTCCTAGGAGTGCTCAGGTCGCTGGAGCGCCGGTGCGACGATCTGGCCACCCGGACCGGCCAGCGGGCCCAGACCCTCGAGTACCGTCGACGTTGCTCCACCCTGGGCCGCCTGGTCGTAGTCGAGCTGGTCGGTGAGAGCTTCACCGGCACGGCCGTGGATGTGACCGCCGAGGGCCACCTGCTGGTCGACGTGGGGGTGTGCCTGCGCCGGGTCAGCGCGGGCGATGTGGTTCATGTCCGGCCCTCAGGGTCGGGTTCGGGGTCGGGCTGAGGGTCCGGATGACGGTGTTTGGGGCGCCAACCCTGCCGATCGTGGCCGAGACCCTGCTGGTAGCATGAGGTTGTAGTGACCAGGGTCTGCGACGCCTACGCCGTCCGCCCGGGTTCGACCCGTGCGCCTGCACTCGGCCCCCGCCGAGGCAGGTAGATGTCTGCGTCCCGCCGGGTTTCCGGGCAGCTGCGTGCGCCCGGGCGTGCCGCCGGTCAGCCGCCCGTGCCGCGTCGTCCAGTGGTCGGGCAGGTGCGTACTCCCGGTCGGACAGCACCGCCGCCTGCTCCCCGTCGCCCCCTGGCGCCACCGATTGGACGACCATCCCAGTCTCGTCCCGGAGCCGGCCCAGCTTTGCGCCCAGAGCCACCTTCCCGGCGGCCCGGCGGCCCGAGCGGCCCCCCTCCCGGTCCGGGCCGCCCCCCTCCCGGAGGGCCGCGCCAGTGGCCCCGGCGGGCGCTGCTGGGGGCCATCGCCCTGGTGACGGTGGCGGTTCTCCTGTTGGGTGGGGCCTACGTCTACCTGCGGGTTCGCCTGGATCAGGTCCACCGGCTGGCCATTGCCCACATCACCGCGGCCGCCGCTGGAGCGCCCATGAACGTGCTGGTGGTGGGCTCGGACACTCGCGCCGCCCTGTCTGCGGGTCAGACGGCCCAGTTCGGCAACGCCGCCCAGCAGATCGGCCAGCGCAGCGACGTCACCTTCATCCTGCACATCGATCCCCGGTCCAAGCAGGCATCAGTCCTGTCCATCCCCAGGGACCTCTTCGTCCCCATCGCCGGCAGCAGAGCGTCCAACCGGATCAACTCGGCCTACAACACCGGTCCCGACCAGTTGGTCCAGACCATCCAGGACGACTTCGCCATACCCATCAACCACTTCGTGCAGATGAACTTCGACGGTTTTCGGGGCCTGGTCAATGCGGTGGGGGGGATCAACATGTACTTCCCCTTTCCTTCCAAGGACAAGTTCTCCGGTCTCAACATCACCCAGGCCGGCTGCACCCACCTCAATGGCGATGGTGCCCTGTCCGTGGCCCGTAGCCGGGACTTCGAGTACCTGGAGAACGGGGTCTGGCACTACGACGGCAATGGCGACCTGAGTCGTATCCGCCGCCAGCACGTCTTCATCAAAGTCCTGATGAAAAAGGCCATCTCCTCCGGCCTGGGCAACCCGGCCACCGCCAATGCCCTGGTGGGCCAGGGCGTCAAGGATGTGCAGGTGGACCAGGACCTGGGCACCGGGACCATCTTGGGCCTGGTCAACCGCTTCCGCACCCTCGGGCCCAATGACCTGGTCACCTACACGCTTCCCACCATCCCGGTCAACAAGTCCGGCTTCGGCGCCGTGCTGCTGCCCCAACAGCCCCAGGACTCCCAGGTGGTGTCCCAGTTCCTCAATCCTCCGATCCCGAGCAGCGGCTCCGGCGGCTCGACTCCGGCATCGGTGCCCCAGGTGTCGCCCAGCGGGGTCACCGTCCAAGTCCTCAACGGGTCGGGCATGGCCGGCCAGGCCCTCCGGGCGGCCAGCGAGGTGGCAGCGGCCGGCTTCCAGGTGGCCGGCACCGGAGACAGCGCCACCGCTGGCCACGTCGCCTCGGTGGTGCGCTACGGGCCTGGTCAGGATGCGCAGGCCAAGCTCCTCCAGTCCGAGGTGGGCGGGTCGGTCAGCATCCAGGCCGACCCCAACCTTCACGGCTCGAATCTGGCCCTGGTGACCGGGACCGCCTTTACGGGGGTTCACGCCAGTGGGCCGGCTTCACCGCCCAAGTCGGGTAGTTCGGCCTCGGGTACATCGGCGGCCCCGGTCCCGGCCGCCCCGGCCCCCCCCACGAACGAGCCCTGGGATCCCCGGGCCTGCTGAGCCGCTTCAGCAGGCCACCTCCGGGTCTGTGTAGCAGCCACCTAACCTAGGCGGCAGATGAGGATGCTGGTTACCGGCGGGGCCGGGTTCATCGGGTCGAATTTCGTGCGTCACTGGCTGGCGTCGAATCCCGGCGACGAGCTGACCGTGTACGACGCCCTCACCTATGCCGGCAACCGGGTCTCCCTGGTCGACCTGGAGGACCAGATCGACTTCGTGCATGGTGACATGGCCGACCTTGACTCGCTCCTCGGCGTTCTGGACCAGCACGCCGTGCAGACTGTGGTCCACTTCGCGGCTGAGTCCCACAACAGCCTGGCCGTGATCGACCCCTCGCTGTTCTTTCGCACCAATGTGCTGGGCACCCAGACCCTGCTGGAGGCGTCGCGGCGGGCGGGTGTGGCCCGGTTCCACCACATCTCCACCTGCGAGGTCTACGGTGACCTGGCCCTGGACAGTGATGAGGCATTCACCGAGCAGTCTCCCTACCGGCCCCGGACGCCTTACAACGCCTCCAAGGCCGGGGCTGACCATGCCGTGCGCGCCTATTACGAGACTTATGGGCTGCCCGTCACCATCACCAACTGCTGCAACAACTACGGCCCCTATCAGTTCCCCGAGAAGGTCATCCCCCTGTTCGCTACCAATGCTCTGGAGGGCCGTCCCCTGCCGCTCTACGCCTCGACCGCTCACCGGCGAGAGTGGCTGCACGTCGAGGACCACTGCGCAGCGGTGGCGGCCGTGCTCGAGCGCGGCCGGGTGGGAGAGACCTACAACGTGGGAAGTGGTCGGGAGGCGAGCATCGATGAGGTGGCTGACCTGGTGCTGGCCGATCTGGACCGACCGGCGGTGCTCAAGACGATCGTGGCCGACCGGCCTGGGCATGACCGACGCTATCTGCTGGATTCCTCCAAGCTGGCCGGGGAGCTGGGCTGGGCGCCGTCCATCGGCTTCGAGGAGGGGTTGGCGTCCACCGTGGCGTGGTACGCGGCCAACCGGGCGTGGTGGGAGCCTTTGGTCCTGCGGGCTCGGGTGGAGGAGACGGCCTGGGCGACCGGTGGCGAGACTGGGGCGGCCTGGGCGGCCGGTGACGGGACCGGGGCCCCAGGAAGGACGGCCGGCCCCCCAGGCAGCGACACCGGTGCGGATGCGGGCTCGTGAAGGTGCTGGTCACCGGGGCGGGGGGTGCGCTTGGCCACGACCTGGTCGAGTGCATGACCTCCAGTCCCGGCATCGATGTGGTGGCGGCCTGTCACGCCGACCTCGATGTGGCCAATCGGACCATGGTGCTGGAGGCCATGGTTGGGATCGTGCCGGACGTGGTGGTCCACGCGGCTGCCTGGACGGCGGTGGACGGCTGCGAGACCAATCCCGACAGGGCCTTTGCCGTCAATGCCCTGGGAACCCGTCACCTGGCTGAGGGTGCTCGACGGGTCGGCGCCCACCTGTGCTACGTCTCGACCGACTATGTGTTCGATGGCCGGTCCGACCGTGCGTACCACGAGTGGGACGCCCCCAACCCGTTGTCGGTCTACGGACGGTCCAAGCTGGGTGGTGAGCGCGAGGTTGATCCGGGGTCGACGGTGGTGAGGACCTCATGGCTGTGCGGTCGCCGGGGCCCCAACTTCGTGCGCACCGTGCTGCGTCTGGCCACCTCTGGTAAACCTCTGCGCTTCGTCGACGACCAACACGGGTGCCCTACCTTTGCCGCCGACCTGGCAGTGGCTATCCGGGCCCTGGCCACCGATCGTCGTCCTGGGATCTTCCACGTCACCAACCAGGGCCACACCACGTGGTTCGGTTTGGCCCGGGCCGTCTTGGAGTCGGTCGGTATGGACCCGGCGCGGGTGGAGGCCATCGCCACCTCCGATCTCCAACCGCCCCGTCCGGCGTCCCGTCCCGCCAACTCCATGCTGGACAATGCGGCCCTGCGACTCTCGGGATGTGGCCTACTGCCGGCCTGGCAGGACTCCCTGGACCATCTGGTCAAGGAGCTGGTGTCGGAATGAGCGAGGCGAAGCCGAGCGAATCAATGGGCATCGCGCGCCGCTCACGGGCACCATCGAAGATGGTGCCCGAATGAGCGAGGCGAAGCCGAGCGAATCAATGGGCATCGCGCGCCGCTCACGGGCACCATCGAAGATGGTGCCCGAATGAGCGAGGTGGTGGTCGTGGGTACCGGCTATGTCGGGCTGGCCACTGGCGCCTACCTTGCCCATCTGGGGCACCGGGTGACTTGTGCCGATGTGGTCCCGGCCAAGATCGAGGCACTGCGCCTGGGCCGCATCCCCATAGTGGAGGATGGCCTGGAAGCGCTGGTCCGGGAAGGTCTGGGTGACGGCCGCCTTTCCTTCGTCCTGGGAGCCGCCGGGGCGGCGGCCCAGGGCGAGTTCGTGTTCCTCTGCGTTCCCACTCCGCAACGCCCGGACGGGTCAGCCGACATGTCCTACATCGTGGCTGCCGCCGAAGAGATCGGAGCGGCCCTGCCGGCCGAGGCGGTGGTCATCAACAAGGCAACCGTACCGGTTGGCTCCACACGGGTGGTGGAGCAGGCCCTGGGCCGTACCGACGTGTTCGTCGTCTCCAACCCGGAGTTCATGCGGGAAGGCTCGGCGGTGCACGACTGCCTCCACCCGGACCGCATAGTGATCGGCAGCGACGACCAGGCGGCCGCCATGCGGGTGGCGTCCCTGTTTGGCAAGGTCCAGGCGCCAATCGTCATCACCGATCCGGCCTCGGCCGAGACCATCAAATATGCCTCCAACGCCTTCCTGGCCACCAAGGTGAGCTTTGTTAACGCGGTGGCCAACCTGTGCGAGGTGGTCGGGGCCGACATCCGTGAGGTGGCTCTGGGGATGGGCTACGACAAGCGCATCGGCTTCGAGTTCCTCAAGCCGGGGCCAGGGTGGGGCGGATCCTGCTTCCCCAAGGACACCCGGGCCCTGGTCCATATCGGCGAGGAGGCAGGCTACGACTTCGGCCTTCTCCGGGGTGTGATCGCGGTGAACGAGGAGCAATACGACCGGGTCGTGGCCAAGGTGGTGACGGCGGCTGGTGGGTCGGTGAATGGCGCCAGGGTGGCGGCCTGGGGGCTCACCTTCAAGGCCCGGACCGATGACCGGCGGGGGTCACCCGCCATCGAGATCATCCGTCGCCTCTTGGCCAGGGGAGCGAACGTGCGAGCCCACGACCCGACCGTTGCTGCCACCCTGGAAGGCCTGGAGCGAGTCGAGATCTGCACCGACCCCTACGCCGTCTGCCAGGGGGCGGCCGCCCTGGTGGTGCTGACCGAGTGGGACGACTACCGCTGGATCGACTTCTCCAAGGTGGCCGACCTGATGGCCCGGAGAAGCATCGTCGACGCCCGCAACCTGCTGGATGCCAACGCCCTACGTCGGGGTGGCTTCGCCTACTGTGGCATGGGCCGGCCATGACGTTGGGGCCGGCCATGACGTTGGGGCCAGCCGTGAGGGGCCGACCGTGAGGGTCGTGGTGACAGGAGGGGCGGGCTTCCTCGGTTCGCACCTTTGCGATCGCCTCCTCGATCAGGGCGACGAGGTGGTGGCGGTCGACAACCTGGTCACCGGGAGCCTGGCCAACCTGGCCCACCTGGAGGGCTCCAGGGGCTTTTCCATGCTGCGCAGAGACGTGAGCCAGCACCTGCGGGTGGAGGGACCGGTCGACGCGGTCCTGCACTTCGCCAGCCCCGCCTCTCCCCGCGACTACCTGGAGCTTCCCATCCAGACGCTCAAGGTGGGCAGCCTGGGAACTCACAATTGCCTCGGTCTGGCCAAGGACAAGGGCGCCCGGTTCCTGTTGGCATCTACCAGTGAGGTCTACGGCGACCCCCAGGTCCATCCTCAGGCGGAGGACTACTGGGGCCACGTCAATCCGGTGGGCCCGAGAGGCGTGTACGACGAGGCCAAGCGCTTCGCCGAGGCCCTGACCATGGCATACCATCGGGCCCACGGTGTCGACGTGGGGATTGCCCGCATCTTCAACACCTACGGCCCCCGGATGAGACCCTCGGATGGGCGAGTGGTCTCCAATTTCGCGGTTCAGGCCATCACCGGGCAACCCCTCACCCTGTACGGGGACGGATCACAGACTCGCAGCTTTTGTTATGTCGATGACGAGGTGAGTGGCATTCTCGCCCTTCTCGCCTCGGACCTGGTCGGTCCGGTCAACATCGGCAATCCGGTGGAACACACCGTGGCCGAGCTGGCCGAGCTGGTCATCGAGCTGACCGGGTCGCAGTCGGAGATCGTCCGTGAGCCGCTCCCGGTCGACGACCCGGCGCAGCGCCGACCCGACATCGACCTGGCTCGATCAGTGCTTGGTTGGGAGCCGACGGTCGCTCTGTGCGACGGCCTGGCCAACACCATCGGTTGGTTCCGCCGGGAGCTCGGCCGTGCTGGCTGAGCCGGGGACCGCAGGCCGGGACGCCGGGAGGGTGGGTGCCGTCATCGTCAACCACAACGCCAGGGACGAGCTGGTGGCATGCGTGCGCAGCCTGCGAGCCGAGGGAGTGCGCCAGCTGGTGGTGGCCGACAACGCTTCGGTGGACGGCTCGTCTGGGGCCCTGGCCGCAGCCGATCCCGACGCCATCTTTCTTGCCAGCTCTCGCAATGCCGGCTATGGGGCGGGCGCCAACCGTGGCCTGGCCCTCCTGGAGACAGAGCTGGTGCTGGTGTGCAATCCCGACCTGATCGTCCATCCGGGCGCCGTCGACAGCCTCACGGCTGCCCTCGATGCCGATCCTGGGCTGGCCCTCGTCGGGCCCCGATTGGAGAACCCGGATGGCAGCCTTTACCCCTCAGCCCGGTCATTCCCGTCGCTCATCGACTCGGCCGGGCATGCCTTCCTCGGGCTGGTGGCACCCGCCAACCGCTTCAGTCGGCGCTACAAGCTGCTCGACTGGGACCACACCAGCGGCCGCCACGTCGACTGGGTGTCGGGTGCCTGCTTCCTCGGCCGTCGCCAGGCCCTGCATGCGCTGGGCGGCTTCGACGAGTCCTACTTCATGTACCTGGAGGACGTGGACCTCTGCTGGCGGGCCAGGCAGGCGGGGTGGCGGGTGAGCTACCAGCCGACCGCGGTGGTGACCCACGAACAGGGGGTATCGACCAATCGCCATCCCTACCGCATGATCCTGGCCCACCACTGCTCGATCCTGCGGTTCGCATGGAGGACCACCACCGGGCCAAAGCGCCTGCTACTGCCGTTGGTGGCGGTGGGACTGGTCGTCCGGGTCGGGCTGGCCTGGGCCCAACGGTCCGCCGAAACCGCCCGGCGGCCGCCGAAGGGGCCAACGCCTGAATTGTGACCCGTCAAGCCCGCCCATCTGCGCGCTGGCGGTCACAAGTAACAGATGTCCCGCTTGACGTCCGGAGGGCCCTCGCCTGCGGACCGGGGAGGAGTTCCAGGGCGGGTGGACCTGACGCTAGACTGATCTGTGACCATGGGTAGAGCCTCAGTAGGCAAAAAGGTGGCAAGGGCGGCGGCCACCGGTGGGGGTCGATCCAGCCGGGGAAAGACACCCGTCGGGTGGTACACCACCATGGCGGTGGTAGTGGTGCTGGGCGTCACCGCGGTGGCCTTCAGCCGGTACGAGCGCAGCCACCTACCGGCGGCCACCCCTCCCACCTTCACCGATCACTGGCACGAGGCCTTCGCCTTCGACATCTGCGGCAAGATCCAGCCCAATCCGTCCCAACCGGCGCGTCTCATCGGGATCCATACTCACGGTGACGGACTCGTCCATGTGGAGCCGCAGTCGAGCGCCGACACCGGCACCAACGCCACCCTGGGCCGATTTGTCTCCGGGTACCCCGGGATGGGATTGAGCGCCACCTCCCTGCGGTATCCGGGCCAACGAACTTGGGCCAACCGTGACAAGTGCGGCTCAACCCCCGCAAAGGTCCAGCTCAAGACCTGGTCCAGTCTGGTGGACCAGAAGGGCACGCTGGTTACTGGTGATCCCAGCAAACTGCGGATCGGCAACGGTGCGCTGGTCACCATCGCCTTCGTGCCGCCGGGCACCAACATCCCCAAGCCACCATCGGCCGCCAACCTGGCCAATCCCAACGCGGCCGAGAGGTCCACCACCGGGCCGGCCCCCGGCGCCTCGGTGCCGCCCGGCAGTGTCCCACCCACCGGTGCTCCGGGCACTCCGGCACCGGGCACTCCGGCACCGGGCACTCCGGCACCGGGCACCCCGTCCACCGGTACCCCAACCCCTGCCAACTCCGGCGCCCCGGCCGCGACTGTCCCGGGCACGCCACCCGCCGGCGCCCCGGCCGGTCCACCCGCCCCCGCGTCCACGACCGGCAGCTCTCCCGCCCCGTGAGGGCGGTGGTCCTGGTGGGAGGGGAGGGCACCCGCCTTCGCCCGCTCACCCTCGCTACACCCAAGCAGCTCCTGGCGGTGGCCGAAAGGTCGATGATCGAGCGCGTCCTCGACCAGCTGGCCAATCACGGGGTCGACGAGGCGGTGCTGGCGCTGGGCTACCGGCCCGACGCCTTCCTGGAGGCCTTTCCCAGCGGCCGAGCCTCAGGCGTGCGGCTGGTCTACGCGGTAGAGCCCGCTCCCCTCGACACCGCCGGTGCGGTGCGCTTCGCGGCCACCGAGGCCGGCATCGACGAGACCTTCCTGGTGGTCAACGGTGACGTGCTGGCCGACCTCGATCTCGGGTCCCTGGTGGAGTTTCACCGCTGGAGCGGGGCCGAGGCCACCATCGCCCTCACCCCGGTGGAGGATCCCTCGAGCTTCGGGGTGGTGCCCACCGACCCAGACGGCAGGGTGCTGGCCTTCATAGAGAAGCCGCCGCCCGGACATGCTCCCACCAACCTGATCAATGCCGGCGCCTACGTGCTGGAGCCGTCGGTGCTGGGCCGCATCCAAGCTGGCCGGCGGGTGTCCATCGAGCGCGAGATCTTCCCTGCACGGGCCGCCGAGGGGACCCTGTTCGCCATGGTCTCCGGCTCCTACTGGGTGGACGCCGGTACCCCGGCCAACTACCTGTGGGCCAACCTGTGGCTGGTGGGTTCTCATCGACCTCCCGTGTCCGACGCCCGGGAGACGGCGCCGGGCGTATGGGTGGTTGGGATGGCAGTGATCGATGGAGAGGTGGCGGGCTCCTCGCTGGTGGGAGAGGCCGCCTTCGTCGGAGCGGGGTCGGTGGTCACCAACTCGGTGGTGGGGGCCGGGGCCCGGGTGGACTCTGGCGCGTCGGTGACCGGTTCGGTGCTGTTGGCTGGGGCGGTCGTCGGTCAGGGCAGCCGGGTGGAGGGATCCATCCTCGGCGAGGGAGCAGTGGTGGCGCCCGAGGCGGTGGTCAGGGCGCTGTCGGTGGTGGGGCCGGGGGAGGTGGTGGCCGCCGGTACCACCGTCGATGGGCTACGGATACCGGCATGAGCGGAATTTGGGTATGAGGGCGCTGGTTACCGGGGGGGCCGGCTTCATCGGCTCCGCCCTGGTCGAGCGCCTGCTGGCCGAGGGCCACCGGGTCGACGTGGTCGACGATCTGTCGACCGGCTCGCTGGCCAACCTGGCCGAGGTCCGGGCCGACCGGTCTGTCGACCTCACCTTCCATCACCTGGACATCCGCTCTCCCGAGATCACCGAGCTGATGGCCCTGCGCCGCCCCCAGGTCGTCTTCCACCTGGCCGCCCAGGCCGACGTGCGGGTGTCGGTGGCAAGGCCGGTGTTCGATGCCGACACCAACGTGCTGGGCAGCGTCAGGGTCATGGAGGCGGCCAGGGCGGCCGGGGCCACTCGAATTGTCTTCGCAGCCAGTGGAGGCACCCTTTACGGCGACCCCCCTTCGTCGAAATTGCCGCTTCGGGAGTCGTACCCGCATCGCCCACTCTCGCCCTACGGTGTCGCCAAGAAGGCCGTCATTGACTACCTGGTCGCCTACCGTGAGCTGTACCAGCTGGAATTTAGTGCGCTGGCCCTGGCCAATGTGTACGGGCCCCGCCAAAACCCCCACGGTGAAGCCGGTGTAGTGGCCATCTTCGCCGGTCACCTGTTGGCTGGCGAGGCGTGCACGATCTACGGCACCGGGGCTCAGACCCGGGACTTCGTCTTCGTGGACGACGTGGTGGACGCCTTCACCAGGGCGGCCGAGAAGGGCGGGGGCCTGGTAATCAACGTGGGCACTGGGGTCGAGACCTCGGTGGCCGGCCTTCATCAGACGATGGCCGAAGCGGCCGGGGTCGATCGCCGACCGGTTCATGCCCTGGCTCGCCCGGGCGAGCTGGGGCGCTCGTGCCTGGACGCCAGCCGGGCTGCCATCCAGCTGGGATGGAAGCCGTGGACCCCCCTGGAGGAGGGCACGGCTGCGGTCCTGCGCCACCTACGGGGCCAGGGTTAACTGGCGCTACTGCCTCAGCGGAACAAGTCCTCTCGGTGGGGACGCACGATCTCACCGGCCACCGACGACTCTCGAAGCCAGGCCGACTCGACTCCTCTGACCACCGCCGCCGGCACGCCCTGGGCCTTGCCCATGATCAGATCGGCCGCCCCGGCCAGCTGGTCAGCCACGCAGACCTCGGTGGCCACCAAGAGATGGCCCTGGGTGTCGGGCTGGCCCCGCAGGTCCACCACCGCGGCGATCCCGGCCGTGCCGATGGCCACGTCGGTCACCCCCATGCGCCACGCCCGGCCGAAGGTGTCGGAGACGACCACTCCGACCTCCACCCCGGCCAGCGCCCGCAGGCCGTCTCGTAGGCGTCGGGCCGAACGGTCAGGATCGATAGGCAACAGGCAGGCCTGATCGGATGGGACGTTGGAAAGGTCGACTCCGGAGTTGGCGCATACAAAGCCGTGGCGAGTCTCGGTGATCAACAGGTCGCCCCGGCGGCGCAGCACGCGGCGCGCCTCGTCCTCCACCAGTTGGCGACGGGGGGCGGCATTGGCGGTGCCAGCGCCGTTGCCCTCGTCCTCGTCGTCGGGGCTGATCGTTACCAGGCGGCCCTCGGCCTTGGACACTGCCTTTTGGGTGATCACCACCACGTCGCCGTCGACCAGTTCGGCCCGCTCGGCGATGAGGGCGGCCAGCACATCACCTGGCACGATCTCGGGCATGTCGAGGACCGGAAAGATGACCAGTCCACCCGGGGCTGGATCGGACGGAGTCAACTGGGCGCTACCACGGCGGACAGCGAGACCCGGGCCAGGGAGGCGGTCACCTCCACCGATGTCATGATGCTGGGAGCGACCAGGCACCGCATCCCCTCGGCCTCGACCGCATCCGCCATGGAGGCATCGGACTGGTCGACCACCAGGGTCGAGGCCCACGGAGCGTAAAGGCGGGCTACTCCTACCACCGACGGCTGGTGGCCCAACTCGGCCATGAGGTGGTCTGCCGGGCCCCGCAGGGCCGCACCGGCCACGATGGGCGATATCGCCACGGTGGCCGCTCGTCGCTGCGTGAGGGCGTCCCTCAGACCGTGGACGGCCAGGATGGGGCCGATGGAGAGAATCGGGTTGGAAGGGCAGACCACGATGGCCTGGGCACTGACAATGGCCTCGGTTACGCCCGGGGCGGGTCGGGCCACCTCCGCCCCGGCGAAGCGCACCGTCTCGACCGGCGCGGCGTGGCGGAGCTTCACGAAATACTCCTGGAAGCCGACCTCGGGCCCTCCGGCCAGCGTCAGGTGGGTGCGCACCCGGTCGTCCGACATCGGCATCAGCTTGGTTTGTAGTCCCCAGGCACCGGCCACCTCGTCGGCCACCGCCGACAGGCTGGCGCCCTCATCCAACCGGGCAGTCCGGTACAGGTGGGTGGCCAGGTCGCGGTCGCCCAGGCGGAACCAGGTACCAGCCCCGTAACGGGCCAGGGCCTCCATGGCTCGCCAAGTGTCCCCGGCCAGGCCCCATCCAGTCTGCGGATTAATTGCACCGGCCAGGGTGTAGGTGACGGTGTCCAGGTCAGGACTGACATGCAGGCCGTTCTGGACGGTGTCGTCGCCGGTGTTGACCACCACGCAGACGTCCTCGGGAGCCACCACGCGAACCAATCCCTGGAGGAAGCGCGCTGCGCCGACCCCCCCGGCCAACGCCACGATCACCCGCTCCAAGCTAATGGGGGTGATCATCAGGTCCAACTTGGCGGTTCGGGGCCTATCCCTTGAGTTTGTCAGCCACCTTGCCGAGCGCTCCCGGTGGCTTGGGGCTGGCGCCCAGCTGGGTCATGATGCCCAGCTCGTCGCTGCTGCCCCAGCGCTCGACGATCTTGGCGTCTTGGAAACGGCCGATCTGCACTCCTCGTGCCTCGATCCGCTTGCCGGTGGGGGCGATGCCTTGAAAGTCGCCCTGATGGGTGCCCGACAGGGTGTAGGCGATGCAGACGTGATCCTCGTCGGCCACCATGTGGGCCGCCTCGATGTGGGCATCGGGAAAGGCGCCGGCCAGGCTCTGGAAGAACGTCCGGAAACCGGCGCGGCCGGGACCTTGGCCAGGAGCTGGGTCGTGGTCGACGGCGTCCTCGGCGAAGGATTCCACGGCTGCGTCAATGTTCCCAGCGTTGAGATTGTCAGCCAGGTGTTGCTGAGCGGCAATATTGTCGGCTCTGGACATGGCCTCCCCCTCGGTAGTCCGGTATGACGCCTGGTGGTGAGACGCCTGCCAGGCGAGCTTACTGGCCAGGTGTTGCCACCCGCCGCTCCCTCGAGGCTGCATGTGCGAGGCTCGGGCCATGTCAGGGGGTGGTGATCGACTGGTCGTGGCCCTTGACGCCACTCCGCTGCTTGGGGTTCGCACCGGGGTGGGCGCCTTCTGCGCCGGTGCGCTGGAGGCGGTTGGGAGCCGTCCGGACCTCGACGTGGCCGCCTTTGCCGTCAGTTGGCGACGCCGGAGAGGGATCGTGGGCCAGCTGCCTCCGGGGGTGCGGGCCGTCGACGCGGCCATGCCGGCCCGGCCGGTCCACCTGGCCTGGCGGGCCCTCGGTTCCCCGGCCATCGAGTGGTGGACGGGCCGCCTGGACGTGGTCCACGGGACCAACTTCGTGGTGCCCCCCACCAGGCGGGCTGCCCAGGTGGTCACCGTCCACGACCTCACCACCGTGCGCTTTCCGGAGATGGCCAGCGGGACCACCGCCCAGTTCCCGGCTCTGGTTCGTCGGGCCCTGGACCGGGGAGCGTGGGTGCACACCCCATCCGCCTTCGTGGCCAATGAGGTGGTCGAGCTGCTGGGGGCGGACCCGGAGCGGGTGAGGGCCATCCACCACGGGATTTCTCAGCATGGGGTCTCGACGCACACTCGGGCGGGACGGTCAGCCCGGGCTCCCGCGGGAGCCAGCCACCAAGCCGCTGGCGCGGATCCCGACTTGGTCGGTTTGCGAGTCAAGCGCCCTTACCTGCTGGCCCTGGGGACCGTCGAGCCCCGCAAGGATCTGGGCAGCCTGGTGCGAGCCTTCGATGCGCTGGCTAGCACCCATAGGGACCTGTGCCTGGTGGTGGCCGGTCCCGATGGCTGGGGGACGGCGGCATTCGAGGCGGCGGTGGCGGCGGCCACCCACCGGGAGCGGGTGATCAGGGTTGGTTACGTCGATCCCGCTACCCGTGACCTTCTCCTGGCCGGTGCGGCCGTCTTCGCCTACCCATCTCGGTACGAGGGCTTCGGGTTCCCGCCCCTCGAGGCCATGGCCGCCGGTGTACCGGTGGTGACCACCACGGCGGGCGCCCTCCCCGAGGTGGTGGGGGACGGGGCCGAGCTGGTTGAGGTCGGAGACTCCCAGGGGTTGGCCGCGGCGATCGACCGACTCTTGTCGGATGAGGTGGCCAGGACGGCTCTGGTCGCCAGGGGGACCCACCGGGTCAGGACTTTCTCCTGGGAAACGTGCGGAGCAGGTCTGGCCCAGCTGTACTGGGACGCGGCCGGCGTTCGCGTCGCGGCTTGAGCGCTCGCCAAGCTGAGCGGATGAGGGTGGCGTTGGTGGTCGAGCAGTTGCGCCGGTCCGTGACCGGCGGGATCGGCACCTATGCCACCGGCCTGCTCCAGGGCCTGGACACTTTGGCCCGGTCTTCAGTGGCCGGCCCGCTGGCCGAGGGCACTGGGCCCAACCGCACTGGGCCCAACCGCACTGGGCCCAACCGCACTGGGCCCAACCGCACTGGGCCCAACCGCACTGGGCCCGAGGTCACGCTGCTTACCAGTCGGCCGCCTCGGGGACCCGATCCGCTGGTGGCCCTGGGTCATCCGGTACTGGCTTCCCGGCTGCCGGGTTTCCTGCTTACCCGGGCGTGGGATGCCGGGCTGGCCGCACCGAGGGGGTTCGACCTCGTCCACGCCGTCTCGCTCGCCGTTCCACGGGGCGGTGCCCAGCCGGTGGTGGCCACCGTGCACGACCTGGCATGGAGGACCATCCCCAGCGCCTTTCCGGTGAGGGGACGGCGCTGGCACGAGCAGGCCCTGGCCCGAGCCCTGGCCCGGGCGACCCTTTTCGTGGTGCCCTCGGAGGTGACTGCGGCCGATCTGGTGGGAGCGGGCGCCGACGCGGCACGAGTCCGGGTGGTCGAGGAAGGCGCCGACCACCTCCCGGCGCCCGACGCGGCGGGGACCGGGGCCCTGTTGGACCGCCTCGGGGTGCAGGAGCCCTACCTTCTAAGTGTGGGAACCATCGAACCCCGCAAGAACCTGGAGGCGGTGCTGGCCGCCTACCGCCATGCCCGAGCCCACCTTCCCGGCCGGTGGCCACTCCTGGTGGTGGGCCCCCAGGGCTGGGGCCCGGATCCGACCGTCGCCTCCACCGGTCTGGACGGTGTTGCCCACAACCAGGCGGCCGACAATCCGGGAGTGTTGAGGACCGGGAAGGTGGAGCCTGGTGTGCTGGCTGGCCTCTACGCCGGAAGTCGTTGCCTGGTCTACGTACCGTTGACCGAAGGGTGGGGACTGCCTCCGGTGGAGGCCATGGCGGCCGGGACACCCGTGGTGGCCAGTCCCATGCCCAGTACCGGGAAGGCAGTTCTGGAGGTTGACCCTTGTGACGTGGCCGCCATCGCCGACGCCTTGGTGGTGGCGTCCACTGACCAGAAGGTTCGGGCCGAGCTGGTGTCAGCCGGGCGGGCCCGGGCCGCCGGGCTGACATGGGAGGCAGCCGCTCGTCGCCATGTCGAGCTGTGGGAGGGCGTGGCATGAGCAGAGCAACTGGTGAAGGGACGGGGGAGCGGTTGCGGCTGAGCCTGGACGTCACCGCGGTCCCGGCCCGTCCCATGGGCGCCGGGCGCTACACCTTGGACCTGGCCGCCGCCCTGGCCACCCGCGACGACGTGGAGCTGGCCCTGGTGAGCCGGGCCAACGACGCCGAGCGCTGGCGGGAGCTGGCTCCGGCGGCGACCCTGGAGAGCCTGGCGCCCGGGTATCGTCCGGCCCGACTGGCATGGGAACAGACCCGCCAGCCCCAGTTGCTGTCCCGCCTGGGGGTCGAGGTTCACCACAGCCCGCACTACACCATGCCCGAGCGGGCCACCGTTCCCCGGGTCGTCACCATCCACGACCTCACCTTCTTCGACCATCCCGAGTGGCACCAGCGGTCCAAGGTGAGCCTGTTCCGACGAGCCACCCGGGTGGCGGCCCGCCACGCCGAGGCGCTGGTTTGCGTCAGTGAGGCGACAGCCAACCGGCTGAGAGAGCGCTTCACACCCGCTGGGCCGGTCCATGTGGTGCGCCACGGCGTGGACCACCTGCGCTTTCGCCCCGACGAACCGGCACCCGGGGCCGATGCTCACATCCTGACCCACCTGGGAATCTCGGGGCCCTACGTGGCCTTCATCGGTACATTCGAGCCTCGTAAGGATGTTCCCACCCTGGTACGGGCATTCGACCGCATGGCCGCGGCTCATCCCGACCTGAGGCTGGTCCTGGCCGGCCAGCCAGGTTGGGGAAAGGCCGACGTGGAAGCGGCCGTCAGCCAGGCCCGCCAGTCCGACCGCGTGATCTGCACCGGCTACATCCCCGACGCGGCCGTCCCCGCCCTGCTGCGCCAGGCCACCGCGGTGGCTTATCCCTCCCTCGTCGAGGGGTTTGGCCTGCCCGCGCTGGAGGCCCTGGCCTGTGGTACTCCCTTGGTGACCACCACCGGCTCGGCCATGCAAGAGGTTGCCGAGGGGGCGGCCCTATTGGTGGAGCCGGGCGACCTGGACGGGCTGGCCGGCGCACTGGACATGGTGGTGCGGGGTGACGACAGTCTCGCCGGCCGGCAATCCCGGGGCTTGTCCATCGCTGCCCGCCACACCTGGGCGGCCAGCGCGGCCGGCCATTTGGCGGCCTACCGGGCTGCTCGTCAGTCGGCGGCCGGGGGACATGCCGGGGGCAGCCGCGACGCCAGCCACAGCGACACCAGCGAGAACAGCGACACCAGCGAGAACAGCGACGCCAGCGAGAACAGCGACGCCGACGTCAACGGCCGTGGCGACGCCAGGTAGGTCAGGGTGCGCGCCTTTGTCACGGGAGGTCACGGCTTTGTGGGGGGGTGGCTGCTCCAGCACCTGGAAGCCGCGGGTGACGAGGTGGTGGCCCCCCCTCCCAGCGTGGACGTCACCGATGGGCCGGGACTGTCGGCGGCCATGGCCGGCGCCCGACCCGAGGCCGTCTACCACCTGGCTGGGTTCACCCACGTGGGTCAGTCCTGGGACGCGCCCGAGGAGACGTTCCGGGTCAATGCCCTGGGTGCCCTGAACCTGTTGGAGGCGGCCCGACACTGCCCCTCGCCACCCAAGGTGCTCCTGGTCAGCTCGGCTGAGGTGTACGGCCAGGTCGATGCCGACCAGCTTCCCATCACCGAGACAACCCCATTGCGGCCGGTGAGCCCGTACGCGGCCAGCAAGGTGGCGGCCGAGTACCTCGGAGTCCAGGCCCACCTGGGCCGGGGTCTGCCCGTCGTGCGCGTACGTCCCTTCAACCACATCGGTCCGGGTCAGTCGCCAGACTTCGTGGTCTCGGCCATGGCCAAGCGGATCGTGGAGGTCGAGCGGAGCGGCCGCCAGGAGCTGCGGGTGGGCAACCTGAGCCCCCGTCGCGACTTCACCGATGTGCGCGACGTGGTCAGGGCCTACCGTCTGGCGGTGGTGAGAGGCCAGGTCGGGGAGGCATACAACGTCGCCTCGGGCACCGACATGGCCATCGGGGACCTGGTGCGCCGGCTGGCTGACCTGTCCGGAGTTGACCTGCGCCTGGTCACCGATTCCGGGCTGGAACGCCCAACCGACGTCGCCGTGCTCAGGGGAGACGCCGCTCGGCTACGGGCCGCCACTGGTTGGGAACCGGAGATCTCCTTGGATGACACCCTCCGAGCCGTGCTCGACCATTGGCGGGTTGCAGCGTCCGGCGCCGACGGTGGCACCTCAGTCGGGTAGGAAGCCTCGAATCCGCGCCCGAGTCTCCTTGGCCTGCTGGCGGGCCTGGCCGAGCAACTCGCGGGCCGGATAAGCCAGGCGCTCCTCGACGGCCTCGAGCCGGGAATCCACCTCGGTCACCACCGGGTCGATCCGGTCGTCCAGCTCGCGGGCCAGTCTGCCCAGCCCGTCTCGAGCTCCATTGAGCTGAGGTCGCAGGCTGGCCATCGGGCCATTGAGGGCCTTTTGCAGCTCCCGGCGGCGTACCTGAGCCCGCTGGAACCCCAGTACGCCCAGACCGACGGCCACGTAGGCCGCATCCTTGGCGGAAGTGAGCGGATCGGCCATGGCGGTACCTCCTATTTTTCGCTGAGAAACCAGGCGTTAACTATTGTTACACGCTTGATAAACAGTTGCAAGCAGCGTTCGGGGCCAGCCCTAGGTCTGAGGAGATCCTGATGGTGGTTGCGGCTTGGCTGGGGATGGTTCGATCAACACGGTGTCTGACTGGCTCTCCGGCCCCGCTCCCACCGGCTGGCCATCGCCTGCTCCGACCCCATCGCCGCCCTGATCGGCGAAATGGGGGACGCCGGCGAACCCGTTGCCGTGCACCGGCCGACCGTAGGCCACGTCGACCAGCTTGCCGACCTCGGCACCGTCAATCGTCTCGCGCTCCAGCAGGGCAGTGGCCACCGCCCGCAGACCTGTCAGGTGGCGACTGAGCACCTCGGTGGCTCGTTCCTCGGACGCCCTCAGGATGTGCTCCACCTCCTCGTCGATGACTCGGCTGGTGTCCTCGGAGTAGTCGCGGGAGTGCATCAGGTCCTCACCGAGGAAGACCATTCCCTCTGACCCCCAGGCCATGGGGCCGATCCGATCGCTCATGCCCCACTCTCGCACCATCTTGCGGGCCAGCTCGGTGTTGCCCACCAGGTCATTGCTGGCTCCGGTGGACAGGTCGCCGTAGATGAGCATCTCGGCCACCCGGCCACCCATGCGCACCGCCAGGCTGTCCTCGATGTACTCCCGGGCGTAGATGTGTCGTTCCTCGATGGGTAGCTGTTGGGTTACTCCGAGGGCCATCCCGGTGGGCAGGATGGTCACCTTGTGCACCGGATCGGCCGCCGGCAGGGCATAGGCCAGCACGGCGTGGCCACCCTCGTGGTAGGCGATCCGCTCCTTTTCGTCGTCGCTCAACAGGACCGACTCGCGCCGCTGGCCCATCAGGACCCGGTCCCTCGCCGCCTCGAAGTCCTCCATGTGCACGTCCTCGCTGCTGCGGCGCACGGCGTGAAGGGCGGCCTCGTTGACCAGGTTGGCCAGATCGGCGCCACTCATTCCCGGAGTACCCCTGGCCACCAGGCTCAGGTCGACGTCAGCCGACATGCGCTTGTCCTTGCAGTGGACCCGGAGAATGGGCAGGCGCTCTTCGAGGTCGGGAAGGGGCACGACGATCTGGCGGTCGAAGCGACCAGGGCGAAGCAGGGCCGGATCGAGGATGTCCGGCCGGTTGGTGGCCGCCATCATGACGATGCCCTCGGTCATGTCGAAGCCGTCCATCTCGTTGAGCATCTGGTTGAGGGTCTGCTCGCGCTCGTCATGCCCGCCGCCCAGGCCAGCCCCCCTCTTGCGTCCGATGGAGTCGATCTCGTCGACGAAGATGATGGCCGGGGCCTGCTTGCGAGCCGTCTGGAACAGGTCTCGAACCCGGCTGGCGCCGACTCCGACGAACATCTCCATGAAGTCAGAGCCGCTCACCGACATGAAGGGCACGCCTGCCTCGCCGGCCACCGCCCTGGCCAGCAGGGTCTTGCCGGTGCCCGGCGGCCCTACCAGGAGCACTCCCTTGGGGATCCGAGCCCCGATCTCCTTGAACCGAGCCGGGGTCTTGAGAAAGTCCACCACCTCGCTTATCTCCTGCTTGACCCCGGTGTAGCCGGCAACGTCGTCAAACGTGGTCCCCGGCCGCTCGGTGGAGTACAGCTTGGCCTTGGACCGTCCGATGGACATGATCCCGGTCATCTGTCCCTGGGCCCGCTTGTTCATCCAGACCAAGATGCCGAGAAAGGCCACGATGGGCAGGCCGAAATAGAGCAGCGAGGTGACCAGGTTGCTCTGGTTGGGAGTGTTGAAGGTCAGCTTGACGCCGTGTTGGTTGAGCGCCTTGATCTCCGTGCTGTTCACCGGCTCGGGACCATCGACCATGTAGGGGGTCCCGTCCTTGAGTTTGCCCGTGACCTTGCCAGTGGTGTTGTCCACCACCGCCGTGTGGACCTTGCCCTGGTCCACGTGAGTGAGCAGGGAGTTGTAGTCCAGGCTCTGGCTGGGACCGGGGGCGAACAGGGGTGGCAGCACGAAGATGGCCAGCACCGCCACCAACAGGACCAGCGCACCCCAGCGCCAGTGCTGATCGGTACCGGGGGTACCTCCCGGTCCCGATCGCCCGGGCCGGTCCGGTCGGTCGGGACGGTCGGGGCGCAGGCCAGGGAGCTGACGGCTCATTGGGGCACCACCTCGAAGGATGCCCAGGACCAGGGCGTGGCCGTGCTCATTGGGCACATGCTACCGGTCGCAGCCGGCTGCCCGGTGGCTCCCGCCCCGGTGTCAGATGCTCGTGGCATCGCCGGTGATCCCGGAGGTGTCACCGGGTGGTTATGGTCAGGCGATGGGCTGCCGCCGGCTTCGCTGGGTTGCCGGGTGAGACGTCCTACCGCCTCGGACCTCTTACCCAGGTGGGGACTGGGCGACGTGGCGGTGGGGTTCCTGGTCGGCTTCGTCGCCTCCACCCTGTCGGAGCTCTCGGTGGCGGCGGCCACCGGCGTGGCCTTCGTTCGCGGCTCACCGGGTCGCACGACGCCCTCCATGGTCCTGGTCGGGCTCCTCATGCTGTGGGTGGGTCTGGGGGGAGTGCCGCTGCTGGTCGCCCGGCGCAAGGGCCACGGGCCGGTGAGGGACTTTGGGCTGGCCCTGCGCCCCTGGCCTGACCTGCCCCTGGGCGTGCTGGTGGGCCTGGCTTCTCAGTACCTGCTGATCCCCCTCCTCTACCTGCCCCTCCAACCCGTCATCCCCCATCTCAGCGACCGCTTGAGCCACCCGGCGCAGAGCTTCACCGGGGGGGCCCACGGCGCCATGTACGTGGTCCTGGGTGTGCTGGCCGCCGGCGGTGCAGCGGTGGTGGAGGAGCTGTTCTTTAGGGGGCTGCTCCTCCGGTCCCTCCTCAAGCGCCTCGGGCCCATCGGTCCGCGCCTGGCGCCGATCATCTCCATCCTGGTGGCGGCGGTCGCCTTTGGCCTGGCTCACGAGGAGGTGCTGCAACTGCTCGGCCTGACTGCCTTCGGCGTGGTGCTGGGGGTCCTGGCTCATCGCTTTGGCCGCCTGGGCCCGGGCATGGTGGCCCACGCCGCCTTCAACACCGCAGCCATCATCACTCTCGCCTTGGGGCACTGACCGGGGGCCTTGACGGGCCCGCACCCCGCGGACGGCCTTCTTCGGGCAATATGGGCGGCCATGGACACCCTGGTCGAGCCGGTCGCTCCCACGAGGGACTCGGCTCCGACCCTGACCGAGCCGGGCGGTCCGGCCGCCACCGAACCGGCCGGACCGGCTGAGCCACCCCGGACCTCTCGGTGGAGGAGCGTGGCGGGTTGGCCGAGGTGGCCGGCGCTGGTCACCCTGACGGCGGTGGCGGGCGTGATCGGCATCGTGGTGTGGCAGCTCCACCCCTCACTGCTGCTGGCCAACACCACCACCGCTGGGGGCGACACCGGCGCCCACGTCGCCCTGCCGGCGTACCTCCGTGACCACCTGCTGCCCCACGGCCGCCTGACCGGCTGGAGCCCGGAATGGTACGGCGGCTACCCGGCACTGACCTTCTACTTCCCGCTGCCGAGCCTTCTCGTCGTGGCCGCCAACCTGGTCATGCCATACGACATCGCCTTCAAGCTGGTGACCGTCCTGGGGCTGCTGACCCTGCCGATCGCGGCCTGGGCCATGGGCCGGTTGTGGGGGGCACGTCGCCCGGTACCGGCATGCCTGGCGGTGGCCACTCTCCCGTTCCTGTTCGACCAGAGCTTCACCATCGACGGTGGGAACATCGCCTCCACCCTGGCCGGGGAGTTCGCCTTCTCCATAAGCCTGTCCCTGTCCCTGGTGTTCCTGGGACTGGTGGCCAGGGGCCTGCGGACCGGGCGTCACCGAGCCCTGGCCGCCGGAGTCCTCGCCCTGACCGCACTGTGCCACATGGTTCCCACCATCTTCGCGGTGGCCGGTGCGGTCGTCATCACTCTGGCGCGCCTCGATCGCCAACGCCTGCGCTGGGCGGCCACGGTGGGTCTGTGCGGCGCTGCCCTCACCGGGTTCTGGGCAGTGCCGTTCGTGCTTCGCCAGGCCTACACCACCGACATGGGCTACGAGCGGGTCACCAACTACGTCCACAGCCTGGCTCCCCATGAGCTGGTCTGGGCCCTGATCCTGGCCGGCATCGGCATCGTGATCTCCGTCGTGCGCCTCCGCCCACTCGGTGCCTTTGTCTCCATAATGGCCGGGTTGTCGGCGGCCGGCTTCGTCCTGGCTCCGGGAGGCAAGCTCTACAACGCCCGGTTCCTTCCGTTCTGGATTCTCTGCGTTTACCTGCTGGCCGGCGTAGCGGTAGCCGAGATGGCCATCGCGCTGGGCGAGATGCGCAGCCATGTGGGCCGTCACGGGGCTCGGGCCGCCGGCCGCAGTCACGGGCCAGCCCCGGAGGCAGGCCAGCGCCGAGGGGCTGTCCCTGCCCGGCCACGCCAGACGGTGGCGGTCCTCACTCCGCTGGTTGCCTTGGTGGCGGCGGCCACCGTGGTCGTCCTGCCCCTGGTCTCGTGGGCGCCTCGAAGCATCACCGCCAGCTTCGTGCCGGATTGGGTGCATTGGAATTACTCGGGCTACGAGGGCAAGGCGGCCTATCCCGAATATCACTCACTGATCAACACCATGGCGAGCGTTGGTGCCAATCATGGATGTGGGAGGGCCATGTGGGAGTACGGGCCCGAGCTCAACCAACTGGGTACGCCCATGGCCCTCATGCTGCTGCCCTACTGGACCAAGGGTTGCATTAACTCGATGGAGGGCCTCTTCTTCGAGTCCTCGGCCAGCACTCCTGCCCACTTCATCAACCAGTCCGAGCTGTCGGAGACCCCGTCCCGGGCGGTAAGGGGCCTGGACTACTCCAACCTGGACGTGGCCGCCGGTGTTCGCCACCTCCAACTCCTGGGGGTCCGCTACTACATGGCCTTTACACCCCAGGCGCAGGCCCAGGCGGCTGTCGACCCCGACCTCACGCAGGTGGCTCAGAGCGGGCCCTGGGCGGTCAATACCGGCACTCAGGTGGTGGACCGCACATGGGACATCTACCAGGTGCACAACTCGGCTGAGGTGGTCCCTCTCTCTGAACAGCCGGTGGTCATGTCCGGCGTGGCCAAGGGGGGCAAGTCGTGGCTGGACGCCTCGATGGCCTGGTACCTCCATCCCGATCGCTGGGATGTCCCGGTGGCCGCCTCCGGGCCTGCGCAGTGGTCCAGGGTGGCGGCCAACGACGCATCGCCGCCCCGCCGGCCGGTAGCGCCGGCGGTGGTCAGTCACATCACCTCCGGTGATAACCAGATCAGCTTCGACGTGGACCGGATCGGCTCGCCCGTGTTGGTCAAGACCTCCTATTTCCCCAACTGGCAGGTAGCCGGAGCCCAGGGCCCCTGGCGGGTGGCACCCAACCTCATGGTGGTGGTCCCCACCAGTCACCGCGTCTCCCTCCACTACGGGACCACCCCAGTGGATGTACTGGGCTGGACAGCCACCATCGCTGGTGTCGCCGGCCTGGTGTGGCTGGCGCGGGCCGGCCGGCTCAGGCTGGATCCCAAGCCCACCAGGTCCGGCCCACCGGAGCCACGCCCACTGGCACCTGAGGCGCCCAGCCCGCTCGAGCCAGTGCCGGCCGCGTCGGGCCCGCCAGTCCCGGGGGAGGGTCGCCTGGAGTAGGCTCGGCTCCAGTCATGGCCGACCTCAGTGCAGTCTTCAAGGCCTACGACATCCGCGGCACTGTCCCTGACCAACTCGATGGGGTGATGTGCCGGGCAGTCGGGGCTGCCTTTGCCCGTTTCACCAAAGCGACGAGAATCGTGGTCGCCCGTGACATGCGAGCCTCCGGAGTAGAGCTGACGCGGGCCTTCGTGGATGGGGTGACTGCCGAGGGCACCGACGTCACCGAGCTGGGGCTGGCCTCCACCGACCTGATGTACTTCGCAGCCGGTCGCCTGGATGTGCCGGGAGCGATGTTCACCGCTTCTCACAATCCGGCCCGCTACAACGGCATCAAGCTGTGCCTGGCCGGCGCCGCTCCGGTGGGACAGGACACCGGCTTGGCCGAGATCCAGGCCCTGGCCGAGGACCTGATGGCCGAGGACCAGCCGGCCCCTGCCGGGGACCGCTCGTCATGGGGGTCGGTGGATGCAGCCGATTTGCTGGAGGAGTACGCCGACCACGTGCGCTCCTTCATCGATGTTGGTGCCCTGCGCCCGCTGCGGGTGGTGGCCGACACCGCCAATGGCATGGGTGGCCTGGTGGTACCCAGGGTCTTCGCCGGCCTGGCCCCTCACCTGGAGATGCTCTATCCCGAGCTGGACGGCACCTTCCCCCACCATCCGGCCGATCCAATCCAGCCCGAGAACCTGGTCGATCTGCAATCCCGGGTCCTCGGCACCGGTGCCGACGTGGGCCTGGCCTTCGACGGTGATGCCGATCGGGTCTTCCTGGTGGACGAGGCGGCCAACCCATTGTCAGGATCTCTGACCACTGCCATGGTGGCCGCGGCCATGCTCGACAAGCATCCCGGTGCGACCATCCTCTACAACCTGATCTGCTCCAAGGCCGTCCCCGAGGTTATCTCCGAGCATGGGGGCAAGCCGTTGCGGACCCGGGTGGGCCACTCCTTCATCAAGGCGGTGATGGCCGACACCGGTGCGGTGTTCGGGGGCGAGCACTCGGGCCACTATTACTTCCGGGACAATTACCGGGCTGATTCGGGACTCATCGCCACCCTGGTCCTCCTGGAGATGCTGTCGCGATCCGGCCAGCCGCTCTCCGAGCTTCGCCGGCCCTTCGAGCGTTACGCCGACTCGGGGGAGCTCAACACCGAGGTGAGTGACGCGGGCAGCGTGCTGGCGGCGGTGGAGACCAATTTCGAGCTGGCTGGTGGACGGATCGACCACACTGACGGGCTCACCGTAGAGCTCGACGACTGGTGGTTCAACCTGCGCCCCTCGAACACCGAGCCGCTACTGCGCCTGAACCTGGAAGCGCCCACCAGCGAGGCGTGCCGTTCACACGTGGTCGAGCTGCTGGAGCTGATCCAGGGCGCGTCCCGGGCCCTGGTCAACTGAACATGGTCAACTGAACATGGCCAACTGATTGATGACCCTCGACTCCAAGCTGCTGGAGATACTGGCCTGCCCGCAGGACAAGGGTCCCCTGCTGTACCTGAGCAACGAGGACAGCCTCTACAACCCGCGGTTGCGTCGCCGCTACGCCATCCGGGACGACATCCCGATCATGCTGGTCGACGAGGCGGAGACGGTCGATGACGCCGAGCACCAGCGCATCCTGGCCAAGGTGAAGGCCGAGGGGATTGCCCCCACCTTCGACCCGGCCCAGCCACCCGAGTCCGGCCGTCCGCCCCGCCCCAGCGAGGTCCGGTGACCCTCACGGCTCTGAACGCCCCCGACAGCATGGGCATGCTGGCGGCTACCGCCGCCCTGCCCGAGCAGGTGGTCGGGGCTGCTGAGGCAGCCCGCGGCCTGGCTCACCTGCCACGCAAGGACGCGGTGGAGAACGTGGTGGTCCTGGGCATGGGGGGCAGCGGGATTGCCGGCGATGTCCTGGTGGCGGCGGCCGCTCCATTCATGGCCGTGCCCGTCGTGGTGGTCAAGTCCTACACATTGCCGGCCTTCGTGGGGCCCGGGTCGCTGGTCTTCGCCATATCCTTCTCGGGCGAGACGGAGGAGACGGTCGAGGCGGCCGGAGAGGCTCTGCGCCTGGGCGCTGTCCTGGTGATGGTGACCGGCGGGGGAGAGCTGGCCAGGCTGGCCCAGCGTTGCGGAGCCCCCCAGGTGGGAGTGCCCTCGGGGATCCCCCAACCCCGGGCCGCCCTGGGGGCCATCGCCATTCCCCCCTTGGTGGTGTTGGAGGAGATCGGCCTGTTCCCCGGAGCTGGCCAATGGATCGACCTGGCGGTGGACCAGCTGCGCCGACGCCGGGACCAGCTGATGGCCCCAGACAGCCCGGCCGCCGCTCTGGCTCGGCGGATCGGGCGCACCATCCCGCTGCTGCACAGCTCGCAGGCCCTGGGTGTGGCGGCCGCCCAGCGGTGGAAGACGCAGGTCAACGAGAACGCCAAGAGTCCCGCCTTTTGGGCGGTTCACCCCGAGCTGGACCACAACGAGGTGGTTGGCTGGGGACAGCACGGTGACATCACCCGCCAGTTGATCACCCTGGTCAACCTGCGCCACGACGGTGAGCACCCCCAGGTCTCTCGCCGGTTCGGGTTGGTGACCGAAGCCCTGGGCGAGGTGGTGGCTGGCCTGGAGGAGGTGCGAGCCGAGGGCGAGGGTGACCTGGCTCAGCTGCTGGACCTGGTCATCTACGGGGACTTCGTCTCCTTGCACCTGGCCCGTCAGGAGGGTATCGACCCCGGCCCGGTGCCGGTGCTGGACGAGATCAAGAGCCGACTGAGACACGAATGACGAGACAAGGATGACTGAAAATCATGGACTTTGACATTGCCGACGCCAACCTGGCCGACCTGGGCCACCAGCGAATCGCCTGGGCCGACGCCAACATGCCCGTGCTGGCTTCCATCCGGGAGCGCTTCGCCAAGGAGCGTCCGCTGGAGGGAGTGACGGTGGCGGCCTGCCTGCATGTCACCACTGAGACGGCCAACCTGTTGCGTACCCTCCAGTCAGGAGGGGCCCAGGTGGTGGCGTGCGCTTCCAATCCCCTGTCCACCCAGGACGACGTGGCCGCCTCGCTGGTTCGCGACGAGCGCATGGCTGTCTTCGCGATCAAGGGCGAGGACTCAGCCAGCTATTACGCGCACATCGACGCGGTCCTCGATGCCCGACCCCAGCTCACCATGGACGACGGCTGCGACCTGGTCTCCCGGCTGCACCGTGATCGCCCGGACCAGGTCGCCGAGGTGGTGGCGGGGACCGAGGAGACGACCACCGGCGTCATTCGCCTGAGGGCCATGGAGGCCGAGGGGGCGTTGCGGGTCCCGATCGTGGCGGTCAACGATGCCGACACCAAGCACATGTTCGACAACCGCTACGGGACCGGGCAGTCCACCCTGGACGGGATCATTCGGGCCACCAACGTGCTGCTGGCCGGCAAGCGAATGGTGGTGGCCGGCTACGGCTACTGCGGCAAGGGACTGGCCAGCCGGGCCCAGGGTATGGGTGCCCAGGTGATCGTGTGCGAGGTGGACCCACTGCGGGCACTGGAGGCGGTGATGGACGGTTTCCGGGTCGAGCCCATGGACGAGGCAGCCCGAGAGGGCGACATCTTCGTGACTGTGACCGGCAATCGGGACGTGTTGCGGGAGGAGCATTTTCGGCTGATGAAGGACGGGGCGATCCTGGCCAACTCGGGGCACTTCGACATCGAGATCGACCTGGCAGCCCTGGGCGCCTTGGCCCAGGGCGAGCGTCGGCGAGCGGTGCGGCCACTGGTCGAGGAGTTCCTGGTTGCCGGAGGAGGGACCGACCACCGGGTGATGGTCATCGCCGAGGGACGCCTGGTCAACCTGGGGGCGGCCGAGGGGCACCCGGCGGCGGTCATGGACATGAGCTTCGCCAACCAGGCGCTTACCGCCGAGTGGGTCCTGGGCCACGCCGGCACCCTCGAACCCCGCGTCTACGACGTGCCTCGGGAGATCGACGCGGAGATCGCCAGGCTCAAGCTCGACTCCATGGGAATCTCCATCGACCGGCTCACCCCGGCCCAGGAGGAGTACCTGGCCTCGTGGACCACCGGCACCTCATAGGAGGTGGTCGCCGGCCACCGGCCTGCGCCCGCCGTTGTGGGGCCCGGTCCGCCGGCATCCGGCGGCGCAGCCACCGTTGATCCGTCTGTGATGCATTTAGTGCTGTTATTGACACTAAATGCATCACAGACTGTTGCTCTGCCTCACGGAGGCGGCGCACTTGCGGTCGAAAGGCTCTCGCAAGGGGGGCGCCAAAGGGCGCTTAGACTCTGGCATGGCCGCGTGCGGGTCTGTGGTTGCAAGTCGATGCCAGTCGCAGGCGAAACGACCCACGTAAGGTGACCCTTGGTTGCTGAGCATGGTGCGGCTTAGAGGTAAGTCCTGCCCGTCGAGGCGCCGGCTGTCGGCGCCGGACGGTGAGGGAGCGACGCGGGTCGTGGTGGCGCTGTGGGGCCATAGCTGTTGGGTTCTCCGCCGTGAGGTGGGGTGCACCAAGGTAAAGCCGCCAGCGCCTGGCTCGCTACCTCCTCCGCAGGCGAGTGTGGGGGCAAAGACCAGGTCAGCCGCACGCGGCCGTTTTTTGGAAAATCAATCGAGAGGAGACCGTTCTCCGTGGACATCACCATCCGGGCCCGCAACCGTGAGTTGTCAGAGGTTCAACGCCTGGCCATCGAGACCAAGGTGAACCGCCTGGGGCGCTTCCTCGACGGCATCGAGAGGGCCGAGGTGCTCCTGTCCGAGGAGCGCAACCCACGCATTCTCGACAGTCACCTCTGTGAGGCCACGGTGGTGGCCAAGAGCCACGTACTGCGGGCCAAGGCCACTGCTCCCGACGCGCTGGGGGCGGTGGACCAGGCGATGGAGAAGCTTGAGCATCGCATGGTGAAGCTCAAGGGACGCCTGGTCAGCCGGTCTCATCCCCGCCGCCACCCCCTGACAACCGCCAGCCCGCCCGACGACGAGCTCGACGCAACCGCCCCCGGCGCCCCCGGCGCCCCCGCCCCCGGCGCTCCCGGCGCCCCCGGCGACCCCGACTCGGACTCCGACAATGCCGTTATCGTCAAGACCAAGCAGTTCGCCATCAAGCCCATGATCCCCGACGAGGCCGCCCTGCAGATGGACCTGCTCGGCCACGACTTCTTCTTGTTCACCAACGCCGACACCGGTCGCTCGGCAGTGGTCTACCGCCGCCACGACGGTCATATTGGCCTGATCGACGCGGCCTGAGCGTGCTCGTGGTCCGCCGATGAGCAATGACCCCGTGCGGGTGCTGATCGCCGACGATCATGCCGTGTTCAGGCGAGGCCTGTCGGCGGTGCTGGCCATTGAGGATGGCATCGAGGTGGTGGCCGAGGCCTGCGACGGCGAGGAGGCCCTGGCCAGGTGCGCCGAGTTGGCCCCCGATGTGGTCCTCATGGATGTGCGCATGCCCAGGCTCAGTGGTATCGATGCCGCCCAGGCCATCCGCAGCCTGTCTCCCACCACCAAGATCTTGATGCTGACGGTTAGCGACGAGGAGACCGATCTGTACCAGGCGATCAAGGCCGGTGCCAGCGGCTATCTGTTGAAGGAGGTCTCGGGAGATGAGGTGGCCGACGCCGTTCGGGCCGTGTACCACGGCCAGAGCCTGCTCTCGCCGTCCATGGCGGCCAAGCTGCTCACCGAATTCAACTCCTTGGCCAAGCGGGCAGAGGCCAAGCAGCAGCTCCCGGCTCCCAACCTCACCGATCGCGAGCTGGAGGTGCTGGCCCTGGTGGCCAGGGGGCTGCGCAACGCGGCCATCGCTGAGCAGCTCTACATCTCCGAGAACACGGTCAAGAACCATGTGCGCAACATCTTGGAGAAGCTGCATCTCCACTCCCGAATGCAGGCCGTGATGTACGCTTTGCGTGAGCACTTGATCGAGACCGATGGCGCCAGCGGCTAGGGCCGGCCAGCCAGGCGGCCCTAGACTGAGTGGGTTATGAGCGTCTTCGCCAAGATTCTGCGAGCTGGGGAGGGCAAGAAGGTCCGTCGCCTGGCCGAGATCGTCCCCATCATCAACGAGTTGGAGCCGGAGGTCGAGGCTCTGAGCGACGAGGCCCTGCGCCATCGCACGGTGGAGTTCCGCCAGCGCCTGGAACAGGGCGAGGAGGTGGACGAGCTCCTGGTGGAGGCGTTCGCGGTGGTGAGGGAGGCAGCTCGTCGGGTGATCGGCCAGCGCCACTACGACGTGCAGCTGATGGGGGGCATGGCCCTGCACTTCGGATGGATCGCCGAGATGAAGACCGGCGAGGGCAAGACCCTGGTGTCGACTCTGCCGGTCTACCTCAACGGCCTCACTGGCAAGGGCGTGCACGTGGTCACGGTGAACGACTACCTGGCGGCGCGCGACGCCCAGTGGATGGGCCAGGTGCATCGCTGGCTGGGCCTCGATGTCGGACTGGTGGTGCCCAGCATCGAAGACACCGAGATGCGCCGCATCGCCTATGCCTGCGATGTCACCTACGGCACCAACACCGAGCTGGGCTTCGACTACCTGCGGGACAACATGGCCCGCGCCCGGGATGCCATGGTCCAGCGGGGCCACCCGTACGCCATCGTGGACGAGGTCGACTCGATCCTCATCGACGAGGCTCGCACTCCACTCATAATCAGTGGACCGGCGGCCGAGGCAGCGCGCCTCTACTATCAATTCGCCGGCATCGCCAGGGGTCTGCGCCGGGACACCGATTATGAGGTGGACGAAGAGAAGCGCACGGTGGCCCCCACCGAGGAGGGCATCGAGAAGGTCGAGCGCCAGCTCGGAGTGAGCAATCTCTACGACCTGGTTTCGGTCAATTACGTCCACCAGCTCCAGCAGGCCCTGCGGGCCAAGGAGCTTTACCGCCGGGACAAGGACTTCATCGTCAGCGATGGCGAGGTCAAAATCGTCGACGAGTTCACTGGACGGATCCTGGAGGGCAGGCGCTGGTCAGATGGACTGCACCAGGCGGTGGAGGCCAAGGAGCGGGTCCGGATCAAGGAGGAGAACCACACGTGGGCGACTGTCACCCTCCAGAACTACTTCCGGCTCTACGACAAGCTGGCCGGTATGACCGGCACGGCCGAGACCGAGGCTTCGGAGTTCGCCAACACCTACGACTTGCCAGTGGTGCCCATCCCCACCAATCGCCCACTGTGCCGGACCAGTCACCCTGACCTGATCTTCAAGACCGAGGCGGCCAAGTTCAACGCGGTGGCGGAGGATCTGGCCGAGCGGTACGAGAGCGGCCAGCCGGTGCTGGTGGGTACGGCGTCGGTGGCCAAGTCCGAGGAGCTGTCGCGACTGCTCGAGCGCCGGGGGATCGACCACTCGGTGCTCAACGCCAAGCAGCACGTACGAGAGGCGGCGGTGGTGGCCCAGGCCGGCCATCTCCATGCCGTCACGGTGGCCACCAACATGGCCGGGCGGGGCGTCGACATCGTCCTTGGCGGCAACCCCGAGGGCCTAGCCCTCCAGGAGGCTGCTGCCCAGGGGCTGGACCTCGAGACCGACGAGGGACGAGGTGGGCTGGCCGACCTGCAGGCAAAGTTCGCCGAGCAGTGCCGGGCTGAGGGCCAAAAGGTCTGTGAGCTCGGGGGCCTGTATGTCCTGGGTAGCGAGCGTCATGAGAGCCGGCGCATCGACAACCAGCTGAGAGGTCGTTCCGGGCGCCAGGGTGACCCGGGCGAGAGCCGGTTCTTCTTGTCCCTGGAGGACGAGCTCATGCGTCTCTTCGCCACCGGGGCCATGACCTGGGTGATGGGCCGAGCCTTTCCCGACGACGTTCCCATCGAGGCCAGGATGGTCACCAAGGCCATCGAGAGGGCGCAGAACACGGTCGAGGCTCGTAATGCGGAGATCCGCAAGGATGTCCTCAAGTACGACGAGGTGATGAACGAGCAGCGCAAGGTCATCTACGCCCGGCGCATGCAGGTCATCGACGGAGAGGATCAGCGGGAGAACACCCTCGAGCTGTTGGAGGCGGCCGTATGGGCTGCGGTGGAGTCAGCCTGTCCGGGTGACTACCCCGAAGAATGGGATCTCGGGGCCCTGGTCACCGAGGTAGGGCAGTTCTACCCGACCCGCTTCTCCTCCGACGATCTGGCTGAGGGCACGGACAGCCAGGTCATCGGCCAGAGCCTGTGGGCCGAGGCCCTGGAGTACTTCGAGAACCGGGAGAAGTCTCTCCCGGGCGGCGAGGAGACCGCTCGCCATCTGGAGCGAGAGATAATGCTGCAGATCATCGACCAGCGCTGGCGGGAGCACCTGGCCGAGATGGATTATCTGCGGGAGGGCATCAACCTGCGGGCCATGGGCCAGCAGGATCCCCTGGTGGCGTGGCAGCGAGAAGGCTTCTCGATGTTCGGCCAGCTCATGACGGCTATCGACGAGGACTACCTGCGCTACGTCCTTCACGTAGAGGTCCTGGCCGAGCCGGCTCCCGAGCCCGATTTGGGTGGCGCTCAGTACCAGGCGGCCGACGATCCGGTGCTGGGCCCAGCGGCCGTGGCCGACACCATGGGCCACGTTGGCCCCCTGGCCGGCGGCCTCGACAGTGGTCCCGACGCCTTGATCGGTGGTGGGCCGGACGGTGGCCATCGTTCCGAGGGTGGCCCCCGCAACGCCGCCCAGCCGGACGAGAGCCCGCCAGCCCAGCCGGACGGGGGCACCGGCCGGGGCTCGGACGGCCGGGGCTCGGACGGCCGGGTTAACGACGGTCCAGCGGGCCAGTCCGAGCCAGCCGGCTCTGAACAGATGGACGACGACGAGCCCATGGTCCCATGGGTCAAGTCCGATCGGGAGAAGCTCGGGCGCAACGACTCGTGCTGGTGCGGGAGCAACAAGAAGTACAAGCTGTGCCACGGCTCCTGAAGTCGGGGCTCCTGAAGTCGGGGCTCCTGAAGTCGGGGCTCCTGAAGTCGGGGCTCCTGAAGTCGGGCTCATAGAGTGCGGGACCTCACTGACGACCTGAATGCCCTGGCCAAGCGCCTGGACGAGGCTGAGGGCTACCTCGACCTGGAAGGGCTGCGGGCCAGGCAGTCCCGACTGGAGACCGAGGTGGGACGCCCCGATCTGTGGGACGACCCGGATGCCGCCCGGACGGTGACCACCGCCTACCGCCGGGTGGCTGACGACGTGGACCTGCTGGAGGGACTGGCCGCCCGGTTGGGCGACGCCCAGACCCTGCACCAACTGGCAGTGGAGGAGCAGGACGACTCGGTGGCCGTCGAGCTGGAGGGCGCAGTGACCTCGCTGGCCAGGGACTTCGATGCCCTCGAGCTGCGATCACTGTTCGCCGGCGAGTACGACGAGCGTGATGCGGTGGCCGAGATCCATGCCGGAGCAGGGGGGACTGACGCCCAGGATTGGGCCGAGATGATGCTGCGCATGTATCTGCGCTGGGCCGAAAGACGAGGTTTCTCAGTGGAACTGGAGGAGGTCTCGGCTGGCCAGGAAGCCGGGATCCTCTCGGCCACCTTCATCGTGTCGGGTCGCTATGCCTACGGCCTCCTGTGCGCCGAGCGGGGGGTCCACCGACTGGTGCGCATGTCCCCCTTCAATGCTCGCCACAGCCGCCAGACCAGCTTTGCCTCCTTCGAGGTCACTCCGTTCCTGGACGATCTGGTCGACCAGGTGGACATTGACGACAAAGACCTGCGGGTCGACACCTACCGCTCGTCGGGGGCCGGCGGCCAGCACGTGAACGTGACCGACTCGGCCGTGCGCCTCACCCACCTTCCCACCGGGCTGGTGGTCTCCTGTCAGAACGAGCGCAGCCAGCACCAGAACAAGGCCAAGGCTCTCCAGATCCTGGCGGCCAAGCTGGCCGACCGACAGCGGGCCGAACGCCGGGCCGAGCTCGACGCCATCGCCGGTCCCCAGAACGACGTGGCCTGGGGCAGCCAAATCCGCTCCTACGTACAGGCTCCCTACCAGCTGGTAAAGGATCTCCGCACCCAGGCCGAGGTGGGCAATGTGGACGCGGTGCTGGACGGGGATCTGGACGGCCTCATCGAGTCCTTCCTGCGGTGGCGTCGATCCAGCGGAAATTAGTCCTTCCCGCCGGCCGTATCGCCCACCTACAGAGGCTCCGGCCCCGGACCTCGGCCTCATCTGTTAGCATCCGTTTGTTACCGGCCCGTCGCACTTCCCCGCGGGGCCGCAACACCACCCTAATGATCCGATTCGACAACGTATCGAAGACCTACAAGCAGACCATCGTCGCCCTGCGAGACGTTTCGGCCGATATCGCCAAGGGTGAGTTCGTCTTCCTGGTGGGTCCGTCGGGATCGGGGAAGTCCACCTTCCTCCGCCTCCTGCTCAAGGAAGAGGATCCTGACAACGGCGGTATCTGGATCGCGGGCCGGGAGGTGGGAAAGCTCAACCACTGGAAGGTTCCCTACCTACGGCGCAACATCGGCTGCGTCTTCCAGGACTTCCGGCTCCTGCCCAACAAGACCGTGTTCGAGAACGTGGCCTTTGCCTTGGAGGTGATCGGCCGACCCAAGCATGTGGTCGCCACCCAGGTGCCCCAGATCCTGGACCTGGTGGGGTTGTTGGACAAGAAGACCAACCTGCCCCACGAGCTCTCGGGGGGTGAGCAGCAGCGGGTGGGGATCGCCCGGGCCTTTGTCAACCGGCCCCTCATCCTGCTGGCCGACGAGCCCACCGGCAACCTCGATCCCAACACGGCCCGCGGCATCATGCGCCTGCTCGACCGCATCAACCGGACCGGGACCACCGTGATGATGGCCACCCACGACTACGGGATCGTCAACAACATGCGCCGGCGGGTCATCGAGCTGGAACAGGGATCGGTGGTCCGTGACCAGGTCAGGGGCGTCTATGGCTATGCCTGAGGAGGTCGGCTGAGTGGCCCTGTCGCTCGACTACGTGGTCCGAGAGACCGGCACCAACCTGTGGCGCAACCGGCTCATGAGCATCGCCGCAGTATTGACCGTGGCGGTGTCACTGTCGCTGGTGGGGGGGGCCCTGATAGTCAAGCAGGGAGCCTCGACTGCCACTGCTCGCTGGAAGGGGAATGTCGGCCTGGCGGTCTTTATGCAGCCCGGAGCCAGCCCCGACCAGACCACGGCGGTAGCGGCCCGGTTGACATCGCTGGAGCCCGCCAGGGTCAGGTCGTTCCGCTATGTGGACCAGACGGCTTCGTTCGCCGAGATGCATCATCTGTTCGCCAATCAACCTGACCTGATCCAGGGAGTGAAGTCGGGCGACCTGCCCCCCTCCTATCGGGTGGTGCTCCACGAAGCCAGCCAGGCCCCGGCCGTGGGCAACTTGTTCCCCAAGAACCAAGGTGGGGTTCGTGAAGTCTCTTATCCCAGCTCGGCCATCAAGACCATGCTGTCGATAACCCGGATCGCCCAGGCCGTCATCGTGGTGCTGGCCGCCATCTTGTTGTTGTCGGCGTCGGTCCTGATCCTCAACGCCATCCGCATGGCCATCTTCGCCCGCCGTCGAGAGGTGGCGGTCATGAAGCTGGTGGGGGCCACCGACTGGTTCATCCGAGTCCCATTCATGCTGGAGGGCCTGCTGCAGGGCCTGGTGGGAGCCATCGCTGCCTGTGGCGCGGTGGTCGGTCTGCACTGGGGCCTCGGCTACGCGGTACAGCACTTCCACGCCTCCCTGCTCACCTCCCTGGTGGTGTCGGGCCATGACGTGTTCGTCACCGAGTTGTTCATCCTGGCCATGGGGGCGGTGGTGGGCTCCTTCGGATCGGCCCTGGCCGTGCGCCGCTTCCTCGAGGTCTAACCGCTCCACCCGGCCACTGTCCGGATGACCGTGTCGGCCAGCTCCGGTCGGCAGATCAACAGGTCCGGGATCCAGGTGCTCGGTTGGTTGTAGACGAGCGAGCTGCCGTCCAGGCGCGAGGCGTGCAGGCCGGCGGCCAGGGCGACGCCCACTGGCGCAGCCGAGTCCCACTGATGCTGGCCGCCGGTATGGGCATAGACATCGGCTTGTCCCAGCACCACCGCCATGGCCTTGGCTCCCGCCGAGCCCAGTAGGGCGACCTCGGCGTCCAGGGCGGCCTGGATGGCTCGGCCCACTGACGGCGGCCGGGAGGCACTCACGACCAGGCGAAGCCGGCCGGGGCTGGCCCGGGGGGCCAGGAGGTCTCGGGAGCCGGGCCGGGCTGGGTTGCCCACCGGCCTCCCGGCGTCCTCGGTGGCTGCCTGGAACAGGCCGTTCGAACCGGTGGCCAGCACCAGACCGAGCGCCGGCAGAGCCACCGCCGCGGCGGTGGGGCCCCCTGCCTCCACCAGGGCGACGTGGACGGCCCAGTCCGAGCGGCCGGGTTGCTGGTACTCACGGGTGCCATCCAACGGGTCGACGATCCACACCCGCTCGGACACCAGTCGCCTGGAGTCATCGGGGGACTCCTCGGAGAGCACGGCATCGCCCGGACAGGCCTCGGCCAGGTGGTCCAGGATCAACTGGTTGGCCAGCTGATCGCCCCGTCTCCCGAGGGTATGGGGTGACATGCCTTGGTCCTCTGCTTCTTCCCTGACCCGTACCAGTAGCCGGCCGGCCTGCTCGGCCAATTGAGCTGCCGTGTGGTGGTCAAGGTGGGACATCGGCGGCAGTGTGCCACGCTCAACCGGGCATGACGGCATCATCCCGGCCCGGTTGGCCCCTCGGGACGCCTGGTGGGATCAGCCCAACCTCACGGCCGAACGGCTGACACAGTGAGCCATGTCGGACGCCAATCGGCAAGCGTCGGCCTGGTGGAGAGTGGCCACGCTGATGCGAACTGCCGGCGGCGAGGCCGGTCGGTCATTGCCTTTGGCAAGGCTCGGCCCGTGGTTGGGGAAGGGGAGAAGGCCAGGGCCCTCGCCTTGATACTCGATCACCTGGCGGCGGGCCGGGCTGGTGAGGTTCGACCGCCCAGCCGAGCCGAGCTGGTTGCCACGGCCGTGATCGGGTTCACCATCGAAGAGGCGTCGGCCAAGGTGAGATGCGGGCCCCCGATGGACAAGCCGACCGACCTGGACGCGGCGGTCTGGGCCGGCGAGCTGCCCCTTTCGATGACCGCCGGGCCTGCGATAGCCGCTCCGGATCTGCGCCCTGAATTGGCCGTACCGGCGTCGATCACCGGATGAACCAGGTGATCGACGCCGGTACGGGAACGCACAAACGACGGTTGTGCCGCCTCAGCGCACCCGACCGTAACCCATTGGGGTGCCGTCATAGGTGATCGACTGCGTCTGGATGAGGGTGCCGGAATGATTGGCGGCCACCACCTGACCGTTGCCGATGTACATGGCATTATGGCCCGGCTGGGGACCGCCACTGTTGTCGTAGAAGACGATATCTCCCGGCTGGAGCTCACTGGCCGAGACGCGGGTGGTGGCCTGGTACTGCGCCACGCTGTTGTGCGGCAGACTGACACCGGCAGCCGCCCAGGCGTACATGATCAGACCCGAGCAGTCGAAGCCGCCGGGGCTTGCCCCGCCGTAGAGATAGGGCACGCCGACCTGGGCCAGAGCCGTCCCCACGGCCGTGGCGCCCTTGGACGAGGATACCGCCGGCCGGGGAGCCGACGTGGAGCTTGAGACGGGCACTGCGGACGATGTAGCTCCCCCGGTGTTGAGGACCTGGCCCACGAAGATGACGTTGGGGTCAGAGATGTGGTTGGCGGCGGCCAGGGCAGCCACCGTGGTGCCAGAGCGCTGGGCAATGGCAGCCAGGGTGTCCCCGGCCTTGATCGTGTAGCTGGAGCCGCTGGAGATCGGCGCAGCCTGGACGGGTGCCGCTGACGAGGATGCCGGTCCCTTGAGGGCCAGAACCTGGCCCACCAGGATCACGTTGGGGTCAGAGATGTGGTTGGCGGCGGCCAGGGCAGCCACCGTGGTGCCAGCGCGCTGGGCGATGCCAGCCAGGGTGTCCCCGGCCTTGACCGTGTAGCTGGAGCCGCTGGAGATCGGCGCAGCCTGGACGGGTGTCGAGACCTCCACCACCATCGGCTTGGCGGCCGCCACCGCAGGGGTGACCACGGTCTTGGCCGCCACCGGCTGGCTGACCACGGTCTTGGCCGCAGCCTTGGGCGCCACCGTGGTGACCACGGTCTTGGGGACTACCTTGGCCGCCGTCTGGGCAGCTGCAGCCTTGGCGGATGCCTGGGCAGCTGCAGCCTTGGCCGCCGTCTGGGCAGCTGCAGCCTTGGCCGCCGTCTGGGCAGCTGCAGCCTTGGCCGCCGTCTGGGCAGCTGCAGCCTTGGCCGCCGTCTGGGCAGCTGCAGCCTGAGTGGCTGCCCGACCGGCCTCCACGGAAACCATCGGAGTGAAAGCCAGAGTGGCTGACACCGCTCCAGTCTGCTGTGAGCACACCGGCCAGGACCCCGAGAGCCCAGCCTCTGCTGCCAGCTTCTGTGCGGCTTGGTCCTGGGTGGCCGGCGCGGCCCCGCTGGGCAGGCCGGCGTAGCCGAGACCGGACCAGGTGGCCAGCGAGAACTGGTAGGCGCCGTAATACCCGTTGCCGGTGTTGGCGCCGTAGTTGCCGCCGGACTCACACATGCGAATCGCCTGCCAGGTACCTGCGGTGGGCGAGGAGGTTGCAGCCGCAGGGGATGCGCCAGCTGCGCTGGCCAGGGATCCAATGGCCGTAGCTCCGGCGGTAGCGGCAGCCGATGCCGCCAAAGCCCGGAAAGACTGCCTGCGTAGGTAGCCCTGCAGCAGGTTGCTTCGCGCCAGCAAGGCTCGACGCACCGCCCCGGGCGAGGTGTCGTCGCCGGTCAGTCTCTCGGTTAGGGCGACCACTGTGATGAGGAGCCAACCGGCAACGCCTGCCCACAAGAAGCGGGTCACTGCCCAGCGATCGAGCAGGTGACTCGACACCCAGGGCGCGGCATTCACACCAGCAGGCTGGATCACCGGTTTGGCGGCCTGCTCACGCATTCGGACCAGGAGCCCGACGTAGGCGGCCAGGGCCCCGACCAGCGCTCCTGCGATCCACCAGACGGCGTGGAGACCGGGTAGGGATCCCAGGGCCACGGCCATGATGACTGACCCGGTGAGGCAGAAGAGCATCCGGCGTCTCCGGGCAACGGCACTCGCCACCGGCATTTGCGCCAAATCTCGCTGACCAGTGGGAGCTGCAACCTGGGGTCGCAAATCACCGGCCGGTCGCGTCGACGTTCCTCCCGTAGCTGGAGCACGCGGGGCTCCCTCGGGTGCGCGGTCTCTGGGGGGAGAGGCCGTCAGCATTGGGGCCAACTTGGGGCAACACAACTCAGCATGGGAACCACGATGATCAAGCTCCTTGGATCGGCCTCTTACTAGAGGGACTCCTCAAACCGGGTCAGCCCAGACATACGGGAGCCAAAGCCCGGTACTTCCGCTTGGGCCGGCAGGTTAGTACAGGTCGACGGACTGACGCAATGATCATCAGGCGGGTGTGCCAGGTGCCCGCCGATCACCCATGACTGGAGTGGGGCATCTAAGATCGAGCTGCCATGACCCGACGGTCGACCTCAACTTCGGCCTTCGGTGCGTCGAAGCGGGAGAGCCACGACGCCAGCGGGTTCTACCGGCGGTTCGCGCCGCCTGCTCTTTCCACCGACTCGCGGGTCGTCCCCCCAGGAGCTCTAGACAAGCTGATGGTGGGCGACGCCCAGCAGATGCCCGAGGTCCCGGATTCCTCGGTTGCTCTGGTGGTGACGTCACCTCCGTACTTCGCTGGTAAGGAGTATGAGCAGTGGCTGGGCGAACAGGGGGTTCCGGCCACCTATCCGGAGTACCTGGCCCAGCTCCGGAACGTGTTCGCCGAGTGCGTCCGCAAGCTCGAGCCGGGGGGGCGGATCGCCGTCAATGTCGCCAACCTCGGTCGCCGCCCGTACCGGTCCCTGTCCGCTGACGTGATCGGCATTCTGCAGGACGATCTTCAATTGTTGCTTCGCGGGGAGATCATCTGGCTCAAGCAGCGGGGGTCGTCGGGGTCGTGTGCCTGGGGCAGCTTCCAAAGACCGGGCAACCCCGTGCTGCGGGATCTGACCGAGCGAGTGATCGTGGCCAGCAAGGGACGTTTCGATCGGGCTGTGCCGGCCAGGCGCCGAGCCCGAGAGGGTCTGCCGTCCGAGGCGTCGATGACCTGCGACGACTTCTTGGAGAACACGCTCGACGTATGGGAGATCCCAGCCGAGAGCGCCACCCGAGTTGGTCACCCTGCTCCGTTCCCGGTCGAGCTCCCAGCCCGGCTGATCGAGCTGTACACCTACCGCGACGATCTGGTGCTTGACCCATTTGTGGGTTCGGGAACAACCGCGGTGGCCGCCTTGGCTGCGGGCCGTCACTACGTTGGCTACGACCTGGACGACGCCTACATTCGCCGGGCTGAGGCCCGGGTGTCTGCCGAGCGCCTGAGAGTGGCGGAGGTAGGCCGGCCCTCACCACGCCAGGTCAGCCTGTTTGCCGAGCCCGCTCCGGCCGGCGATGACGAGGGCTTTCGGTCCCCGGCCCACGAGGGAAGGACAGCCAAGAAGATCGCTGGTGAAGTCATCCAGGCGGCGGGCTTTACCGACATCCGCCAGGACCAGCGGCAGCGGGGTGGTGTCCAGGTCAGCTTCACGGGTCGTGATCGCCAGGGAGGGCCGTGGTTCTTGGATGTGGCCGGGAGCTTCACCAGCCACCGGTCCGGATTGACGAGGGCCGACGCCCTCTGGAAGGCCTTGGGAAAGGCCGCCGTCCTCCGAGAGGTCAGCAACACTCCGCTCATCTTGCTGACCACCGCTGCTCCGTCTCGCGCCAGTGCCGGAGGCCAGGCGCTCCAGCAGGTCACTGGCACCAAGAAGCCGATTCATGCGGTGATCGAGATGCTCGAGCCTTCGGGATTGGAGGACCTGCAAGCCATCTACGAGGGAAGCCACGGATGAGCGTGTGGCCGACCTGCGCTGTGGCGATCGTTATACTCATCGAGTATGACTGGACGCGTGGGCGCGAAGGGGCAGGTCGTCATCCCCAAGTCGCTTCGGGATCAGATGAACCTCCATCCTGGTGATGAGGTCGACTTCGAGTTGAGGGATGGGCAGATAGTGCTCAGGGCTTCGCGTCTGCCCGCCGCCCTGGGTGGCCGGTTCGCGGGAAGCGGCATGGCGGGCCGGCTACTCAAAGATCGAGGACGGGAGCCTCGATGAGCGTCTGCCTGGATTCCTGGGCGGTCCTGGCGTGGCTCGACGGCGAGGAACCCGCCCTCTCCCGCGTGAATGATCTGATTGGCTCGCGGCCGGTTATCAGCTGGATCAATCTTGTCGAGGTGTACTACCGCTTGGAGCGCGACCACGGCCGCGAGGTCGCCGATGAGACGCTGGGCGCGCTTCGGGCCAGCCTCGCCCCAGACCTGCCGGGCACTGCCCGGATGGTTGAGGCGGCCCGGCTGAAGGCCGGCGCCCTGATCGTCCTCGGCGACTGCTTCGCCGCCGCAACAGCCGCCGCTCACGCCCTCGTCCTACTGACCGGCGACCCGGAGCTCATTGAGCTTCCTGACGCTCCCTGCGCTATCGAAGACCTCCGCCCCGCCTAGAAGATCAACCGAATCGTCAGAGAGGTAGGTAGGTAAGTAGGTTCGGGCGCGTGCGTGCGCGTGGAGGTGGCGGGAATTGAACCCGCGTCCTTCGGGTTCTCAGCGGGACTTCTCCGAGCGCAGCCAGCGGAAGGTCTCGGGCCCCGTCCCACCACTGGCACCGTGGCGAGGCCCTAGCCGACGAAAATGTCCCCACCGGCCCGTCGGCCGAACCGGTTGGGTAAGCCCCACTTGATGTCGCCTGGAACCGGTCCGCAGGGCTGGGACCGGGCAGACGTCGCTACTTAATTAAGCAGCGAGTTGCAGATTGGAATCGGCAATTGTATTGGTTTCCGGCTCTTTAACGTGGCTCCGGAGACCACGGCTCGCTTCTCCCGCCTCGACGACCAAAGTCGAAGCCAGTCACCCCCTTGTCAAGGTACAGCTTGCCTACTCTACCCGGTCAGGCCCGTTCACCTGCCCCGCACCGCTGCCCTGACCTCTCGGGCGGCGTCCCGCTCGGCATCCCTGGCCGCCAGGGCGTGGCGCTTGTCGTAGGTGTGGCGCCCTCGAGCCAGGGCCAGCTCGACCTTGGCCCTGCCGTCCTTGAAGTACATGGACAGAGGCACCAGGGTGAGCGACTGCTGCTGGGACCGGCCCAGCAGCTCGTCGATCTGGCGGCGGTGGAGGAGCAGCTTGCGGGGGCGCTCGGGCTCATAGGTGCCAAAGCCCTGAGCGAAGGCATAGGGGGCGATGTGAACCCCGTGCAGCCAGACCTCCCCTTCGTCCACCCGGGCGTAGGATTCCCGCAACTGCACCGCCCCGGCCCGCAGGGACTTCACCTCCCCACCGACGAGGGCAATGCCGCATTCGACGGTCTCCAGGACCTCGTAGTCATGGCGGGCTCGCCGGTTCTGGGCGATCCGGCGGTAACGGTCTCCATCGGCGTTGCCGGGCCCTGGGCGGGAGCGTGACTTGCCCTTGCCGGCCATACCGACCAGGCTACGCCGTGGCGTCGGAGCTACCACCGAGCCGTCGAAGCTCAAGCAGCAGCGCAACCTCACGCCAGTGATGCTCACCCTCACGCCCGGTACCCACGCCCGCCTGGTCGGGCACTGCCTCGACGGTCTGCCCGACGAAGCCTGCGGGCTGCTGGCGGGCGGCCCGGCCACCGATCATGCCAGCAGGTGCTACCCGACCCGCAACCAGGCGGCCTCGGCTCGTCTGTACGAGGTCCACCCCCTCGATCATCTCAAGGCGGACCGGGATGCCGAGTCCCGGGGGCTGGAAATCATTGGCGTCTTTCACTCCCACACTCACACCGATGCCTATCCCTCGGCCACCGATGTGGCCCAGGCCCCCGACCCGAGCTGGCACTACGTCCTGGTGTCGCTCAAGGACGAACCGGTCGTCCGCTCGTACCGGATCACGGACGGCAACATCACCGAGGAGCCGGTTGCGCTGTCAGGCGAGTAGAATAATGATCGAATAGGTCAACAATCCCGCTCCTACTCCAAGGACAGGGCCAAGCCCAGGAGGCGCCGTGACCGCTGAAGTCCGACTGCCCACCGTCCTTCGCCAACATGCCGGACGTCAGTCGGTGGTGCGAGCCGATGGAGCCACCGTTGGCGAGGTGCTGGAAGAACTGATCAGTGCCCATCCTGGACTGTCCGGACAAGTGCTGGGGGCCGACGGCAAGACGCTGCATCGCTTCGTGAACGTGTACCTCAACGATGACGACGTCCGTTACCTGGAGCGCCTCGACACCAAGGTCTCCGACGACGATGTCATCTCCATCCTCCCGGCGGTAGCCGGGGGCGCCGACTGACCGACCGGCCTGACTGACTGCTCGTGACCTCTTACGCCAGCGTGCTGGACCTGGTGGGCAATACCCCCATGGTCGAGGTCAGCTCTCTCAGCCCCGAGCCAGATGTCCGTATCCTGCTCAAGCTGGAGTGGTTCAACCCGGCGGGCTCGGTCAAGGACCGGATCGCCCTGGCCATGGTGGAAGCAGCTGAGAAGGACGGGCTCCTGGCCCCCGGACAGATCCTCATTGAGCCATCCTCGGGCAACACCGGCATCGGACTGGCCATGGTGTGCCGCCTCAAGGGCTACCCGCTCAAGATCGTCATGCCCACCAACGTGTCGGTCGAGCGCCGCCAACTGCTCGAGGTGTGGGGCGCCGAGATCATCGACTCTCCCGGCGACGAGGGGTCGAACGGGGCGGTGCGCCTGGCCCAGGAGCTGGCTGGCCAGCATCCGGAGTGGGCCCTGCTCCATCAGTACGCCAACCCGGCCAACCCCAGGGTTCATTACGAGGGGACCGGTCCAGAGATCTGGCGTGACTGCCCGGAGGTGACCCATTTCGTGGCCGGCCTGGGTACCAGCGGCACCCTGGTGGGGGTGGGCCGGTTCCTCAAGGAGCGCAACCCGGCGGTGCAGGTATGGGCCATCGAGCCCCCCTCGGGGGAGACGGTGGACGGACTGCGCAGCCTTGAGGACGGCTACATCCCGCCCATCTTCTCCGACAACGGGGGCGCCGACCTGCTGGACCGCAAGACCATCATCGGCCCCAGGGAGTCCATCGAGTGGACCCGCCGGCTCATCGACGCCGGCATCTTCGCCGGCATCTCCTCCGGCGCGGTAATGGCCGGAGCGGTCCGATGCGCCCGGCGGGTCAAGCAAGGCGTGATAGTGGGCGTAGCACCGGACGGCGGGTGGAAGTATCTTTCGAGCGGAGCCTGGACCGGCGACATCGAGGACGTGACCGAGCGGGCCCGGCACACGATCTACTTCTAGGGTCCTTTTCCGACCCTCTATCCTCAGCGACCTAGCCTCAGCGACCTAGCCTCAGCGACCTAGCCTCAGCGACATGGACGATCGCCCCATCGGCGTCTTCGACAGTGGTTTCGGCGGCCTCACCGTGGCCCGGGCGCTGATCGACCTCCTCCCGGCTGAGGAGCTTGTCTACCTGGGAGACACCGGCCGCTATCCGTACGGGCCGCGTTCGCTGGAGGAGGTGCGGGCCTTCTCCCGCCAGATTGCCCGGCGGCTGGTGGAGATCCACGACGTCAAGATGGTGGTGGTGGCCTGCAACAACGCCTCGGCGGCCGCCCTCGACCTGCTTCGCTTCGAGCTGGAGGTGCCGGTGCTGGGCGTCATCGACCCTGGGCTGCGGGCCGCGGTACGGGTCACCACCAACTCCCGGGTCGGCGTCATCGCCACCGAGGGGACCATCGCCTCGGGTGCCTATCAGCGGGCGGTGCTGGCCCTGCGGGTGCCGGTCAAGCTGTGTTGCTCGGCCTGTCCCGGCCTGGTGGAGCTGGTGGAGCGGGGAGAGACGGACAGCGAAGCGGCCCATGCCCTGGTCGAGCGGCTGCTGGCCCCCCAGCGGATGGCGGAGGTCGACACCTTGTTGTTGGGGTGCACTCACTACCCGTTCCTGGCCCGCACCATCGGCGAGGTGATGGGGCGGGAGGTGGTGTTGGTGTCCTCGGCCGAGGAGACCGCCTTCGAGGTGCGCTCGATCCTGGACGAGACCGGCCTGGGCCGGCGAAGTCCGGCCAAGGGTGCCCACCGCTTCGTCTCGTCGGGTGACATCGCCTGGTTCGAGGACATGGGGACCCGGCTGCTGGGCCTGGAGCTGGGCCAGGTGGAGCAGGTCAGCTGGGACGCGCCGGCACCGGGGGATGCCGGGCCGGCAGCCAGGGAGGCGGCGCCGCCAGCCGCGTCACCAACCGCGTCGCCCGCGGTGTCGCTGGCGGGGGAGGCCTACCGGTGGGACTGAGCCTCACCGTGCTGGGTTGCGACGGGGGTTACCCGGCACCGGGTGGGGCAGCCAGCGGTTACCTGGTGCGGGGAGCCGGCACCACCCTGTGGCTGGACGCCGGTCCCGGGACATTGGCCAACCTGCAGCGCCACGTGAGACTGGACGATCTGGACGCGGTGGTGCTGAGCCACGAGCACCCCGACCACCGAAGCGATGTGGAGGGACTGGCGGTGGCCCTCTCTCTGACTGGGTACCGGCGGGGGCTCCGGCCGGGCGGAGCCGACCCCGATGAGCGACCGACCCTCCCCGTCTATGCCCCGGCCGGCCTGGCCGGGCAGATGTACCACGACGGTTCCCCGGCTCTGGCTTGGCACGAGGTGGCCGATGGCGATCGAATCAGGGTCGGCCGCCTGGGCCTGGCCTTCTCTCGCACCGACCACGGGCCGCCCACCCTGGCGGTGCGGGTCGACGGCGACGGTGCTTGCCTCGGCTACTCGGCCGACTCGGGGCCAGGCTGGTCACTGGAGGCTCTCGGCACCGGATTGGACCTCGCCCTGTGCGAAGCTACCTACTGTGCCCGCGACGAGGGAAGGAATCAGCACATGAGTGCTCGCCAGGCGGCCACCTCGGCCGTCGACGCTGGGGCCCGCCACCTGGTGGTGACCCATCGATGGCCCACGGTCTCCCCTGAGGAGATCTTCGAGGAGGCCAGCGCAGTCTGGGGTCGTCCGGTGGACCAGGCCCGTGTGGGGACGACATGGGAGGTGGCCGCTCGGGCAAGCGACCCCGCCGAGGCACCGCCGTCACCTGGCACTGGGACTGATCGGGTGGCCGGAGACGGCCTTACCGGTCCGGCGATCGGCAGCGGGCTGTGAGGGCTGACGGCCGCGACGTCATCGATCTGCGGCCGGCGTCGATCCAGCGGGATTTCACCGAGCTGGCTCCGGGCTCGGTGCTGGTGACCATGGGACGGACCAAGGTCCTGTGCACCGCTTCGGTCGAGGACCGGGTCCCGCCATGGTTGCGCGGTGGCGGCAAGGGCTGGGTGACCGCCGAGTACTCCATGCTGCCGGGCTCCACTGCGGAGCGGGTCAGCCGAGAAGCGACCAAGGGGCGCCAGTCGGGACGGACCCAGGAGATACAGCGCCTCATCGGCCGGGCCCTGCGCTCGGTGTGCGACCTCGAGGCCATGGGTGAGATGCAGGTGGTGCTGGACTGTGACGTCCTCCAAGCCGACGGGGGCACCCGCACGGCCGCCATCTGCGGGGCCTATGTGGCACTGCACGACGCATTCACCCGCTTGGGCCAGGGGGGCAGGCTGGATGTGCAGCCGCTGTCCGAGGCGTGCGCGGCAGTCTCGGTGGGGGTGGTCGAAGGCGTGTCTCTACTTGACCTTGACTACTCCGAGGACGCTCGGGCCGACGTGGACATGAACGTGGTGATGACTGGATCTGGACGTTTTGTAGAGGTACAGGGTACGGCGGAGGGGGCTCCCTTCGCCCGGGACGAGCTGGACATGCTGTTGGACCTGGCCGAGCACGGCATTGCCCAGCTCCTCGATCTCCAGGCCGAGGTGCTGGCCGAGGAGCCTGCGCCCCGACGTGCTCCTGGCGAAAAGGCGCCTGACCCGGCTCCCGATCCGCGCCCACCACCGGCCGGATCCGGCGACGAGCCGGCGCCGGAAGCCCCCGCCTGGCGGCCACCTTGGACGGGATCCTCTGAGCGACCGCCCCCTGTCCCTTGACGGCTGAACCTTGACGGTTGAGCGGCTCCGTCTGGTCCTGGCCACGGCCAACCCCGACAAGGCGGCCGAAATCACCCAGATGCTCTCGGGGATCCTTTCCGGAGTGGAGCTGGCGCCCCGGCCGGAGTGGGTCCCGGAGGTGGCGGAGACGGGAACAACGCTGGAGGCCAATGCCGCCCTCAAGGCTCTGGCCCTGGTGGCTGCCACCGGGGAGGCGGCGCTGGCCGACGACACCGGCCTGGAGGTAGTGGCCCTGGGGGGAGGACCGGGGGCCTGGTCAGCTCGCTTCGCCGGACCGGGGGCCACCTACGCCGATAACGTGACCAAGCTGCTGGCGGAGTTGGAGGGGGTCGGCGACCGGAGTGCCCGATTTCGCACAGTTGCTCTGGTCGCCTTCCCTGACGGGCATCAACTTCAAGCTGACGGTCAGGTGGAGGGTTGTATTAGTGCGGCGCCCCGGGGCGCTGGCGGATTTGGCTACGACCCGGTTTTCGTGCCCGAGGGTGGTGGCGGACGGACCTTCGCCGAGATGACGCCGAGCGAGAAGAATGGGCTGTCGCACCGAGGACGTGCCTTTAGGGCGCTGGCCATGGTTCTGAAGGGCTCCAGTGCCGGCCAGGCCACCGCCATTCGCAGCCCCGGCGCCCACGCCAACGGGGAAGGACACAGGCCGCCGGCCAGTGCCGCGCCCTCGTCCCCGGCGCCCGTCACCCCCGCTCCGTCCACCACGGAGTCTCCAACGACCACCTGACCGTCTCGTTCGCCTAAATGGACCAAGGTCCCTGCCGCCCGAGGCAGCAGCCTTGGTCGTCGGGGCCCTGGGGTCAGGCGCCCTGGTTGCTGCTCCTGGGACGCGCCGGGCAAAGTAGCTTGGTTGGATCAGCCGTCCGGGCTTTCTTCAGGTGACACGTCACTGTGCGATATCCCTATCCGAGCTGGACTGGCGGTTCACCGGTTCGGGTGGGCCGGGCGGTCAGCATGCCAATACGGCCAACACCCGCGTCGAGATTCGCTTCGACATCGCCAACTCGCCATCGCTCGGTCCACGCCAACGGGCACGTCTGTTGGAACGTCTGGGTCCTGCGGTGCGGGTGGTCGTCTCCGACGAGCGTTCGCAGGCCCGTAACCGCCAGCTTGCCTTGGAGCGACTGGCTGGTCGCCTGGCCATGGGGCTACAGGTCGAGCGGCAGCGGCGCCCCACCACCGCTACCCGTGGTTCCAAGATCCGCCGCCTCGATTCCAAGCGCCGCCAGGGTGACCGTAAGCGCCAGCGCAGCGCGGGACCGGACGACTATTGACGGTGGTTGCGGCCGACTTGTCGGCCGGCCACCGACACAGGAAGGCCGGTTCTCCGGACCTGGGCGGCCGTGTCGGGAGGGGCGATGGGACAGATCAGCGATGTTCGCCCCACCTTGAAGGTGACCACCTGGCCGGGTTCGGCCACGCCCACCCGGATGAATCCTGGTGTGTGTTCCAAGGCAGTCACCAGGGCTTCGCCGGTGGTATGCCAGGCATCTTGAGTGACGTCATAGAAACCTACGTGGACGGCCACGTAGCCGATTGAGTATCGGGCTACGAACCTGCTCCACAGGCAGGAGTTGACTGGCACGCCGGCGATAGCAGTCAGTTGAAGTACGTCCGCCTGAATCGTCGGCGTGGCGAACGGGGAGTAGCCATCCAGAATCCGGAGGGGATGGCCCACCGCCTCGAAGCCATAGGTCGAGTTGTAACCATCCTGGGGTCCGAACGGGGGAAGGTCGAGAACGACCGACTGAGTGGGTACCGCTGCGAGCGTCGGCGGGATCGGGTTGTACCCGTAAAAGCCGGCAGGCAGCTCCACCAGGATGCCTACCAGGGCGATGACCGCGACCGCCAGGCGCAGAAGATGTGGGCGGATGGCCTGGATGCCCAGGGCGGCCAGGATGGCCAGGATCACCCCAGCGGCGATGTCGATACGGCCCGGCACTCGGATGAAGCCCAGGGGGGGCAGGGCTCGGGAGAGGTGCTGGATCATCGGGTGCCGTGTGAGACTGGGACCGATCGCCAGGAAGGCGATTACTGCCAGTCCAGCCAACAAACCGGAGACCAGAAGGCGTCTGCCCCGGCGCAACAGAGTTCCCGCCACTCCCAGGACGCCCAACGCCACGATGACCACGCCGGGATAGATGTAGCGCTCCCCCTGGGTCGGTACGTTGTGGGACAGGAGGTTTCTCAGACCCGGAGCGAAAGCGGCGGCCATAGAGGCGGAATGGCCGCCGGCGGTGGTGCTCGGGCCCAGAACGTAGATGACGTCGACGGCAGCTATGGCTGCGGTCCCGCCCACCAGGACGGCAACCGGCCAGGCCAGGGTGCGAAGGTGGCTTGGGGACACTCCGGGGGCCCGCAAGATCACCCAGCCGACCAGGAGGAAGGCGGCGTACACAGCCAACTGGAGCTCAGCCGACGCCATGATGGAGATGAAGGTGCCAACCGCGCCCCACGCCGCCAGCTTGGACTGCGGCCCCCGACGCCGCAGGGCCAACTCGGCGCAGAGGAGCAGCAGGGGCAATAGAGGAGCCAGGAGAGCGTTGATGTGCCCGGTGCCCTGGAGAATGCGGAACGGTTCGAACGTGTATGCAAAGCCGGCCACCGCCCCGGCCACCGGCGACAGTCTCAGGGAGCGGGCCAGACCGTACATGGCAGCCGCACAGGCCGGAAAGGCCAACAGCACCAAAATGTTGTAAGCGGCCACCGGGCCGGCCAGCACGTCGACGGGCACGGAGACCAGGACCAGCGGCCAGCCGAACGGTTGGGGGAGTTGATGGCCGAGCCCGGCGAACTGATAGGGATCGGTCCAGGGGACGTGGGAGAAGTTGCCAAGCGAATGAGCCCACAGCCAGAGGTAATAGGCAGCCTGGAGATGGTCGCCGTAGGGGGGAGCGCCTGGGGCGTAGTGACCCGCGATGAAGCCACCCGACCAGGCCAGGGAGGACGGCTTGATGACGAGGATGGCCCCGGCAATTACCAACCCTAAGTAGCCGAGGAAAGCCAGACGGCGGACCAGGGGCTGGATGCCAAGGCGATCCGGCTCAGACTTGACGCCAGGGTCCGCCGCCGGAGCCGTTCTTGGCGCCCCTTTCGCCTCGACTGTCCCACCCCGGGCCGTCACTTAGGAACCAGGTAGAGAGTCAGGCGGCCAACCTGTTGGGAAGTCATTCCCGAGCTGTGACTGCTCAGGTAGGGCCCGAGGCCGGGATACAGGAATCTCCGGGTCACCAGCGGGTCGACCAGGATCGCACTTACCGGCCCAGACAATGCCCGGGCGTCAATGACCGACCGCTGCGGCAGGTAGGCGGCCTCGACGTTGGAGTAGCCAGCCACGGCAACAATCCCGACAGGCGCGGAGTGTCGACTGATGATCTGTGCGGCGGCTGAGTAGTCGGACGGTGCCAGGCTGGCTACGGTGGCACTGAGTCGTCCGGCCAGGACGGCAAATGGCAGGGCCAAGAGCCCAACTCCCCCCAGGCTGGCGGCAGCCAACCTCTCCTTGCCTGCCACCCGGTGCAAGGCTTGGGCCCGCCGGAGCAACTCGAGCAATCCCATGGCCGCCAACACGGCCAGGGGTGCCTGGTACAGGTAGTAGTAGTGGGGGAGGGCGAAGCCCACCAGGAACGACAGATAAGCCCAGGGCACCACGGCCGCCGCCAAGAGATAGAGATGGACCAGACGGTGCCCCAGGAACAAGGCAGCCAGTATGGCCAAGGCACCTGCCACCGTGGCCGTCATACCGTAATTCTGAGTCTGCCAGTAAAGGTGGGCCCACCACGGAGGATGGTGATAGAAGACGCCCGCCAGGATAACTGGCTGGCCGGCGGCGCCATGGGCGGACTGGAAGCGCCACATGTACCGGATGGTGTTGACCGCTTGGGCTGGTCCGGCCGGGAGGTAAGTGGCCATGCCGGTAGCGGCGGCGACCAACAACACCGCGAAGCCTTGAGCCACCCCACGAACCCAGCGCCCGGTGGCCACCATCCCAGCTACGCCGGCCACCACGATCACCGGAAGGACCAGGATCCCAGGGGCTTTGCTGGCTGTCGCCAGGCCCACCGCGGCACCGGCGCCCAATGCCCACCGCCATCCTCCCGAGGTGGCCCACCGCCAGCCCAGGGTGACAGCCACCATCATGAACAGGGCGGCGAACACGTCGAGCATCCCATATCGGTCGAGGTCGGCCACGTCGAGCTGGTAGCCAACGAACCAGCCGGCGTGGGGCACCAGCAGCCACAGGGCGAGGGCGCCCAGCGCGGCACCCCGGCCGCTCACCCTTCGGGTGAAGTCCCAGACGACCGCGCCGGTGAGCAGCCCAGCCAGGGCTGCCGGTAGCCGGGCAGCTACCCGGCCTGCTCCCATGACCAGTTGGGAAAGACCGATCAGGTCCTTGGCCAGGAAGGGGTGCTCCTGGTTGGCCGCGAAATGACCGTGGACGTAAGCCAGGCCGACTCGGGCATACAGCAGCTCGTCGATGTTCCAGGTCGCTGTTCCGAGATGCCACAAGGCAATGAACATCCCCAGGGACGCCACAACACCCAGCAGCAGCCAATAGCTGAGCGACGGCGCCTGGTGACTGGCCTCCCGCCGGTCCTCGGCTACTCGCCGCCCAGCTGTGGCGACCACCGCCGCAGCGTACCTGGGCTCTCGGAACCACGGTGGGCAGGCATTGGCTGGCCAAAGCTCTCGGCTTGGGTCAGATCAGGTATAGGTGACGGTGGTGGCGCCGGTGGCGAAGACGTAGGTGATGGAGCCGTGCTGGAAGTTGTTGAACCGTCCCCGGCCGTCGGGAGTGGCTGCCTCGTTACTGATCGGGTAGCCGAGTGGGCTGCGTTCGAAACCTAAAGCGGCCCAGTGGGCGAAGATGGCCCCGTGCACGCTCCATGCACCGGTTGCCGGGCTCCAGTAGATGGCGCCGTCCTGGAAGAAGTTGTACCGCCCCTGGCCGTCGGGAGTCCCCGACTCGTCAGAGCGGGGATAGCCGTTGGGTCCCAGCTCGAAACCCAAAGCGGCCCAGCGGGCGAAGATGGCCCCGTGCACGCTCCAAGCACCGGTTGCCGGGCTCCAGTAGATGGCGCCGCCCTGGAAGAAGTTGTAGCGCCCCCGGCCGTCGGGAGTCCCTGCCTCGTCGCTGGCTGGAAGGGCCAAGCCGCCAAATGATGGACCGCCCAAGGCCAGGTAGTGGTCCAGGATCGCCCCGTGCACGCTCCACACGCCTGGCCTGCCCGAGTACATCCTGCCGCCCAGAAAGTTCTGGCCAGTTCCGCCGGGGACCGAGTAAGCGGCTCCCACCGTCGCGCCAAGGAACGAGGCTGGGCCGCCGAAGGCGGCATAGTAGCGAGCCTGGATGGCGTCCCAGCCGGGCAGGCACGGAGCGGTGTGATCGGTGGTGTTGTCATCGGTGGCGGTCACTGAGGAGCATGGCAACCACTCGTGTGGAGGCCGGCAGCTGATCTGACGGCAGACCACCGGTCCGCTGCAGGCCACCTGCTGGTTGCACTGCCCATAGCGGAAGACGTTGCAGCTCACTAGGCGGTGGTCGCAGGTGTTGGGGTCGTCGTTGCAGTGGCACTTGTGGTTCCAACAGCCAGAGTTGCAGAAGGGACCGCAGCCATAGGAGCAGGTGCACTCCGCTTGGCAGTCGATGTAGTAGCGCGGGCCTCCCCCGCAGAGGCCGGCATTGTCGGCCTTCCACCACCCTCCGGCAAAAGTGCCGGGCGGGCACTGGTTCACTCCATTGTTGACCGAGCAGCACATGACGCTGTAGCCGGCGCTACAGCTGCTGTCCGGGCCGCACACGGCGGCGTAGGCGCTGACCGGTCGCAGGGCGAACTCGAGCGGCGCGGCTACCAAGGCCGAGCCGACGACCGCCGTTCGGGCCAAAAAACCCCGCCTGCTGGTACGTGTTCCTAGCCACCCGGCGCTGGCCTCGACCATTCGTTGGCTGACCTTGGTCATCCGGCCACTCCGGGACGGACAGTAAGGGCATTGAGCACCTGCTGGGCCTGGCCAATGAGCGAGGGGGCTTGAGCCCGGCTGCCCAGCACCACGTACAAGCAAAAGGCGCGCCCGGACTCCTGGTAGAAGTATTGGGCACCGCTTTGTCCAGGGACGATGCGCTGGAGCCGGCGAGGATCGAAGTCGGCCGCCGACAGCCAAGGTCGCCCTTGGCTGGCGAACAGCGCAGTGTTGGCGGCCGCCGATCCGTGCTCGACCACCACCACCAGTACGTGAGCGGCTCCCATCTTCTCCACCGCCCCGCTGCCAAAGTCGCCCCGCAGCTGAGGAAGTGCGAAGTTGCCGGCGTGGAGGATGGGGTACGTCGCCTCACCCGGAGCGGCAGCTCGACGGTAGAGCCGGACATCGAATCCGGACGGTACGCCTACGTCAAGGCCGTAGCGAGACATTTTCATCGGAGGGCCGCCATGTCGTTCATGACACCCTTGCGCCCGCCGCCACGGCACCTGCAACCAGGGCCGCGCCGACCGCTGCCTGACTGGCGACTGCGGTCCAGTGGCCAGGTCCCTCCAACCGCAGGAGCTGGCGATGCAGGCGACGGAGTGGTTCAGGAGCCTTGACTTGACGAACTGTGCTTATCGGTGCGGCCCGGACCAGGCCGAAGGCGCCTCCGATGAGCGCCCCGGCAAGCGCCGAGCCAGACAGCAGGGAGAGTGCGAAGGCAACGTAGGTGGCGGCCGAGGTCACTATCGTGGCCATCCCAGCACCCAACTGGACTCCGAATCCCGCCCCGTAGACCCAGCCCCGGTACTGACGCAGCCACGCTTCGTCCACCTGGCGGTGGACGGTGGGAAGGCTCAGACGAGAGCTGGTCATGTCGATCCCCGCTCCCAGCAAGGCAACGCCGCCGGCCACTGCCAACCGGACGGCAAGGGGCACCTCAGTCAGGAACATCCCCACTGAACCTAGTGCCGCGCCCACGCCCGCTCCACCAACGACTGAGCCGGCCACGTAGGCCATGGCCGTTAGTGCCCATCGATTGCCGCGAGCCCGCTCCCCGAGCGGGGTGATGCTCGAGAGCATCGACTCTCCTCAGGGCGACCACGTCGATCGTACGGCAGCCACCAGGGCCATCATCACGCCGGCCGCTGGTATCTCCCAGGAGGTAGTCAAGAGTCGACCCGGTCGCTCTCTGGGGGCCCGTAAAGGCTCGGGTGTCCCGGGCCTATGCCTGCTGTCAGCAACTCATGCTCGACCGGGTCGCCGGTTGCCTGGGTCGCCGTACGAGAGTCGGCCAACGCCTGGGCCAAGAGACTGGACACCTGGCGCCAACTGGCGCCCGTGCCTTCGCCCAGTACCCGCCCAGTGTCTCCATGGACGTATATGAAGTAGGGCGCGCCCGGCACCTGGTAGTCATTCCACCCCTGGCTGGAGAGCACCAGTGCGACCCCGTCGCTGCCCTCAGCCCACATGCTTCGCAGCCGAGAAGGGCTCTCCTGGTCGGCGTCCTTGGCCACGACGACCAACCGGGCTCCTCCCGGCACGGCCAGGCTCGGATTGCGGAAGTCTGACCAGAAGTTGGCGCAGGTCTCGCATCCGCTGGACAAGAAGGCCAGCACCGTGTCGCCACCCTCTCGCCCAACCGCCACTCCAATCGCCTCATCCTCCAGCGTCACCCCGACGATGTCATTGGCCCTCGCCCCTTGGATCCGTACTGGCGAGGTCGTGCCTGGCGGAGAGCCGCTGGCGCCACGATCCCTGTCGGTGCCACCGCCCATGTCCAGACCCAGTTGGTGAAGGCCCCGAAGGATATCGGCATGAGAACGCAGGAGCCCCGCCACCAGTACCCCGAGGAGCAGGATGGCCAGGCCCTCGACGATGGCGACTGTCACCATCCGGTGACCTTCCGGGGCCATTGGGCCGGATATCGAAGGTGGCGGTTCACCGGACTGCTCGCATCGAGGGAAGGACATCTAGCACCAGGTACGTGAGCCACCCACCCAGGACGGCGTAGCCAGCCAGAAGACCTGCCTGTCCAGGCGATCGAGCCACCAGGGCGGGTAGACCGCCGGTCGGCTGCGTCGCGGCCAGTCCAGCCGCGGCGGCAAAGACAAGGTTGATCACGATGTGGAGGAGAGTCGGTGGCGTCTCCCCCTTTCCGAAGCAGCCGCAGTTGGTCTCTGGGCCGCCTCGGTAACGAGCGGTCGCCACGAATACGGCATACGCCAGGTAGATAACTGCCACGGCAGTGGCTGCAGTCCATGAGCCCGTGGCCACGGCAGCGGCGGCGAGAGCCACCTCTGCCACCGCAAGGCACGAGACGGCCAACCTGGAGGAAGGAAGGCGGCTGGAGCGCAGAGCCCGCTGTGTCGCTTGGGGGGACCCCAGCTTTGCCACTCCGCTGATGGCCAGTACCGCGGCCGCAGTCAGGAACACTCCACCCCACCACGCCATGGAGTGGCATCCTAAACCCAGTCCAGCTGATGCACCATCAATAGGGTCCCACAGTGCTGGTTGGGGATGCCTCAGGATGGGACGGCAGTCGGGACCTGGTGCGGGCGGGGAGACTCGAACTCCCATCCCTTTCAGGACCGGGACCTAAACCCGGCGCGTCTGCCGCTTCCGCCACGCCCGCCAGCGAGATCGGATTCAGACTAACCGTAGGTCCCCGGCCGCTAGCCTTCCGGTATGGCACGCCCTCCAGCTCTCGACACCTCCGCGCAGAACCAGTCGGGCGGCTCCGACCGTACCCAGGACATCTTCCAGCGGCTGCTCAAGGAGCGCATTGTGTTCCTCGGCACCCAGGTGGACGAGACCTCGGCCAACCTCATCTGCGCTCAGCTGCTCCTGCTGGACGCCGAGGACCGGGATCGGGACATCGCCCTCTACATCAACTCGCCCGGCGGTTCGGTGACCGACGGCTTGGCCATCTACGACACCATGCAGTACGTCACCTGCGACGTGGGGACCATCTGCGTGGGCCTGGCCGCATCCATGGGACAGTTCCTGCTGTGTGCTGGCGCCCCCGGCAAGCGCTACGCCCTTCCCCATTCCCGCATCCTCATGCACCAGCCATCGGGACAGATGCAGGGCATGGCGTCGGACATCGCCATCCAGGCCGAGCAGATCGTGTACCTCAAGCGGATGATGGCCGAGCGGATCTCGTTCCACACCGGCCAGCCGGTAGAGCGGATCGAGACCGACTCGGACCGCGACCGGTGGTTCACCGCCGAGGAGGCGTGTGAGTACGGCTTCATCGACCGGGTGATCGACCGCTCGACGGCGGCCCGCATAGAGACCTGATCCTCCACTTGTGTGCGTGGGGTCCCACATAGAGACGCAATCAACACAAGTTCGATTCGACCGACTGGCCAGCGCCAGCACGGACCCCGACGAGTCTCCCCGTCCATAACCAGGGGCAGTCGGGCGGTCAGGGCTAACATGGTCGAGACGTGCGGACGGCCAGGGGGAGACGACATGCGCAGCGCCCGCCAGGGTACGCCCGGCCTGGCGGACGTTGAGATGACCCTCGCCTCTGGGTCCGAGGACGGCGACCGACCCGCCAAGCGGAGCCACAAGACCCCGCCCATGCGGGTCATCACTCCTGACGTGAGCGTGTGGCGCCGGACCCTCGAGATCTGGCGCTGCCGGGAACTGGTCGTCGGCCTGGTGCGCAAAGAGCTGAAGCTCAAGTACAAGAACAGCGCCCTCGGCTTCATGTGGTCGATGCTCAATCCGGCCATGTATCTCGCGGTGTATTACTTCATCTTTCAGATAGTGCTCGGGAGCGGCATCCCCCTTTTCGCCATCTACCTACTCTGTGGCCTGCTGGTCTGGAACATGTTCTCAGCCGCGGTCACCTCGGCAACCACCGCGGTAGTGAGCAATGCCAGCATCGTCAAAAAGGTCGCTTTTCCGCGGGAGATCCTCGCCCTGGCTTCAGTGGGCGCGGCGCTGGTCTTCTTGTTCCTCCAAGCCATCGTGCTGGTGATCGCTCTCATCGCCTTTCACGTGGCCCCGGCCCTGACCTATCTCCCGCTGCTGGTGCTGGCTCTGGTAGCGGCGGTGATCCTGGCGGCGGCTCTGGGCATATTGCTCTCGGCGGTGAACGTCTATATGCGAGACGTCCAGCACCTCATCGAGTTGGTGATGGTGGCGTGGTTCTGGGCCAACCCGATCGTCTACCCATACCAGTTGATCGCCCCTCGGTTGAGCCAGCACCACCTGCTCTGGCTCTACTTCCTCAACCCGGTTACGCCCATAGTGCTTACCTTCCAAAGGGCCCTGTACGCCAAGGTGAGCCCGGTCAGCACGGTCCACGGCCACAGCCAGGTAGTGAATATCCTGCCGACCTACGGTCCGGAGTGGTACCTGGTCCTCCTGCTCGGGGTCATCGTCGTTTCATCAGCCCTTTTCATCGGGGGACTGGCCATGTTCGGCCGGCTCGAGGGCAATTTCGCCGAGGAATTGTGAGCCAGTTGGCCCCGGTCATAGAAGTGGAAGGGGTGTCCAAGCGATTTCGCCTGTACCACGAGAAGTATACGTCGCTCAAGGAGCGGGTCATCCATCTCGGGCACACCCCTTACGAGGAGTTCTGGGCCCTACGGGACATCTCGATGGTGGTCAGGGAAGGAGAGACCGTCGGCTTGTTGGGCCACAATGGCTCGGGCAAGTCCACCCTGCTCAACTGCATCGCCGCCATTCTCCAGCCAACCAGCGGCCGCATCGTGGTGCGGGGCCAGCTGGCGGCCATGCTGGAGCTGGGATCAGGGTTCCATCCCGAGCTGAGCGGTAGGGACAACATCTACCTCAATGCCTCCCTCCTGGGCATGGCCCGGCGGGAGATCGACAAGCGCTTCGAGGCCATCGTCGCCTTCGCCGAGCTGGAGCCGTTCATCGACAACCAGGTCAAGTACTACTCGTCGGGCATGTACACGCGTCTGGGCTTCGCCGTGGCGGTGAACATGGAGCCCGACATCCTGCTGGTCGACGAGGTTCTGGCTGTCGGAGATGAGAACTTCCAGCGCAAGTGCATCGAAAGGGTGAGGCGCTTCCAGGATGAGGGCCGCACCATCGTGGTCGTCTCTCATGCGCCGGACCTGGTCCGACAGATTTGCAAGCGAGCCTACGTACTGCACCACGGGCATCTGGTGGCGGAGGGCCCTCCCGGCGAGGCCATCCGGGCTTACCGTGAGCACCTTCGGGCGCTGGGGGAGGAGGTCCCCGACGAGCTGACAGCGGACGCTGTTCCCCCGGAGCCGGGTGGTCCTGTCCTGGCCGCCCAAGCTGATGGGGGTGCCGGGGTGGTATCTGTGCCAACCAACGAGCTGGCCCTGCCCAAGCCGCTGGTGCGCATTACCGGGGTGGGCCTCGAGCATCCAGGAGCCGGCAGCCGACCCTACCTCCTGCCCAATGAGCCCCTGGTGGTGCGGGTCGGTTACGAGACGACAGAGCCTGTGGACGACGTGGTGTTCGGCATTGCCATCCATGACGTGCGGGGCGAGCTGGTTTTCGGCGCCAACACCGAGGTACTGGAGGCGCCGGTCGGCGTGATCGAAGGCAGCGGCGAGGTGGCATTCTCCTTCGAGGGCATCCCCCTTCTGGACGGCACCTACGACCTGATCATCGGTGTCCATCGCCATGCCGAGGGGCCCGTCTACGACTGGCGGGAGGCCCAGGACCACTTCGAGGTGATGAATCCCGCACGCACCGTGGGCCTGGTGGCCTTGCCGCTTCGGATAGAGGTGCACCAAGCTTCGGGTGGCGAGCGGGTGGCCGGTTGACTGCCACTGACCCGGATAGCGCCGGCTTCCTCTCCGGGGTCATGGCCGAGATCGACCAGGAGGTCCGGCGTCGCCGGGCGGCCGGCGAGTTCCCCCCCAGCTTTGAGCGTCGCCTCGACCTGCTCTTTTCTCGGTTCACCCCGGTGGGGGCCAAGACCGGCCACTTCCAGGAGGCGTTGATGCTGGCTGACCGGGCCGCCTACGTGGACATCGACGTGCCGACGCGCTCCAACATGGTGGGCGTCGGTCTGCTCAAGCGGGTGCTGCGCCCATTGCTGGCCTGGTACTTCAACTATGTGGTGCAGCAGCTGGTCCGCTTCGACTCGGCTGTCGTGCGGGTGCTGCACATGTTCGACGAACGCCTGGATGAGCTGGAGCAGGAAGCCAGGGCTCGCCGTCCCGACCCTCTGGTCGAAGAGGACAGGTTGACCCCTGCCGAGCTGCGGGCCACCCTGGAGCCACTGGCGCCATCCGCCGCGGGTACGCCGCTGCCTGGCCCGGAGGCCGAGGTGGGGGAGTGGGCCGCCCTGGTTCGTCGCTGCCTGGGGCAGACCAACGGACGGGTGTTGCACGCCGAGTGCGCCAGCGGCGGCCTGTTGGCGGCGCTGGCGGCGGACGGCCTGGATGCCTATGGAGTCGACTCCAGGGCCCACCTGTTGGACTTGCCGTCGGTACAGGGCCTCGACGTGCGTCGAGAGGATGTCCTCGAGCACCTGGCGGCGGTGGCCGAGGGCTCGCTCGCCGGTCTGGTGCTCTCGGGATGCGTGGACCACCTTCCCGTCCGAGAGCAGCGGGGCCTGGCTGACCTGGCCGCCAGCCGCCTGGGCCCCGGCGGGGTCCTGGCGGTGGTGGGCAAGACTCCCAACGCCTGGGCCAGGGGCGCCCCCGTGGTCGAGACCGATCTGGCACCCGGCCGACCGCTGCACCCCGATACTTGGGCCTACCTGCTCGAACGGCGGGGATTTGGCGACATCGAGGTGCACCACGGCCAGCGGGAGGCTGGGCTCAGTCTGTCCCAGGACGCCGACCCGGCGGCGGCGGTCCTCAATGCCAACCTGGCCCGGATAGAAGATGCGCTGTTCGGACCAGCCACCTTCGCGGTGGTCGGTGCTCGCCACCATTGAGACTCAGGGCCATTGAGACCCAGGAACATTGAGCGCCATTCGGGCCATCCACCAGTTCATTCCGTCGCTGGCCCCCCGGGACGCCATTGGTTCCCATACCCTGGCCGTCCAGGCGCTGCTGGGCGAGATGGGCTTCGACTCCGAGCTCTTCGCTGACGAGGTCAAACCCGGCATGCAGAGCTGCGCGCAGTCCTACGCTCGCTATCGGCGACGCCCCTGTCGAAGTGACACCTGGCTGCTCTACCAGAGCTCCATAGCCAGCCCCATCGCCTCCTTCCTGGCTGAGCGGGAGGAGCCCAAGCTGGTCAACTACCACAACATCACCCCGGCTTGGTTACTCGAGGGATGGGACCCGTTCGTCGGCGAGGCGGTGACCAATGGGCGACGACAATTGCACCTCCTGGCTCCGGGGGTGCGCGCCGCCATCGCCGTGTCCCGGTTCAACCAGCAGGAGCTGGTGGCGGCCGGCTACCGAATGACCAGCGTCGTGCCACCGCTGGTCGACTTGGAGGCGTTCGACCGCGGCGTTGAGCCCACAACCCTCGGCCAGCTCCAACGGGCCAAGGAGGCGGGCGGAGCCAACTTGGTCTTCGTGGGCCGAATCGCGCCCAACAAGGCTCAGCACGACCTGATCAAGGTCCTGTTCGCCTACCGAAGGGCCTATGACCCCCTGGCTCAGCTCTATCTGGTGGGCGGATCGTTCTCCGACGCCTACTTGGACGCCCTGCACCGTTTCGCGGCCTGCCTGGGGGTCGCGGAAGCGGTCCACCTCACCGGGTCGGTGACATCGGGAGAATTGGCCGCCCACTATCAGGCCGCTGACGTGTTCGTGTGCTGCTCGGACCACGAGGGTTTCTGCGTGCCACTGCTGGAGGCCATGTACCACCGGGTGCCGGTCGTGGCCTACGCCGCCGCCGCGGTGCCCGAGACGGTGGGCCCGGCCGGCCTGCTTTTGGACTCCAAGGATCCCGTCCGCATGGCCACCGCCATCCATCGGGTGAGGCAGGATCACTCGCTGCGCCAGGCGCTGGTGGTCGCCGGGCAAGCTCACCTGGCCGACTTCCGTCTGGAACGTACCCGGGTCCGCTTCGCGGCGGCGGTACGAGCGGCCGTGGAACGCAGCTGAGTTGGGCGGGATCCACCAGTTCGTCCCCGCTCTCCTGCCCGGAGACGCCATTGGCGGCCACGTACTCGAAGTTCGCGACCTGCTCAGGAGCCTAGGCGTGGGCTCGGACATCTACGTCGAGACCATTGACCTGGGCTTGGCTCCGCAGGAGGCTCGCCACTTCAGCCAGTATCCCAAGCTGCGCGCTCCGGGTGACGTCTTAATATACCACCTGGCCATAGCTTCCGAGCTGGCTGAGTTCCTCTACGGCCAGCCTGAGCCGTTGGTGGTGGATTACCACAACATCACCCCGCCCTGTTTCTTCAAGGGCTGGGATGGGAGGGGACCAACCGATCAAGCCTGGGCGCTGGCCCACGCGGCCAGGCTGGCCGACAAGGCCGTCCTGGCTGTGACCCACTCGGTCTTCAGCCAGGCCGAGCTGGTGTCGATGGGGTACGGGAAGACCACGGTGGTGCCCATCCTGGTCGATCTGGCTTCCTTTGACGCCCAAGTGGACGAGGGGGCGCTGGCTGGCTTGCGTCAATCCAAGGCCGCGGGAGGCGCCGACCTGCTCTGTGTGGGCCGGTTCGCCCCCAACAAGGCCCAGCACGACGTGGTCAAGGCCTTCCTTGCCTACCGGTGCCTTTATGACCCCAAGGCGCGCCTGCACCTGGTGGGCAGGCCCCAGTCGCGCCTTTATGGGGCTGCTGTGCGTGGCTACGTCGACAACTTGGGCTTGTCGGCGGCGGTGAACCTGGCCGAGGGGGTAACCCAGGCCGAGCTGGCCGCGTATTATCAGAGCGCCGACGTCCTGGTCAGCTGCTCGGACCACGAGGGTTTCTGCGTGCCCTTGCTGGAGGCCATGCACCAAGGCGTGCCGGTTATCGCCTACCGGGCGGCGGCCGTCCCTGAGACGCTGGGCTCGGCCGGCCTGCTGTTGGAGACCAAGGCGCCCCTGGTGGTGGCGGCGGCCATCGACCGGGTGGTGCGAGACGGCGAGCTGCGGTCCTTCCTGGTGGCTGCTGGTCGCTCCCGTCTCGAGGCCTACTCGGCTGAGCGGGTGCGGGGCTGCCTGCTCGATGCCTTGTCCCCTTTCCTGGCCGATGACGGGGCATGAAGATCGCCTTCGTGGTTCCCCGCTTCGGCCCGGCGATCATTGGCGGAGCCGAGACCGGCGCCCGGATGCTGGCCCAGCGACTGGTCTCCCAACTCGGTTGGTCGGTCGAGGTGTTCACCACCTGTGCCCATGACCTGCTGACCTGGCGGGACGAGGACCCTCCGGGCGACTCCCACGACCAAGGCGTAGTGGTCCACCGTTACCGGTCACTGGCTGGGCGTCAGACCGGCTTTTATACCTTGTCCGACCGTGCGCTGGCCATCCCCCAGGGGGTCTCTGACGCCGACGCCCAGCGCTGGGTGGATCTCCAAGGCCCGGTGTGCCCCGAGCTGGTCGAGGCCGCGGTGGCCAGCCCGGCCGACCTGGTGGTGTTCTACCCGTACCTGTACTATCCGACCGTCCGGGCCATCGGCGCCGTCTCCGAGCGGGCGGTGCTGCACCCGGCGGCCCACGACGAGCCGGCCCTGCGGTTGGCGGCCTACCGCTCGACCTTCGCCTCTGCTGCTGGCCTTGTCTTCCACACGCTGAGCGAACGCCACCTCGTGCAGCGGCACTTCCCGGTGGCCGGCCGCCACCAGGCCATCATCGGCCTGGGGTTGGACGAGCGAAGCGGCGACACCCCGGCCGACGAGGATGCCCGAGCCGCGGCGGACGTGCTGCACCTGGGTGGCCGCCCCTACCTGTGCTGCCTCGGCCGGGTCGACGACCGCAAGGGCTCGACCCTCTTGGCCACCTTCTTCGCCGCCTACAAGCAGCGGCGCCCCGGTCCGCTGGCCCTGGCCATGGTAGGCCCGATCACGGCCCTGCCTCCTGCGCACCCCGACCTGGTCGTCACCGGCCCAGTGGCTGACGCCACCAAGTGGGCGATCCTGCGTGGGGCCACCGCCCTGGTCTCGCCCTCGCCCCACGAGTCATTCTCCCTGGTGTTGATGGAGGCTTGGAGCGAAAAAAAGCCGGTACTGGTCAACGCCGTCTGCCCACCCACGGTCGAGCATTGCGCCGCCTCGGGCGGGGGCCTCTGGTTTGGCGGCTACCCTGCCTTCGAGGGTGCCGTGGACCGCTTGGTCGGTGACGCTGAGCTCCGCCGGGAACTGGGGGAGCGGGGCCGGCGTTACGTCGACGCCAACTACCGCTGGCCGGTGATCATCGAACGCTACGCCAGCTTCCTGGAGACGGTGGCCCGCTTCGGCGGTCGGTCGGCGAAGGGCGAGTAGCTTGGCCTGGCCCATGCAAGCCGGTATTCGGACGTCGAGAATCCGACGGCAATGGCTGATGGTGGCCGTGATCGCCCTAGCTTTTGCCGTCGTATGGGTGGCTGGCACTTATCACCTGTCGTGGCTGGCTGCCGCTGGTCAGTCGGATTCCGCCTCGGTGGTCCTGGAGGGTCACGCCATGGCCGAGGGCAATGTGCTGCTCCACGGCTGGACGGTCGCAGCCGATTCATTCTGGCTGACCAATGACGCCCTGACTGGCCTCTTTGGCCTGGCCGAGGGTGTCGGTCCGGCACTGCTCCATCAGGTGCCCGTCGCCATCGACGTCGTCCTGGTCGGCCTGGCCACCTGGCTGGCTCGACCCCGAAGCGGTGGGCTGAGGCCGTGGACCGGAGCCGCCTTGGCCTTCGCCATCGTCGGTTTGCCCTCCCTGTTGACCGTCCACCTGCTGCTGCAGGATGCTGGTCACACTGCCACCATCCTCTACTGCCTCCTGGCCTTCGCCTGTTTCATATCCGGGGAGTTCACCAAGAGGTGGCTGCTGGGCGTGGCCGGCTTGGCCGTCGCCGTGTTGGCCGACCCCTTTTCCCTGGTGGTTGGGGTATTGCCCATTGCCGCGGCGGGTGGGTTGTGGGCTGTGTGCGAGCGACGCTGGCAGTCGTTGTCGGTTCCGGTGGCCGGGGCGGCGCTGGCTGTGGCGCTGGCCAAGCTGGGCCGCCTGGCCGTCGAGCGGCTGGGAGGCTTCCACACGTCCGCAGCCCCGCTCCTGGTACCCCCCCATCAGTGGCCGGACAACCTGCGGGGCGGTGCCGTTTTGTTGTGGCACTTGGCCGGTGGCGGGATACCGCCCTCGCCCAGCCCGGCGCGGCTGCTCATCTCGGCCGGTACGTCGCTCGGGGCCGCTCTGGCCGCAGCCGGCTTGGCCATGGGCACCTATGAGCTGGTCCGTGACCTCGTGCAGGGACGCCGCCGGGCAGCAGGCCCCATCGCCGACCGGGGAGCACCAGAGTGGCACCTCGACCACCTCTTGACCGCGGCCGTCTATGCCGACATGGCGGTGTTCGTCGTCCTTGCCCAGTCACCGAGTGCCGGGGATGTGGGCCGTTACCTCATTCCCGCTTTGGTCTACGGGGCGGTGCTGGCCGGGCGCCGGCTCGGCTCCGCTCTGGGCCGATGGCCGGGGCGTCCGGCCCAGGTAGGCCAGGCCACCATCGTGGCCGCCTGTGGCCTGGCCTACCTGGGCGGCTTCGCCGCCGGCCTACGGGGGCCGGTTACCTATGACCCCCCCCAGCAGTTGGCGGAGTGGCTGTCCTCCCAGCATCTTCATCATGGCTGGGGCGGCTACTGGCAGTCGTCGGTCGTCACCGTGGACAGCCGGCAGGCGGTCATCGTGCGGCCTGTCCGGACGGTGAACGGTCGGCTGACGCCATTGATCGGCAACGCCTCGACTGCCTGGTACACCGACCCTGCGAAAGGGGACAGACGATTCGTGGCCTTCAATCCCGGTGAGTACGTCTCTGGCGAGGCCTCGGTGAGCATCGACTCCGCTTCCGCCCAGGCCACCTTCGGCCCCGCCTCTGAGGTCCATCAGGTGGGCCCCTACGAGGTCTTGGTCTGGGATCACCCGCTCGTCTTGCCGAGATCACCGACAGGCTGAAGCGAGAGAGCCACGTTGACTCCTAGAATGCTGCGGTCCCATCGATCGACCGAGGAACCATGAGTCTCAAGCCATACGCCAAGCGCCTGGCCCGGCCTGCCTACCTGCGGGCCCGGCCCCATTTGGCCAGGGCGGCACGACCGTTCACGTCTCGCCTCTACAACCGTATCCGGGACATGTTCGAGGGCCGGCTCAACTCCTTGGACGCTCAGGTAGGGGCCATTCGAAGCGAAGTCGACGGGATACAGCGGTACGTGCCCGTGCTTCTCAATGCCATCGCCAGCCAGAACGCCATTGCCAGGGAGGCCAAGCGGTCAGAGGCAGATCGGACCAGCCGGCTGGCTCAGTCGGAGACCCAGATGGCCAACCGGTTGGCCGAGATCACCAAGGCGGTGATGGAGCGCTTGGAGTTCGTGCGCAAAGAGGTCCTGTTCGAGGTTCATTACGGTGGTCACCAGGCCCGAGAGCTGGCCACCGAGGCCAGGGTGCTCAACCCCGAGAAGCTGGAGGAGGCGGGCAGGTCGATTCGCCTCAACCTCGGATGCGGCCATCTGGCTTTGCCCGGCTACCTCAACGTCGACTCACGGGAGGTCGACGGGGTCGACATCTTGAGCGACGTGCGCCAACTGCCGTTCGAGCCGGGCCACGTGCAAGAGATCTTCTCGGCCCACCTCCTCGAACATTTCCCGGTGGAAGACCTGGCTCGCTCCATTCTTCCCTACTGGGTCTCGCTCCTGGCCCCGGGCGGGCGGTTCGCGGCGGTGGTGCCTGACGCCGAAGCCATGATTAGCGAATATTCGGCCGGCCGCTACTCCTTCGACGACCTGAGGCTGGTCACCTTCGGCGAGCAGGAGTACAAGGGCGATTTCCATTTCAACATGTTCACTCCAGCGTCGCTGAGCGAGCTGCTGGCGACGGCCGGGTTGGTCGACATCAAGGTGGGCGAGACCGGCCGGCGCAACGGGGCCTGCTTCGAGATGGAGATCGAGGCCAGGCGCTTCCAAGACGTTGACCTGCCTGGTTGAGGTGAGCCAGACAGGCCATGACCATGCCAGTGCCGCCGGTGAGCCGCCCCGGAGACCGGGCGGGGACAGCGAGTGTGGCCAGCTCAACATGGCCTTGTACTCGGGGCTCTACGTTCGCCACGACGCCATCTCCAACAGTCTCGGCCACAAGCTGAATCTGCTCGGGTCCCTGAGACGCTGCGGGCTGCCCGTAAGCTGGACCGCTTTCGTCTCGGCCAGTGACTATGACGATCCCAGGGTAAGGGTGGTAACCCTTCCTGGCTATGCAATGGCGGATCCCACCTTCTGGTCGGCCCAGCTCCACGTGTTCGAGTTCGGTATAGCCTACGACCTGTTCAATTGCATCTTGGCCCTTCCTCCGGGCGCGGTGGCGGTGGTCATTTACCACAACATCACCCCCCTCGACCTGGTGGACGACGAGGTGGTGCGGGCGGCCATCGTCCGCTCGCTGATCCAAAAGCACAATCTGTTCGCCGCCCGCCATGTCATCTGCGTCAGCGAGCTCAACCGGGACGAGCTGGTGGACTTCGGGATCCCTCCCGAGCGGCTCTCGGTTGCCCACCTGCCGGTGACCCATCAGCGGGCTCCCAGGCCCGCCATCCGGCCGGCCGAGGACCGAGGGCAGCCGGTCCGGCTGCTCTATGTCGGTCGTCTGGTCCGAGCCAAGGGACTGATCGACCTCATCCGGGCGGTCGAGGAGATCTACGACAAGGGGCTCACCTGCTTCGCTCTCGATTTGGTGGGCAGTCCGACCTGGTCCGATCCCGCCACCCTGGCAGAGCTTGCACGTACCGTCGCCCGCAAGGGTCTGGGAGACCGCCTCCTCCTCCACTCTGGCCTGGACGATCGGGAGCTGGCGGCCCTGTACCACCAGGCGGACGTCTTGGTGGTCCCGTCCTACCATGAGGGGTACTGCGTCCCCGTCGTCGAGGCCTATACGGCCGGCTGCTATGTGATTACGTCGGACGCCGGCAACCTGCCCAGGGTGGTCGGCGGCCTTGGCACGGTGGTTCCCACCGGTAACGTGGGTGCCTTGGTCGCCGCCCTGAGCGATGTGGTGGGACGCTTCGCCGACGCCAAACGGCGATCCACGACACCGCTGCTGCCCACCGCCCGGGGAGAGCTCACCCTCCCCGATTGGCACGAGGCGATCGACGAGCACCTGGCCGACTATTCGGCCCGTGCCTATCAGCTGGCCGTCCTTCGGGGTCTCGTTGCCGCGGCCGACCAGTTGCCCGAGGGCGTGCCCTCCTGGCTGGTCAGGGAGGTGGCCGACAGGGCCGAGCTCGGGCACCCGGTCCGCAGATGACGAAGCGAACGGTCTCGGTGATCATCAACACCGACAACCGAGCCGAGAGCCTGCGACTCACGCTCGACAGTCTCAGCCAGCTGGATTACCCCTGGTTCGAGGTGGTGGTGGTGCGGGGGCCGACGCAGGACGCGACCGGCGAGCTGCTGAGAGACTATGTGGGGCGGGTGAAGGTCGGTCAATGCCCGGACCGCAACCTTTCACAGTCGCGTAATATCGGGATTGCCATGGCCGCGGGGGATGTGGTGGCCTTTATCGACGACGATGCCTACCCCGATCCGGCCTGGCTGGACCGGTTGGTCGAGGCGTACGACACGCCTGAGGTGGCAGCAGTGGGCGGCCCGGTCTGGAACTGGACCGGTACCGTGCTTCAGGCCCGATACTGCATGGCCAATCGGTTTGGGGACGCCTGGCCAGTCGTAGATCCGAGCTTGCCCACCCCCTGGCTGCACAACTTCCCCAATGCCTGGGAGTTCCCCTACACCATCGGCACCAACGCGTCGTTCCTGCGCCAGCGCCTGGTCGACCTGGGGGGCTTCGACGAGGAGTTCGAGTACTACCTGGATGAGACCGATCTTTGCTGTCGCATCGTCGACGCAGGTTGGATCGTGAAGAACATCGATGACGGCTTCGTGTATCACAAGTTCCTTCCCAGCGATATACGCTCTGAAAACCGGGCCACCCGCAGCTACTTCGCCGTGCTCAAGAACAAGTGCTATTTTGCCTTCAAACATGCCCTTCCACTGACGTCCCATCACTCCGTCTGGCAGAACCTCGTCGAGTTCGCTGCCCTCAGGCGGGCAGATGTGGAGGGCCAAATAACAGGCCAGTACCTCATTGCAGCCGACCTTGCTCAGTTCGACAAGGACAAGGAGGCTGCCTACGACCTCGGCTTCGAGCGCTGGGAGCGCAATACTCTTCGCACCCGGCCGGTTGAGTGGTTTGGCCAGCTGGCGCAGCCGTTCTTGAGCTTTCCGACCAAGCGCTCCCAGGCGGACAAGCTCAACGTCTGCTTCTTCAGCCAGGAGTATCCGCCTGATCCCCTCAACGGCATCGGCAGGATCGTCCATCAGCTGGCCACCGGGTTGGCCGACGGGGGACATGTGGTGCACGTATTGACCGGGGGCAACGGCCACGATCGAGTTGATCTGGAGGAAGGGGTGTGGGTGCATCGAACCGTGGTACGCAATCACCCTCCCCCGCAGGGCGACGGGCCCAAGATCCCCGGCCACTTGTGGGACTATTCGGCCTCCCTGCTGGACGAGCTGTGGCGGATCCACGGCCGCCGGCCGGTTGACATCGTCCATGTGCCCAATTGGGACTCCGAGGGCATTGCCGTCCTGCTGGAAGGTCATTTCGACACAGTCGTGGAGCTGCACACGCCGCTGGCCACCATGGTCGAGCTGGACCCTCCCATGCGCCGGGCGCTGGCCAGCGGAGACGCCGATCTGGGCGCCATGCTGAGCCTGGAGCGGTGGGTCTACCAGAACGCCGCCCATCTCCTCGCTTCTGGGCCAGCCATCGTGGAGGAGGTCGAGTCCGTCTACGGCATCCGTCTCGACCGGGCCCGTTGCGCCTTCGTGCTCCATGGCCTGAATGACGAGGTGGCCCAGATGGCCGGATCGCTCGACGGGCCCGGCCGGGTCAATGTCCTCTTCGTCGGACGGCTGGAGGCTCGCAAGGGCATTGACACCCTCTTGGACGCCATCCCCCCTTTGACCCGGCAGTTTCCCGACGTGGCCTTTGCCATCGTGGGTGAGGACAGCCGGCCATCGGAGGATGACCTCACCTACCGCCAGTGGTTCGAGGCTTCGCCCGCCTGGGCTGAGGTGGCTGACCGGGTGCGGTTCTGCGGGCGGGTCACCGATGCCGAGCTGCGTCGCCATTACGCCGGCTGTGACATCTTCGTTGCGCCGTCGCGCTACGAGTCGTTCGGCTTGGTCCTCTTGGAGGCCATGATGTTCGCCAAGCCGATCGTGGCCGGGGACGTCGGTGGCATGAGGTACCTGGTGGAGGACGGGCTGAACGGATTTCTGGTCCCACCCGCTGACGCCGGCGCACTGGGGCAGGCCATAGCCAGGCTGGTGTCCTCTGACCAGCTGCGGGCCGAGATGGGGGAGCAGTCTCGTCGGCGCTACGAGGAGCACTACACAACTGCGGCCATGGTCGCGGCCACCAACCGCTACTACGACGAGCTACTCGGTAGGCACACTGCTGAGGCCGGGTCGTCCACGGCTGAGCCAACCCCGTTAGCGGCTTGGCGACCAACCCAGGAGATGCAGGAGTCGAGGCTCGTGGTGTCGAGCGACTCGATACCGCCCGAGCGGCTTGTCGCGCCGGGAGACGCTGGGACCACCGGCCCCCCCACCCCGGAGGCAGTGCCCCGTCTGGGACCATCCGGGGGTTTGTGCCTCGAGTACTTCTGCTGCCCGCACTGCCGGGCGGCTCTGGAGTGCGTGCCCCGAGCGGTGACCCTGGATGGCCGGTTGAAGACCGGACAGCTGGCGTGCCCCGACGCCCACGGAGTGGTCGCCGTGATCGAGAGCTTCCGCGTCGACTTCAATACAGAGCCCGGGCAGCCCCGCCTCGTCGGACCGGTCAGTCAACTGCCCGATCTCGGTGAGCTGCGTGTTCCCGCCTCTGACCCCCAGGTGGCACGGTCCGGTACATGGTCAGGGGACGAGCTGAGGGCCAGCTCTCCCGGAGTGGTCGGCGACACCCTCGAGCTGACCGAATCCTTCACCGACGCACTGGTTCGCCTCATCCGGCACCCTACCGGCGGGTTGGCTGACCTGTGGCTGGACGACGAGCTGGTGACGTCGGTGGATCTGTTCCAGGGCGAGGGCTCCCAGATCCTCGCCGTTCCAGTGGCAACGGACTTGGCCATGGGCAGCCGACAGCTGGCGATCCGCGCCCGCGGACAGGCCAACCCGGCGTCCGCCGGCCGAGAGGTGGTAGTCGAGGAGCTCGTGCTGTGGGGGCCCAAGACCGACGGTGACAGATTTGCGGAGCCGGTTGCCATCAACCGAGGAAACCCTTACAGCCCCAACATCGAGCGGTGGCTGGATACGCTCTCCCCGGGAGAGCCCATCTTGGAGTGCGGCGGTGGAGACCGCAGGAGGATCCGGCCGGCCTACGTCAACTTTGAGCTGCTTGAGCTCGAGCTGGCCGGTGTATACGGCGACGTCCACATCCTGCCGTTTCCCGATGACACCTTCGCTGCCACCTGCAGCCAGGCCGTCTTCGAGCATCTGAGTAACCCCTTTGCCGCCGCCCAAGAGCTCATCCGGGTTACCCGGCCCGGCGGGCTGGTCATCACTGAGGTGGCCTTCATGCAGCCTCTTCACGCGGTGCCCTACCACTACTTCAACATGACCACCTGGGGAGTCCAGGAGCTGTTCAAGGACTGTGAGGTACTCGAGTGCGACTGGTTCGGGGAGTTGTCGTTCACGGTCGACTGGCTGATGAAAGCGGGGGGATTGCCGACGAGAGTGCCAGCCGACCGCCTGGCCGACATAACTTCGCAGTTCAAGGCTTTCGATCCGCTCATCGCCCATGAGGACCTACGCTCGGTGGCCTCGGGCGTCTATCTAGTGGTCCGAAAGCCCGGTTGAGGATCAATGGCGGTTGATCTCAGCCCGTCGAGCCCGATCAGCGGCGCTGAGCCCGGCCAGCCCTCGGCAGAGGCCCCTCGGCCCAGGCACGCGCTGGCCCGGTCAGAGTCGTTCTCCCGACTTCGCAACATTCGCCTGGAGGTCTGGTTTGCTGTTATAGGGCTGGTCTTCGGCTTGGCGCTGGTCTTCTTCGTACCCCCGGGGGCCGGGCTGGACGAGCCCAACCACTTTGCCCGGGTGGTCACTATCGCCCAGGGTGACCTCCTAGCGTCCACACGCGGCCCCGGGCAGAAGGTGGACGACATCGGAGGGGGGCCGGAGATCGTCGGCCAGGGCCTGCATCGGGCCGGCGGAGCAGTCCCAGCCTGCGTGGAGGAGTATCTCCATGTGCTGCGGGCCGAGGCGGCCAAGCCTTTGCCGTACTCGCCCGGTCAGTTCTGGCGCACACCGAATGGCTGCCAGCACCGGCCGGATCGTTTCGTCGTGTTCGAGAACACCGCAGTGAACTCTCCGCTGTCCTATGCGCCCGAGGTGGTCGGCGTGGCCGTGCTAAGGGGAGTGGGCGCCCCGTTGCCCGTGGTTTTCTTCGGTGGCCGGTTGGCGGGTCTGCTGGTTTACCTGGCGCTGGTCTACCTTTCCCTCCGGGTGGCGCCCCGCGGCAAAGCCGTCTTGTTTCTGGTGGGTGCCACGCCCATGGCCCTCGCACAGGCCAGCGCCTACTCAGCCGACGGCATGACCATAGCTCTGGCCCTGTTGTCAGTGGCCCTGGCCCTGCGGTGCTCCCTCGACCCCCGCGCCACCTGGTGGTGGTTCGGGGCGCTGGCCGCGTCCCTGGTGGCGCTGGGCCTGTCCAAGAACACCTATTTCGTGCTGGCACCCTTGGTGCTGGTGGTTCCAGCCGCCCGGTTGGCGGTCCGGGACGGCACCGCTGGTATTGGCGCCCTGGTCCGGCCAGCCTGGTGGGCCAAGGGAGGGACCGTTGTCGCCGCCCTGGTGGCCAGCGGGGCGTGGTACCTCCTCGTCCGACACGTGAGTCTGGCTGCCTACCACCCCGCAGGTGGGACCATCGACGCCCACCTGCAGGCTCAGTACCTCCTCCACCATCCAATCGCCTACCTGAAGGTTCTGGGTCGGAGCCTGTTCGATTCGTCTTCCCAGCAAATTGACGTCCCCGGTTACGTTCTCGCCTTTGGAGTGGGCAGACCTGCCAGCTTTGGTAGTGGCCCGGCCATCGGGGCGGTCGCCTTCGCTGGAATCCTTATGGGGCTCGCCTACCGGGCCGAGGTGGGCGCGCCCCGGCCCGTCTCCGAGCGCGGGCAGTCTGTGGTCGCTTGGTTGCCGGTGGCGCTGGCGATCGTCTCAGTTCTCTTGATCTTCACCGTGCTCTGGGTGAGTTGGACGCCGGTGGGCTCACTTACGGTCTTCGGTATCCAGGGTCGGTACTTTCTGCCGATCGTGGCCGTGCCGGTCGTCACCGTGGCACTTCTGTGGACCGAGCCGGAGGGTCGGCGGCGCTACGGCTGGTTTGCCTTGGGTGCCGTGTACCTGCTGGTCTATGCCCTCGCCAAGATTCTGTTCTACTACTACCACTGATCAAGCCCCCACAGTTGCGCTCAGTTCGCCAGTGATACATCTTGTCGGTGACCCCGGCCACTGGGTCCGCTGTCCTGACTACCGCCAGGAGCAGGAGTTGGCCGCTTGAGATCATCGGGGGCCGTCGCCGAAGTCTCACGCCGGGTGGCACGGCCTCGCCATCGACGGCAATCCATGGTGCGCACCTGTTTGATGTTCGCCGCTGGGTCCGACACCACCGTGGGTGTCCTCATCCTCGTCAGTCTGTTGTCCTTGTACATGGCAGTAAGTCGGCATAGGTATTACGCATATGACGCTGGCGTCATGACGGGAGTAACCCATAATATAATTGACCATTTTACTCTCCGCACGACAAACCTAACGATCATCCATGCCTTTCATCTTGACACACCCTATGCTTCTTATGGCATCGGCGACAGCGTCGCTCTCATGCCCTTCTATCTGATCTCGAAGATTGCTGGCGATCGGCTCTTCTGGGAGACCCTACTCAATCCAATACTCGTGGCCATTACCGGCAGCACTGTGTATTGTCTTGCGAGGGCCCTCCGTTGGAGGCAGATGCCCTAAGTCCTGGCCGCTTTGAGCTTTGGCGCACTCACCATGGCCCTGCAGTCGACAACTGAGCTCTTCAGTGAACCAGCGGTCGGCCTCTGTGCGTCCCTGATGGCTCTGGCCATCGTGAGGTGGCGGGACGACTGGCAGTGGTCACCCGTCGTACTCGGCCTCGCTTCGGCTGCCGTAATTCAGTTCCGTTCGGACTCCCTCTTGACCGTTTGGCCCGCCATCCTTGCCCTTCCACTCTTCGTCCCGCTCCACACCTTGCTCCGTCGTCGAAGCCTGCTGTGGGTTGGTCTACCCGTTGCCGCCAGCCTGTCGTTTCTCATGTGGTACAACAACCTGCGGTTTGGGAGTCTCCTGGTTGCGGGATATCACGGGCAGGGATTCCACACACCTCTCGACCTTGGCCTTAAAGGATTGGTCCTCAGCCCTGGACGAGGGTTGTTCGTTTATAGTCCTCTCG